>Ga0163147_10002217_pt1 | contig 28032 bp, 22 predicted proteins | sample OliLakLV19MP6G1_FD_148597 | JGI IMG/M metagenome (GOLD analysis project Ga0163147, IMG submission 148597) | Freshwater microbial mat bacterial communities from Lake Vanda, McMurdo Dry Valleys, Antarctica- Oligotrophic Lake LV.19.MP6.G1 | ecosystem: Environmental > Aquatic > Freshwater > Lake >...
GCCTTCAGTGGCAACACCCGCACTACTTTTTTTCACGCTATTTGCAGCGAGAAAGTCGGCCCGATTTGCGAGTTTCGCAAGAGGCTCCTCTGTAATCCAATTCATATCGGCATCTGATTATAGTTTCGCCCACTGCTCAAGCTCGGCTGACCGCGGAGCGCCGCAAATCGGCTTGTGGCCAGTGGGCTGGGGTGCCTTGTTGGGCAAAGGTTTCACTGCCCTGCTTCGACCGTCTTTAGGAACGCGTCAAAAGCTTGAAGGACTTGGCTACTTTCTTCGAATTCGGTGCCCCCTACCCATCAATCAAGAACATGGTCTTCCCTTCTTCCACCGTGCAGCGAAGTCTTCCCTGCGTCTGGGGATGGGCAAACAAGTAGTCAGATAACGGGTCGGTGAGTAACCGGTCCAATTTAGGCTTCAGTCCACGTCCGCCCAATAACAGTGAGTCCGGGCTCTGGCGGACAGTGTCGACCACAAGTCCAATCACGTTGTCGTTGACGATGAGTTCAATAGCGTGCAATCGCTTGCACGCCGAAGCAATATTGGCCACGAACTTTCGGCACACACGCTCAAGGTCGCGCAGGTAGTCGAATACAATGATCGACTCGGCTCCGCCAAATCGACCTAGCAGTTCAGGACGACCCAGTTCAGTGGTGAACTCGTCGCGAATCGCCTCCCGAACGGTTCGTTCTATGTCTTTGAAATCAGTGTCATAGTTGAATCGTGGATGGCGCTTCTCTTGTCCATGGGGGCCGACAACCTTTTCATACATTCCGAGGTTGGAAGTAAAAATGAGCAGCGACTGTCCGAAGTAGGACGTTTCTCCCTGTCCAGAGGTCAGGCGGCCGTCGTCAAGTACGCCAAGTAAGGTGTCCAGAAGGCGTGGATGCGCCTTTTCGATTTCGTCGAAGAGCACTACGCTGTTTGGCTTGGCGCGAATGCCGTCGGTCAACTCACCACCGCGACCAAAACCAACGTATCCGGGTGGCGCACCGATCAGTCTCGCCACAGCGTGTTCTTGTCTGAGCTCTCCGCAGTCAAATCGGAGAAGTTGCTCCTGACCGAAGACCAACTGGCTGACAGCCTTGGCAAGCTCTGTCTTGCCCGTGCCAGTGGGGCCGGCAAAGAAGAAGACCGCTCGCGGTGCCTGAGCTTGCGCTCCTTGATGCGCGTTGGATAGGCCAACCACCGCTTTACGCAACGCTAACGCTACGGCGTTCACAGCTTCCGATTGCCCAAGCACTCGTCGCGTTAGAAACGCCTCCGACTCCGACACTGCCGCATGAATACTCTCACCCGCCCACGGGCTGTAGGTGGTCCCGATTCGCACTGCGCGCGCTAGTTCTTCAATGTCATGGGGACGAGTGATTCCCTGACGAAGGGCAGACTCAACCAACGCATCGACTTGATCCAGCGTCCAGTCCTCAGTGGCATTGCTGAGTGTTTGGGCAATCGCATCAGGCGGCATTGCACAGCGCGTAGCGAGCTCAACACTGCGCTTACGCGCATAGACATGCCGCACATCGCGTGATGCACTTGGGATCTGCACGATCCGCACGTTCGGCGAAGAGACGATGGCGTTAGGGATCGAGGTCAATCGTTCCGTTCGAAGCAACAATACCGATCCACGATGTGAGGTGCGGGCGAATCGTTCGATTGCCTGGAGCAGTCGCATGTCCTCTTCGCGTGGTGTCGCCGGATCTTCAAAGAGAAGACCCGCGTCAACGAGTACAGCTGCTCGCGACTTGGTGTCTGCGGTTCCCAAGCCTGAGAGTGCGTTGATCGCCTGTGGCAGGGTCAGCGACTTCTCTGCATCGACCTGATCTGGCAGCGCCGATGCCATCTTCACTCCCTCGCGGGCCCGAACTAGCTTGACGCGACCCACAGCGGGGTCAAAGATCCATGTCGCGTCCGCCCCAGTGCTCTCGTGGCAGATTTGGTGGAGTGCCACAGTGCGATGTGCGCCTTCCGCCTGCCCAAGTAGAAAGCGATCAAACTGCCTCAATCCTACCAACAGGATGCAGCTCGACACCTGTGAGGCCACGGCGATATTTTCAGCGAGCTCTTCATCAAGCCGGGTTGGGGTGGTGCTCATTGCACATCTCTCCGTTTCTCGGTCATTTGATTGCCCCTAGAGCGTTCTTGCGAACGTTTTAAGCATCGTCGCTGGCCGGCGGCCTTTGGTGATACGCGACTCGCGCTCGACCTCCTCAGCCACCGTAGACACGCTCTCGCTACTGGAAGCCGACGCCTTTGAGAGCTTCTTGCAGACTGCGTCGGTAACCAGCGCATCATTGTCGCTTGCGGCAGCATCAGTCTTGAGTTCCAACGAAACGGCATAACCACTCCGATCTGCCTCCAACTCGGTGGCTTCGAGCCAAACGTCTGGATGGTCGAGATCCACCAGAATCATCCCGGTGCCGTCTTCACGCTCCAGAACTTCAAAACCTTGCTCGCACATGGCCCGAACCCAATCAGCTTTTGTGAAGGCCGTGTTGAGAACTCGCTGTGCGTCTGCAGCAAGCTGCCGGTACTCTCGATCGACGCTAGCAGTGAAAGCCTCGAGTCCAATCGCGATCCGTTGTAGTTGCGCTGCGAGACTATCCCAGCGTTGTCCCAGAAGAGGATTTTCGTGGACAAGGTCGGGAGCCCTCTGCAGTAAGGCCAATGCCTGACGGGTGTCTGCGTCCTGCTGACTGGCCCGCGCTATCCACCGTGTCAGTCGACCTCGATGATCAATATCTGCAGCCGTAGCGAGAGCGTCTTCGATCAGGCCGCGTAACGACTCGGACAGATCTGCAATCGATAGACTCCTTCGTGCCAGCTCGATACCCAGATGGGTGCGGAGTTCGCCTTTTGCCTTCTGACGCCGCTCATCGTCATATTTCCGCAGCGCCGAATTGGCACTCTGGGCTTGTACAGAATCACCACTCAGTGCGATCGCGCCATCGCGCGCGGTAGAGCGAGTTGTGAGGCTGGAGTGCTGCTTCTCGACCGCGTCACTATGCACCTGCAGAGCAGATACATAGGCCTGCACTGTTTCCAACTCTGCATCGGAACGCGGTCTTGTTGGCAACGGTGGCAACTGCAGACTTGCGCCTATGCCCGCTGCGACTTGAACTGAGGCTTGAGTGTGCAGCTCAATCTGCTGCTCAAGATCCTGTGCGTCGCGCCACGCCGCAACGCAAGCCAGGCGCCGCGTCAGTAGTCGTTCGGCCTGCGAAATCGCGACATCAAGCTCGGCCGAGAAGCGCTTCACCTCGGCCGCGATGACATCGGCAAGTTGTTCCAGTTCAGAGGCATTCAATTCTGACGCTGCGCCGACGGAAGTCAGCGCCGGGGCCAGGAGTTTGAGATCCGGCAAACGGCTAGCCGCATCATCGAGACGCGCAACCAGATCTTGGAACTGGCCGTCCAGTTCGGATATACGCTGATTCGCTTTTGCAATTCGGCGCTTCTCCACCTCCGCTCTAACCCGCGCGGCTTCAGCGCGCTGCGCGGCGCGACGTGCAGCTGCCCTTGCTTCTGCCTCGCGCTTGCGCAGGGCAGCAATCTCAGCTTTTTCCGTGGTTGACGTGAAGGAAACCGTTGTCGTTGACATCAAATTCTCCGACTCAATAATCAGGTTGATGAAGCTTTTTCTGCGAAGGAGCCACGCAAGTCAGCGTCAAAAAACTCCTGCAGGGTCGCGACGTCATGTTCGGTTCCACTCAATGCGCGCTGAGCGAGCGCCTTGAGGCTGCGTTCGGCCTCGGAATCGGACAAATCAAAATTCCGCCATGTGAGCGGCGCGTCCGGATTGACCGTGCGCGACAGGGCAATCAAGACCCAATCCGCGCTGCGGCCATCGGCCAACGCCTCCTTCATCAGTTTCGCTCTACCGACCCAAGCCGTGGACTCCGCCCATTCAAGCAATGCTTCAATACGGGAAATGGCTTCACCCCAGTGATGTGGTTGGGTCGCTGCGGTCATCAGGTCTTCAAGGCGCCAGTAGGATGACCCCGCAAATGCAAAGGCGTTGGACGAGGCGCCCGGCACCAACGAGGCCCAAGGTGCTACCTCCGGCATCGCCTCTGCATGCTCGCAGGATAGTGCGCGTAGAAGATCCATCAATGTCCAGCGCGAGCTCGGGCTTCGCCACAAGCAGCCCATCAATACCCGCGCCAGGCGCGCGTGTTTTAGCGAATGGAATGGCACATTACCCAGATGTAAGTCGCTCAGTGAGCATGCCTGACCCCAGGTTGCCTGAGCCAAAATCTGTCCGAGTGAGAACACGGCAGAATTGATGCTGCGGAGATTGTTGTCGGTCAATTCTGGCGCGCTCCAGCCTTTTGGCAGCAGCGAACTATTTGCGAACGCAGGGTGGAATGCCTCGGTGCTACCGTTGTCAGTCAGTGCGGCTGCCGTCGTCAAACACAGCGAAGCTTTTTCGGTGTGTACAAGGTTGGTTGGCTCCAATACCAACGGTCTGATTTCGCTGGCAATCAGCTTCCGAAGCAGTTCAACGAGGCGCGGAAACAAGTGCCATGCGCGATCCTCTGATGGCGCTCCCTCAATGAGCCAACGGTCCAGGCGCACGCCGCTCGGCGGTCGGGACACCAATTCGAAATCGGCCCGGGCTCCACCGAAATCTGCCGTTCCATGAGAGAGCACCTGCACAAGGCAGGGTAGCTGCTTGCCTTTCAGGTGACGGTAGATTTCATCTTTGGTGAGTGCTCCGGTGCGGAAGCGATTGAAAACGCCAAGATCGCCGTGCTCGTGCTCAACAGGCCAGCTGTCAACACTTGAGCCGCTGCTCACCGGACCGGAAACGCGCCATCCCTGCTCAGCCAGTTCGGCAGGCAATACCGAAGGCGCGGTGGAGCCGGTTGAGCGGTGATCGGATTGGGCCGTTGCGCGACGCAGGCCGAGCCGACTCATGAAGCCGTTCAACTTCTCGTCCCGTGTTGCCGTCGGTTCGGGCCCTTGATCGGGCCCTTTGGCCTCCGCTGCGGCGTCCGCATCGGCGGATTGAACTGGTGGCTCCTTGAGCAATAGCGTCCCGTCGACCGGGCAGTAGTCCTCGCCGGAAAAACTATTATTGCAAGTTGGACAAACACGGCTCATGGCGATTCGACTCCCTTTGCTTGTTGCCAGCTTCCAGTGGCGCCAACGCGAATAGCGGCTTGTTCCATTCGAGGCGAGTGAGGAATGCCCACGGTTACAACTTCGCCCCCCGCGCTTGCCACCTGCAGAGCGTGGAGCGGCAGTGTCTGCCAATCCCGATAAAGCCCTTCAGCCAAATCAGTGAGCAGATGGACCTCCTGGTTGCTTGATCCTGCCAGTGCCAGCGGCGCCTGAGAGCGGACGTACGGACCAGTTATCGCCACGTCAAGGTGCTCTGTGAGCGCGGAGTGTCGTGACTTCAGAGCCGACCATCGAAGACCGGAATACAGGACCACTTCCGAAGATGGGAAAGCGTGGCGAAAACCCTGGATGAGGGTTATGACCTCTTTGGCCTGATCTGTCGGCTCACCGCCAGAAATCGTCAAGCCGGTGGGCGACGAAGTTTGCCGACCCGCCAGCCAGAGCAGGCGCTCGACGGAAACCGATTTGCCGCCGTCTGGCGACCACGTGTGCACGGAGGTGCAGCCAGGACATTTGTTCAGGCTGCACCCCTGTGTCCAAACCCCCATTCGATTGTTGGTCATTCCGAGCACTCCCTTCTTCAGTCCAAATACAACCTGGTTAACAAGTATGTTCATGCGGCCCCCTCGACCGACACTTCGACAAGCTTGCGATAGACGTTTCCGTCTCGATGCAAAACAGTGATCGTGATGAAGCCGTTTTCAATCGGAAACTCGAACCTGCCGGCGTAGCGAACGTTGGGATCTGCGGCAACCAGAGCTGGTTGTAGGCAAAAGATTGGCTCCGGTGTGATCAAAGCGTGCTGGCATTGCTGCAGGACAAAGTGCAATTCCACGCGGCGGCCCCAAGCCCCGCGAACCCGGGTCGGGCAACGCAGGACGCCCATCGGCGGCTCTGGCATCGACTCGGCGGATTCCAGTCGCTGCCAGATATCGGCAACGTCTTCGCAATGCGGCAGGACATGGGCCAGCAGGCGCAGCTCAGCAGTCATGCTGGTTGCTAGTGATCCGCGGGCAAGGCCGCGCGACAACAGGCTGGGCCAATGATCACGGACGTAGTCAAGCAGATCGTCGCGCTCATGATCTCCCAGCAACGCGAAGGCCTTGAGCGCCACGTCATCAGGCAGGTGGTCGGGATCCACACCACTGCGCACGATGGTGTCACGTCGATCGTTGAGCACATCGAGGCTATGGCCCACCTCGGCTAGGAGCGCTTCGATCCTGGGCGATGTTGGACTGTTTGCGACGCTCATGCGGCATCCTTGAGGGGGGTCACGGTGTGCGGCTTTTGCACGTCTTCGGCCGCGGCGCCCGCTCGCGCCTTGGCGTAGGGCAGCGGCGCAATGGTGACCTGCAGCGGCGTCAGGCGCTCCGCCGCCTCGCGGCGCAGCGTGTCGCGCTCCATGGCGATATTCGCCAGTGCGGCAGCATGCTGGGTTTCCAATCGCAGTTCATCCAGGCGAATGGACAGTGCTACGGCTTCTTTGAGCGGGGCTGGCACCGGATAGCTGGCAATGATGAGAGCAAGAGCCTCAACGATTACCAGCACCAGAGCCACGCTGAAGACGGTGGTGTAGACACCCCCGTTAGCGTGCGCGAGGGCAGCCAACAACGCACCCTTGGATTCAATGCTGCTGCGGTTCGCGGCGAGATTGTCTTCAAAGCTCAGGCGAATCGATTCGCGATCAGCCTCGAGCGAAGTCATGATCGTATCGAGATCGGCGAGCTGTCCCAGGCGCGCCTCCGCCCCTTCGGCGTTGATGCGGTGGGTGGTGGACCGAGGGCCACACTCGCCCCCCTGAATTTGCTGGCCCGTACGGGTATCGACACCCGGCGCTCCGCCGCACTCGAGGGCTTCGAGCCGCCGCGATTCCAGAATCTCCCCCTTGATCAATGCGCGGTCTGCGATTTGACGCTCGATCTGAGCGATCTGGCCAACAATGGCAGCATCGCGCGCCGTAAGTTCGCGAGCGGTGTCGCCGCTGAGCGTCTTCTCGTCCTGCGCCTGATGCAAGCCTTTGATGAGCTCGTCCTGCTCGCCAAGGACCGCGCAGTACATGGCAACGAACAGGGTCATGCTGAGGATCACTGTGCGCATGATGACGAGCGACCATGAGCGCGGTGAGTCTCCATATGATCGTGCAATCATGATCCAGTCGACCAGTGCGACGCAGATCGGCAGGAGGTAGAGGTAGGGACTCTGGCCAACGATTTGCGTGCCGTTCCACATCAGGCCAGCGGTCAGCGCGACCGAGCTGATAGCGAGCGCAAGGCCGCGAGCGAGGACATGGATGCGCAGCCACGGCGTTTTCAGCGGTTCAAAGCAGTCGTAGGGGAACGCGGCCAGCCAGCAGAGCGAGCGGTTCAGAGGCGCGAAAATCTGGCTCATGTCAGCACCTCCGGTTGGGGTCAGGCGGGAAGGGATGGGGTATCGGCTTTTCACCACACTAGCGATGGGCAACGGGCCAGGGTTCGGCTGCAAGCTTGCTGCGGGTCAGAATCGGGGCGGGTCACTTGAGCCATCTGGTAGACCGATTCGCCGTCGGGCCGAGCGCCCATAAACCGATGGAAGGGCAGGTCCCGCCCCTCAACGCATCGATTCGGTCGCGAGCATCTCGCGATGTCGAAGGTTGATGTACTCAGCGGCTTCATTGCCATTGGCGATGTTCGCCAACAGAATTTCACTGGTCTTGGTAAACCGTTGCCCGATACGCAAGCGGTACGAACGAAACAGCCAGCTCCACAAATTCGTGTCGTAGGCAGCGTCGCTGAGGTCACGCCACTTGACGCCGACCACCCCGCGGTCCCAGGGAAAGATGCCGCGGTACAGCCACACTCCACTGTGGTCGGTAAACAGGATGATGCTGCGGAGATAGAGGAAGCTCAGGCCGCCCCATGCGAAGCCCGCCAACGTGATCACTCCGCCCAACGCCGCGTTGACGTTGGTAGCGACCACCAGGCCAATGGGAACCAGCAGCGCCATTCGAGCGAGCGGCAGCCCATAAGCTACCCACGACACCCGGTAGGCGCGATCGATCTCTGCCGGTAGCTCACGTGCTTCCATTTGGTTACCCCTGCTCTTTGATTAGTGAGTGTTCATAGCCACGCGCGCAGACAAGCGCAGGAGGCCATCACGGCCGAACCAGCCATTCGGGACGTACGCCATCCAGCACCACTTGGTTGCCGCCGCCGACGGGCCCGCCCCGACCGAGGCCATGCGTGTTCCCTTCGAACACGCGCGTGCCGCTGGGAACCCGCACGGCGGATTGGTAGGTTCCGATGTTGCCGTTGCGGGCAACCGGAATGGCTCCGTCCACACTCGCCTGCAGCCCGCGCGCATTCGAGCGGCTCCAGTAGCTGTAGCGTTCACCTGGCGAACCGAGTTGCGTCGCACGCGTTGGGTGCACGCGATACAGCACGGTGTCACTGCCCAGCACCACCTCCCGGTAGGAGCCGCCACTGAACGAGCTGCCCACTCTCTCGGGAAGCGGGCACGGATTCGCCTTCTTGCAGAGTGCCGATGACCAACGACGCACCATCACGTCTCGCGCCTGCAATGGGATCTCACGCCGGGTCGCGGCAGTGGCAGCCTGCTTTGCCGCCCGGTCGGCCGCCTTGCGTTCGGCAGCACGCGCCGCCGCACGAGCGGCCGCGCGCTCAGCCGCTCCCGCAAATTGTGCGAAAGACAGCGATGGCTGCACTACAAGTGCGATCGCCAAGGCGACGGAAAGGATGCGTGTCAGATTGAATTGCATGCCAATTCTCCTTTATTCCTCTTGATGGGAAACACGTGTCGGCAACTCGACGCGAGAAAGATCATTGCTATCCGACCGCCCACACCAGGTAGGCCAGCGTCGAAACCCAAACCAACATCACCGGCCAGCGGAACATCAGCTTGGCGAGCCACTTGATCGCGTCTGCCAACAAGTGGCCTTTGGCTTCATCGATGGCTTTTTGACCCACAACCAGCTTGACCAACATCAGGCCGAGGACGAGGTAAAAAATGCCCATGATCAACCAGGCAATCGGCTGCACGAGCGCCTCCGGAAGTGCGGAGAAAAAGTCGTTGAACAGGGCCTCCACAATGACCGTAATGAACGGGATGGCGATAGCCAGGATGACCATCGCCCCGCCTGCGCGACGCGCGCCGACGGTGATCAACAGGCCGCCACCCACGAGCAGTAGCACCAGCAGCGGCGCAATAGCCGCTTCGGGAATGATCATCAGCAGTGGGTTGGCAATCCGATTCATTTTTTGATCCGGGCAGAGAGGGCAGTGAGCGGTTTGGTTGAGAATTCAGTTGATCGACGCGAGGCGCCTTTCAGGTGCTTGTTTGGCGTTGATTTCATTGGCGACCGTTCAATACTCGGTCGAATGGCTCCGCCCCGGTCGTGCGGCAAGCTTGCGCTGGTCATGCCTGCGTCATGCGCCCGAGTGGCCGGTGTAAGGCTGAGCTGTCTCGTCCACACTGGTTGTGCCGTCATCATTAGCTTGAGACGCGAAGCCACAGAGTAGTGGCGGATTTGAGTCTGTTTGCACGAGGTAGGAAACCAGCGTCGCGCCATACGAGGCCATCTGGTCGGCGCTAAGTTCTTGGCCACGCGCATCCCTCGGGACGTGCATTGCTAGATGCCAATACCGTGCTCCACGACGGCAGACGTCAGCAGCCAGGTTCACCGGAAGCGTACCGATGACCTGATCGCCGGCAAGGATCTTGCAAGGGTCAAGGTGTTCGACCCACGTGCCGCGAATGTCACGTGCAGCTGCCCACTGACGGGCGCCTGGGTGACGACTGATGAAGTACGTAGCCATGACTGCGATCACTGTTTGCGAAGCCCACAAGTGGGGCGATCCGAACATTCTGGGCGTGGCTTACAGGATCATTGGCTCCCGACAAGCTTGCGGCCCGCTGTGGGAGCGCGATTGAATCTGCGTCTCGTGGAACCGCTCCGGTTGGCGAGATTCATGAGTGAGCTGATCGACCGGCGCAGAGCTGCTGAATCGATGGCGAGTATTTCGTCACTCGACCGCAAGCTTGCAGTTTCTTAGAGCCGAGAGCCGACTGGACTAGTGTTCTTCAACCGTCCAACCCACGAATCTCCTGATGCTCCCAGCATTCGTATTCGCCTACGACATTGCCTGCGATCGGCGCCGCAATTCCGCGCTTCGACTACTCAGGCAGTGGCGAATCGACGGACAACTTTCCGTCCACGAATGCCGCCTCAGCCAACCGCATGCCACGGAGCTGTTTCTGCAGCTAGCCGCCACGTTGGATCCAAAAACAGACAAGTTGCTTCTTGTGCGAACCGACCTTCGGCACCGGCGAGACGTGGGCAACACCCTGCGGCCTTCGGAATTGAGGCTCTTCCAATGACCGATGCCAAAAGCGTCTGGCGGCTTCTCACCTATGACGTGCGGGATCCGCGTCGCCTCCGACGGCTTCACTATCGCTTGCAGCGTGAATCGGTCTTTCTCCAAGAATCCGTAGCGTTGTTGAGGCTCGATGAGGCAGAGCTCGACGAACTCCTAGAAGAACTATCGCCTTTGCTTTCGCCATGTGACGATCTGCGCGTCTACCACCTCGCGAGCCTTCAAGAAATCTGGACAGTCGGACCAAACCCTATCGCTGGCCCAGTGGCCGGCGAGGGTGGTGTGATTCTTCTTGGCGGAAAATGGGGTCGCCGATGAGATCAGGCCGCATTCCGTGCCTGCGGCTTGTCGAGGCAATTGAGCCCACCGACAAATGTTGCCTATGCAAGTCCATGGCGTCGGCGCATTCGGAAACGGGCTGCTTCCGCGATCTGGACATTGAGCGCAATCCAGAGGTGTCGTCGCTACCTCTTGCTGCAACAGGTAGCCCCGTGACGGCTGAGCACGGCCTGGCAGAATTCATCTGCCCATGACCCGTTTTATTGAGAGCGTCCTAGCCCCAGACAACCTCGACGCCGCGTGGTGCCTTCTGGCCAATGACCGCGCGCCTTGGAGTCTGACGGTTGGCAGACAGGCAATGGAACGCAATCGCCTGCTTCACCAGTTGGAGCTGATCGAGCAGGTAGCCAGTGGAACCTACCGGCCGCAGGGCATGCGTCAGTTCACTGTGCAGAAGGGCGATGGCAGCGACCGGGTGCTGTCGGCACTTTTTCTGCGCGATAAGTTCATCCAGCGCGCGGTTGTGCAGGTCTTGAGCGCGATTCTCGATCCGCGCTTTCATCACGACAGCTTTGGCTATCGGCCTGGCCGGGGCGTGACGCAGGCCCTGAAGCGTTGTGAAGAGCGGATCCGCTGTGGCCTTTTGTGGATGGTGGACACCGACATACGCGCATGCTTCGACACCATTCCTCAACGAGCGCTGATCAAGTGCTTGCGCCGTGCAGTGAAGGACTCCGCGTTGGAGCGTCTGGTGCGCCAGTGGCTGGACTGCGCCACGTATGGGACCGGAGTTCTCGAGCGACGCCGAGGAATTCCTCAAGGCGCGGTGATCAGCCCCCTGCTTTGCAATCTTTACCTGGACCAGCTGGACGCGCGCTGGACTGCTGAAGGGATTCCCTTTGTCCGCTATGCCGATGACTTTATTCTGTTTCTGCGTGATCGCCGTACCGCTCGCCGAGCGCTCGATTTTACTCGGGACGAGCTTGCCCGGCTTGGCCTGAAATTGCACCGCGGCAAGACGCGGGTGGTGCATGCCAGTGAGGGCGTACGGTTTCTTGGCGCGCCGCTTTCCATGCCCACTGACTAGCGGCAGAAGAAGATCAAGCCCGGTGCTTGCCGGAACGACTGAAGCCACTTCCCTTTGAAGTCGCATCCCCACAATCGCGCAGAAGCGTGGCGTCGCTACCGACGTGGCCCCGCCGATCACGGCGGCTCGGACGATCTCTTCTTTCCGATTTTGACGAAACCCAATGACTTAAAAAGGACATTGGGGATGCCAACTGTCCAACCTGAGCCGAAGGATCTGAATCCTGTGCGGTGGAAGCCTTAATCCCCTAAGCAGCGGAGCAATTGTCCAACCCGCTAAAGCTGAACAGGCTTACGCCGGTCATGTCTGAATCCCCTAAGTAGCGGGGCAATTGTCCAACCCATCATTTTGGCTGCTTTAGGTACCTGTTTGAGGTCTTAATCCCCTAAGTAGCGGGGCGATTGTCCAACACCCGGGGACATTTGGAAAGTGGTAGCGTAAGTCTTAATCCCCTAAGTAGCGGGGCAATTGTCCAACACTTCAGCGGGCTTTGCTGAGGAGTTTATCTGGTCTTAATCCCCTAAGTAGCGGAGCAATTGTCCAACCTGGCCTTAGCCTTTGCGGGTAAAGAAAATGTGTCTTAATCCCCTGAGTAGCGGGGCAATTGTCCAACGGCCGATCCAGATCCAGATGGTTTGACCGCGGCCGTCTTAATCCCCTAAGTAGCGGGGCAATTGTCCAACGATGATCAGCTACGCGATACTCCTGGTTCCAATGTCTTAATCCCCTAAGTAGCGGGGCAATTGTCCAACGATAAAAGAAATCGCGATCGGCCTCGTGCTGATGTCTTAATCCCCTAAGTAGCGGGGCAATTGTCCAACGTGACCGAAATTCAATTGTGTGGACAGTTTAAGGTCTTAATCCCCTAAGTAGCGGGGCAATTGTCCAACCGCCGTCGAAAACCGTAGCGGACACTTGGTCCGGTCTTAATCCCCTAAGTAGCGGGGCAATTGTCCAACCGCCTTAACAAAAATAAACGCTTTGCAATCAACCGTTTGTGACTGCCTTCCGGCAGGTGAAGAATGCCACAAAAAGTTTACTGTAAAGACAGGCATCTCTGGGTTGCCAGAAGGACGAGTCAAGAGTACAGCGCTACCGGTGCTGTGGTCCAGAGGCTCAGTCATGTTGACCCACCGAACCGGCGGACTCTGCCTCAGCAGATGGTTGATCGCTGCTCAAGCGCAGGCGCAGCGCGTGGCACCAACCTGAAAGCGCTCTCTCCGATGTCTGTTCTCGCGCGGCGTGCCATCCGCGAATGAGTGATAGCCGAGCTTTCTTGTCTAATCGGCAGCCCTTGATCGCATCGTCCTTGAAATTTTCGGGAGCAAGATCAGACCAGAGGAGTTGCACGGCGATGGCATCTATGCTCGGCCGCACGCACTCCAGTGCATCCAGCGGCAGGGCGTAGCGGCCAGGGTAGAGCTCGTGCAAAAAGGCAATGGCGGGGTCGAAGCCCAGCCGTTGAACCGCGGCCAAGGCATCAGAGCCTGCCAATGCGTAACCGTAAGAGAGCAGTGCATTCAAAGGGTCCCGCGGCGGCCGGCGGTTGCGACCGGCGAATCCCCAGCGCCGGTCGAGGCATTCCGCCAGCGAGGCAAACCAGTTGGCGGCGAGTGCGCCCTCGATTCCTATGAGCGACGCTACGTCGGCCGCAGTTTCCAGGGTTCCTTCCGCGCGCGCAATGGCGCGCCGAAGTCGTTTGCACCCTGCCGGCCAACCCAGCTCGACCTCCCGCCGCATGGCCGAAAACTTTTGCTCAAGTACCCAGCGAGCCAACTCCAGTCGACGTTGCTGATCCGCATAAGCCAGATGTTGACGGTGGCGCAAGGTGCCCGTAGTCGATAGGCCCGCTGCGAGCCACGCAATGTCATCGCCGTGTCGGCCGCCGGTCAACGCAACTCCCACCCCAGCATCGGCAAGCCCGCGGCACATGGTGGTTTCGACCGCAACACGCCCATGCACGATCAACAGGCTCAATTGGCTGACGCCGACACGCCATGGCGAATGTTCCGGCGAGCGGATGGTGAGAACACCGGAGGCGAACTCCAGTGTGCTTCCGCGCCGATCCACGACGCAGACCAACCCGCTCACGTGGCTTTCTCCACCGGCGAGCCAACCGCGCTGTGCTCATCGTCATCAAAGGCAAGCGCCGACAGCCGGGTTGCAGGGTCGACGCGCGCGATGAGCATCGAGAGGTTCGGGTTGGTTGACGGCGTAGAGGCGTTTCGACCAATTTTCTATCGGTCTATCCAAGGTGCGTTCTTCTGCGTCTATCTCGCATCTTGGCAAGCTTGCCGCAGAGCAGAAGTTCGGTTGGTCCGGCAAGAATGCTCGCATGATGAAACCCCGCCTAGTGCTGATCGAGGACAGCGCCTACCGGATCGACGCATTCATAGAATGGCTCGCTGGTAGCGAGTTCGTTCTGATCGTGTGTCGTTCCGGCGGGCAGGCGAAAGGGATGATGAGCCGGGGCGGCGCAGAGGCTATTGCCGGCATCATGCTCGACCATGATCTGACGGAGTCCACGATCACTGAGCACGATCAGAACATGTCAGCGACAGATGTCTTGCCGCTGATCGCCACCAAGATGCGGCGTGGGACACCGATCCTCATACACAGTCACAACCCGGGGCAGGCTCCGAAGATGCATCGCGCGCTGGATGCTGCACGGATGTCAGTCACCAGAACGCGCTTCGCATCGCTGACCGAAAGTGCATTTTTGGAGTGGCTGCAGGAAGTGCGCGACAACTGGGAGGACGTCTGCGGGTAGCTGGTGCCCGAGCACGAGGTGGTTTGATTGTCTGCGCCCATGTTAGCCGCCGGATTCCTTCAATCTCGCTTTGTCGATCCATCCATTGGAGCTAGCCACTGCCCCTCGACAGCAAGCTTGCAGGCTTTCCGGCAGTGGCGGCTGATGTGTTACAAATTCTGGGCGTCGTGACTGCCGGAGATTGTGTTCTGGCGCGACGGGGAGGATTTTTGGAACGCGCTGTCGAACGGGGGGGTATCAATGAGCAGTGATCACCGGTTTCTGGTGTTTCTGGAAACGTCTGGCAACCAGTCGTATATCTACGCCACCAACCGCCTGCGTGAAAACGTGGGCGCGTCGGAGCTGACCGCACGAGCAGGCATGCACTGGCTGGTCGAGGCGTTGGGTCGAACGGATTTGCGAGCGGAATGCCCGCAAGCGTTCCGCGCAGGCCTGCGAGCGAATCCAAAGTGCAGCGGGGGTCAGGAAATCGTCCTGGCAACCTCGGGCAAAGCGATGGTGCTGGTGCCGAACGAGGCGTGCGGACGGGAGCTGATTCGGACTATCAGCACACGAGCATTGACCGATGCGCCGGGCCTGTCGGTAGCGGGGGCCATCGTGCCTCTTGCAGGCCGATCAGTCAGCGATGCCAGCGCCGCGATTCGCGACGCACATGGGCGCTTCGAGCAGCATCGAGGTCGCCTGCAGGATGCGTACCGGCGCGACGCGAAACTTCCCTTCATGCAGCCCTGTGCTTCGTCGGGCGTACCGGCCAGCCAATGGAGCTCCCGGCAACAGGAGGCCCAGTCCGCGGCGGTTGCCGCCAAGGTCGGCAATGCCGATGCCTGGTTCAGCCGCGTGAGTACGATCCTGCGTCCAGAGGATTTCGGCCATGCCTACTCCGTAGACAAGATGGAGCACCTTTTCGAGTCGATGGATTGGCTCGGCGTGATCTATTCCGATGGCAACGGCCTTGGCCAGATCATGCTCGACTTTCATAAATGGGTTCCCGAAGGCAAAGACTACTTCACGACCCTTAGAGAGTTCTCGCTGGCACTCGACGATGCCACAGAAGCTGCTTTCCTAGACGCGGCAACGATGCTGAACAAACTGCTGCAGGACACCGAGGGAGCATCGAACGGACGCACGCTGCCGCTGGTACCGCTGCTGCTGGGCGGAGATGATTTGACGCTGCTCGTACATGGGCGCTACGCATTGCCTGTCGCGCAAGAGTTTCTGCTGGCGTTCGAGCGCCACACCAGCAAGATTGACGCTATTAAAGAGATCGCTGTGAAGGCACTGAAGGTCGGCAAGCTGTCGGCGGCGGCCGGCGTTGCTATCGTCAAACCGCACTATCCGTATCACGCGGCGCAGGGGTTGGCCGAGGGATTGCTGCGCTCGGCTAAAACAGCCAAGAAACATGTGCGGGGCGACGTCGGTCCCTACCCGTGTTCCGCGATGGATTTCCACGTGCTATTTGATGCAGCGCATGTCGACCTTGACGAGCTTCGGCAGCGCCGTCGAACCGCCACTGACGGCGCGAGACTTTGGGGTGGGCCCTATGTCATCACGCCCATTGCTGAGCTTCCGCAGTCTGCAAAGGCGACAGATTCCTGGGCGCAACGCCAATCCGTAGAGGGCTTGCTTGATCGCATCCGCGCCATGAGTGCGCGCGAAGACGGCCGGCTGCGTCTGCCAGCGAACCAAACCCACGCACTGCGTGAGTCGCTGTCCGCCGGCGCCGACGTGTCTGATGCGGAGCTGCAGGAGCGCGCATGGCTGAATGATCGAGGACTCAATCGACTAAAGGAGGATGGCGAGTCGCTGTTCCGTCGCGATCTCGAAAAAAAGCCTGTCGATACCCGGTTTCTTGATGCCATCACCGCTTGCGATTTCTGGCCTGGGCTGCAGGGAGACCCCGCATGAGCGCTACCACTGGCAAGTTGACCGTTAAATTCCTCTCCGACTGGCACGTCGGCGAGGGCGCAAGCGGATTTGGGCACATTGACCGGCTGGTTCGTCGTGACGCCTCGGATCAACTGCCCTACGTCCCGGCCAAGACCGTCACCGGTATCCTGCGCGATGCCTGCGAGCGGGCGGCCTATGCGCTGGATGATGGCAGCGACGGAAAGTGGTCGAAGTTCTGTCGTCAGCTTTTCGGCGTCCAGAGCAAGGGTGCCACCGATACTGGCCACACCACGGATGCGGCAGTCTGGTTTGGGCCGGCGCACTACTCCGAAGCGTTGCGACAGGCGTTGAACTGCCCACAGCAGGGTCCGGCGCTGCGCCACGCGCTTACGTTCATCAAGCCCGGGTCAAAGATTGGTGCCGACGGTATGTCGATGGAGAAGATGCTGCGGCTGGAGGAAGTGGCGGTTGCCGGCAGCGAGCTAGAAGCTGATTGGTGGCTGGGCTCTGCATTGACAGAGTCGCAGCGTTCTGCGGCGTTGGCTTTGCTGTATGCCGGCACCCGAATCGCCGAGCGTTTGGGGGCCAAGCGAAGGCGCGGCAACGGGCGATGCCTGCTGACACTCGGTTCCGCGCCGCCGCATTGGAAAATGCTGCTCGCTGATGATCCTCCCGAGTTGACGCAGCTTGCCGCCAACGAACAGCAGTTGCAGCTACTTCAGCAAGGCGGCGGTGGCTTCATCCGGCTGGCCATTGAGCTTCGTCTGCTCGCGCCAGTCGTTGTTCCCGGCGAAACGTTGGGCAACGTAGTGGTTTGTCGCGACCACATCCCGGGCACCTTGTTGTTGCCGGCCCTGGACGGAGCGCTTCGCAAAGCGCTGGCTGGTCGTGCGGGCGAACTCACTGCACTGCTGGCTGCTGGTCGAATCCAGGTACGCAACGCCTATCCAGCGCAAGGCAAGGCACGTGCTCTGCCAGTACCTTTGGCATTCGAAGCAGAGAAGGAGAACCCTGGCGAGATTCGAAATGGCTTTTTCTCGCGCAGCTCGGAAACGACTCACGTTCAATACAAGCCGCTGCGTGAGGGATACACGCCAGAGGCGTTTGTTGCCAACGCGGCGTCCGGAACAAGCCCGATCTGCCGCAGCGATATAGTGACCTTCACTCATGCGACGATCGACGACAGCGTGCAGCGACCGACCAGTGCGGTTGGCGGTGTCTACACGTATCAGGCGCTGGCGCCAGATCAGGTTTTTGTCGCCGAGCTTTGGGTGGAGAGTGACCTCGGCGTATCGATTGAGTCTTTGAAGGGCTGCTTGCCAGGCGAAGTTCGCATCGGCCGCGCCAAGAAGGATGACTATGGTCGGGTCGCCCTCGAAGCCCATGAGCTGGCGGTCGCAGAATCGATGGTCAGTGACGTCAGTGGCGGCAACGACATGGGTGAGGCGACGCTCTGGTTGACCTCACCGCTGCTGGAGCGCGACGAGCGCCTGCGGCCGGTCTGTGATGGCGAAGCCCTTTGCGCCGCATTGCAGCGGCGACTCCCGAAAGGGCAAAGGGTGAGTCTGATCAAGGACCGCAGCCGCGCGTTCCGGGAGGAGGGGTGGATGAACGCTTGGCGAGAGCCCCGGCCAAGCCGGATCGGGCTGGCGGCCGGATCGTGCTTTGCGCTTTCGTTCGACCCGCCGTTGCAGCGCTCCGTGCTGCAGGGTTGGGAGCGTCACGGGCTGGGTGAGCGCCGGGGTGAGGGTTATGGCGAAGTGCGGGTAAATCCAGCGCTGCTTAGCGATGAAAAGCCCAAGCGCGAGGATCTCTTGGCCGCAACCGCAGCCCCTCAGGCTCCTCTGTCGATAGCGTCCAGCGAATTCACGCGCGCCCTACTTCGGCGGACCTGGCGAACCTCAATTCGCGCGCACGTATTGACCCACGCCACCGGCATTGCCGAGACGATGGGTTGGGCCGACGGCACGCCGGGCAATAGCCAACTCGGTGCGCTGCGCAGCCACTTTGAGACTTGGACCGGCGATAGGCCGTCTCGCGAGCGACTCAAGTCTTGGTGGGAGGGCTTGCTTGCCATCCCGAGCCGAGCTGAGCAGTGGCCCAAGGCTTCGACCTCGTCTTCATCTGAGCAAAATCGAATTGGTCGCTTCGGGACCGACAAGGCGGCCGTGTGGCAAGCGTTGAAGGAATCAGGCCTGGATGCCGCAAGCCTGCCGTTGTTCGCAGGCCATGAGATCAAGGTTGTTCAATCCGAGATGGATGCTGAAGCGACACGAATCTACTGGCTGACCGCGATCGGTGTGGAGCTCGACCGGCGTGCGCAGGCCGTTCGGAACAACAGCGTGGAGGTCCGCCATGGCGCGTGAAATCAGCTACACCTTGATTCTGGAAGGCCAACTTGAGGCCAAGGAACCACTGCACATTGGCGGTGCCGACAGCAGTCACGAAAGCGATATGGCACTCGCCGTCGATGGGCTGGGTCGCTACTACCTGCCAGGCAGCTCACTTGCCGGTGCGATCCGCGCCTGGGACGGGGCAGACGAAGACGATGCGTTCTGGGGATTTTCGGCGAGCGGCGACAAGGGCCACGCATCTCACATCCTGATCGATGATGCGCCGGCGGAGGGCGACGCCTTGCCCGAGCTTTGGCATGGCGTGGGTATTGACCGCGTCACCGGCACGGCCGCCGACGGCATCAAGTTCGACCGCCAGGTGCTGCCTGCGGGCACTCGCTTTGCATTCCGCGTGCAGCTCGAGATCGCTGGAAAAGACGGCTTGGCTGCAGGCCGAAACTGGATGGCACACCTGCGTGACGCACTGTTACTGGCGAGCATTCCGCTGGGTGCTGGCACTACCCGTGGGTTGGGTGGGGTGCGGCTGGATGAGAAGCACGACCAGCGGGAAATCGACTGGACCTCCCGCAGCAATTTTCTTGCAGCGCTTGAGTCAGAGACTGTCGGTGAAACGGCCGGTCAGACATGGACTGCGGCCAAACCCAAACCGACCAATGAGGTCGTTGTCCGACTCCATTGGCAGCCATTGGGGCCGATGATGACAAAAGCGGGGCGTGATGGCAGCGCGGTGGCTGTATTGCCCTTCACCACCGCATTCCGGACGGACGCCAGCAGCGGCGAGACCCAGCGGGTGATAGCGCTGCCGGGCTCGTCAATCAAAGGCGCGCTGCGGGCACATGCCGAACGCATCATGCGCACGGTGCTGGGTATACCGGTGGCCAACGATGCATCCCATCTGGACCAGGTCAACGTACCGCTGGTCAACCAGCTTTTTGGAATCCCACGACCATCGACGCAGGAAGACAAGGCAGCTACTGCCCCTCCCAAGGGGGGCAGAGCGTGGTTGCGGGTGCCGACCATCCTTTCAGACATCGTGTTGCCTGCAAGTAGTTGGGAGGCTTTGGCCGAACAGTCCGAAAAATGGGCCGCGAACGGTTGGAATAAGGACGGTGCCAAGCGTCTCTATCGCGCCGACCACGTGGCGATTGATCGCTGGACCGGCGGTGCCGCCGACGGGCTGTTGTTCAGCGGCGTCGAGCCGACGGCGTCCGCAAAATGGGATCCCATCGAGTTGCGTTTCCGCACCACCTCCCAAGCTGATCGGCAGGCCGCTTTTGCCTTGCTTTGGCTGGTGCTTCGCGACCTCTGCGATGGCCGCATTCCCTTGGGCTATGCCGGCAACCGCGGATACGGCGCGCTGAAAGTGAACAACATCGAGCTTGAAGGTCTTGGCCTATTGGGGTCGGAAAAGGCTGGAATTGCATTGCCTGTGAATGACCGCCGTATCGACGAATCGCAAGCGGAGCCGCTCGTCGATGCCCTCAAGGACGCGTGGGTCGCCTGGTTGGCTCAGCAAAAACCGGAGGTCGCAGCATGAGTACGAAAAATTTGTATTCCTACCGCCGCGAAGGCTGCCTGCTGCCCGAGGCGCTGGATGCCGTCAAACGGGGCCTGACCGGATTCGCGTTCAGTCCGGCGCGGTTTCTGTTTCTGAGCTATGCGGACGGCAAACTCGAAACCGGTCGTGCGGATGACAAAGTCGATCAGATCTACGAAGCCCGACTGTTCGAGCCCGAGTCTGTTGAACTGCGCTGGTTGCGCGATCCCAACGACAGCCAAGGCCGGGGCGCAGCGGTGATCGTTTCAGAGCAGGCGATGCAGCTCGCCGACTGGCAGGCGCTTCCGACACTGAGTATTGCCATGACGCTTGATCGACAGCGGCTGTGCGAGCCCGTGGCCGGCAATCCCGAAGCGCGTGACGCCTGGTTCTGCTTCGATGCACCGCGACACGGTGCGTTGTCTGTACCCGTTCCCACCGCCCGCCCCGGCGATCACCTGGTGTTGAAGGTGCGCGAGTACATCGGAGATGCAGCGGGCGAAGCAGGCAAGGACGGAAACCAGCAAGTGTTGGAAGAACGCCTGCTCGGTTGGGCTGTGGCGACCAAGGAGAAAGCGGCATGACCTTCGAGAACCCCTATAACTTCATCCCCGCTCCGGAGCGCAACACAGACCATCCCGAGCTGGGAGACGGCCTCGGCAAACGCGGACACCACGCCTGGCAGCCCGGCCTCGTCAGTGGTCGACTGCGTGTAAAAATCCAGTGCAAGACTCCTCTGCTCATTCCGGATCGCGGCAGCACGGATGCCAACGGCCACAAGACGTTTGGCCTGCGGCTGGATGAGAACGGCAACCCTTACCTCCCGCCGACCTCGATCAAGGGTGCGCTGCGTTCGGCGTATGAGGCGGTTACAAACAGTCGGTTCGGGGTGTTTAGTCCTCATGACAGGGCTCTGGCGTTTCGAAATCCGGCTCGCGGCGATGTGAACTTGATCCCCGCAAGAGTTAGTGAGGACGGCCTCTCCTTCGAGTTGTACAAGGGCATGAACGACGGAACTCAGTCGGCCGCGTGGCTGCCAGCCTATGGGGATGCTCGCAAGACGTACCTGACGAGAGGCAGCGCGCTCGTGGTTCCTGCCAGCCATGGAACCCGATGCTTTGCGGTAATAGAGAAGTTTGAGCGACACCTGCGGAACAACAAAGACAGCCCATGGAGGTTCGCGTTCAGTTTTTGGCGAGTTCGGGCAGTAGCTAGGTGTCGCTCGGAACTTCAAGATCACTTGGGAAACATTGAAGTGGTCCCGAGCAATCCGGTCAACTTTGATGATATCAATCCAGCTATTGTCAAGTACTCCGCTGCGTTGCCGGGGGTGGCGTTGAGGGTGGTCGAGGGCTGGATATGTTTCAACGGTCCCAATATGACCAATAAGCATGACGAGCGATTTTTCTTTAGGGATGCGTCGTGCAAAAACATTCCAATTTCAAAGGATCTTCGAAAGGATTGGGAAAGTCTGATCACCGATTACAGACTGGCAAATAAGAGGGAATTGGACAAAGGGCTTACTAGGCCTTCTGCACTGGCCTCAGGCGTCTTCTCCAGACACATCCGGCAAGCGGGAGAGAGGCTTGAGGAAAATTCTCTCTTACCCGAAACTTTGTGCTACTTGAAAAAAAATGGGAGTGCCTTCACCGCAGTTTATCCCGTGATCATCTCACGTGAACTTTTCGCAAAATCGCCTAAAGAAATTCTTCATCACTCTTTGGATCACGCCTCTGACAAAAGCAATCTCTCACCCGCCGACCGGGTATTTGGCTGGGTGGCACAGAAAGAAGGCAAAGGGGCATGGAAGGGCCTGGTGCGTATTGGCCCCGTCAGCTGCCCAGATGGAACAGGGGCGATTCAAGGCCTTGGCCCAGAAGGTGTGCCGCTCGCAATCCTCGCCCAACCGAAACCAGCGCAGTCACGCTTCTACGTTGCTGCGAACGCAAGCGGAGAGCCATTGCCGCGCGGTTGCAATAAGGCCCAAACCTACACGGGCAACCAAGGGCTGCGAGGCCGCAAGGTCTATCCGCACGCCAAGCAAGGGGAGTTGAACAACTATTGGAACCCCTCGCCACAGGCAGGGCAGCTTCCAACTCTCGGCGATCCGCACGTTTACCGCGAGTGGCGCAATAACGTAGCCGCGACGCCGCGCGGTGATCAGAACCGATCGATGACCGCATGGGTCAAGCCGGGCGCGTGCTTCGAATTCGACCTCGACTTCGACAACTTAAGTAAGGTCGAACTGGGCGCGCTGCTCTGGCTGCTGTCGCTTTCCGAGGAACACTACTTGAAGGTGGGTGGCGGCAAGCCGCTGGGCTTTGGCGCGGTGCACTTCAGTATCGAGAGCGAAACCATACGGTCGGGCGAGGCAATCGCCAATGCTTATCGCAGCTTTGATCAGGCGCCATCATCGTCGGTTGATCAACAGTCTGTCGACCAGAAAACGTGCGTAGATTGCTGGGAAGCCGCTATGGCGTCAGCCTACGGCTCGAGCGTTGAGAGTCTGCCCATCATCAAAGCCTTTCGGCATGCAGCCACCGGCAGCGGCAAGCCGGTTCATTACCCGCGACCCAGTCCTGCACCTCACCCGGAAGGGCTGCAATACAAATGGTTCGGGGCCAACGAGAAACCCCAACTGCAGCATGGCTATGCGTTGCCAGCGCTTTGGGAGGCGGATTGGAGCCTCCCGATCCTGTCCTAGCGAAATGTCCCTAGCGAGATGGGCTCCTGTGTGGGCCCACCATCCACGAACCCCGCGCTCCGTATCGAGCGCGGGGGGGCGAGGAATCAAAGCAGCAGCGCGATATCTGCTTCAAGTTCACGCCGAGGACGAGCGAAATGGTGTCGGCTGTAGGCAATAATCTCGGCAGGAAGCGCTGACTCACTGATGGACGCCTGCGGCGCACGGGTCTGGATAACGAAGGGCGGAAGCACCGGCGCCCCTTGCTTGAGGATGCGTGCCGCACAATGAAAGTTCGGAAGTGATTGCAGGTCACCTGCGGCCAGCGTGGGCCTGAAATAGCTCTCCAGATTCACCGCGTCCTGTGGCCCCAATCGAAACGTCAGGAGGTTGGCGGCGTTTCCCAACACGTTGCCGCGCATCAATGGATCCAACTGCGCCATCGCCTGATTGGCGAGCACCATACGCAGCCCATACTTCCGGCCCTCTGCCAGCATCTGGCCAATGGTGCCGGTGACGAAGTTCTGAAACTCGTCGATATAGACATTCATGGTTCGTCGCGCGTCTGTTGCTGAATCGGCACGGGATAGCGCCGCGCCAAACAAGCGACCCACGATCAACATGCCGATTAGCCTGACATCGGCTTCGCCGAGTCTACCTTTCGACATCTTCACCAGAACGATCTTCCCCTCATCCATCACCGAACGGAAGTCGACCGTCGAAGTCGGCTGACAAATAACGTTACGAACGCGCGAGTTCATCGTGAACTGACTGAACTTGTTGATGATATACGCCGAGTAATTTTCCCAGTTGTGATCACCAGAGCCCTTTTCATGGAGCTGCAGTACTTGCAGAGCTGATGGGTTCCTGCACTTTTTCAGGATTGCCTTGCGGAAATTTCCGTCGGTATAAAAGCGCAGCAGCCGCAGGAATGTCGGCGCCTCCGTGGCGTCATTGTCGAGCAGCGCGGCGACTCCCGCGCGGAACATCTGCTCGAACGCAGGGCCCATCGACTCTGGCACGCTGCCGTAGAGCTGACGAAAGATGCCCAGCAGCTCGTTGGTGATAAACGCGATCGACGTTCCCAGGTTGTCTGGGTCAGGTTGCAGGAAGTTGAGTCCGAAGGGATATTCCGCGTCCCCGACGTCAAGCAGCACCACATCGTGAGCGCGGCTTTTGGGAATATTGCTCAACACGTCGTCGATGAGGTCGCCATGCGGATCGAGCATGAAGACACCTTCGCCGGCTTCGATGTCCTGAATGACCAGATTCCGCAGCAGTGTCGACTTGCCCGTGCCGCTGCCTCCCACCACATACATGTGCTGGTCGCGATCCTTCGGAGACAGGCGAATGGCGGAGTCGCCGGATGTGCCCAGCTCCACGCCGGTCGTGATCAGCTGCCGCGGGGCCAGCGGCAAGGCCGGCACCAGCCCGGCGGCAATCAGCTCCCGATGCGAAGGCACGCCAAAAGGCACTACGTTGCCGGCGACATAACAGGAACTCAGATCAAGGACGTTGCCCTCGCTTCGCTCAATCATGTCGCCGACATGAAACGCGTGGGTCACTCCTTTGAGTGCAGTGGCACCGGCCACCTGAGCCAGCAATGCGTCCGGCAGCGCTTTGCCGGCACGGAGGCAGACGGAGGTGCGGAATCCGCGAGTCGTCTGCTTCCACTGATTCAAACCATCCACCAGCGCCGCGTGGGTCGATCTGGAAAAAACGTCGCTGGTGCCGTAGTGAAATTCACCGGCTTCTGACCGTTCCACACCGGCCAAGCCAACATGAATAGCGTTGACGAGCTCGCGCTCTTCTTGCCCGACCTCAAAGCGCTCGATACTCCAGCGAAACTCCATGGGGATGCCGCAAGTCGACATCGCCTGCACCGGAAGATCTGCAAGCAGACTTTCTCGATCATCGATGCGAAAGCGAATCGCATTCTGCACAGCTTCGGAAGCTACCGCCGTCAGCTTGCGGGACTGTGGAAGTCCAACCACTCGCGACCCGGGCACCAGCCACGCGGTCCAATCGGGGAGAATATCGCTAGGCACGCGCGTGCAGTCGATAACGCGATAGCCGGTGCGTTCCTTCTCCAACGCATGCCGCACGTCCTCGGCAAGCGCCTGCGCCATCAACAACGCCTCTTCGGCTTGATCGGCGTGAGCGCAGCAATCCAGTAGCACGCGCACTCCACAAGTGCCGACGGCATCGCCCAATATCACTCGCAAGGTGAGTGAACATCCGGAGGACATGCTGGCCAACGCGGGAGCGAGCGGTCTGTCCAGCATGCGCAACCCATACATGGGGGCGCCCACGCTTGCAATTTCGAGCGTCACTTGCGCCGTCTCAATGGATTGCTGAATCCGCTGCACGATCGGCCCAGGGTCGACGACGGCCGCTCTGAGCTCCCTTGGCGTCAGCTTTCCACGCAGCCTGACAAAGGGCACCGTGGCCAGTTCAGGTTGTGCTTGACTGGCATCAACGTCGGTGCCCTTTCCGTTGACCAGGTGCTTGGGCTCCCTCGTCGGAAACCAGAAATGCTCGCAATTTTCGAATTTCTCTTCCACCAGCACATGTGTGAGCTGATCCTGGGGACGTGCGAACAGTGCCATCGCCTGCCCCAGCAAGAACCCCATCGTCTTGCGACCGCCGGCGATCGATGCGTAGAGCGTTGAGTCCGGATTCATCGTGAGCTTGCGCACCAGGTCCACGATGCTGCTCGAGAACGCCGCACTCTCCCAGGCGCTGCGGATGTCTCGCAACGGTTCGCCATCTGGGCCGGCCAGTACATGCAGAAAGACATCTGGCACATTGAGCCCAAGATCTTCCGCCAGCCGGGCGATCGCGCCATCGTCGCCACAGAGCAGTCTGGCCTTCTCGATGGTGGATTCCGTGCTCACGACATGCACCTCATCGAATCGACGAGGTGGATCACTCGCGGTCATGAGACACCACAGCGTTTCAGTGACGATCTGCGGCGTGCTTGCCGCAACACCCAGCAAGACGTGTTTCACGGGGCCGGATCCGCTTGCTTAGCCGCGTCCGAACCATCGCCCGATTGGCCGATGCTATCTGCTGGCTCGTATGGATCTCGTAGCGCGTCGTTCTCTTGCTGGAGGGTGACGAGCTCCCTCTCAAGAACAGCAATCTGCTTCTCCAAGTTGGGAATGCGCTTAGCCCTCGCAGCTTCGCCCTTGAGCCGATTAACCTCGATGCGCAATGGTTGTTCAAACGTGTCTAACTTAGAGGTCAGTTCAGCGACCTGCCGTTCCAACGTTTCAATGCGGTCCTTATCCGCACTCAGCAAGCGCTCGTTGACGGTCTTGAGGTCGTCTGGGGGTTGCCACTCGATGAAGCTATCGAGTCGGAAGTCAGAAGCCCTTTTCCCCGCTAACGCTGTCTCGTAGGAGTCGTGCTCACCACGATCAACGAGGTGAAATGAGGTGACATGGAAGACATTGTCCGAAACGATGCCGGCGATTCGCGGACCCGCAGACGCGCCAAAAACAAACAGCTCGCTGTTTGGGAAGTAGTGCCTGTGCAATTTTCGCCAGAGCGGGCTAGCCGCCCGAATTAAAATGCGCTCCATAGCCGCCTTGTATCCCGGATCGGACGCCTCCCATTTCCGACGTACTTCAGGAAGGAGTTTGATCGATCGCTGATCGCTTGAGTCCATCCCGACCAAGACCTGCGCCAGTGTCGAGAGCGTCACCATCCCGCCATCGCGCTCGATGAACCCAGTGAAGAGGTCGTGTTCGGAGTCGGCGAAATTCTCGATGGCCGCAAAGAATTCGCCCTCCGACACTACGCCTTTCTCCAAAACGAGTGCGAGCGCCGGCAGGGCGCGCTCGTACAAGCGCAGGTCAAAACTCACCGGCAGCGGCGGCAGGCTGATCAGTGAGTTGGCGAACTCGAAGACGTAGACCGTGCGGAGGCTGAAGAGCATGCCGAGCACGGTGAGAAACGGAACGACGCCCTTAAATCCGCCGGTGGGGTTCAGAATGATCTCTCCCCCGTAGCGAAGCTGGGGGTCTTCAATAAGCTTGAGAGTTTCCTCAACAAGTGCTGGTAGCCCGATGCGGCGAAGCCTGTCCGCGTCGCGCACCTGCAGACCGTTTACCCGTACCACTTTGACCTGCGCGTCAGGCAGTCCAAAGTTTCGCAGCAAGACACCCCTGACTGCGTGGGCGCAGGCGCGTCCGTCGGCTGTGTCGGTTGCGAGGAGGATGACAGTGTCGCTCTCATCCAGTTGCAAGCGATGTAGGGAATGGATCTCGGCAGATGCGCGAATCCGGTCAGGTTCCGAATTGAGATCCATGTCCGCAAGACGGTTGCTGATCTGCGCTTCCAGGTCCGTGACGGCATCCTCCCAGGCCGAGTCTTGTTGCTGCGTAGCACGCAGAGCATTGGTTCCCTGAGCAATGGAGGTGCCCACTGTGCAGATGACGGTCTTCATGGGGCACTCCTCAAAACGTGAATTAGACAGCTGTTGAAACAGCGGAGATCACTCTGCGTCGCTTCCCAATGCGCGGGAAGCGCGTCTCGCGTCGCTAGGAAGAGTCTCGATCAAAATGCTTGTGCCCGAACGCTCATGCTGTATCCCCCACTGAGGCAATTTGCAGACCTCGAGAATAATTGCACAAGTCTGGCGCCAAGGGTCACCAAGCTGTGGCGGATGTCAGCATACGGAGGGGCGGCTGACGGGCACGGCGCGAATAAAGCGTCCAAGCGTAGTGAGTTCCGACATTCGGAAACGATGGTGAGACGTTCGGGGGGCACCGGGGAGCTTTCGATCCTGGGCGTTGTTCGACTGCTTGCGATGCTCATGCGGCATCCTTGAGTGGGGTCACGGTGTGCGGCTTTTGCACGTCTTCGGCCGCGGCGCCCGCTCGCGCCTTGGCGTAGGGCAGCGGCGCAATGGTGACCTGCAGCGGCGTCAGGC
>Ga0163147_10002223_pt1 | contig 27953 bp, 26 predicted proteins | sample OliLakLV19MP6G1_FD_148597 | JGI IMG/M metagenome (GOLD analysis project Ga0163147, IMG submission 148597) | Freshwater microbial mat bacterial communities from Lake Vanda, McMurdo Dry Valleys, Antarctica- Oligotrophic Lake LV.19.MP6.G1 | ecosystem: Environmental > Aquatic > Freshwater > Lake >...
TACGCCTGCATTCTTCTTTGGCACAACCAAATTGAAAAAGCATGGGAGATCGCACCTAAGTTTGTTTGGGACAAGGAACTGCAAGCAAAACAAAGCGATGACTTCCTATTCTTCTTCACCCTCGCCCTCGCCAAAAACCAAGCCCAAGCCCTCTACAACCTCTTCACCTCCCCCCAAGGCCAGGAACAAAACTTCAAAGACCGCTACAAGCCCATCTGGTACGCTATCCTGAAAAAACTCGACCACCCGGACTTCCTGCGCATGGGCGACGAGCTTACGCAGACTGTGGAAGAGGTGCTGGCCAAGGCCGATCAAATGGCGATAGATTATCAATAACTTGGAAGGGCAGCAAGTGCTTCCATACCTTCGCCGCCCTTCCTTTGCCAAGCTATGACAGATAATGTCGAATGACCTAAATGACCTAAATGACCTAAATGACCTAAATGACCTAAATGACCTAAATGACCTAAATGACCTAAATGACCTAAATGACCTAAATGACGAAATGACGATCCACCCGTGTCCCTATTCAAAAAACTCCGCATCATCCCGTCCGACTACGCCCGCAGCAAGGGCGATGCCAGGAAATTTTGGACAACGCTCATCGTAGTGTTTATCATCGTGCTGATTTGCAGTCCCGAACTGCGTTATCGCCTTCGTTCTCTGATCGAGTATCCCTTGCATTATAAAGAGTACAAACAGTTTGGCATACGCATTCCAGGCCGTTACAAAACACATGGAATTGACGTGAGCCGATGGCAAAGCCGGGTGGACTGGAAACGGGTGAAGAAAATGAAGGTGGGCAGTGTGAAAGTAAACTTTGCATTCATCAAAGCCACCGAAGGCACCTGGATGAAAGACCCGGAATTCGAGCGGAACTGGAAAGGTGCTCGGGAGGCCGGCATCGTGCGGGGCGCTTATCATTTTTTCCTGCCCGACATGAGCGTGAAAGATCAGGTGCTGCAATTTAGCCGGGCGGTCAAATTGAAATCGGGCGATTTGCCGCCCGTGGTGGACATTGAAGAAACACGCGGCATGGGTAAGACGCAGATTCAAAAATACACCAGGGAATTTCTTGAACTGCTTGAAAAACAATACAAAATCCGCCCGATCTTGTACACCAACCGCGATTTTTACAAAAACTATTTTGCTGAAAACGAGGCTTTCAAAGGCTATCGCTTTTGGATCGCACATTACCATGTTTCCGATTTTGATATGCCGGGCGATGAAGATTGGCATTTCTGGCAGCACAGCGACCGGGGCAATGTGAACGGCATCAACGAACTGGTGGATTTTAATGTGTTCAATGGAGACAGTGTGGCGTTGCGGAAGTTGTGTGTGCCTTAATAGTCACCTCTTCGGCACCTGCTCCAAGATCCATTCCTTTTCAATAACCGATGTATTGGCCTCAATTTCAGCCCTAAAATCGGCTGCCGCTTTTTTGTCGTTCAGATTCAGTCGCACCAGTTTTTGAATATAGCGCAGGGTATTGAGGTAGTGTAAAGAGTGGTATCCGATGATTTTTTTCTTGCGGAGCAAAAGGATCTTGAAACTCGCCAACAGCGCATCAAGCGCGTCAAACTCACTCGTTTCATAGTACATTTTCAAGAGCATAACCCGGCTGTCAAGGTTGAGCAATAAATCGCTCTCACCCACACGAGCGAGCAAGGGCATGGCTTGACCGTAGTTTTTTTGGGCAAAATATAATTTGGCCAGGTTGTAATCGCGGTGTGCGCTGCGATATTTTTCTTCTAAAAACGGTTCGTATTGTTCAATAAACTGTTCCACCCAGATAAACTCCCGCAGCCTCAAACCCAGCGCCACAATGTTTTTAAATGCAAACCGACTCAGGTAGCCATTTTCGAGCAAGGCCCTCGTATCAAGCCCAATGCGATAGAGATCAAAGGCTTCGCGCACATATCGCGCCTCACCTGAGTTGAGCCTTCTGATACAATAGTTGATGGCGAGCAGTGTAAATGTGCGGGTCTCATCTTCTGGAAGGGCTTTGCCCTGCGATTCAAGTTCGCGGCGAAATGCCCGGAAACTTTCCTCGTTGCCTTCGGTGAGGGCTTGATAGCAATGGTAATAAAGTGCCACGATGGGCACTTCCAATAAGTCGCTTTTTTCCACAAACAGCAGCAATTCGGGCAGAAACGAATTGTCGTAATTAACTTGGAACACCGTTCGGTGCGATTCCATAAGACAGGCGAGGCGAAGCTTGTTTGCCGCAGCATATACATCAAAGGCCCGGCTGACGGCCACCAGGTCGTTTTCTTGCGTTCGGCCATGTTGCAATTGCGCTACGGCATAGCGCTCCCATTCCAATTGATACAAAAAATGGTAATATTGGCCATCGTGGGGCATTTTTTCCAGCCGATCAGAGGCACGGCGAAGCGTATGATCCAGGGATTTGCGAAGTTTTTTATCCCGGTAAATAGCCACTAAATGAAGCTCGCTGAGCAATGGTGTCTTTTCCCAAGCCCTTTGGGCGAGAAAGGCCTCGACGCAGCCAAGCAAAAAAGACTGGAGATGTCGCCATTGAGCATCCCTGAAAGTTTGATCGGGATAAATAATTGAAAAGGCTTTTTTTGTATCAAGCGCCTCACTTTTGCTCCCCGAAAGCATTTCCCAAAGCCGAAGCACATCTTCACGACGGTTGTGATAGGGACTTTTTAGAAATACCGAGCATTCCCTTTTTTCGACAACACTAAGTGTTTCTATTAACTCAATTAATTTATTATCAGCCATTTAACGTTTCAAATTGCACGATTTGCTTTTTGACAAAAGTATAAAATTGTAGTCACCTACTGACAAATGATCTCGAATCTTTGTAGCGTCAAAGAAATATGCCAAGGTTGTCAACCAAGAGGTGCACCGCTTTGAAACTGATACTACTGGCAGATTCTAACCTAAACAGCAAACAATTCATCTCATTCAAGATTCAGATCATGAACACAAAAAAAATCCTGACCCTGCTGCTGCTGCTTTTTATGGCCGGAAGGAGCATCGCACAACCGCCGCCCATTTTGGATAGTATCTACGGATATGTTTTCCGGGATATTGATGGCGACTGTATCCAAGATGCCTTTGAAACCGGCTTGGAAAATTGGGCTATATGGGCTGTCAGTTGGGATTCAATTGGCGGGCCAGACACCTTGATTGGCTTGACAGACGCTAATGGGCTTTATACAATCACGGTTCCGTTTCCTAATGCCGGAAACGTTGCTTATTTCTTCAACGCTTACCCGCCGAATGATAATAATGGATACTGTGTCCAAACCTGCGAAAACTATCAGGAGATTTTCCCTGGCCCTTCTGGAGGCAATACCTTTACCCTAGAAGCCAATTTCGGTTATTATTGCGATACTATGCCCTTCTGCCCAATAATAGATGTGGATATTGCTACCCCAATACTACGGCCTTGTTTTGTGTCTACTTATTTTGTGGATTATAAAAATCTAGGCTCCATACCTGCGCCTGATGCTTACATTGATGTGACTTTTGACCTTCCACTACAAGTCCTAAGTGCAAGTGAACCATACAGTTTGATCGGCAATGTGTACAGATTCCAATTGGGCACCCTCCAGTCGTTTGCACAGGGGTCTTTTTCCATCGAAGTCTTTACTCCGTGTGACGAACCCGTCGGCAAAACCTACTGTGCGGAAGCGCATGCCTACCCTGACACTTGCATAACGCCACCAGGCGCGAACTGGGACGGTTCAAAAATCGAGGTGTACGCTTTTTGCGAGAACGATGTGGTTTCCTTTTCGCTCAAGAATGTGGGAACAGGCGATATGACCAATATGCTGGAATATATTGTTGTAGAGGACAACGTGTTGTTGATGCAAACGCCCGGCCAATTCCAGCTGAATGCCGGGGATGAATTGCTCCTCCCATACCCGGCGGATGGAAGTTTTTTTCGCCTTGAGGCACAGCAATCTCCTGGATACCCGGGGTTTTCTCAGCCGATTGCCTGGGCAGAAGGTTGTGGCGGAAACGGCAGTTTGAGTCTGGGATTTGTAAACCAATACCCCCTTGGGGACAATGCCCCCTGGATCGATATTTTCTGTCTGGAAAGTGTAGCATCTTTTGACCCGAACGACAAACAAGGCTTCCCACGAGGCGTAGGCGATGAGCACTACATTGATCAAAACGTGGACCTCGAATACATGATTCGCTTCCAGAACACCGGAACTGCTTCGGCCATCAATATCGAAATCCGCGACACGCTCCAGGTACAATGGCTCGACCCTAATACGATTCGCCCAGGCGCGGGCAGCCATCCTTACCAGTTTGATATGCAGGGCAATGGCGTGGTCGTTTTCAAATACCAGAATATCAATCTGCCCGACAGCAATGCAAACTTCGACGCTTCGCAGGGATTTGTAAAATTCCGCATCAACCAGCGCAAAGACGTGCCATTAGAAACGGAGATCAAAAACACCGCCGCGATCTTCTTCGATTTCAACGCCCCGATCATCACCAACCAGACCTTGCATACAGTCGGGAAAGATTTTCTGGTGCTGTCCAACACACAAGCCATCCTGGATCCGCGCATTCAGGTGCAATTGATGCCCAACCCGACAATAGGCCAGGTACAAGTGCTGGCAAAAGGGCTGGAAAACACTCCATCGGCCCTGACATTCCGATTGGTATCAATGCTGGGCGAGCAGGTGTTGACAGGAATCTTTGACGGCAGCAATTTCACATTCGATGCCAGCCAACTTCCACAAGGCGTGTATGCCTATGAAATCCGAAATAATGGTCAATTGGCCGCAACCGGGAAAGTATTGAAAATGTAAAAAAGGATTGGTAACTTTTGATTGCACCAGGTCCACAAGTTTAAAAGCTTGTGGGCCTTTTTGTTTTCAAGCCCGCAATCACCCTCAGCATCTTATCTGTCCTTTCCTTTTCAAATTCTTTCAATTGCCATTTCTTAAAGCCTTACCTTCGCGTCCTTTTTTAAAAAAAACACAATTAGCGATGCTATCAGTAAACAACGTTTCAGTTCAATTTGGGAAACGAGTGCTCTTTGACGACGTCAATCTGAAATTTGTAAAAGGCAATTGCTATGGTGTGATTGGGGCGAATGGAGCCGGCAAATCCACTTTTCTGAAAGTGCTTTCCGGCGAAATCGAAAGCACCCGGGGCAATCTGGAAATAACCCCCGGAGAACGTATGGCCGTTCTGAGCCAGAACCACTTTGCGTTTGATGAATACCCGGTGCTGGACACCGTAATCATGGGGCACCGGCGGCTCTATGATATCATGCAAGAAAAAAACGCCATTTACGACAATCCAAATGCGAGCGAGGCCGACTCGATGCGGGCGGCGGAACTCGAACACGAATTTGGCGAAATGAATGGCTGGATGGCCGAAACCGACGCGGCGGAATTGCTCAGCAATCTGGGCGTACATGAATCCCTACACTACAAGTTGGTGAAAGACCTGAACGGCTCAGAGCGCGTAAAGGTGCTGCTCGCCCAGGCCCTGTTTGGCTCCCCCGATATTTTGCTGATGGACGAACCGACCAACGATTTGGATGCGGAAACTTCCGACTGGCTCTGTGATTTTTTGGCCGATTACCAAAATATTGTCATTGTAGTCTCCCACGACAGGCACTTTCTGGATATGGTGTGTACCAATATTGTGGATGTTGATTTTGGAAAGATTCGGATGTTCACCGGCAACTACACGTTCTGGTACGAGGCCAGCCAGTTGATGTCTCGCCAAATGGCCGACAAAAACAAGAAAGTGGAGACCAAGCGCCAGGAAATGATGGAGTTTATCGCTCGTTTCTCGGCCAATGCTTCCAAGTCGAGACAGGCTACCAGCCGCAAGAAGGCGCTGGAAAAATTGAACCTTGAAGAGTTGCAGGTGTCGAGCCGCCGCTATCCGTACATAGCGTTCAGGCCAGAGCGAGAACCTGGTGATGTTATCCTGAATGTTGAAAAGCTGTCGAAAAGGAATAATACGGGGGAATACCTTTTCAAAGACTTGTATTTGCGTTTCAATAAAGGCGAGAAAATTGCCGTATTGAGCCGCAATGCGTCTGCAGTAACTGCCTTTTTCGATATCCTGGCAGGGGAAGACAAAAACTTTGAAGGCGAATTCCAATACGGTCAGACGATCCTTCGCCAGTACCTCCCCAACGACAACAGCGAATACTTCGCCGGCGATCAGGATATGAACCTTATTGATTGGCTGCGACAATATTCCAAGGACAAAGACGAGTCGTTTATTCGCGGATTTCTTGGACGTATGTTGTTTGGTGGCGAAGAGGTGTTCAAGCGCTCCGGTGTCTTGTCAGGAGGCGAAAAAGTGCGTTGCATGATGTCGAAAATTATGCTTTCCAATCCAAACTTTTTGATTCTGGACGAACCAACCAACCACCTTGATCTGGAGTCAATCACAGCCTTGAACAATGGCTTGCAGGAGTTTGCCGGCAACATGATTTTTACGTCTCATGACTATCAAATTTTGGATTCCGTAGCCAACCGCATTATTGAAATTACGCCGAATGGACTCATTGACCAGTACATGAGCTATCACGATTACGTACACAGCGAAAAAGTGATTAATTTGAAAGCCGAGATGTACGAAGATGGTGTAATGGCGTAGGACTAACTCCTTTGGAACACGGATGACGCCGATTAGACACGGATTTTATTTGATTAGGAGACAAATCCGTGTCATCTGTGTTCCAAAGGTGCCGATTAGGTTAAACCTTGGTTAAGCAGAACCCATTCCTCAGAAGTCGGTCTACATTTGTAACCGTTTTCACTTTTTCCACTACCTAATTTTTCCGTCAATTTTTTAGCAATGAAAAAAACGCTCCTCCTGATGGCCGCATTTTTTGCTGCCAGTGCCCTTTTTGCACAGAAAACATTGCCCTCTGCCAACATAAAAACCCTTGAAGGCCAATCGCTTAACGTGCAAGAACTTGGCAAAACGGGCAAAATCACGGTCATCAGTTTTTGGGCCACCTGGTGCTCGCCCTGCAAAAAAGAACTGGATGCCATTGCGGATTATTATGAAGAATGGCAACAAAAATACGGCATCGAACTCGTAGCCATCAGCGTGGATGATGCGCGCTCTGCCGCCAAAGTGCCCGCCATGGTGAAAGAAAAAGGCTGGAAATACCGGGTGTTGCTCGACCCCGCTAAAGAACTTCAAACAGTAGCCAACATCCAGTCCGTGCCATACACCTTCGTTCTGGATCAAAAAGGCAATATCGTCTTCGAGCACACAGGTTACACACCTGGCGATGAGCTGGAATTGGAAGAACTTTTCAAGGAATTGAAGAAATAGGTAGAGAATTTACGATTTTGGATTTACGATTTACGATTTTGGATTTACGATTTACGATTTACGATTGTTTTGATCCGAAAAAGGCACGATTCACCCCTTTTTCGGATCAAAACAATCGTAAATCGTAAATCCAAAATCCAAAATCGTAAATCGTAAATCAACCAAACCTCGCCACCAATTGCCCCACTTTCCAAACATCCTCAAATGTATTGTAGAGCGGCACAGGCGCAAAACGGATCACATTCGGTTCGCGCCAATCTGCAATCACGCCATTTACTGTCAGAAAATCGAAGAGTGCTTTGCCGCGATTATCTGTGAGCAGTGAAAGTTGGCAGCCACGCTGAGTGGGGTCGCTGGGTGTGATGATCCGGAACAAGCTGTGTCCGCCATCCGCTTCTTTCAGCACTTGTTCGAGCAAGGCAGTGAGTTGCAGGCTTTTAGCCCGCAGGTTTTCCATTCCCGCCGCATCAAAAATATCGAGACTGGCTTTGTGCGCAGCAAAAGAGAAAATTTGTGCATTGCTCAGTTGCCAGCCTTCGGCGCCTCGCATTGGGCGAAACCCCTTTTTCATCTTGAATCGTTCGGTTTCATCGTGTCCCCACCAGCCGGCAAATCGCGGCAATTCAGGGGAATTGGCATGACGCTCATGTACAAACGCGCCTGAGGGTCCGCCAGGCCCTGAGTTGAGGTATTTGTAACTGCACCACACCGCAAAATCTGGCCCCCAATGGTGTAGTTGGAGCGGCAAATTGCCCGCGGCGTGGGCCAGGTCAAAGCCCACTTTTGCCCCAACCCGATGCCCTGCGGTGGTTATTTTTTCCAAATCATAGAACTGCCCGGTGTAGTAGTTGACTCCGCCAAACATGACGAGTGCGATGCTATCCCCCTCATTTTCAATAATTTCTACAATATCTTCTGTACGCAAAATATCCTCGCCAGCGCGAGGGGCCACTTCTACAATGGCTTTTTCAGGGTCGAAACCGTGCCATTTCACCTGACTTTCCATCGCGTACTGGTCGCTGGGGAACGCGCCCGCCTCCATCACAATTTTGTAGCGCGTTTGCGTGGGCCGGTAAAATGACGCCATCATCAAATGGAGGTTCACGGTCAAGGTATTCATCACCACCACCTCGTGTGGCAGTGCGCCGACGAGTCGCGCGGATTGTTCCGTGAGGAATTTGTGGTAGTGCATCCAGGGCAATTCGCCCCGAAAATGGCCTTCTACGCCATGCTCGGCCCATTGGTCTAGTTCGTGCAAAAGGGCTTGGCGGACGGTTTTAGGCTGGAGACCCAGGGAGTTGCCGCAGAGATAACGGACATCGTTGCTGATAGTCTCACTTGAAGTGAGGCTATCAGTTTTGGAGTGTTTCGGAAAAATAAACTGTTCGCGAAAGTGCCGGAGTGGATCTTTTGCGTCGAGCGCGCGGGCGGCAGCGAGGGTATTTTCGTAGTGCATATAAGCCATGCTGAATTTGAAGCCGCAAAGTTGGCAATTCTATTGCCTCTCTCGTTTTGTAAGGGCAATCTTTGCGGCGCGAATAACGCGGGTGGAGAAATGTCACCCAAATATCGCATGTTGCATCACGTACACCACCACCCCAGCGAGATACCCCACAGCCGCCAAAAACGAGATCCTTTTCAGATACCAAAAGAAGTTGATGTTTTCCATGCCCATCGCTGCTACACCCGCTGCCGAACCAATAATGAGTGTGCTGCCGCCCGTGCCCGCACAATAGGCAATGAGTTCCCAGAAAAAACTGTCGGGCGGATACGTGCTGAGGTCGTACATTCCTTGGGCTGCAGCTACGAGCGGCACGTTGTCCACTATCGCAGAAAGAAACCCGATAAGTACACCAATAGCGGTGACATTGCCTATGGTGTGGTCAAGCCATTCAGCCAGATGATGCAGGGTCCCCACGCTTTCGAGTGCCGTAACGGCCACCAGGATTCCAAGGAAGAACAAAATACTGGGTGTGTCAATCTTACGTAAGGCGTGATTTACAGAACGAGTGCCTCTTTCCTCCTCATCTTTTTTGCTATGGATCAGCTCCGTCAGTACCCACATTGCACCTAGGCCGAGGAGCATACCCATGTAGGGCGGTAAGTGCGTGACGGTTTTAAAAATTGGCACAAAAAGCAAAGCCCCAATCCCAATGCCAAATACTGTGTTGCGCTCAAAAGGAGTAGAATTTAAGTTGTTTCCCTGCTCTATTTTAGGTGTTTGAACGTTCCCTTTCATTGTTCGGGAAAGCCAAAAGAGCGGCACGAGGAGACAAACCAGGCTGGGGAGGAAAATCTTTTTAATAATATTCAAAGCCGTGATTTGTCCACCTATCCAAAGCATAGTGGTGGTCACGTCGCCTAACGGCGACCATGCGCCACCGGCATTTGCCGCGATGACAACCATGCCCACCAGCAATAGGCGGTCGTCGCGGTCATCTACAATTTTTCTCAACAAGCTGACCATCACGATGGTAGTGGTGAGGTTGTCGAGGATGGCCGAAAGAAAAAAAGTAATAAAGCATGTGAGCCACAAAAGCCGTCGCTTGTCTGTAGTGCTTATGCGCTTTGTAACGAGATCAAAGCCATCATGCGCATCTATCAATTCCACAATGACCATTGCTCCCAGCAAGAAAAACAGGATTCCTGAAATGGTGGAAAGGTGTTCCGCCAACTGGGTCGAAACCAATTCTTTATCAGTCTCTGAGAGGATGTAAACCGTCCAGCAAAGCACTCCCGTAATAAGGGCACTGGCAGCCTTGTTGATTTTTATACCATGCTCAAAAGCAATGGCCATATAGCCAAGCACAAAAATCAAAATCATTAGTAATTCCATAGACGAGTAATGTGAAAATGAATCATGCGAATCAGGGGTAAAAGGAGTGGCCGTCCAATGTTCGTAGCGGCTTTTTTAATCCAATCAATGCAAGTTTTACGCCTGATTTGGAATGACCCATCGTTAGTGTGTACGTTTATCCTTCTTTGCTTTTACAGCAGACCAAAGTTCAACCGAGGTTTTAATGGCCATAAAACCAAACATAAATGCATGTTCCGTCTTGGCTAGATTATATTTCTGTAATAGAAAAGATAAAAATGCCCCTGCCAATAACCCTACATGAATGATTGTACTGCGCAAATCGAAGGTTGTGCGCAAGGTACTGATATCGGTTGTTTCAAAATTTTGGTTTTGGTAAAAATCCCGCCAATACAGCCACCCTTGCATTGATATGAAAAGCAACAGGTTGAGGTTGAAAACCTGATTACGGAATATCAGTGTAATGATATTCTCGATATAACTGTCTTTTGGGGCAAATACAAAACCACCGATTACCACTACAAAAACGAAATAAACGAACAGCAAAAAGAATCGCCCGCGCGCCGAACTTTCGCCTTCCCGCACCTCCATCTCACTTTGTTTTTGCAAAAGAAAGGGCCGCAACCGGCGCAATTTCAGCACACCAAACACCGTCAGCACCAACTCCTCCCACCACCAGAGGTAGAGAATGGGAAAAAAATGCCAGCCCAGCACGAGGATGCCGTACACTTGCAACGCGTTGGAAACCAATGCGTAAATAATTGGCGCAACCGGTTTCTTGGCAGATTCGGGGAGAATGCTGATATTTTCGGACATCGCTGTGAAATGTTTTTGCAAAAGTAAAAATCGCGGCATTTTTGTGCCGAAACTCTCACCTCTCTCACTCTCTCATCTCTCTCACATGAAGGGTCCCGCCATTTTCCTCGCACAATTCATGGGCGACACCGCCCCCTTCAATTCCCTCGAAAGCATTTGCCGTTGGGCCGCATCTCTTGGATACGTCGGAGTACAGATTCCTACCTGGGACGCTCGCTTGATAGACCTTGAAAAAGCCGCCAGCAGCAAAACCTATTGCGACGAGCTGCGCGGACGCGTGGAAGCCTGCGGGGTGAAAATAACCGAACTAAGCACCCACCTTCAAGGTCAACTCGTGGCAGTAAATCCTGCCTACGATCTCATGTTCGACGCTTTCGCGCCCGAACACCTGCGCGGCAATCCAATAGCCCGCACAGAATGGGCAATCCAAACCTTGAAATATGCGGCAAAGGCCAGTCAAAATCTGGGATTGAATGCCCACGTTACTTTTTCAGGAGCACTGTTATGGCCGACCGTCTATCCCTGGCCACAACGTCCTCAAGGCTTGGTAACGGCAGGATTCAAAGAATTGGCTGCTCGCTGGATTCCCATTTTGGATGTTTTTCACGAATGCGATGTGGACCTTTGCTACGAAATACACCCTGGGGAAGACCTCCATGATGGGGTAACTTTTGAGCGATTCCTGGCCGCTACAGGCAACCACCCACGTTGCAATATCCTTTACGATCCTTCGCATTTTGTGCTCCAACAACTTGACTATCTGCAATTTATAGATATCTACCATGAGCGGATCAAGATGTTCCACGTCAAGGATGCGGAGTTCAACCCAAGCGGGCGCAGCGGGGTATACGGCGGGTATCAGGACTGGGTGGACCGCCCCGGTCGTTTTCGTTCAACCGGGGATGGGCAGGTAGATTTCAAGTCCATTTTCTCCAAATTGGCGCAGTACGGCTATAAAGGTTGGGCCGTGTTGGAATGGGAGTGCTGCATCAAGGACTCGGAACAGGGGGCGCGAGAAGGAGCACCATTCATCGCCAGCCATATCATCAAAGTGACAGAGCGGGCATTTGACGATTTTGCGGGTGGGGAAGTGGATGAAGCACTGCTTCGACGGATCATCGGGATTTGAAAAATAGACCAAAGCGTACACTTCGAATCAATGAAAAGTTGAACTTTGTGCCGCTTTTCAGAAAGTCGGTCTCACAACAATGGCCGGTTTTTCTTGTTTGAGAAGTTAATTTTTTGATTTTCAATGGGATACATAAAACAACAATACGACCCTCAAGTCCTGAAACAACTCCCCTCAATAGTCAAATCTTACCAACTGCCCGACACTCGCAAGGCAGTCATCCAAATCCTCAACACTTTTTTGCCTTTTGTGGCTATTTGGGTGGCCATGTATTTTTTGACCGACGTTTCTTTCTGGCTTGTTTTGCCTTTGGCTGCAATCAACGCTTTCTTTCTTGTTCGCATTTTCATCATCCAGCACGATTGCGGACACCAGTCTTTCACCACCAACCGAAAAGCCAATGATCTAATTGGCGAAGTGTGCAGTATGCTCAGTTTCATGCCATACCGTTACTGGGCAAAAAGCCACAACTTCCACCACGGTCACAACGGCATCCTTTGGGAACATCGCGACATCGGCGACATCAACTTGCTGACTGTCAACGAATTTAAGGCACTTCCGCGTTGGAAGAAGCTGCATTATGCCCTTTTTCGCAGTTTTCCAGTACTGTTCGTCATCGGGCCAGCATGGTACCTGCTCATCCAAAACAGGTTCCCGCTGATTCGCCTCAAAGGCTGGGAACACGCCCACCGCGCACTTTGGAAGCACAACCTGTTGCTTATCGGCTTGCACGTTGGAATCATTTTGGTGCTGGGCTACAAAGCGTTTTTGATGGTTCACCTGCCTATTCTGCTGTTTTTCTCGGTCATCGCGATCTGGTTCTTTTACGTACAACACCAACACGAAACCGCGTACAAAGAGTGGAAAGACAAATGGGACTACATTCGCGCCGCGGTGCAGGGAAGCACTTTCTATAACCTTCCAAAGATGTGGCATTGGCTTACGGGCAACATTGGCTACCACCACATTCACCACCTCAATCCTTTGGTGCCCAACTATGAACTTGCTCGTTGTCACCACGAAAACCCTATTATGGACAAGGTGGCAAACAAGATCACGTTCATCCAAAGCCTGCGTTGTATGTTCAACAAACTTTGGGATGAAGAACAGGAGCGTATGATCACTTATCGGGAATACTTCCGAAAATACCGCAATAAAAAGTAAGACGGAAGAGCCCGCACTGTTATGAGGCAAAGCCTTTCAAGATGCTGAAATTCAACATCTTGAAAGGCTTTTTTTATGCCCGAATCGGAGGCGTGACAGCAGTGCGTTAACCAACTGGTTAAATAAATTGGCCAAAAACTTGCCGATTTGAAAAACTGAGCTGACTTTTGTCAAAAAATTGACCAAACGGTTAAACCTAATGGACAAACCCGAGGGGCCACAAGCATTACCCGATTCTACGGAGCAAAAAATCTTCGATGCGGCGCACGAAGTGTTCACCCAAAAAGGCATGGATGGCGCGAAAATGCAGGAAATAGCAAACCTGGCCGGTATCAACAAAGCATTGTTGCACTACTACTATCGGACAAAGGAAAAATTATACGAGACGGTTGCGCGCGCAGTGATTGGGAAGGCCGTTCCGGTCATCCGACAAATGTTTGAAGGCCAACAGCCTTTGGAGGAAAAAATTCGGCAATTCATTGATTTTTACATCAGCCTCATCTCGCACAACCCCTTTATTCCGCTCTTCATCATATCGGAAATCAACAAACACCCCGACCGCTTTTTTGAAACCATCTTTCCTCAGGAAATGCCGCGCCCGGAAATTTTTTTCAAGCAGGTAAAAGAGGAGGCTGCCGCAGGGCGTATTCGTCCAATAAACCCCAAACACTTGATAGTCAACATCATTTCAATGTGTGTGTTTCCCTATGTGGGTAAGCCCATGATTCGACTCGTGTTGGGGATGAGTTCTGCGGAGACCCGAATTTTTATGGAAGAACGAAAAAGCGAAGTGACCAGTTTTGTGCAGGCCGCGCTGCGGCCATGAATTTAATACCTCCTTGTCTTTCAAATTCAGATCAATATCAATGAAATCAATTCTCGCTCTGGAAGAATGGGCCATTTTCTTGTTCTGTATCTTCCTTTTTGATCAATTGCCCGTTGCCTGGTGGTGGTTTCCAGCCTTGATCCTTTTGCCCGATATAGGCATGATTGGTTACCTCCTAAGTCCAAAAATCGGGGCTTTTACGTACAACCTGATCCACCATCGTGTCATAGCAGCACTCGTGGCAGTGTACGCTATTGGGTCGGGCGATGTTCGATGGCAATTGGCCGCAATCATCCTTTTTGCACATATTTCCCTAGATCGGGCTTTGGGTTATGGCCTGAAGTACACCGACAGCTTTTTCAACACGCATTTGGGACTCATCGGAAAACCCAAAGCCGCGAACTAATTATGCTGCATGAAACCATCAACACTTTCCTTCCTTGTACTCTGCTTTTTGCCTACTCTGGGGTTTGCTGCCGATACCCTGACGGTGGAAGAATGCCGCGCGCGCGCGCTGGCAAACAGCCCATTGCAGCAAAAAAAACTTTATGCAGAAAGCATTCGCGCCCTGCAATCCAGGAATTTGCAAAGCAATTTGCTTCCACGCATCCAAGTCGGGGCACAGGCCAGCTGGCAAAGTGACGTATTTGGGCTGCCGTTCAACTTTCCTGGCTCCGATATCCCTGAAGTGCCCAAAGACCAGTACAAACTGTCGGTAGATATAACGCAGCGTATTTGGGACGGCGGCGCTGACCGCTTCCTCCGCCAGCAGCGCGAAATTGAACGCGATGTCGCAAGCGCTCAGGTTGATGTAGATGCGTTTTCGCTTCGCGAAATCGTGACCGACCTTTTTTTCAAAGCCCTGCTCTTGCAGGAAAGCGAGTCAATTCTTGCTTCCTCCAAAAAAGACCTCGAAGCACGACTCAAACAAGCCGATGCTGCTGTGACAGAAGGCGCTGCCCTGCGCACATCCGCTGATCAGATCAAAATCCAGATTTGGAAATCCGAGCAGCAAATTCTGGCAACGCAATCAGACCATCTTGCACTATTGGAGATTTTGGCAAAATGGTTAGGCCGTGAAAAGGTGGATTTTGCGCTCCTTATTCCAAAATCAGAAATTGGAAATCGCCCCGCTTTCGGTGAGCCTTCGGCAGCTGAAAAACCTGGAATTACCAGACCCGAGCACACGCTTTTTTCACTCCAGCAACGCAGCCTTCAAATTGGCAAAGAAGCGCTGGGCGTTCGTGCCCAACCGCGCCTGGAAGCTTTTGCACAATCTGGCTTGGGCAGCCCCAATCCGTTCAATTTTTTCGAAACGGGTTTTGAACCCTTTTTCCTTGTCGGCCTACGCGCTGCCTGGAAGCCTATTGATTGGGGTGACAAGCGCCGGGAAGCACAAGTGTTTGATTTGCAGATGAAAAACCTGGATGTTCAGCGGCAGTTTTTTGACCAAAGATTGGAGGCAAACACCCTGAAAGACCAACAAGACGAGGCAAAATGGAGAGCACAATTGACGCAGGATGATGCCATCATCGCCCTCCAAACAGATATCGTCCAACGCGCAGATGCGCAGCTGAAAAACGGAGTGATGACCATGACGGACTATCTGGCCCAAATTAACCTGCTCACCCAGGCCCAATTGACCCGAAAAACACATCAGTTGCAAGCAGCGCACGCGCTGGAAATGTGGAAATCAAAAACAGGGTATTGAGCGGCAATTGGAAAAAGCCAAAAATCGAATCAATAAAGTACAAAAAATCGTTCTACATGTATAGAATCGTTCCCATCCTCTCCCTTTTCTTAGCCATTTCTTGTTATAAAACAGCCCCTAAAGCAGATGCTTACGGCAATTTCGAGGCAGAGGAGCGCATCGTCAGCGCCGAAGCCAACGGCAAAATCCTGACCCTGAGCATCGAAGAAGGCCAGGACTTAAAGGCTGGCCAGCAGGTCGGCTCGATTGACTCCCTGCAAATCGCCTTGAAGCAGGAGCAGTTGCAAGCCAGCATTCGCGCCATCGTGGCAAAAAGTCCAGCCATTGGAGCGCAACTTGCTGTTTATGAGAAACAAACCGCCGCCGTCCGCCAAAAACTCACCACACTCGAACGCGAAAAACGGCGGGTAGAAAATCTGCTCAAAAACGACGCAGCCACCCCCAAACAACTCGACGACTTAAATGCCCAAATCGAAGCCGCGCAACGTGAATTGGACGTGATAGGGGAACAAAAATTGGCCTCCAATGCCTCGCTGGGCGTTCAAAAAAGTGGTTTGCTTGCAGAAGTGCTTCCGATCCAAAAACAGATTGCTCAACTGGACGACCAACTCGCCAAGTGCCGCATTGTCAACCTGATAGACGGCACAGTGCTGGTAAAATATGCTGAAGCTGGGGAAATAACAGCCTTTGGGAAGCCGCTCTATAAAGTGGCTGACCTTGCCACCTTGACCCTTCGCGCTTATGTCGCCGGAGATCAATTGGCAAACATCAAGGTTGGCCAACAAGTGAAAGTGTTTGTGGACATTGCTGATGGAAACCAGCAGGAACTCGGCGGGAAGATCCGTTGGATTTCCTCCAGAGCGGAATTTACGCCAAAGGTCATTCAGACGAGGGAAGAGCGGGTGAATCTGGTATATGCTGTGAAAATTACGGTGCAGAATGACGCAGGTGTGTTGAAGATCGGCATGCCAGCAGAGCTGAAGTTTTGACTTTCTTATTTTTTTTTGACAGGATTTACAGGACAAACAGGATTTGAGGGGGGGGCCGGCTTCGCCGACAATTCAAAATCACACATCCTGTTTATCCTGTAAATCCTGTCAAAAAATAAAAAGCCTGTAGTTCCCTTCAAAAATAAAGGAAAAAAAACTTGTCTCAAATAGCAATCCAAAATATTTCCAAGTCCTACGGCCCTGTAAAGGCAGTGCAGGACATCAGCTTCGAGGTGGCCAAAGGCGAAATCTTTGGCCTCATCGGACCCGACGGCGCGGGCAAGACCACCCTGTTCCGCATCCTGGCCACTGTGCTTTTGCCGGATAGCGGCACTGCAAGCGTGTGCGGCCTGGATTGTGTAAAAGATTACAAGCAAATCCGTAAAATCATTGGCTATATGCCTGGGCGTTTTTCGCTGTACCAGGACCTGAGCGTGGAAGAAAACCTTGCGTTTTTTGCCGCGGTTTTTGGCACCAACATTCAGGCAAACTATGATCTCGTCGCACCGATCTATTCCCAAATCGAACCCTTCAAAAACCGCCGCGCAGGGGCACTTTCCGGTGGCATGAAACAAAAACTTGCGCTTTGCTGCGCCCTTATCCACAAGCCCGAAGTGCTCTTTTTGGACGAACCCGGCACAGGAGTTGACCCCGTGAGCCGACAAGAATTTTGGGAAATGCTCGCCAGTCTGCGGGCTTATGGCATTACAATGCTCGTCAGTACGCCCAATATGGACGAGGCCGGGCTATGTGATCGTGTAGCCCTGCTACAAAGTGGGCGTATCATGACTATTGACACGCCTCAGGGCATCACGTCAGGTTTCAAAAATCGGCTTTTTGCCGTCCGTTCCGATGATATGTATCAGTTAATCAAAGATTTGCGCGGCATGGACGGAGTGGCGGATTGTTATGCATTTGGGGAATATGCGCACCTTAAGTGGTCTGACGACTCAAAGTCGTCTGACCACTATCACCCATCAAGTGGTCAGACGACTTTGAGTCGTCAGACCACGGAAATACACGATTTTCTAATCTCCAAAAACCACCAACACATCGAGATAAAACCCGCTCAACCGACCATAGAAGACTGTTTTATTGAACTGATGAAAAGTTAAAAACTATGGATGCCAAGCATTTTATTCTGCTGCTATGCAGGCTTGTTCGCACGGCCGATTTTCCTATAAAAACAACCAAATCATGACCATCCGCAACATCGGATCCTTCCTTGAATAGAGGCCCTTAGTAAATAGTTTTAGCCATTATGATTAGGATTTCAATACTTTTTTTTCTCTTTTCTGGCAACTGTGCTTTATCTCAGCAGAATCAATGCGTAATGCCTCAAGGTTGGTTTGGCATCACTCCTTTTGGGTGGAAGCCAAACTCATTGCCGGATTCTTTAATGCCCCAAATCTCTGTTATAAAACTAACATTAATTGTAAGTCACTCTTGGGGTCATGGCCAAGCGCAGTATGATTTGGAGTATCGTATGCGTGATAGTTTTTTTGAATCTCAAGTTGTCCACAACAAATACTCCGGGATTACCCATCCGAGTTCAAGAAAGGGCGAAGGAGCCTTTGATCGAGATTCACTTTTTGATCGGATATTTGAACCCGAACGTTTATATCGTGTGTTGCAAAGCATTCAGCAACCATCTCCTTATTGGAACGAAAAGGATTTTAATTACACTGCTTCAAAATTTCAAACCGACCTGACACAATTGATTCGTACACCAATGTCTGGCTATAAGAATTGTTCAGATTGTAGCAGTTATTCCCTTGGCATCCGATTTTTTACCGACAAAGAAGAAGTCGCCAGCATTGTTTTGAGGTTCGATGATGGATTTCGCCTGCCCAGAACAGAAGATACGGCTGTCAAAAAGTTTAAGGTTCGATCCATGTTAGAATGGATGTACCTCTACCAACTCTGTCACTTGTTTTTCCCCGAAAACGTGGCGCTAAATAAATCGCATTTTCCGGAAAAGAAGATAGGCATACTGGCTGATTGGTCCAAGCATAAATTCCCTGATATCCAAGTCCAAAAAGATTGACGCAAATGACAAACTCAAGCATCATCTCCACCGAACGCCTCACCCGCACTTTTGGCAATTTCACCGCTGTCAATGCTATCAGCTTCGAGGTACACGAAGGCGAAATCTTTGGCTTCCTCGGGGCCAATGGCGCGGGCAAAACCACGGCCTTGAAAATGCTGACGGGATTGCTTACCCCTACATCGGGGAAGGCCATGGTGGCCGGCTTCGATGTGTGGCGGCAACCCGAGCAGGTGAAACGCCGCATCGGCTATATGAGCCAAAAATTCAGCCTTTACGAAGACCTAACTGTACGGGAAAATATTCGCTTTTTTGGAGGCATCTATGGCCTTAAAATCGCCGACATCAAAACCAAAACCGCCCGATTGCTTGAAAAACTGCAACTTGAAGCAGAAGCCGACAAGCTAGTAGGCTCACTCCCGCTTGGCTGGAAACAAAAACTTGCATTCTCGGTCGCATTGCTACACGAACCCAAAATCGTGTTCCTGGACGAACCGACCAGCGGTGTGGATCCGCTCACGCGCCGTCAATTTTGGGAACTCATTTATGAGGCCGCCCACACAGGTGTAACCCTTATGGTAACAACACATTACATGGAAGAGGCTGAATACTGTGGCCGAGTCAGCATGATGGTAGACGGTAAAATACAGGCCCTGGACACGCCCCGCAATTTGAAAAACACTTTCGGGGCGGAGAATATGGATGAAGTGTTTCGGAAGATTGCAAGGGGCTGAGGAATCTCAAATTATTGGGCAAGCAGATGTAGATCGAATTCAAATCCTGGCAACACTGATTCCCCCGAAAGTACCTGTTGGAAATCAAGGATGTGTGTTTCAGAACCGTCGGCACGATAGACCCATGCCCGTTGATTTTCTGGGTCAATGAGCCAAGCGAGACGGACGCCGTTGGCAATCCAAGTCTTGAGCATTTTGGGTTTGTAAGGTTTTCAACCGATCGGAGGGACTGCGTACCTCAATGACAAAATCCGGGACGATGCGGGCAAACGACTTGCGTTCTTTTTCGCTCAAGCTGTTGTGTTTTTCAAGCGAAATCCAAGCAGCATCAGGCATCCGTTTTGATCCGTCGGGCAGTTTGAAAAGGGTGGAGGAACTGAATACTTTGCCGAGTTTGGTGCGGCGATCCCAAAGACCGAGGTTGCCAATGAGTTCTGCTTCTATACTGCCCAATTTATAGGAAGAAAGCGGCATGATGAAGATGTTTCCTTGGGGGTCTTGTTCGATTCGGAACTCGGAGTTGGAGAAGCAAAATTCGTCGAACGCTTCGTCGCTCATTTTCGGTAAGGCATGAAGCATCTCTCCATCACTTAAGAACGGTGTCAAAATAACTTCCCAATTTGATGCCATTCTTTTGCCGCCATCCATCCTATCTTTTTCGTTAAATAGCCCCACTATTCGCCTCAAAAGATAGTTGGCTAATGCCAAAATAATTGGCCTGAAATTGGAAAGTTATTTTGACACCGTTCCTTAGGTAAAAAACGGCCTTGCCGTTTGTTTTTTCTGCTAGGGGCAGAGCGGCCATTGTTGCATGTGTCATGGCTCAAAAATTTTTACAAAGATAACAACACCAGTCACCAGTCACCAATCAACCATTCACTAAGCATGAACCGTTTTACCGCATTCGTACAAAAAGAATTCCGCCATATCCTGCGCGATCGGCGCACGCTGCTGATCCTTTTTGGGATGCCCATCGTGCAGGTGCTGCTCTTTGGTTTCGTGCTCACCAACGAAATCAAAAACGCCGCAATCGCCGTGCTCGACCCTTCTAAGGATGTGGAAAGCATTGCGCTGACCAACAAACTCGTGTCAAGCGGTTACTTTCATTTGGAGAAAAACCTCGATTCCCCCGAGCAACTCGACGCGGCGTTCCGCAGCGGGAAAATCAAAATGGCGCTCGTTTTTCCGCCCGATTTCGCGACACAACTACAAACTTCCACGGCCCAACTGCAACTCATCGGCGATGCCTCCGACCCCAATACCGCCACTACTTTGATCAACTATGCCAACGCCATCATCGCAGATTACCAACAAGAGGCCGCCCAAAAATTCATCATTTTTACCCGCAGTAGCCATAGCGAAGGAGGGGGGCATTCATCATTCATCATTCGCACAGAAACCCGAATGCGCTACAACCCCGAACAAAAAGGTGTGTTCAATTTCGTACCTGGGGTGATGACGCTCATCCTTATGCTCGTTTCGGCCATGATGACCAGCATCACCATTGCCCGCGAAAAGGAATTGGGCACCATGGAGGTTTTGCTCGTGTCGCCGCTTCAGCCCATTCAGATTATCCTGGGAAAAACAGCACCGTATCTCGTGCTGACCTTGCTCAATGCTTTTGTGGTCGTGTTGCTGGGCATCTTTGTTTTTGGCATGCCGATGCGCGGCTCGGTGATGTTGCTCACAGCAGAGTGCGTGTTGTATATGTTCGTAGCGCTGTCGCTTGGCATTTTTATCAGTACAAAAGCAAAGGATCAGATGACGGCCATGTTTCTGTCGGCACTCGGGTTGATGATGCCAACGATGTTGCTTTCAGGATTTATTTTCCCCCGCGAGAGCATGCCGCTGGTGTTGCAATGGATCGGCAATGTGATACCCGCTACCTGGTTCAACCCCATAATAAAAGGGATTATGATCAAAGGCGTTGGGTTGGAGGTGCTGTGGAGACAGACGCTGATTTTGGGCGGGATGGCCTTGTTTTTTCTGGGACTTAGTTTGCGAAATTTTAAAGACCGACTGTGAAAGTGTCTTTTTACAAATCCTCCGTTTAACCATTGTCTTACAAAAGAGACATTATTTCACAATGAAAAAATCACTCATTCTGAGCTTCGTATTTGCCACAATGTCATTTGCTGGCGTTTTTGCACAAAACAATTCCAGACCAGCACCCGCTGGAAAACCCAAACTGGAACAAAATAATGATAAAGCCAATCCTGCGGATGCTCGCCCAGGCGCTGAAACCCCCAAGACCCGCCCTTCTACCAACAAGGAGAAAGTAGAAAAGGGGGACAAAGGCAAACACAAAGGCCACGAAAAAGGCAAGGGCCACAGCAAGAATAAAAAAGGCAAGGGCAAGGCAAAAGGTCATCACAAAGGGCACGATCACGATTCGGAAGGCGAAGGCAATCAAGGCCGTACAAAGGATAAGACCCGTAATGCAGACAAAAACGGCAAGGTTCCAGTAGAAGCGCCAAAAGGTCGCAAGCCGCTACCGCAAAGCGAGAAAAACTAAAATTGGATTTTACTCCAAAACCGTCATTACAACACGCCCCCCCGCGACATACATGAGATCAATTGGACGCCTCCTGAGCAATCAGGGGGCGTTTTTTTGTAGCGGTACGGTTACGAAACCTCCAAGGTTTCGTAACCGTCCGCATGCTCGTATCCGAAATTGCTCACTACTTCCCCGGCACCCGCGTAGCAATGTCGTAATATTTGGGGAAATGTTTCTTTACCAATTCTTTGTACGCCTCTGTCTCGCGGATGGGATTGAGCAGGTGATCGCAGAGGGTGCCTTCGAGCCAAATCAAGGGGTTGGGCTGCCAGCCGAGTTCGATGGCTTTGTACAGCGATTCGATGGCGGCTTTCGGCTGCCGGGTGTTGGCGTAAAACCGGGCCAATGTAAAGTGCAGCCAGGGATCGCCCGCCAGTTCGGTTTTTGCTGTTTCGATAAGTTGATCGGCTGCTTCCGTTTTGCCGAGTCGGTCGTAAGCGAGCGCGGCAAAAAGGTAATCGGGGATAGAATTGTAATTTCGCACGAACTGGATATTGACAGAGTCAATGCCCAGTGCAAAATAGTAGGCAGCGGTGTCCGGCATCCCCAGATTTCGGGCCGCTTCCCCGGCATAAAATGCGAACCAGATATCCTTTTTGGCCTCCGTTTTCGCAAGCACAAAAGCCTTGGGCATATCCATTAAATACCAAGATTGGAGTTGGGTTAGTACAACCTCGTCTGACTTTGCGTATGCCTCAATGGCGTTGGCATTGTCATACAAAAAATTGAAATAAATATGGCTTTGCCAGTTGGTCCCTGATTTCTCACAGGTTTGAACGGCGTTCTCAAACTCCAACAGGTCGGTGTAAACGGCAACCATATTAGCATAAACTGCTGAATTCTTGCCGTTTGAAATTTTTTCGCCCAATATCAAAAACGACTTTGCTTTTTCATATTCCTTCAACCCCCACAGGGCATTGCCAACATCATTACATTCATACGCTGCAATGGAAGCCGAATCTTTTTGATACTTCTGCTCAAATTTTTCTACATAAAGCCGCCGCCAAAATAATGCGGAATCAACTTGCCCGATTTCTTCATAACGCCATGAAATCCAATTGTACGGCGACAAAAAATTCGAATCCAGTTCAATGGCTTTTTTGTAATAGGGTATCGCCACTTTCGTCTCTATAGCGATTATACCTAAATTGTAATAAATCAAAGCCCAATTAGGCACCAGTTCAGCTGCTTTTTGATAAAAACGCAATTTCTCATTTGACTGAATTGGATAGGCATTTCCAAGTGCTTGGAAAATTACAGCTTGGGTGCTATCCATTGCCACAGCAACATTCAGCAGCCGTCTTTTTTCCAGAAACCTCCATGTTCCGCTGCTGTCCGGGTAGTTTTCCTTCCGAATGGTCAAGGCTTGGAAGTAAAGCTCCTTTGCTTTCAAATCCTTGTACACATAATGCCCCGGTCCCAATATCTCGCCAGCACGATGATAATACGCGGGCAAATGGTCGTAATTGACTCTATTCGCCCAAATGTTGTCCAACTGCTGCGGGTCCGTCTGCATCACTTTGTTGATAATCGTCTGCCCCTCGTCCATCAACGCAGCCGCCAGGGTTCGCTTCATACTGCCGTACAATGGGGCCATTTCTGGCTTTTCGAGCAAATTGACAAAGTAATCGTTCGCACTCCTTCCAACTGGCGACATCAACTGCCCGGAATCCACCGCAGCCAAGAACTGCGCGTACAGTTGGCGGATGCTGCTGTCCGCTTGGGCGAGCAACAGACTTTCCATGCCCTTGCTTTTGATGGCAAGGAAGGGCACAGTGCCTTTCCCTTTCGCCGTTTTTCGCGCCGCTACTTCGCCTTCGCGAACCGTAGCAACCTGCGTTTTCATCGGGCCGGACACCATCGGCAGCTGGCTTTGTGGGGATGCTTCCGCGCTCACGTGGTCTTCGAGGTAGCGGCGCAGTTCGAGCAGGTCAACCGCCGCGTCGCTGTTCTGGTCGGCAAAACCGTAGAGCGCATCTTCCAGGTGGTAGGAAAAACAGCCGCGCCCGCCGCCCCACTGCTCGCCTTCGAGCGAAAACTCCTCGGGTTGGCAACTCAGCACTTTGATCTCGTTGGCAAACTGCTGCGAGAGCCGGGTGGCTGTCACCTGGGTGCCGTGCACGTCGCTGCCCGCCAGTTTGCCCGCCCGGCAGGCGTCAGTAATCATGAAAACCTGCACCTCGTTTTCCGACAGTGTGCTAAGGATGGCTTGCAGGTATTGCAGCGAAAACGCCCCGGCGCCGTACACGGCTGGCGGCGAATCGTGACTCAGCAAAAAGCCGAGGCCGAATTTCGTCACCCGCTCCACATCGCCGTGCCCGCTGAAATAGAGGAAAGCCCGGTCGCCTGGTTTACTGGCTTCGATGAGCCAGTCCATGGCCATGATCATCTGGGCCGTGGTGGCCTGTGCGTTGGTGAGCAGGCGGATGCTGGAATCGGGCAGGGCACAGCCCTCTGGATCGCGCAGCCAGTGGGCAAACGCTTCCGCATCCCGATCAGCGAAACGCAGGTCGGGGATGAGGGGCTCGCGGTAATCGGAGATGCCGATGACGACGGCGCGCGTGACCGCCGTAGCCTTGGCGAAGGAGGTGGTGCCCGCCTTCGTCCCGCCTTGCGGGACTTCGGCGGGTAAAGGCCTGACACTTTTACCCGCCTTCGATAAATCTATGGCGGGAGAACCCGCCGGGGCCGGAGCGGAGGAGGGTCTTTCCGCTTGTGCGAAAAGCCAGACAGGCATAAAAAACAGGAACAAGCGCAAGTACTTTTTCATTTTTTCATGGATTGGTTTGATACATCATTCAAAAATCTGGTTGACCAACGGAAGTGTTTCTTGTTCCGCAACTCGAGGGAGGTATTTCATTTTGTACCAAAATTTGAAAAATATATTTTCGATTTACGGGGTAAAATTTCGATTTGGCGTTTGAATTTTCATCGCTCAGTCTTTTATCTGGTCGGGGAAGTATTTTTTCATCAAAGCCTTCCACTCCGGTAGTGCCCGGAGCGTAGCCAGGTCTTCGTCCCCTTTCAAGTGCTCAATATCCTTGTATCCATTTTTAAAGGCATGCTCCAGCCACTTCATGGCATCCGGGAACGCGCCCTGTCTGGCTTTCGTGCAGCTCAGGTTGTAGTAGAAATCGCCGTTGGCAGGGTCAATGGATACCGCCCGAAGCAGCCATTCCTCGGCCAGTTCATAGTGTTTCAATTTAAACTCGATACTGCCCAGCATGGCCATAGCGGCGGCGTTTAAGTGCATTCGATCAACGGCTTCCGTCGCGTACAGCAAGGCGCTGTCCAAAGGGCCGGCATCGAGGTAGAACGTGGCTAAATTGAAAAAAGGAATGCCCCATCGAGGCGCCAGTTGGATGGCCTGGTGATAATATTCCACGGCAGAATCCAGCTGCATCAAAGAACGCAAAATGCCCATTTCATTCAATACAAAGGCGGCTTCCGGCTCGAATTGTAGCGAGCGTTGCTGGTTTTGAAGGGCGGTTCGCAGGAGTATGGAATCTCTGCTTATTTCAAAATCCAGCCGCTTGCTCAGCCCCTCGAAGTAATATTTTTTGCATTGGACAATGCCGTACATGAAATGTGTTTCACCCAATAGTTCCAGCACTCTGGCCATGTACAGCGGGTAATCGGCATAATTGCCACTGTGATTCCATCGCCGCTTCAGTTCGCGGGTATCGTTGCGGAGGTAGTCGTTGAGCGCCTGTTGGGTCTCATCCTGCAGGGCCGCGGCCAATTGTCGGCGCAAATGACTGTGCAAAGGACGCAGCTGCGACTGCGTGAGCAGGCTGTCGTACAGGTCGGAGCTACACCGGCCGGAGGGTTTCATGAGCTGCCCCAGTTTCATGGTCAGCAAAAAATCCAGGTACCAGGATCGGCTGCGCTCATCGGCCCGGGTCAGGAGGCTGTCTTCCAGTCGGCTCAGTTCATTGCCGATCAGGGAGGGGAATCTGGTGGCGCCTTTATCCGATGGGTTCTTGAAACGGTGGCGGCTATCCACCGTGGCGATCGGACTGTCTTTATCGGGGAAGAGCAGGAGCAGGGCGAAGCCTTTGGCTACTTTTTTTTGCTGGAGCCGAAGTTGCCGGGCGAGTTCTTTCGGCATGATCCGCTCATCCCCATTCTGGTCGGCCTGACCGAGCAAGGCATCCAGCAGGATGGGCGTGAAGCCCTCCTTCATCGGATCCTCTTTCTGTATCCTGGTCATGGTTTCTCCTGAGCACCCAAAGGAGGCCGAATGTTGAAAAGATTGCAACCATTGCAGCCAAATTTCTTCCTCCTCCAGCGTGGTGCTGGCAGTATGCAGGTCGAGCACGATGCTCAATCGGAGGTTCTTTTTCAGGGAAATTTCCTGCACCAGATAGTACAGTTTGGGCAGAGGAATGCTGCCCGCCCCTGCCAAAGCCAAGGGCGAATCGGCAAAGAACAGGTGCGGTTTGGGGCCTTGGTCGGTCGGCAGGAGTTTGGCATTTCCGGCCAGATAGACCACGATATCGTCGCCCAACTGGCTTTCTTCCTCCAGCCAGGCGATGGCGGTGGTGAAGGCCGCCAGGGTCGCCTTCTCTCCGGTGATCAGTTGCACATGGTCGGAAGGCAGCAGCCCGCCCCCCCGGGAGCGCAGGAAAGCGGCGAACAATTCCGCATTTTGACGGTTGGCCGGGAGAGCAGGAAGCGAACTGTCCTGCTGCGCCGAGATACCCATCACGAGCGCTCTGGTGTATTTGGGCTGGAGGATGGTGGGGCCTTTTTCAGGCTGGGCGGTCAGGCTAAGGCTGGCTGCGGTGAGGAGGAAGAGTAGGTATTTCATTTTCGTCAAGTTTTAGTGTTAGGTTATGCCAAACCTGCTATGGCTTGAGTTAAAAGTTCGTAGTTTTGTTTTCTAAAAATACAATCATGGCAACGGTAGAAGTCGAAAAACTCATTCATCAATTGGAGCCGCAGTATTTGCAGGAACTGCGCAATTACGTTGACTACCTGCTCTTTGTCCAAAAAAAGCAGTCGGGAACAAACGGCAAATCCAAAAAAAAGCCCGCCACCAAATCCGAAGCCGAAAAGCCAGCGGAAGAAGCCATTCCGGAGCGGCTGCGGATAGCCCGGCAGTTCGCAGGCGATGCACTTTACCCAGACTTTCCCACTTCCAAATACGATGTCTATCAGCAATGAAATTTTCATAGACAGTTCGGTGCTCGTTGAATATCGGAAAGGAAACCAGCTACCGTTCCTGGACGCAATGCTTGCCGACAACCGCTTTTTGCTTTGCATCAGCCAAGCTGTAACGAGCGAATATCTCTTTCATCATTTGGCAATTGCCGCTGGTAAATCACCACTTGCGATTAATATGGCTGGAAACATCGCTCAAATGCTTCAAACCCGGGATCCGCTGTCCTTCCTTCGCCTCTTCAGATGGCTCCCTGATGACGCCTCCATGCTCCCTTCCTCTGTGGAGTTGATGGCAAAATACAACCTCCTTCCCAACGACGCCCTCATCCTCGCAGCCTGCCGGCTGCATCACATTCCCGCCCTCGCCAGTTTCGACCCCGATTTCATGGCCCCTTGCCAGAGCGAAGGCATCCGCCTTTTGCAGACACCCGCCGATTTTGTGCTTTTCAAAGCGTCGTTCCAATAGGGGATTTTAGTCTTTCACCTGCTCGGGGAAGTATTTTTTCATCAGCGCCTTCCACTCCGGCAGGGCACGCAGCGGGGCGAGGTCTTCGTCGCTTTGCAGCACATCAAAAGGTGCTCCTCCTTTCTCGATGGCTTGTGCTACCCAATCCAGTGCGTCCGCCGTCGCTTTGGCTTTGGCGGAGGGGTCCGTGGTCTTTCCCTCCTCCTTCGGCGAACCTTCGGC
>Ga0163147_10002228_pt1 | contig 27883 bp, 22 predicted proteins | sample OliLakLV19MP6G1_FD_148597 | JGI IMG/M metagenome (GOLD analysis project Ga0163147, IMG submission 148597) | Freshwater microbial mat bacterial communities from Lake Vanda, McMurdo Dry Valleys, Antarctica- Oligotrophic Lake LV.19.MP6.G1 | ecosystem: Environmental > Aquatic > Freshwater > Lake >...
TTAATACTGGCTTAAGAAACACTCCTACAAATATAATTTGCAGAAACATCATTGACTAAATCCCGGTTGTACTACAAATCAATTGCAAAATATCGTACCTCTCAGTATCAATCAGTTGTCTTTTATCAACACTATATTTTTTGATAAATACCTATCAAATCATTGGTTTTTTAACATCTCAGAAGAATTTAACTGCAATGTGGGTTAAAAACACTTGCCGCTTTTTTAATCCTTTTTTACTTTTTTCGGTAGATTTTTATCGCACTATTTTTAAACAAACTCAATAATAACAAGGCTTACGGAGTTTTTGAGGGACGACTAAGTAATACTTTAAGCAACGAAATATCGCTGATCTAACCACATAATTTGTGTGGTAAATAAAATAAACGATAAAGCCGATCACTAAGGTTTTCACACATCAGTATAAATCAGAAAAATCTGCGTTATCAGCGTTCTATCTTTTGTTAGAATTTCAATCCCACCGCCACAAGAAAATTAGTATTGGTAAGTGTTAGATCTGTTTTTACAGGATCGGTGCTGTACATGTAATAATGTTCTTTGGTAAATGTTTTTGCCCACGTAATATCAAAAAACATGTTTGATTTTGTGCGTATTCCTAATCCAATACTGGCAGTTTGCCTATCAAATGGTCCTTTAAATACTCCGCCAAACGGACTTCCATAAATGGCATAACCTGCACGGATCATTACCGGTTTCATATTCAATTCTGTTCCAACACGAATGTTTGTGGCTGTTTTATATTTGCTTTTAATAACAGCATTCACTCCTGCAAAATCAGAAGGTGTGGTGCTGGTAATGCTCGAATTACCATAATTCACTCTCTCAACATCTAAAGCAATTGCCAACATTTTATTAATAATGTAAGCTGTATTAAATCCATAACGCATTGGTGTGATAACCCTGTAAATAGATTTTCCCTGCTCTTCTTCCGCCGGAAATTTTGCCTCTTTTGGAGTACTTGTATTCTTGTCAAAATAGCCATTCATAGTATAATAATACGTATCTGTTAAGTATAATATAGTAGGTGTGTGAAAGTAAGCCCCTAATCTAAAATCCGAACTCACTCTATAAACACCACCAACTTTTAAATTCAAGCCATAGCCTGTTGTTTTAAAATACTCTTTGTACAAAAGAGAATTAAATCCCAAAAGATCCGTGTAATAATATTCTAGCGCAGGTAAACCATCTACATAAGTTGATGTATAACTTGTTGGTGTAACTAATCCAATTCTCATGCTATCATTTCCATCAGCTTCGCTATGAGTTGTGGTTGACTCATATTTTACCCTTGTAACACCCAAACTTCCGCCAAAATAAAATTTATCATCTACTGATTGTGCTAACGAAAAATTTACTTCATTCATTCGACCCGATGTAGCCAAATTTCGTGTTAACGAAACGCTTCTTTTTGGATCTACCAAAGAAAAAAAACGTCCTCCAACAGAATCATAATCCATAATATAACTCGCATATCCCAAATATTCATAACTTGAATTTAGCGCACTTAAGGTTTTAGCTTCATTTGCAAGCTTAGTCATGTCTGCTGCCAAGGTATTACGCGTTGCACTATTTGAGATCTGAGTTATTGAATTAAAATTGAGTAATTGAGTATTACTTACGCAAAATATATTTCTTTTGGTGGCGTCTTTTTCATTACCAATAACAAAGGCTAAACCAAAATTTGAAAAAACAAAATTACCATCCGGAGTGCCGGTATTTTTTCCCTGAAATCTGGCGGTATTAAATGTAAATCGCAAACCACCCGAATAAACCATCTCCCCTTTTCTGTAAATACCCAACCCCCCCGGATTTGTTGCTGCACAACTTACATCACCACCTAAAGCGCCCATAGCGCCTCCCATAGCAATGTAACGCGGACTACCTCCTACTCCACCACGTGAATAGCGTAATGCATCATTATCGTTTTGGGCTAATAGCGCAAATGAACTTAGCATACATTGTGCAGCTATTACATACTTTTTTATCATCTAAGGAATTATCTTGGTCTGTTTGAACTACCGCTGCTCTTTACTGGCGTTGAATTACCGCCACTTCCGCTATTACCTCCGCCCGACGAACGGTTGGAGTTTTGGTTTTGATTAGACGAATTGCTTTCGGTTAATTTTCCACCACTGGTAGTTGTACGAACCGGTGTTTTGGTTGGATTAGTATTTGTACCTGTTGTGCCCGAATCATACGTATTAGTTGGTTGATTATTCGAATTCCACGTGTTTCCACTTTTGGTTGGATTGGTAGATGTATTTGTATTGTTATTCAAATTGGTATTACCGTTTCCTGAATTAGTATTTACAGGATTTGTATTGTCTTTGATCTTCACGGGTGTGTTTGCATTTGAATTCATATTGGTTGACCCGCCTTGAATACTATTATTCCCATTATATGATTGTGTTGTTTGATAATGTTTAATATTATCGAACTTAGGTGTATTATCTTGCGCAGCTACCACCGAATTAATAAATTTAACACGATCGCCTGTTTCTAAATCCTTTGGAACAGTCATTCCTGCATGACTCGAGCGCGGGCTGTTGCCGCCGCTATTTCCTGTTCGTGGACCATTATAATAGCTACTGTTCTTATCCTGTCCGTTAAAATAACCCCAATTGTTATTGTTATTGCCGTATTGATAGCCCCACGGATTATTACCGTAATTAAAATTATTGTAATTACACCAAGGCTGGTTGTAACCATAACCGTAATTATTGTAATAAGGATTATAGCCATAGTTATAACCGTATGGATTATATACTCCACCATTATACCCATTATTGCAATAGCCGTTGTTGCCGAAGTTATTATAACCGTATCCGTTATTGTATGAATTTCCTATATAAATCCCTGAATTACTATAAGGACTATTCCAAAAATTATAGCTACCGTAAATGCTGCTGCCATAACAATTCGGATTTTGATTATACCAATATGTATTTGTGTAATAATTATCGTAGTACCCTGCACCATTAACTGGATTACCAAATCTACGCACACGTGAAGAATAAGCGTAATCATAATAATCATCTGAAGTATAATTAGCGTCTTGATAATATGGGTTAGAATCTTCCTTTGCTTTTTCGGCAACACGCGCTGCTTGGTCTTTAGCTTCCTGTTCGGCCTTTTGTTTTTTAAGGGCTTCCATTTTTGCTATATTCAAACGTTTTTCTTCTGTTGGATCGCTATATACATCATCGTTGAATGTACTTAGCTGCGATGTTTTACAGGAAGTTAGAAGTAATGACAAGGAAAATATGGCGACTGCTAATTTTTTCATGGTTTTAAGCACATTTTATATGTAAATTTACGAAATAATAAGCTTCGTTTTTAGCCTGTTTACAATGATTTAACAAGTGGTAGGTTTAAAACGGATAAGTGGTTGATTTTACAATTTATTGTGTATTTTAGTTTATGAGCAAATCCATTACCCCACAGGAACAAGACTATAGTAAGTGGTATAATGATATAGTTGTTGAGGCCGATTTGGCCGACCATAGCGCCGTTAGAGGTTGCATGGTAATTAAGCCACATGGGTATGCTATTTGGGAAAAAATGCAGCAAACCCTTGACCACATGTTCAAAGAAACCGGACATGTGAATGCTTATTTTCCTTTATTTATTCCTAAGAGTTTATTTGAAGCAGAAGAAAAAAATGCAGAAGGTTTTGCAAAGGAATGTGCTGTAGTAACACATTATCGTTTAAAGACTGACCCCTTAAATAAGAGTAAGTTAATAGTTGATCCTGAAGCAAAACTTGAAGAAGAATTAATAGTTCGTCCAACCAGCGAAGCCATTATTTGGAGTACTTACAAAGGTTGGATTCAAAGTTATCGGGATCTTCCTTTATTGATAAATCAATGGGCAAATGTTGTGCGTTGGGAAATGCGAACGCGTTTGTTTTTAAGAACTACAGAGTTTTTATGGCAAGAAGGACATACAGCGCACGCAACACGTGAAGAAGCAATTGCAGAAACCGAGCAAATGCTTAATGTATATGCCGATTTTGTTGAGAATTACATGGCTGTACCTGTTTTAAAGGGAGTAAAAACACCAAATGAACGTTTTGCAGGCGCCGACGATACGTATTGCATTGAAGCATTAATGCAAGATGGCAAGGCTTTGCAAGCAGGTACCTCTCATTTTTTAGGACAAAATTTTGCGAAGGCATTTGATGTGAAGTTTGCCGATAAGAACGGAAAGTTAGATTTTGTTTGGGCAACAAGTTGGGGCGTAAGCACTCGTTTGATGGGTGCCCTGATCATGAGTCATAGCGATAATCACGGATTAGTGATCCCACCAAAATTAGCGCCAACACAAGTTGTGATAGTGCCAATTTATAAAGGCGAAGAAGGCTTAAAAAAAGTAAGTGAGCATGTAGAGAAACTAAAAGCCGATCTTCAATCAAAAGGAATAAGTGTAAAATACGATAACAGAGATACCCAACGCCCGGGCTTTAAATTTGCCGAGCACGAATTAAAGGGAACTCCTGTACGAATTGGAATTGGCGAGCGTGATATTGAGAATGGAACCATTGAAGTTGCACGGAGAGACCTTTTAACCAAAGAAGTAATAAAAGTTGAAGATGCCGCTAATTATATAAGCGACTTAATGCATAGCATTCAAACCAATTTGTTTGAAAAAGCTATTCAGCGCAGAGAAAAAATGACTAGTCATGCTACCTCGTATGATGAGTTTAAAAAATTACTGGATGAAAAAGGAGGTTTTATTTATGCGCATTGGGATGGAACGCCAGAAACGGAAGAAAAAATAAAGAATGAAACCAAAGCTACTATCAGGTGTATTCCTTTGAACAACAAACAGGAAAACGGAACGTGTATATATAGCGGCAAACCAAGTACGCAAAAAGTAGTTTTTGCAAGAGCTTATTAAGATGAAGAAGAATTTGAATAATCAACGTGAAACAATATTGAAACTCCTTGCCGAAAAAGCAGTGATGAAGCAAAATGTTTATGCTAATACAATCAAAATATTTGAGCAAATAAGAGATTCGTCAAGAAATGTTGTAAATGAATTGGCAAACGATATTAAAGGCGTTGATTCAAGAGTTACCTTGGCTTTTAAAGAATTCAATCAGCAGTCGTTTCAATTAAAAGTTGCCGGTGATATGTTGCAGTTTGACATGCACACCAATGTATTTGAATTTGAAAAATCTCATCCGGTTTATAAATCAAGCTATGTAAAGAAGAACGACTTGAATTCGTTTTGTGGAATTATTAGCGTTTACAATTTTTTGGCCGATTCGTTCAAATATAATCGCATTAATGATGTTGGTTTTTTGATTGCACGAATTTTTGTTAATCGCGAGAAGAAATTCTTTATCGAAACCAAAACACCTTTAAATTCAAAATACAGTAATTATAGCGACGAACCCATTAGCGCCGACAATATTGCTGATATCATTAACGAATTAATTATTTTTTCTATTTCCTTCGATCTATTCATTCCTCCTTACGAAGCTGTAAAACATGTTAGCGTAATGGAGATCCAAGAAAAAGCAAGTAGCGCTGTTTTAAAAACAGGAAAACGTTTAGGTTATATTGGTCATGGTTCCGGCGACGGAAGCGAGAGTAGTTTTGAAGATGACGCCAATTTATAATTATGCAGATCAAATCCACTTCACTTAAAGACATTGCAAGTATCATCGGATCCAAATATATTGGGCACGATGATCACATGATAACGGGTTTCAACGAAATTCATCGCGTGCAAAAAGGCGATGTGGTATTTGTTGACCATCCAAAATATTATGACAAAGCATTAAATAGCGATGCAACTACAATTATTATTAATAAAGAAGTAGCGTGTCCTAAAGGAAAAGCTTTGATTATTCATAACGAACCATTTACTGCATTTAATCAACTTACTTTACATTTTCAACCAAAGAATTACAGTAATGCTAATGTAAGCAATACCGCAAAAATTGGAACTAATGTTACAATGATGCCGGGTTGTTTTATTGGAAATAATGTAACAATTGGAAATAATTGTATCCTCCACCCTAACGTGGTTATTTACGATCATTGTATTATTGGAAACAATGTAGAAATTCATGCAGGTGCTATCATTGGATCTGATTCTTTTTATTTTAAAGACCGTAAAACATCTTTTGAGCCACTGAATTGTTGCGGCAACGTAATTCTTCATGATCACGTGGTGATAGGTGCTAATTGCACAATTGATCGCGGTGTAACAGAAAGTACTACCATTGGAAAACATACTATTTTAGACAACATGATCCACGTTGGGCACGACGTACATATTGGTGAAATGTGTTTATTTGCAGCGCAAGTTGGCATTGCAGGTTGCACAACTATAGGAAACAATGTAAAAGTTTGGGGCCAAGTTGGAATTACAAGTAACGCTATTATTCCCGATAATGTTGTGGTTTACGCACAAAGTGGCGTTACAGGTAATTTAGAAGAAGGGAAAACGTATTTTGGATCTCCGGCCGGTGAAGCCAAAGAAAAAATGAAAGAGATCTTTGCTTTGAAGCAATTGCCAAATTTGATCCATAAATTTTACGATAAATAACATTGATCCATAAATTCTATAGCACTTTAATTTTCTTATTTTTTTTTGCTTTTTATGCTTTCTCTCAAGGAAATTATAATTTGAAGAGAACATGTATGGAAACTGCAAAGATCAAGAAGTACAAAAGCGTTCCCGATCTTTCTAAGCAGCTCACCTCAAATTACACAAAGGATATTGATAAAGTAAGATCCATATTTTGTTGGATCACTCAGAATATTATTTATGATGTGAACGAATTTCATAACGATTCTGCGCACAAATTTTACAATTACATTAAATATAAAACCTGTGTTGGATGCGGAGATAGTTTATATAACGCTAAGATCATTGATTCTGTTCTAAGAAAAAAAGCTGCTATTTGCGATGGTTATGCACGTTTATTCAAAACACTTTGTATGTTCTCGGGGATCAGGTCGGAAATGATTATTGGCATGGGAAAGAACGATATTGAACAATTAAATGTTTATGAATCAAACCATGCATGGAACGCCGTTTCTGTGGATAATAGATGGTTTTTGCTTGATGCCTGCTGGGCTAGCGGCACATGCGATTCGGCAACAATGAAATTTACACCTGCATTAAATGAGTTTTACTTTTTTACAGATCCTAGACAATTTTCATATTCCCATTTTCCGGATGAAAAAAAGTATTTTCATTACGATAATGCTCTTTCAAAGCAAACGTTTATTTCTATGCCTTTGGTTTTCGATGATTTTTTCTTGTTAGGCTTTGACAGCTTTACGCCTCTAAACGGCTTATCTAACATCAAAAATGAAGGTAAAATGACGGTAACGGTAAGTAAATTATTTACTGACAAGGAAATGGCGTTTTCAGGTACAGGAAATATTGAAACTAAAAAATCTGAAATAAAATATACGCTCGAACAAAAACTTGGCGCTGAAAAAACAAAAACACTAATAGTTTACTATAAACACAAAGCTATACTCGAATATAAGGTCAAGTAATCGCTTTCAAAATCGATTCCCAAAGCAGATCCCCACTCTTTTCCCAGCTGAATTTTTCTCTTTGTAGTTTGCCTTTTTCAACTAAAGAATTTCTTAGGGTTTCATCTTGAAAAATTTTTACCATCGCATTTTTTACTTCCGTTATTTGTAAAGGATCAACTAAAAGCGCTGCATCTCCAGCAATTTCGGGCATGCTTGTAACATTACTCGTAATAATTGGCACTTCCGCTGCCATGGCTTCTACTAAAGGAATTCCAAAACCTTCATAGTACGGAACAAAGGTTAATGCCATCGCGCTGCCTAAAACAAGGGCCATATCTTCATTACTCAAACGGTTTGTAAATATAACTTCCCCCTCAATCCCGGTTTTTTTAATTAATTCGTAAGTATCGCTCATCCCCCAAGCTGCAGAACCGGCAAACACCAATTTTGTTTTAGTGGTTTTTTCTTTTTTGAATTCTCCGAAAGCTTTAATGAGCGTTGCAATATTTTTTCGTGGATGGATAGATCCTACATAAACGAAGTATTCACAACCATTCGCAAATTTTTTGCGAGTTGTACTTTTTGTAAACTCATCTATTGGTTTAAAAAACGAATTGATACCGTTGTACACTACGTCAATCTTATTTCTATCGATTTTATAATTTTCTGAAATATCTTTTTTACTGAATTCGGAAACTGTTGCAATGCGTGTTGCAGTCTTTGCGTAGAGAGGAAAATAGCGGTTGTAGTATTTAGCTGTTAACCATTTTGAATCCTTTGGGTGATGCAAAAAATTAATGTCGTGGATCACAGGAAGCTGTTTACACTTTGCTCCAAGTGATAAAAATCCATCGGGCGATAAAAAAAGATCAGGCTCTAATTTATTTAAAAGATGTTTTACCGAAACATGAAACCAAGCGTAATACAAAATTGGATGGCGGGCTTTCGGCCCAACAATTATCGGCGTGATATTATCCGAAAAAATAAATTCCGCATCGTAAGGCCTGTCGAACAAAAACACAAAATGTACATCCTTGTGCTTTTGGGTAATGTGCTTTAAGGTTTGATAACTGAACCAACCTATCCCCTCTAATTTGTTTTTAAGTAAAAGCCTTGTATTTACAACAATTTGCACGGTGCAAAACTATGAAATTAAAGTGAGTTTCAATTGTTTTAAATAAACAGCTTTAATTAATTGATATTCAATATATTATGGTCATTAATGAAATTAGTTTTGATGCTAAAATATGCTATCTTTGCCTTTCGATTTTTTTGCAAAAAAAGAAGTTCATATTCGACCTCGCTATATTATTGGCTTTAAACCTTTTAATTAAGCCGTTTTGGATCCTGATCGTGGACCCAAAAGTGCAAATGGAGGTGGGTAATGCGGTGTATGGTGAATACATGGCCTTATTTAGTTTTTCTTTTCTTACAAATATACTCCTCGATCTTGGTCTCGCTAATTTCAATAACCGAAACATTGCGCAAAATTCGCATCTATTAAGCAAACATTTTAGCAAGCTCTTAGCTTTAAAATTTGCTCTTGGTGCTTTTTACATTTTTATCACACTCATTCTTGCTGCCGTTGTTTACCAAGGCGAGATTCGTTATTTGAAATTACTCATTGTACTTTCTTTTAATAGTTTTTTGTTGAGCATGATCGCCTTTATGCGTTCGTACCTTCAAGGTTTGCATTTGTTTCGGGTAGATAGCGTTGTTTCTGTTCTTGATCGCGTGATCATGCTCATTGTTTTCTTTGCCATGATGTTTGGCGTATTTGGTTTAAAAGTGGATATTATGAACTTTGCCTATGCGCAAACCGCAGGGTATTTTTTTACAGCGTTAATTGGATTTGTGATTGTATTAAGAGAAACGCATACCTTCAAACTCAATTGGCATTGGGCTTTTAACTGGATGATCCTTAAAAAAAGTTTTCCATTCGCTATGCTGGTATTACTCATGACATTCTACAATCGCGCCGATGCCATTATGATAGAACGTATTTTAGGAGGGGATCTTGGGAAATATCAAACAGGTATTTATGCCAAAGCCTTTAGATTATTAGATGCCGCAAACAATATTGCCATACTCTTTGCCGTTCAATTACTTCCCATCTTTAGTAGGATGTTAAAAAACAAAGAGAATATCGAGAATATTGTGAAACTATCTTTCACCCTCTTGATCACACCATGCTTGATCGTTTCTATCAGCTGTTTATTTTATGCCGATGAATTTTGTAAACTGATCTACAACGGAAATTCAGAAGGACACGAAATATTAGGGTTGTTGATGTGTTGTTTCACGGCAATTTCTATGGTTTATATTTTTGGAACTCTACTCACAGCCAACGGTAGTTTTAAACAACTAAATATTATGGCTGTTACAAGTATTGCCATAAACCTAGTTTTAAATTTTATTTTGATCCCAAAAATGTACGCTTACGGAAGCGCTATTGCCAGTTTAATAACTCAGTTCTTTGCAGCCGGAGTGCAAGTATTCCTTTGCTACAAGATCTTTAACTTCCATTTCAATAAAAAATTTATTACTTCCCTTGTGTTATTCATCATTGGGGTGATCTTTATTAATTATTTTACAGTAAATTTAACTCCACAATGGAAAATGAATTTCGTTGTGATGTTAATATTCAGCGGTTTATTTGCTTTTGTAACAGGACTACTTAATCACAAATCAATTTTAAGATTTATTAAATACAGATAATGGACAACAACAAAATTAATTTAATGGGTCTGGTACATAAGGCCGTAGAATGGAAAAAGCCATTACTGGTGTGCACTTTAACGGCCACCTTTATAGCAGCTATTATTTCATTCCTAATTGCGCCGCAGTTTAAATCTACTGCCACCGTATTTCCAACGCGTCAGTTCTCGGTTTCAAAGCTCATAATTGAGCAGAATGTGGGTAATCAGGAAGACTACAATATGCTTGGCGACGAAGATGACGCTGAAAAAGCAGTGCAAATATTAACCTCAGAAACACTGAAAACCCTTGTGTCCGACAAATTTAATTTGTGGGAGCGTTGGAGTATTAGCAAGGATAAGTTTGCATATCATAACCTACGTTTGAAATGGGATAACATGGTAAAGATCAAACGCACTGATTACAATTCTATAAAAGTTGAGACCTATGATTACACAGCTAACGGTGCCGCCGAAATTTGTAATGGCATTTTAGATTATTGCGATACCGTTCGTCACCACATGACCATGAGCATGGCTAATAAGGCTTTTGAAATTGTAAAAGGAGAATATGAAACTACTATCACCAACATGAATGAAATGGAAGATAGTTTGCAAGTACTTCGCAACTTAGGTATTTTAGATTATAAAGAAGATGTAGAAGCTTATACAAAAAGTTATGCCAAAGCCCTTGAAAAAGGAAATGGATCTGCTGCAAAAGTTTTGGAAGAAAAATTAAATAATTTAAAAAAGTACGGTGGGGCATATTTGCATGTAAGTGAAAATCTAAGAAAATATCGTTTTAAATTTCCAGTTATAAAAGCTAAATACGATGAAGCCTTAGTTAACAAGGATAAATATATTCCCTTTTTTCAGATAGTAGAAAAAGGCGTTCCTGATGAATTTAAAGCGCGCCCTATTAAAACACTTATTGTTTTGATAACATTGCTTTCTACTTTTATCCTCACTTTTATCATTTTGATGTTCAAAGAGAATATCGCCAAATTTAAATTGGATAATGGCTGACTGACATGGGTTACCACGAAAGTGGTCAGGGATTTTAAGAAGGAAGTACGCCCGCAAAAACTAAAGGAAGATGATCTAAAAAAAGAAAGTGGGCAAAGTATACCACCGGAAATACTACTAGAACTTAAAAAAGAAATACAAGAATTAAAGGAACAATTAAAACAAGACATCAAACCAGCGCAACAAACCCAAAAAGTTTTTGCACCAAAAATTGACACGATGGCAGAATTTAACAAAACAGAAGATTTATTCATAGAGATTTGGTCGCACAAATGGAAGATAGCGATCATTATTTTTGTAGTTGCTGCTATTACAGGAGCCTCTACCTATGTAATAACTCCTCTTTACAAATCAGTATCGGTTGTTGCTCCGGTTAACTTGTACCCTACTTCGGATGAATCAACTACAGAACAATTGATCCAATATTTTACAAGTAGCGACGTAAAAATGCAACTAGCAGAAAAGTATAAACTGTTTAAATATTGGGGCATTGATACACTTACCGATAAAAGCGGAAGAGCTTTGTTTGATTATTATTACAAAGATTATATCAGCATATCACCAACTATGCTTGAGTCGGTAGAGATCATTGTAAAGGATCATGATCGTTTAAAAGCACAGGAGATCAATGGTGGAATTTTGGCGCTTACAAACGAACATATCAAAAATAATAAGAAATTCATTCTTTCTCAGTACATCAAGAATATTGGTAAGACAATACAAAAACAGAACGAATCCATTGATTCATTATTAAATCTTGCTAAGAACGATGAGATATACATCGATGCTAACGGCAACGAGAAAGATGTAAAAGGAGAAGAAGGAAGAGGTAAGGGCAAGAAAATAAAGAAATTAAAACAAAAGGAATATAGCGAAAAAATAAAAGGTCATGCTAAATCTTATGGACGTATTGTTTACAAACGCGATAAATTCTATATGGATTATGCAGGCGATATTACTTTCTTCTCAATTATTTCGCACCCTACATTAACCGATAAACGTTGCTACCCAGTTAGATCTATGTTCATTATCGTGGCTTGTTTGTCGACCTTTATTTTTTGCATCGTTATCATTTTGATCCGTTTCAGAATGCGTATTAGAAAAAATGCTTAAAAAACTTAGTAAAACATACATACTTTATTTACTGGTTGCCTTATTTGTTATTGGCAACGTTTATGTTTTGGTAAAGAAACGTGATTATTTCTTTGAGTATAATGCCATCCCGTTTATTTTGATTGTTGGTTATTATGCTGTTTATAATTTACAAAGCCTACTTTTTTTACTAGCCTTCATTACTCCTCTTTCTGTATCACTTAAAGAATTGGGTTTTTATGGCACGGTTAATTTAAGTTTGCCTGCCGAGCCATTAATGGCAGGACTTATGCTTTTGTATTTTTTAAATAAGGCGTATACCAATAATTACGACCGGCGCATCAATTTCCATCCATTAACCATTATCATTTACATTCAGCTCTTCTGGATCTTTGTAACGATGCTTACCAGCGAGGATGTAATTATATCTCTTAAATTTTTGATCTCTCGCTGTTGGTTCTTGTTTAGCTGTTATTTTTTAGCAAATTACTTATTTAAGAATAAAAAGAACATAGTCCCATTTCTTACATCCTATATAATCTCGTTGGCTATAGTTTGTGGATACACAATTTTTATGCACTCTAAATATGGCTTCGATCACAAATCGGCCGATTGGGTAATGAGTCCGTTTTATAACGACCACACCGCTTACGGCGCAGCTTTAGCCATGTTCATTCCTGTTTTAGTTTCTTTTTTAATAATGAAGAGTATTAATCGGTTTAATAAATTGATGTACTTATTTCTTTTGGTTTTATTTATTGTTGCAGTGATATTATCTTATGCTCGCGCTGCTTGGTTAGGCGTAGCAGTAGCTTTAGCAGTATTTGTAACTCTTTTATTGCGATTTAATTTCAAAGTTCTTATCACCGTGCTATTCACTTTGGGTTTGTTGCTATTCAGTTTTCAAGATGATATCTTGATTGCCTTAGGAAGAAACAATACAGATGCTGAGGAAGGCTTTTTAAATAATATTGAATCGGTTGCAAATATCTCTACCGATGCCTCCAATTTGGAACGTTTAAATCGCTGGAGTTGTGCGGTGCGAATGTGGCAAGATATGCCGGTGTTTGGTTGGGGCCCTGGAACATATATGTTCAAGTATGCGCCATATCAATTAAGTAGTCAAAAAACGGTTATCAGTACAAACTTTGGAACAAACGGAAATGCGCATAGCGAATATCTTGGTCCGTTAGCCGAAGAAGGATTACCCGGATTATTGATCGTGCTTTGTTTAATGTTCTATACTTTTAATTTTGGATATCGATTATTCAAAGAAACAAAAGACCCCGAGATAAGGATATTAGGAACCGGTGTTTTTTTAGGCCTGGTAACTTATTTTGTTCACGGGTTTATAAATAACTTTTTAGACACAGATAAATTATCACTTCCGTTCTGGAGTTTTTTATCAATTATGGTATGCATTGATCTCTTTCATAAAGAGGAGGAACAAAAAGAGCAGCCCTAGTTTAGAGGCAGAAACCACAAAGCTTTCAGAAATTCCTCCCTCACCCTTAGGGTTACTCCCTCAAGAGGGAGATGGGAACAAATCCCCCTTTGGAGAGGGTGTCACTACTCGTTGTGATGGGGAGGCGTTTTTATTGCTACAAAAGTACCCCAAGAAACTAAAGCCTCGTGTCTTCGCGTCTTAGTCGCTAAAATGGCTTAAAATATCAGATCTGTAACTTTTAGAGTAAGCAACGCAATATCATCTGTAAAATTCTGCTCGCCCTTGTAATCCATAGCAAGATCTAAAACAGCATTATTGATATCTTCGGGTGATCCGCCTTTTTTATTTTCAATACACTCTTTTACACTTTCGATGGTTAACGAATCGCCGCTATCATTTATGGTATCTGTTAATCCATCGGTATAGCAAAATAAAATAAGATCAGAAGAATAATTAAAAATATCCACTTCTATATCACGAAGGTCTTCCTGAATTCCTAATAAGGTTGTGCCTTTACTTAAAGAAATAAATTTTCTTTCGTTATAAATCAACGGAGCATTGTGGCCCGCATTAATATAAGTTAATTGCTGACTCTTCGTATTTATTTTCCCTAAAAAGAAGGAAACAAACTTTTCGTAATTGGTATTATTAATTACGCGTTTGTTTAGTTCAATAATTATATCCTTTAAGTTATGCGTGTAATTACAAAGAGATTGTAAAGTGGCTTGTAAATTACTCATCAAAATGGCGGCACTCACACCTTTTCCGCTAACATCGGCAATGCAAAAAATAAACTCGTGATTGTTAAGTTTTATAAAATCGTAATAATCGCCACCTACTTGCTGATGCGGCAAATATTTGGCATTTACATTAAACGAGTCGGAGTGCGGTAAATTATGCGGAAATAACATCTCCTGCATATTTTGCGCTAGCTCTAATTCTTTATCTATTTGTGCTTTATGAATATTGGATTTAAATAATTTCTTATTCTCAATAGCTACCACGATAATATTGGTGATCGTTTGAACAAATGGTAAATGCTTTACCGATTTACTTAATTCAATTTTATCGGGATCAACATCTCCAAGCAATACAAACGCAAGTGGGCTTTTTTTATGATATACCGGAATTACGATCTCAAAACTTTTGCTTAATTCACCCTTATTATAAGTAATCGTTTCTATTTCGTTGAATTGAAGAAGTTCATCTTCAAATACCGGAACTTTAGCATAATCGGGAATTCCATAAGTCAATAAACATTCCCATACTTTATCTAAGCTAAAAAGCACTAAACGCCCTACTCCAAGACGATTTTGCAAGATCTCTTTATAAAGTTCAAGAAGTTGAGCCGTAGAATAATTATTGTTGATGGCCTTGGTTACTTCCAATAGCGCATTCAACTTCAAGTCGCTTTCCGATTTTATTTGACTCATCTTAAATTAAAAAAACCGCTTCACTTCCTTTTTTACTGAAGTCGGCTTCAATGTGTTCTTGTAGTGTGGTGCTTAATGATAATCCCACAAAATCCGCTTTAATTGGAAATCGTGTATGACTTCTATCTACCAACACCAACGTATTTAATTTCTTTACAGGCTTATTTAAAAATAATTTAGTGGCGTACATCAATGCTTTACCGCTGTTCAATACATCATCAATTACTAATATATTTTTGTTCACATGATCCTTCTCTTCAAAATCAGTTACCGGCTTTGTTTTCCAGGGCTCATCCTTGTTTAATGTAATTTTTCCTAATGTCAATTTAATCTCACATACCTTTTTTAAACGATTATGGATCTCTTTTGCAAGAACGTATCCGTTGCCATCAATACCAACAATCAATAATTCCTTTTCTCCAAAATTATTCTCATACACCTGATAAACCATACGATTTATCTTTTGGTCTATTTGCACCGTGTTTAATATTTGCGTTTTATCCATTAGTAATTCTTAATAAGCTGATCTAGTTTTTGCTTTACCGAATCGTTTGGTTCGCACAAAGGCAAACGCACATACGGTTCAGTTATTTTTAATCTATTTAAAGCATGTTTAATTCCGCCCGGATTTCCATCAGCAAATAACTGATCTGTAATATCCACTAATTTATAATGTAATTTTTGTGCTTTTTCAAGATCATGTTTCAGGGCCGCACGCACCATGTCGCTAAAGTCACGAGGAAAAGCATTCGCCACAACTGATATTACACCTACGCCACCATAAGCAATCACACCTAATGTTAAATTATCATCACCGCTTATCACCATCATATCTTTTGGCTTGTTTTTGATGATCTTCATTATTTGTTCAATACTTCCACTTGCTTCTTTTGTAGCAACAATATTTTTAAAATCGCGCGCAATTTTACATTGTGTTTCCGCAGTAACATTACTTCCTGTTCTTCCCGGCACATTGTATAATATGATCGGCAATTTACTAGCTTTAGAAACTGCTTTGAAATGTTCGTAATAGCCCTTTTGATTTGGCTTATTGTAATAAGGCGCAACTGAAAGTATAGCTGCAAAATCTTTTAAGTTGGTGGTTTTAATGGCGTGTACTACTTCGGCAGTATTATTCCCACCAATTCCCAACACTAAAGGCAAACGCTTTTTGTTTATTTTTACAACGGTATCGATTAACAATTGTTTTTCTTCCTTTGTTAATGTTACACTTTCGGCGGTAGTTCCATTCACTACAATATATTCAACCTTACCATTAATTAAATGTTTAATTAATCGTTCTAATGCTTTAACATCAACAGTGCCTTTTTTAGTAAAAGGAGTTACAATGGCAACCCCCGTACCAGTGAGGAAATTTTTCATACAGCAAAATTAAGAAAAATGAGCAGAATTACGGCAATTTTGATGTTTTTTATACCCACTAGACTTTGTATATTTACCACTCTAGAATTTACATATGAACTTAGAATTCAATAAAAACGAAGATAAAATGAAATTGCTCATATCTCAAATGGAGCAACGTTTGGGCAAGATATACCTTGGCGGTGGCAAAAGCCGCATTGATAAACTGCACGAGCAAGGTAAAATGAGTGCCCGTGAGCGTATTGATTTTTTGTTGGATAAAGATACACTCCGTTTTGAAATGGGTGCCTTTGCAGGATACGAAATGTATGCTGAGCATGGTGGTTGCCCATGCGGTGGCGTTGTTATTGTAATTGGTTATGTAAGCGGAAAGCAATGCATTGTTGTTGCTAATGATGCTACAGTAAAAGCCGGAGCTTGGTTTCCTATTACCGGAAAAAAGAATTTACGCGCGCAAGAAATTGCCATGGAAAACCGCTTACCTATTATTTATTTAGTAGATAGTGCCGGTGTTTACTTGCCTTTGCAAGATGAAATTTTTCCTGATAAAGAACATTTTGGGCGTATTTTTAGAAACAATGCTGTGATGAGCAGCATGGGGATTTTACAAGTGGCTGCAGTAATGGGCAGCTGTGTAGCTGGTGGCGCTTATTTGCCAATTATGAGCGATGAAGCCATGATTGTAGATAAAACAGGAAGTATATTTTTAGCAGGAAGTTACTTAGTAAAGGCAGCAGTTGGCGAAACTATTGATAATGAAACTTTGGGTGGCGCTACCACTCATTGCGAAATTAGCGGTGTAACCGATTATAAATGCAAGGATGATGCCGATTGCTTAACACGCATTCGCAATATTATGAGTAAAGTGGGCGATTATGATAAAGCCGGCTTTAACCGCGAAACCCCTGCTCTTCCAAAAAAAGATCCAAATGAATTGTATGGCATTATTCCTGATACTAGGGATAAGCAATACGACATGCGCGAAATTATTGGGCGCATAGTGGATGGCAGCACATTTGATGAATACAAGGAATTATATGGACAGTCTATTATTTGTGCATACGCGCGAATTGATGGTTGGGCCGTAGGAATTGTGGCCAATCAGCGTAAGGTTGTAAAAAGCAAGAAAGGCGAAATGCAATTTGGTGGTGTAATTTATAGCGATAGCGCTGATAAAGCTGCACGATTTATAATGAACTGTAACCAGAAAAAAATTCCATTAGTGTTTTTACAAGATGCCACCGGATTTATGGTGGGCTCTCGCAGCGAACAAGGAGGAATTATTAAAGACGGTGCCAAACTAGTGAATGCCATGAGTAATTCGGTTGTTCCAAAATTTACCATCATTATTGGAAATTCGTATGGCGCTGCAAACTACGCCATGTGCGGCAAAGCGTACGACCCGCGTTTAATTGTTGGTTGGCCTACCGCGCAAGTAGCGGTAATGGGCGGTGCACAAGCTGCTAAAGTATTAGTTCAAATAGAGGTGGCTTCTTTAAAAGCAAAAGGAGAAGTAATTACTCCCGAAAAAGAAGCTGAATTATTTAATAAAACAAAAGACAAGTACGATACTCAAACAACACCGTATTATGCGGCTTCGCGCCTGTGGCTAGATGCCATTATTGATCCATTAGATACTCGTAAAGTAATTAGTATGGGTATTGAAATGGCAAATCATTCCCCTATTACAAAACCTTACAACCTTGGCTTACTGCAAACTTGATCTATGCTCTCATTTGAAACTATAAAAGAAATACGTTTAGACTTAATTACAATTTCATTAAAATCAGATGGTATTGTTTACGTTTATTTAAAAGAAAACTGCGAAATTAATTTAGAAACACAAGCACAAATGTTTAATGCCTTTCATAGAATCTGTGAAGGAAAAATGAGGCCGTTTTTGTTTGAGGGCGATCCGGGAGTAACTGTAACAAAAGAAGCCCGAGATAATGCATTACTTATTGAAGAATCTTCTCCTATGAAAGCAACTGCGGTTATTGCTCGAAATACGGCGCATACTTTACTAGGCAATTTCTACCTTAAATTTAATAAACCCAAGCGACCATATAAAGTGTTTAAGAGCCGAGCTGAGGGCCTGAAGTGGCTTGAACAGTTTATGTAATATAAGTTTAACTCTTTCTATGTCAATCTCGATACAAAAAAATGAAAAGAGACGCATTTCTCTCCCGAAAGCTATCGGTACGAAATGACAAAAGATTCATTCTCATTTGTCAGTTCGAGTAATTTTTGCCTACTCTTGCAAAAATTGTATCGAGAACCACCCATAAATCTTAAATCTTCCTTCTAAATTCGCCTTCCAAATTGGTTTTTTTCTGAATAAATCCTTAACTTAGGGGCTCGAAAAATTCACATTAAAATCTATATAGTATGGCATTTGACATTGAAATGATTAAGGAAGTTTATAAAAACCTTCCAGCAAAAGTAGAAGCAGCGCGTAAATTGGTTGGTCGTCCGCTTACATTAACCGAAAAAATATTATACGCCCATTTACATGCCGATCAAAAACCGGCAAGTTTCGAAAAAGGAAAATCGTATGTTGATTTTGCTCCCGATAGAGTGGCTATGCAAGATGCAACGGCTCAAATGGCTTTGTTACAATTTATGCAATCTGGTCGACCTAAGGTGGCTGTGCCTTCAACAGTGCATTGCGATCACTTAATTACCGCTAAAAATGGTGCTAACGCTGATTTAACTTTTGCTAATACAGAAAGCAAAGAAGTGTTTGATTTTTTGGGTTCTGTTTCTAATAAATATGGCATTGGTTTTTGGAAACCAGGTGCAGGTATTATTCATCAAGTTGTTTTAGAAAATTATGCGTTCCCTGGTGGAATGATGATTGGTACCGATTCGCACACTGTTAATGCAGGTGGATTAGGAATGATTGCTATTGGTGTTGGTGGCGCTGATGCTTGCGATGTAATGGCGGGCTTAGCTTGGGAATTAAAAATGCCAAAATTAATTGGTGTTAAATTAACCGGTAAATTAAATGGTTGGACTGCCCCAAAAGATGTGATTTTAAAAGTAGCTGGTATTTTAACCGTAAAAGGTGGAACCGATGCTGTAGTTGAATATTTTGGTGAAGGCGCTATTTCTATGAGTTGTACAGGTAAAGGAACCATTTGTAATATGGGTGCCGAAATTGGTGCTACTACTTCTACCTTTGGTTATGATGATAGCATGAGCCGTTATTTAAAAGCAACTGGCCGCACTGATGTAGCTGCTTTAGCAGATACTGTAAAAGAACATTTAACTGCTGATGCGGATGTGTATGCTGATCCAGCAAAATATTTTGATCAAGTTATTGAAATTGATCTTTCAACTTTAGAGCCACATGTAAACGGACCATTTACTCCCGATTTAGCAACGCCTATTTCTAAATTAAAAGAAGCAGCTTTAGCAAACGGATGGCCAACAAAAATTTCGGTTGGTTTATTAGGTTCTTGTACCAACTCTTCTTACGAAGATATTTCTCGTGCAGTGAGTATTGCTAAACAAGTGTCATCAAAAAATTTAAAATCAAAATCAGAATATTTAATTAATCCGGGCTCTGAACAAATTCGTTTTACTATTAAGCGTGATGGATTTTTAGATGTGTTTGATCAAATTGGAGCTAAAGTATTTACCAATGCTTGCGGCCCTTGTATTGGAATGTGGGACAGAATGGGTGCTGAGAAACAAGAGAAAAATACCATCATCCACTCTTTCAACCGTAACTTTGCAAAACGTGCCGATGGAAATCCAAACACGTATGCATTTGTTGCCTCACCAGAAATTGTAACAGCAATGGCCATTGCAGGCGATTTAACGTTTAATCCATTAACTGATTTTTTAACTAACGAAAAAGGAGAGAAAGTAAAATTAGATGCGCCAACAGGAGATGAATTACCATCAAAAGGTTTTGCTGTTGAAGATGCAGGTTATCAAGCGCCAGCTTTAGACGGAAGTAAAGTAAGCATACAAGTATCTCCTACAAGTAGCCGTTTACAATTATTAGATCCATTTGCTGCATGGGAAGGTGTTGATTTAAAAGGATTAAAATTATTAATTAAAGCCAAAGGAAAATGCACAACCGATCACATTAGTATGGCCGGACCATGGTTAAAATTCCGCGGACATTTAGATAATATATCAAACAACATGTTAATTGGTGCTGTAAATGCATTCAACGAAAAAACCGACAATGTAAAAAATCAATTAACGGGAGCTTACGATGCTGTACCAAAAGTACAACGCGATTATAAATCAAAAGGAATTGGTTCAATAGTAGTTGGCGATGAAAACTACGGCGAAGGTTCATCACGTGAACACGCAGCCATGGAGCCCCGTCATTTAGGTGTACGTGCCGTGCTTGTGAAATCGTTTGCCCGTATTCACGAAACAAATTTAAAAAAGCAAGGCATGTTAGGTTTAACCTTTGCAAATAAAGCTGATTACGATAAAATTGAAGAAGACGATACCATTGATATTACCGGTTTAACTTCATTCGCTCCAGGGCAACCATTAACCTTGGTGTTTCACCATGCCGATGGAAGTTCAGATGAAATTAAAGCAAACCATACTTACAACGCTCAACAAATTGAGTGGTTTAAAGCTGGTGGTGCTTTAAATATTATTAGAGCTAATGTGAAGGCGTAAAAAAAATAAAATAAGTAAAGCCCATCGGAAACGGTGGGTTTTTTTATTAAGTCATCCTCCAACTGTAAAACCTTAAAAATACGTCTATCAAAACTGCCCTACTTTTCAATATTTTTATAATTTTGTATAGCAAATTATTTACCCCTAATAGTACCCATTTATGAAATTCAAAAACCGCTCAACAAACAAACATTCCTTGTTAGTTCTTGTTGCCTCAGTTCTATTAATAAGTGAGCCACATATTATGTTATCGCAAGCAGACGCGTGTAAAATAACCCGTAACTTTTGTTTAGGCGATGGCGGAAGCTCTGAGGCCGATAAAGTAACAACAAGCAATGGAGGCAAAACAATTATTTTAAAAACCGGTTTTGAAACAATAACCCTTAAACTTGGTAAAATTCCTGAAACTACAGCTGAATTAAAGATCATTAATTACACCTCTGAACCTGGTGAGGACGAGATCTCTATTAAGAATTACTCGGATAGTGGAAATGAAGTAGAAACCATGGATGTGGCTGATGATAGCAAAACAGCGTTTGTTTGTGTTGCAAACGGAAAGTTAACTGTAACATGGAATGATGTGAAGTTCAAGCATACTGCCAATTCAAAAACGTTTTTTAAAGGTAGCGGCGAAGCAACCTGCAATGTGGCTAAACCTGCAAATGCATCGTCGGCCGCAAATAATACCGGCAATAACAATACCACCACTAATACTACACCGCCACAAACCGCTGTTACACCGGCTGCTGATCCTGACGCACAATTAAAAACTGATATTTTAAATTACGAAAAAACCTTATCAGAACAAACCAAACAAATTACTACAAAAGAGTATGAGCTCACTGATAAAAAGTCCAAAAAACAAATTGATTCGGTTGACGCTGTTATAGCAAAGTATGATATTGACATCTTGAAACAAAAAAGAGACGAAACAAAATACGTACTTGAGCGCTCAAACAAAACATTAAGTAAGAAAATAAGTATTGACGAAAAACAGGAGTATATTGCTAAAGAAGAAAAATGCAAATTACAAGCAAAGTCTTTAGAAGCAGAAAAAGCCAAGATCATTGAGCTTCAAACGCTGAACACAGCAAGTAAAAAAGCCATCGCCGATCTTCCTGCTCAAATTACCAAGCATGAAGCAGATATAAAAGCGAGTGTTCCTAAAGATGCGCTTGACTCATTGAATTTAAAAGTTAAACAAATTGAACTGGAAAGAACGAAAGTTGATTTGGATAAAAATAAATTAGTAGAAGAACGTACCAACAAATTATTAAGAGGAAAATTAAGTGATAAGGCAACCGAAGAATATGCTTCAAAAGAAAATGCTTGTCAGCAAAAGATCAACGATTGTAACAACCGTATATCAGAACAACAAAAACTCATTAAAGCAGAAAACAAGAAAGCTAAAAAGGAAAACAGAAGCGCCAAGGTTGATTCGATGAAAGCAAAACTTAGACTAAAGATCGTTGAGAAAAACATTTCGTCAACTGAAAAAGACGTAGAGAAATATAAAAAGAAGAATAACGCCGAAAAATTAGTCGAATCAGAAAAAGAATTAGTGAGCCAGAAAAAAGAACAGGCTGATCTACAAAAGGAGATTGCAGGCTACGAAGCCCAGTTAAAAAAATAGCACGTTTATCCCAATTTGCACCCCCGTTCGCACGGATTTGTAGTCCGTGCCGTAAGACACCGTTCATTCCGATTTTTAATCTGAGTTAACCTTACTCACCGAACACTTAAATCTATCGTTGAAAAATTCTATTTTAAATTAATTCTTATAAGCGAAACAAAATGAAAAACATATTAGTCTTCTTTATCCTTATCCTACTCGTTTCTTGTCAAGAAGAGCTTGGTGAAACTTTCCGTGGAGTTGGATATGATCACACTTCTGCACAAAAATTTGATAAAGAAGTAATTGATCAAGTTGGCGTTTTAGATAGTTTGAAAAACTTTTTAGTTGAGAATTGCGACACAATTGTATCTTTTACATATAAAGATCTTGATCTAAGTCAAGTTTTTACCCGTGTAGGCGAAGAACCCTTAACGATAGAAAATTTTTCATGTACTAGTTTTGGTAGTTATTTTTGCAGTTTTGAAACGCCTCGATTGCCTGAGTATCTGATACCAAAATTCAAAGCTCATTTAGCGAAGTTAGATACTTCAAAATTGCGGATCGTATCTTTATGTAAAGATAAAGACACAGACTTCGTAATTAAAGAAGAATTTATCAATGACTCTGTATTGATGATTCACTCGATTAGTTTTTATCCTGAGAAACCAAAAAATAAGGAATACTACTTCAAATTCCACAAAGACACTTTCTTAGGAAAGAATGTTCAGTATAGGGTATTTCAAACCTTCAATTATAAGTCGCCTCAATTTGAAAAAAGCTCCCAATGATGTTATGATAGTTTACATCACACGTCCGTATTTTTAATCCGTGTTTTTCATTATATTTAAATTATTGAACATATATTTCAAAATAACAACTCCCCTCTTCCTATTAGTTCATCCATACAATGCGCAGAACAAAAATAGTGGCATTCTTCCCAAATACGACACAGCTGAAGTTCGAAAAAAACAAAACCCACTTGTACTTGAAGCGGAAAGTAAATTAAAGAAAGACCAGATCTCACTTCCTGAATTGCTTAAGAACTTTGATTATAAGCCAACCCTAAATACAAAAAGAGGCTGGTATCATCACAAAGTAAAAAAAGACACAAATCAATCTTGGATCGAAGCTCCGGTTTCGGCTGATGGACATATCTATTTAAAAGCAAGATATGTTGGAACAGAGCCTTATAATATGATGGGACTGTCGGTTAAATGCGGACAGGGAGAAACAAATTCCTCTCCTTTAGCAATTACTAGTAATTATGCCAATAGAAAAAAAGTAGGGGATACAATTACAGAAGTGCTGCATTTGTTTGTTTACAAGAGGAAAAACGGATATGATACAAGAAACTTATGTTGTTTTTATTGCGATTGCCTTATAACCAGTATGCAAGTTGCCGTTATAATTTTTCACCAACACGCGGAACGTTGGCTTTTGACAATGAGTACCGATATTTCACAATTTCATCATATTATTGAGTTTGTTTAAAAATAGTGAGATAAAAATCTACCGAAAAAAGTAAAAAAGGATTAAAAAAGCGGCAGATTTTTTTAAGTGTAAATTAAACCGCAATGCTGCGCCCGGGATAGAACGAAAAGCCTTGTTTAGGGCTTTGTGTAATGTTTGCGCAACGAGGAGGCTTCGCTTTTTCTGCGCAGACCCCGCAGTGCGACAAACATAGCAAAGGACAAACAAGCTTGAAGTGATAGCCCGATAAGGCGCCCAAATAATAAAAATACTTTTTGAGGTTCGACTAGATATAACCACTTCGTACTTTAAATCCGCTTACACTCTTATCGTGCTGGTACCAGGCCAGTTTATTTCCGTTAGGAGATAACTGTAATTCACTACCTCATGCATAAAACATAACTAATTCTATATCAATAATTAAATGGAATTAAATAGAAACGACTGGAACCAGTTGTATTCCTGAGTGAAGTCGAAGGACTGCCTCTAAAACGCACTAAAGCCCATTTGCACAGCATCAAATAATTCCAGACCTTTACTAAGCGGAAATGAAGAAAAAAGTTGAAATATTATCACCAGCCAAAAATCTAGTTCAAGGAATGGGGGCCATTAATGCCGGGGCTGATGCCGTGTATATTGGCGCGCCACAATTTGGCGCCCGAAGCAATGCCACCAACTCAGTAGAAGATATTGCAGAATTGGTGCAATATGCTCATCTTTTTAAAGCGCGCGTTTTTGTGGTTGTAAATACAATTTTGTACGATAACGAATTAGAAGATTGCAAAAAGTTAATCCACGAATTATACGCTATTGGGGTTGATGCCTTAATTGTGCAAGACATGGCCGTGTTGGAAATGGATCTTCCTCCAATTTTAATTCACGCCAGCACACAAGCTAATAATCGCGATCCAAAGCATGTAAAGTTTTTGGCAGATGCCGGAATGAAACGTGTGGTATTAGCAAGAGAATTAAATTTAGATCAAATAAAGGATATACATCAAGCCACTGATGTAGAATTAGAATTTTTTGTATCAGGGGCCTTGTGCGTTTCGTTTAGTGGTAATTGTTATATGAGTGTTGCAAATGGTGAGAGAAGCGCAAACAGAGGTTCTTGCGCTCAAAACTGCCGTTTACCTTATAACTTAGTGGATGGAACTGGTAAAACCTTAATCGCAAACAGTCATTTATTATCTATTAAAGATCTTGATCTAAGCGATCAATTGCCAAGTTTAATTGAAGCGGGTATTACCTCATTTAAAATAGAGGGTCGTTTAAAAGATATGGTGTATGTAAAAAACAATACATCCTACTTACGAAAAAAATTAGATGTGTTTTTAGAAACTAGCGATCAATATGTAAAAGCATCTTCCGGAAGAACGTTCTACAACTTCGAAGCCGAAATGGATAGAAGTTTTAATAGAGGTTATACCGATTATTTTGTAAACCAACGCACCGAAAAAATTGGTTCGTGGGAGAGTCCTAAATCACAAGGGCAATTGATTGGGAAAGTGATTGAAACCAAAGCCAACGGTTACGTGATAGAAAATTATGAGAAATTAAATAATGGTGATGGGCTTTTTTTTATTAATGAAGAAGGCGTGCCGGATGGGATGCAAATTAATAGTATTGTAAATAATATTGTGGTGCCCAACACTTTTAAAACATTAAAAGCCGGAACAACTATTTTTAGAAACTCGGATGCCTCGTTTAATAAATTAGTAGAAAGAGAAGACAGTGCCATTAGAAAAATTGGCGTGATCTTAAAATTTACTGAAAGCGCGGATGGTTTTAAATTAGAAGCCAATGATGAAGATGGGCATAGAAGTGTTACTAGTTTTGTATCAGAAAAAGAATTAGCAAAAAGTGAGGAATCAACTATTCCTAATATCAAAAAGAACCTTGCTAAAACAGGCAATACACCATTTATTGTTGATGATATTGTAATTGAGTTTTCGGGGAATTGGTTTTTGCCAATTTCAAAAATAAATGAAAGCCGAAGAATTGTATTAGAACAATTAAGAGATATTCGTGTTAAAGAATATCAGAGAGAAGAATTTCAAATTAAAAAAACAGATCACCCCTACCCTGTTTCTAGTTTAGATTTTACGTACAATGTAGCCAATCCAATGGCGCGTGAATTTTACAAACGCCATGGCGTTACCGAAATTGAAAAAGCATTTGAATTGCAATGGGACCCGGGTAAATCGCGGGTTATGACCACCAAATATTGCGTAAAATACGAATTAGGAAAATGTGCCAGATTTCAGAGAGATACCATGGGCGAAAAAGTTATTGAGCCCTTAACACTAAAGCATGGCACAAACGAATACAAATTAAAATTCAACTGCAAACCTTGCGAAATGGAAATTTGGGAAAAAGACGCAGAGCTTGAATTTGAGGATGAAGATTGAACTGTGGTTTTGTTATCCTGATCGAAGCCGAAGGACAGCCTCTCATAAAAAGTACTTATATTAGATGTATGCAAAATCAAATAACCTTTCAATTCATCAGCGAGCCCGGCGATGTAAATTACGGTGGTAAAGTACACGGAGGCGCTGTGATGAAATGGATTGATCAAACGGCTTATGCTTGTGCAAGTAGTTGGGCTGAAGGATATGCTGTAACCGTTTACGTTGGCGGCATCCGTTTTTTTAAACCTATACAAATTGGTGATCTTGTAAAAGTAAGTGCCCGAGTGGTACATACAGGCACAACAAGCATGCATATTGCTTGTGATGTATTTAGCCGGCCAATTACCGGCGAAAAATATCAAAAAACCACACATTGTATTATTGTTTTTGTAGCTGTTGATGAAAACGAAAAAACAAAAACTGTAAAAAAATGGGAGCCTCATACCGATAGAGAATTAGCGCAGCAAAAATATGCCATGCGATTAATGGACCTACGAAAAGGAATTGAGGAAGAGATGAAACCGTTTTTAGAGGATTATTTTTAGAGATTTAGAGACAGAAACCACACAGATCTGTGTTTATGTTAGGCGTTTAGTTGAGCTGCGGGTGGTCTGTGTAAAACTCTGTGAGGCCGCAGGCCTCTGTGATTTTGTCATCCTGAGTGAAGTCGACGGACTGCCTCTAACCCACCTCTCGTATAAAATATTTACCACTCCCCTATTTTTAGCTTCTTTTCACAATAAAAATTCCTAACTTACTTACGTAAATTATACTTATGAAAAAATACATTTTATTGTCGGCTGCACTTGTTGCAAGCATTCAATTTTCAAATGCTCAGGAAGAAGATAAGTTTCAATGGTTGGAAGAAGTTGACAGCAAAAGATCGCTTGAATGGGTAGAATCTCAAAATAAAGCAACATTTGATCTATTAAGCAAACAACCCATTTATCAAAATGTATACGATAAAAGTTTAGAAGTTTACAATTCAACAGATAGAATTGCCGCGCCAAGTATTTACGGAAACTATATTTACAATTTTTGGCAAGATCAAACAAATCCAAGAGGGATCTTACGTAGAACAACAAAAGAGGACTACTTGAACGGAAACCCGAAGTGGGAATTAGT
>Ga0163147_10002231_pt1 | contig 27860 bp, 26 predicted proteins | sample OliLakLV19MP6G1_FD_148597 | JGI IMG/M metagenome (GOLD analysis project Ga0163147, IMG submission 148597) | Freshwater microbial mat bacterial communities from Lake Vanda, McMurdo Dry Valleys, Antarctica- Oligotrophic Lake LV.19.MP6.G1 | ecosystem: Environmental > Aquatic > Freshwater > Lake >...
CATCAATGCCATTTCGCAAGAGCGTGATCGCTTCGCGCAGTGTGCGTGGGGGCTTTGCCTTGAGGAGAAATTGCATCTGCGCGGCGAGTTCATCCACATTTTCGAGTCCCAATGCCATGGCCATGCGGCGACGAGATCCCATCGTGTTGATGGCCAGCGGAAAATCCGAGACCTTGCCATCCACGGTGGGCTTCTCAAAAAGCAAAGCCTTCCCTCCTGCGGGAGACTTCATTTCGCGGTCGGAAATTTCTGTAATTTCGAGTTCGGTGGCGACCGGTTTGGCTATGCGGGTAAGTTCCCCGGCGGCGTCGAGTTTCTCACAAAACGCACGAAACGATGAGTGCGCCATTGCCTACGAAGCGAGGATAGGCACTTGCGCAACGAGAGGCACCGGCTTGGACTTCTTGCGGGGCCAGATTGCCTTACACTCGGCACGAAGCCAACATGCGAGCCCCTTGCGCACGACACGCAGCACGCGTGGCGTTGGCTCGAAGCCGGGGATAATCGTTCGGCGGCGGTTTTCTGCTCCGTAAGTGCCAGCCTCCTGCCTCGCAGCACCGAGCTTGGCAAGGCGACGATTGTAGAGTGCCATGAGCTTGCTGACCAAACCATCAACGGGTCCATCGAAAGGGAAACGTTGAAATCCTCCCTGCGGACATTTACAAAGCTCGCGCACGGGACCAAAAAACCACAGCCCGATATCGAGCAAAAACGCGGCGCGCATGAGTTCGGCATCACCAAGGTAGTAGTATTTGTCTTTGTAGAGAGCCTGAAACCATGCGTGATACGAACGTGAGAAGCGGGTGTTGATGTCCGCCACGTCCACGGTCTTTCCATCACACTCTGCAACGATCCGCTGGACCGCCGAGCTCACCGTCCATGAACAATAATCGAGGCCTTGGCTGTAGAGCGGATCCATGAAGCTGGCGGCATCGCCCACCATTTGCCAGCCGGGTCCGGCGAGTTGGGTCGAGTAGTAGGGAAGTGCCGAGTAGGCCTTGCAGTCGCCTGCCACAGGCGTCGCGCCTTGGAGTAGCTCGCGACCAACAGGGTGTGCCATCAAGTGAGCCTGCAGTCGCTCGATGAGCTTGCCATCAGCCGGGGGAGTGTAAAGGCGCTCATCATAGACAAGACCCACGCTCGTATCGCCGCCCTTGAGCGGAATAATCCAACACCACCAGCCGTATCCGGTGAGGTGGTTAGTCGCCGCAGTGCGGCTGGTCTGCACGGCACGCGCGTAGTCCGGGTAGCGCCTCCGCAGCTCGTCACCATCAAGATCTTTCACTCCCCGGAAGCGGGCCCAAATGGAATTTGTGGGATGCTCTGGCAGTGGCCGCAGCGTGCCAAGCTTCCGCGCGAGCACAGCAGCACGACCGCTCGCATCCACGATGTGCGGGGTGGTCAGCGTGTGTTTTCCTTCGGCATTCTCGACCGTGAGAGTATGCATGGCACCTGTCTCGCTGAGGGCAATGGATGAGACTTTGGCTGGACGAAGCAGCGTGGCACCAGCTTCGACTGCAAGGTCGAGCACGTGTTGATCGAGCACGGCACGATCTACCTGATAGGCAGGTAGGCGTGCTTGGTAGTAGCTGCCAAGTTCCCCGCAGTCACCGAAGTCCGTGGCGTCCGGTCCGGAGAACCAGAAGCGCAAACCCTGCTTGGCGATGTGGTGGTTGTTGAGATGGTTTGCAAGGCCCAATCGTTTGGTGAGAAAGCTTCCACTTACTTCCGTCGTTGCTTCACCGACCTTGCGGTCAAATTCCACCGCACGCTCGACTATGGCTATCCGCAGTTCAGGCTTCTCACGCTTGAGTAGCAACGCCGTCGCAGCGCCTGCAAAGGCACCGCCAATGATGACCACGTCGTGTGTGCTATGCATAAGCCGAATTCATAGTCGAAGTTCTGCCTATTGGCAAATTCGATGCATCAGATTTTTGCAACGAGGCAGGATGATCGCCGCGCATTCAACGTCGTGAAAAGCAGAACCCAAAAGACCTGCACGAGCACGGCCACGGGAAGTTGCAAGAGGGGTGGCATCGCGTAGATGAGAAAGAGGGCTGGCAACCAGACAAACCATCCTGCGACTTGAGTGGGAAAGACGCGATCCCATACGAACGTCCATGAGAACAACGCGCGCCACCTCTCGGCCCGAAAGCGTTCTTCGCTGAGGAAAAAGTATCCCACAATAATCGGAGAAAAAACGAAGGGACTCACGATGAATTGATCCACGAGAACTTTGGGGACGACCGACCACAGGCCCCCCCCGCTTCCGAACCAGAAGCTTTGCATTTGATAGAGGAGATCTACAGCGATACCCATTAAGCCCCATAAGGGAACCGCGAGGAGAAACTGACTGAGGTTTTTTTTGCAGGGAACGCCGCGCTGGAAGCAAGCGATGCGCAGGACCTCCGGAAGCAAGGCGCCGGCGACGACGTAGGAAACCCATGCGAAAGCGTAGCCGGTATGTTGCTTGAGGCTTCCAATCTCCGCTAGAAAGTGGCGCGTTCCTTCGTGTGCCACGTAGGCGAAGAAGAAGAGGAGCATGGTGCCTTGCAAGAGGAGCCCGGGCAGGACGTTCTCTCTGGCAGCACGCAGGGCGCTGGACAGAGCCGCGCGAAAGGTCACGACGTCTCGCTCCCTAGAAAAATCAATCCTTCCCGGCGACGGGCGTGAAAGTTTCCCGGCAAGCTGACTTTCGCCGGGCCGTTCTCGACATCGAGGAGCGATAGGACACGGCGGGTCTCAAGGAGGCCCGGCTCAGGTACATGATTTTGGCGCAGCCAGCGCAAGACCGTGCGGTGGAGGATCGCTGGTGCCATCGCCCGGAGATCGGCGCAAGCGAGCTCACGGGAAACCTCCGGCACGTGGGCTTCGATCCAATCGTCTTCCATGCGCAAGATTTCTGAGGCGCGAAGGATAGCATTGTGGAACGTGTTTCCGTAAGCCTCGCGAATCGCAGGGATCACCGAATGTCGGATTCGATTGCGTGTGTGGGTCGTATCGGTATTTGTGGCGTCTTCGCGAAATGCGATCCGATTTTCGGCGATGTAGGTATTGATCTCATCTCGCGTGACGCCTAGCAACGGGCGAATCACTTCGAGCTTCCCACGGCGCGAGACGGGTCTCATGCCAGCAAGCCCCGCCGCGCCGCTGCCGCGCAGAAAGTGATGGAGGCAGGTCTCGATTTGGTCGTCGGCATGGTGAGCAAGAATGAGGCGGGAGCATTTCTGGCGCGCTGCGCACTGTTCAAAAAACGCATACCGCAGGTCACGCGCGGCAAGCTCCACGGATTTGGCAGCCTTGGAAGCATAGTCGCTCGTGCGCGCTCTGGCCGATTCCAACCCAAGGCCCAGAGCCGTGGCGGCACGGGCCACAAAGCGCGCGTCGGCTCGCGATTCTCGCCCCCGCAAGCTGTGGTCGAGGTGACAGATCGCGAGATTCCGGAGTCCGAGGTCGCGCAAGGCACTAAGCAATGCCATGGAATCTCGTCCGCCGGAAATTCCAACCAAGTATTTTTTCTTATGGCCGCCGGCTGAAAAAAGCCGCGCAACTTCCGCGAGCAGCGCGCTACTTTGTGATTTTTTCACTTCGAAAATACGGCTGGAGCGCGACGGGCAGCAACACGGAGCCGTCCGGCTGGAGGCCCGATTCGAGGAGGGCCACGTAGAGTCGGGCGAGGGCGGTTCCAGAGCCATTGAGGGTATGGCAAAAGCGAGTTTTTCCATCTGGGCCCTTCATTCGCAAATTCATGCGACGTGCTTGGAAGTCGCCAAATGCCGAACAACTCGAAACTTCAAGATACGTATTTTGACCCGGCGCCCACACTTCGATGTCGTAAGTCTTCGCCGCACCAAACCCGAGGTCGCCCGTGCAAAGCTCAATCACACGGTAATGAAGGCCCAGTCGCTGGAGGACCTGTTCTGCGTCAGCGGTGAGGGATTCGAGTTCGCTTGCGGAATCTTCCGGACGGCAGATTTTCACAAGCTCGACCTTGTCGAATTGGTGCATGCGAATAAGTCCGCGCGTCTCGCGTCCGGCTGAACCCGCCTCGCGCCGAAAGCAAGGCGTGTAGGCCACGTATCGAATGGTGCCTTGCGCTGCGGGGAGGATTTCCTCGCGGTGGAGATTCGTCACGGGCACTTCTGCGGTGGGAGCGAGGTAGAGTTCGCCGCCGTCCACGGCATACATATCATCTTCAAATTTCGGCAACTGGCCCGTGCCGACCATGCACTCCCTGCGAATGAGAAAAGGGGGGCTTACCTCCGTGTAGTCGTGTTCGGTGGTATGCAGATCGAGAAGAAAATTGAGCAACGCCCGCTCGAGCCGAGCCCCGGCGCCCATATAACACGCAAATCCACTCCCGCTGATTTTTGCCGCGCGGTCGGGGTCAATGAGGCCAAGGTTCTCCGCAATAGAAACGTGGTCAAGTGGCGTGGCAAGAACGGGTTTCTCGCCCCACGTGCGCAGCACGGGATTCGCCGAGGCGTCGGATCCCAGGGGCACGCTCGTCCACGGACTGTTCGGCAGCGTGAGTAGCAGTGATTCCTGCTCAACGCCGAGGCACAAGGCGAGGTCGCTGAGAGATTGCATCGCGGTGCCATGGGACTTCACCTCAGCTTCGAGTGCCGTCGAATCGGATTTCTGCGCGCGGAGTTTTCCGATCTCTTTGCTCAGACGATTGCGGTCGGCTTGCAGATTTTGCAAATCGGTCTCTGCGCCACGACGGCGAACATCTATCGCCAAGACTTCATCCAAGATTGCGTCGTAGGACGCACCGCGCGTGGCGAGGGAAGCTTTTACGGTGGCTGGATTTTCGCGGAGAAGACGGAGGTCGAGCATGAGTTGGACAGAATGAACAAAAATGGCACAGTGAGGCGACGACTTTCCTAAAAAAACATGCCCGCGCAATTCCGTGATTATTACCAAACCCTTGGCGTCCCTAAAACCGCGACTGCTGAGGAAATGAAATCCGCCTTTCGCAAGCTCGCGCGAAAGTTCCACCCCGATACGGCCAAGGACAAAAAAGTGGCGGAAGAAAAGTTCAAGGAAATCAATGAGGCCTATGAAGTCCTGAGCGACCCGGAGAAGAGGAGTAAGTATGACCAACTCGGCCCGGACTGGGAGCGTGGCGCACCACCACCCGGCTATGGACAACCTCCCGGTGGCTTCGGCGGACGGCGCTCGAGCGCTCAGGGTGTGGACTTCGAGTTTGGGGGCACAGGCTTTAGTGATTTCTTTGAGCAGATGTTCGGCGGTCAGCACGGTGGCCAGCGACCAGGTGGCTTCTCTCCCCAGCCGCAGCGTGGTGAAAACGCGGAAGCCGACATTCTCGTGACTCTCGAAGAAGCGTTCCATGGCTCCACGCGACAGATTTCGTTTCGGCGAGGCGAGTCGGGTAAGGTCGAAACCTATACGGTAAAAATTCCGAAAGGAATTCGCGAAGGCCAGCGTATCCGCCTAGCGGGACAAGGTGGCACCGGCGCAGCAGGAGGCGGGGCAGGCGATCTTTTCCTCAGTGTGAAGTTCCAACGACACCCGGATTTTGAAATCAGCGGAAGCGACCTTCTCTATGATCTCGAGGTGCCGGCTTGGGATGCCGCGATAGGCTGTGGAGTATTTATCCCGACACTTGAGGGACGGGCAAAGCTCAAGCTCCCATCGGGGACACAAAGCGGCAAACGCTTTCGACTACCCGGAAAGGGCCTTCTTGCCAGCGCAGGTCAACGCGGAGACCTCTTCGCGGTCGTAGCGATCACCGTGCCGACCACGATGGAGCCCGAGGAACGTGCGCTCTGGGAGAGCATAGCGGCCCTGCACAAGCCAGCCGACTAGTTCCGCCATGGTTCGTCGGGTTCATCGGCCATCAACTCGAAGAACGGCCCCGACTGCCGCATGAATGTTGCCCACGCGTTATGCGTATTTGTCATTTCGATCAAGGCCCGCGTGGGCGGGGCCACAATCCATGCCTTCTCTGCAACCTCGGCTTCGAGTTGGCCCTGCTCCCATCCCGCGTAGCCAGCAAAAGCTCGCAATCCGCTGCGCCACTGTGGGGCTATGCCGTCATCCGTAAGTTTGCCTGCAAAGGCTCGAAAGGCGACCATGGTGGGACTCTCCCGCCACTGGAGGCTGGCGAGGAGAATTTGGGCAGGCTGCACCGGCCCGCCATAGAAAAGAGGCACCTCGATGCTGCCGTCGGCTGGACTAATACGCTCCGTGAGGGGACGGTTCAACACAAGCCCCGTCGCGCCTTGAGTCTCATCGTGCGTGGGGAGAAAAAGAATCGTGCGGCGGAAATTCGGATCACGCAGCATGGGATGCGCGATAAGAATTGAGCCGGTGAGATTTTCCTCAGATTCCATTGCGTAAGCTTAACACAAAGCTCCCGTTGCCTGCAAAACTTCCTGCAAGCGCGCACGCATTTCTTTGAGCACCGGCTCGCAAGCTGGATTGTTGCTTTGATCGTGAGATTCGTGCGGATCGCTCGCCAGGTCGTAGAGTAAATCCGGTCCATCGGCGCCAAAGGTCATGTATTTCCAACTCTCCCGCTGCAAGAGAAAATGGTGTGGCCCCAATTGTGAAAACGTTTCCTGCGTGGCTTGCGAGAGCGGCCTTCCATCCAGACCCTCCGGAATCGGCAATCCGGCGATCTCACATAGCGTCGGAAAGACATCCACCAGATTCGAGAGCCGAGCACTCCGTCCTACTGGAACTCCCGGGCCCTGCACCACAAGGGGAATGGCTATGCTTTCCTCCAAAAACGAGCGCTTCTCCCAACAGCCATGGCTTCCCAACATATCCCCATGGTCGCTTGTAAAAATAATCGTCCAATCTTTCGGAGCCGCTCCCACCTCGTCCATCGTGGCCAGCACACGCGCAAAGCGACGATCTGTTGCCTCGACAAGTGCGTGATACGCAGCAATTGCCCTACGCACTTCGTCGTCGGCCACATCTGCCACAGCATGGCGTAGAGCCGGATGTTCCGGCGGCGTGCGGAAGGTTGGCAGCGAGACGCGCGGGAGGTAGTAGTCGAAGAGTTCTTTTTCGGCAAGCAGGGGGAAATGGGGCTGCTGCAGACTCACGAGCAGGAGGAGCGGCACATCCACCGGCACTTGGTACATGCCGCCGAAGTGCATTCGCAGAAAGTCACACGCTCCTTGCACGGTAAGATCGTCGTGGAGTCCCAGCGGTGAAACGCCAGCACCCGCCCCTTGAATGTCGGCTGCACCTTGCCACTTGCGACGTCCGATCTGGCTCCGCGACTGGTATGCCGCTGGCCACCGCACGGCCGTCTCGCCACCGATACGATGCAGCCACCCTTGCATTTGGTCGGGCCCTCGGTGATGCAATTTTCCGCATGCAACCGTGTAGTATCCCCTCTGCGAGAACCACCGCGCAAAGGTCTCAAAGTCCGGCGCGAGATCGGAATAAAAGTCCTCGCAACCGATCCGTAGAGGAAATTTCCCAGCCGCTAGACATTGCCTCGCGGGCACACAGAGCGGAGCTGGCGTGATCATACGATCATAGACCATGCCTCGCTCGGCAAGGGCGTCGAGGCAGGGTGTGCGCGCGATCGCGTTGCCGCCGAAGCCCGCCGCATCGCGCCGAAATTCGTCGGCCATCAGGATGAGAATGTTCATGCCGGACGTCTATTCCCGTAAACGAGTTGGAAGAGTGGTGTGGCCATGAGAGTGGTGACCACCGCCATCACGACCATCATGGTAAAGAGTGTCGGCGTGATCACGCCGCGCTGAAGGCCGATATTGAGGATGATCAATTCCATGAGTCCCCGCGCATTCATGAGGGCACCGATGGCGAGCGACTCGCGCACGGGTTCCCCGCTTAGTCTCGCGGCTGCCGCACAAGCCGCACCCTTCCCGATGACAGCCAGTAGGAGGAGGAGAATGGTTACGCCGATCAATTCAGCGCCAACGATCAGGCTGATTTTTGTGTTGAGGCCTGAATAAACAAAGAACATCGGAAGCAAAAATGCCGTGGTCATTTTTTCAAGGTGTCCCTGCAGGGCCTTCGCGAAGAATCCCTTCGGCACCGCGACCCCGAGAATAAATGCACCGAAGACGGCGTAGATGCCGATAACGTCTGTGAACCATGCGCCGAGCATCACAAGGCAAAGCATGGCTCCCAACATGCCGTGTGTAAGTTCTCCCGCCGCCTCGCAGCGCCGAGCCATAGCGCGAAGGATTGGGGCACCCGCGAAGCGCACGACCACCACATAGGCAATGCCTCCGCCGATCGCTAGCACCGCGATCATGGCATTGTCCGAGAAACTCGCTAAGACCACCGCGAGCACGCACCACGCCGCTGCATCATCAATCGAGCCTGCCGCCAGCGTGAGCGTTCCTAGGGATGTGCCAGAGAGCCCGCGCTCGTAGATGATGCGGGCCAACATCGGAAAAGCGGTAATGCACATCGCCGCGCCAAGAAAAAGCATTCCCTCTAGCTGCGTTACTTTGCCCGTGAAAAGCGGGTAGTGCGGTGCGAGGAACCATGCCGCAGAAGCACCCAAGAGGAAGGGTGCCAGGATGCCCGAGATCGAAACCGCTGCGGCACTACGTGCCCGCGATTTGATGAGTCGGATATCGAACTCCACGCCGACCACGAACATGTAGATCGCCAGCCCCACTTGCGAAACCGCAAAAAGAATGGCTTTCGATTCTTCAGGAAACAAGGCCGCTTGCCAGTCTGGTTTGAACATTCCAAAAAACGAAGGCCCCAGAAGAACGCCTGCAATCATCTCGCCCACCACTTGCGGCTGACCCACCCTCACTGCGAGTGCTCCGACGATCCGGCACACGCCTAGTATGACAGCGACCTGAAGGAAAAAGAGAACCGAAAGCTCAAAAGGTGTCATATAGAGAGCCTGCCTATCTCGCAGATGGACACAAAATGGCAATACCGGAGAAGTGAACCGAGGACGCGATTTTCACGATCAATCGGTTGTGGACGAGTATGGCGCGTTTGATACGTTGCATACTGTGGAGAGAAGCAAGATTGGGATTGTTGGCTCGGGGGCTGTCGGGCTTTATTATGGGGCTAGGCTGGCAGCAGCCGGGGGCGATGTGGGATTTCTTATGCGTGGTGGAGCAGATGAGGCCCTGCGCAAGGGGATTCGCGTGGGCAGCGCAGCGACTGGAGATATCCACCTCGCCATGCCGAAAGTCTTCCGCACGACGGCCGAAATGGGTGTCTGCGACCTCGTGATCGTCGCGGTGAAAGCAACTTCCAGCCTTTTCCTTCCCGAGTTGATCGCGCCTTTGCTTCATAGCACAACGGCGATCCTCACCTTGCAGAATGGCTTGGGAAATGAGGAATTGTTGGCTCAACATTTCGGCTCTGACCGTGTTCTCGGGGGGCTCTGCTTTGTTTGTCTCACTCGCCTCTCGCCAGCGCATGTCATGCACGTAAGTCGAGGGTCTCTTTCCATTGGGGAATTCCATGGTGCTAGGCAGCCTCGCACCGAAAAGATCACGCGCGCCTTCGAAGGTGCCGGGATCGTTACTCACACGCTGGATGATCTGGCCTGCGAGCGATGGAGGAAACTTGTCTGGAATATTCCCTTCAATGGCCTTGCTGTAACAGGCGGTGGACTCACGACCGATCGGATCCTTGGTGATCCGGGGCAACTCGCAGAGTGTCGTGCGCTCATGCTGGAGGTTATCGGTGCGGCGCAGGTGCTCGGTCACCCGATTGAGGACGAATACGCCGACGTGCAGATTCGTCGCACCCAAAGCATGGGTCCCTACTCTCCCTCCACGCTCACGGACTGGCGTGCCGGGAATCCCTTGGAAATTGAAGCGATCTGGGGAGAACCCCTCCGTAGAGCTGAGGCCGCAGGCGTCGCGATGCCGCGGCTGAGAAAGTTGTATGAGCAACTATGCCAGATTGTGGTAAGGAAATCGGGCACATGACCCCTTTACTCCCTCCGTCCGATTTGCAGGACAGCGGTGCCAAGATCGCTATTGTTCTGGGCTCCGGCCTTGGGCCATTTGCCGATTCCTTAGAGCATCGTGTGGTCGTGCCTTACAGCCTTGTGCCAGGCCTACCTATCTCGAAGGTGCCTGGCCACGCTGGCCGTTTCATAGTAGCTCAACTCGATGATCGGCCGATCCTTATTGCCCAAGGTCGAGTGCACCTCTATGAGGGGTGGAATGCTTCCCAAGTCACGGGGGTTGTCCGACTTCTTCACGCTCTCGGGATCGAAATTCTTATTCTCACAAATGCCGCCGGCAGCGTAAATCCGTTGTTCGCCCCGGGAGATTGGATGATGATTTCCGACCACCTCAACCTAACCGGGCAAACTCCCCTCCACGGTGGAGCCCATTTCTTCGACATGAGCGAGATCTATTCGCCGGATATGCGAGCCATATTTCGGCATCAGGCAAAGACTCTTGATACCCCGCTGCACGAGGGCGTCTACGCCGCGATGCCCGGGCCACAATACGAAACGCCAGCAGAAATCCGCATGCTGCGCACTTTGGGTGCGGATGCTGTCGGCATGTCCACCGTCCCCGAAGCCATCCAAGCCCGCGCGCTCGGCATGCGTGTGGCCGGATTTTCCTGCCTCACAAATTGGGGCGCAGGCCTCTCGGCGGGCATGCTCAATCACCAGGAAGTCACGGAAGTCGGACGCATGGCGGCAGGTTCCCTCGTTGCTCTCCTCCGTGCCGCTGTGCCAGATTTGTGATTTTTCTCTGCCTTGCGGTCGAGACCTGCTATGCGTTGACGCCGCCTTTCCATGGATGAACCTGAAACTCCCGACGCTGAATTAGTGTCTCGCACGCAAGCGGGAGACCCGCAGGCCTTCGACAAGCTCGTCGTGCGCTATAGCCCAAGACTCTATGGACTTGTCTATAACATGACGTCGAATCACGAGGATACGAATGACTTATTGCAGGACATTTTTGCCAAGGCCTACCGTGCGATCAAGGGCTTCCAGGGAAAATCCAGTTTCTACACGTGGATGCATTCTATCTCTGTGAACATGACGATTAATTTTCTCAAAAAACGCAATCGGCGGGCTGCTCTCAGCCTCGACGATGTGGACAACGGGATCATGAACGACCCGGATTTCATTGAAGCCACGAGCGATCATGACCCGCGCCACCAAGCGAATCTTGGGGAACTTCAAAAAAGATTGAACGAGGCCATGATGAAGCTGTCTCAAGAGCATAGAGCAGTTGTGACAATGTTTGATATCCAAGGAATGCCGCACTCAGAGATTGCGAAAATTTTAAAGATTTCAGAAGGCACTGTGCGCTCACGACTTTTTTACGCTCACCGACAGTTGCAAAATTATCTGCAAGAGTTTATCACCAATTGAATTCAATGAGATCCTGACCATGGCTAACGAACCCGATATTTCCAAGCTGCTAAAGTTGAAACGCTACGAGCGTCCGCCTGCTGGCTACTTTGATGACTTTCTTTCAGAGTTCCAGTCTCGCCAGCGTGCCGAGCTTCTTCACCGCCCGCTAATGGAAATTGTCTGGGATCGCCTCTCCAGCATGGCCCCCACGTTCCACGTCCCTCGCATCGCCTATGCCTCCATGGCCGCCCTTGCGCTTGCAGCTTCGACGCTTATTCTCACGCGTCCTATGGCGGTCCAACCGAGCCTTGCATCCGCAAATGCAAGCCCGGGATCGCTTTCACTCAACTCCCCACAACCGGTCACCATCGGACAAGGCGTCCCCGTTGTCTTTACATCTACCGGCTCCCCGTCTGTGCATTATGTCCTGCCCGCGCGTCCGGTGAGTTATGCATCCCCGCGCAGCTTCTAATCCGCCGCCATCTCAATCGCTAGCGCGGATTGGTGGAGTAAAAAACGCGGCGATATTGTGCCTGGGTCTTGTTCTGCTTAGCCCGGCGCGGTCGCAGGCTGAAGAACCGTCCATAGCAGCCTTGCTTACCGCCCAGATGCGTCGCGTTTTTGAAGAAAGGCGTGGGGCCGTGGTGAAAATTTGCGCACGAGATAGTTTTGGGATGCGTGTGGGCAGCGGTTTTTTTGTGGACCCCTCTGGCACGATCTACACGCACGCTGGGATTGTTTTAGAAGCTCAAGACGTTGTTGTTGTGGTGGGCGGTCGAGAATTGCCTGCTCAGGTACTTGTTGCAGACCAGCGAAGTGGAATTGCGCTATTGAAAGTGGAAGCCTCCACTCCCTTCATTCCGCTTTCCAGCGGTAAGTTGCCCCCTGTTGCGACGCCAGTAATGCTCATCGGATTTCCCGAAGATCGTGAAGTAAGTCCCAGCATCGGAATTATCGCAGGGCTGGATCGCGAATACCTTGGGCAATATTTTTCAACAACTCACCTGCGGGCAAATATGCCAGTCCTGCGTGGACAAGGTGGTGCTCCAGTCCTCGACATGGATGGCGATGCCATTGGCATTCTCGTCGGACGCATTGATGGGGGAGCGGCCTGCCACATTCTTCCCATTCGTGCTGCGGAGAAAGTGCGCCGCGACCTTGCGCGGTTTGGTGAACTCAGACCTGGCTGGGTCGGCGTGCAGGTCGAAGATGCAACCGAACCTGTGCAAGGCTCCACGGCTCAAGTCGCTGAACTTGACCCAGCCACGCCAGCTGCGAAATGTGGACTTGAGGCGGGAGATATCCTGCTCAGCGTGGGCGGCACGCCGATCACCACCAGTCAGGACGTGATGGATGCTTCGTATTTTCTCACAGCAGGAGACGCGGCGCAGATTGATTTCCTTCGCAATGGCGCAAAGAGATCCATCTCCGTCAAACCCGCAACGCATCCCCTCTCGCCCTCGCGCGATGTGCAGGCTATCGCGCCCGACCTGATTCCACGCATCCGCATCGAGTAGATTCCCTGTGCTTCAGGCTACTCCATCAGGACGACACCTCTCGGTCGTGGTGCTCATGCTTGGCTTAGCAGCGACAGGGCCACTCTGCGCATGGGAAATACGCTCGATTGAGGGGCGGGAATATGTCGCAGTGCGAGAAATTGCACGGTTTTATAACCTTACGGAAGCCGCCGCCGAAGACGCGAATACGCGGCATTATCGTAATGCTGACACGGAACTCACAGTAGCTAAAAACGGACGTCAAGTAAGTATCAATGGCATAGCTCACTGGCTGGCTTTTCCGCTCGTGGAATCGGGGGACGACTACTTTCTCTCCCGCATGGATCTGGGAAAAACGCTGGAGCCAGCCCTTCGCCCACAGTTTATTCCGAACTTCCCGCGTGTGAACACGGTTGTCCTGGATGCAGGGCATGGGGGACGCGACCACGGAGCAATCGGGCCCTACGAGTCGGAGAAAAACTTTGCCCTCGACGTTGCCCGCCGAGTGCGCGACCTCCTCATCAAGGCAGGCGTGCGCGTGCTCATGACGCGAAATAGCGACACTTTCATTGCTCTCAAAGATCGAGCCGGCGTCGCTAACCGTCTTAAGAACGCAATCTTCGTCAGCCTCCATTTCAACGCAGCCGATTGGAATCGCTCGGCAACTGGCTTTGAGATTTTTTGTGTTACGCCTCAAGGTTCACCGTCAACTGCCTATGAGGGAGTTCGCGTGCGAGATATGGTCGCGGAGAGTGGCAATGAGCACGACATTCACAGCTTCGCCCTGGCCAATGCCATCATCCATTCTCTACACGGCAAACTTGTCATGGCAGATCGCGGTGTGAAGCGTTCGCGATTTGCAGTGCTACGTCTTTCGAAAAATCCGAGCGTTCTGGTAGAGGGCGGATTTCTCACCAATGCCGAGGACGCGCGCAAGGTCGCTTCTCGTGAATGGCGCGATGACTACGCTGAGGCTATCGTGCGAGGTATTCTCGAATATAAGAAGCTTGCCGAGCAACATCTCCCCCCACGCCAGCTTGCGCAGTATCGAGGTGCTCCTACGCGCCCGGCTGCGATCAGTACGGCGACTCCGTCTGCGGACGTGAAGCTACGAGAAATGCCCGCAGCGGCAGAACACTGACGCCTCGGACTAGCCATTCGATACCGTGCGGCTCGTTACCAATTTCTCAAACCGTCCGGCGGTATTTGCGTAGAAGGGATAGCGAGGGCGGTCTTTTTCAGGCGCGAAGCGCCAGTGCTTGTAGGGCCAAAGCCAGCACTCGGGGTGCTCGTGGACGGCAGGCTCAAGGGCATTCCAGCAGAGCTGAACGAGGTGACAGACATCAGCCTCGGGCGGGCAGACGATCGCTGGGTGGTGGGTAATGAGGTAGCGTCCGCCGGGGAGGGGACGGCAATCCACGGGGACAAGCACGGCCCCTGTGCGCTGAGCGAGGGCGGCATGGGCTTGGGTGACACTCGCGAGAAGTCCGCCGAAACATTCCACAAGCACGCTGCCCTCGCGTGGATCGAGGTTGAGATCGGACGTCATGCCAAATTTTCCACCACCTCGCAGATACTTGAGCATACGTAACATGGCACGCTCTTGAGGAATCACATGGTTGCCCGTGCTCGTGCGGAGTTTGTCAAAGACAGGGCCAAGGAGTGGATTTCGAAAACGCTGCGCGATGATCGGGCCAGGAGCGATCGTGTAGGCTCCGACGAGGGCGAGCCATTCAAAATTTCCAAAATGAAAGCCGGTGTAAATCGCTGGTTGGGTGGGATCGGTGCGGCACGTATTGAGCTCAAGCCCACGGAACTCACATTGCTTGCGTACGAAGTCTTCCGTGAGGTTTGGAGCCCAGCAGAGTTCCAGCATGGTTCTAGCGAAGGTGGCATAGGAACGCCGAGTGATACTTCGCTTCTCGCGAGCAGAATATTTTGAGGGAAAGGCGCTTTCGAGGTTTGCGAGCGCGACGGCACGGCCCCTGCCATCCAGAAGAAACGCAATTTCAGCAAGTGTCCGCGCGATGTGGCGTAAAGCTGCATAGGGCAGACGAACGATAATCTGCGAGGCGATCAGAAGGCCGAAAAATTCTAAACGGTATTGCAACTTCGTCTTCACGCGCGCTCGATGCGAGGAAAGAGGGGGAGGGCTTCACCAACGCAATGGCCGTCTGCCAAACTGCCCCACGCGGTGCCGCTCATGTGAACAGCATCTCCCCATGCGAGTTGCACGCGAATGGAATCCGCTTCTGTCGGCAGCACCGGAGAGATGAGGATAGAGACAATACGCAAAGCTTCCGAAAGCGAGTAGAGCACTTCGTCGAGGCGGTCCGCTTGGGCGGGATCCTTTGCTAGCTTCCAGGGAGCGGTTTCCTCAACGTAGGCATTGCAGCGAACCACAACTTCCCATGCGCTTTCAAGCGCAGCGTGGATTTGCCGGGCTTCCATGCGCTGGCGATACGTGATCACTCTCTCTTGAACGAAGACTTCAAGCGGAGACGGCATTTTCCGCAGAATCCCGCCCCGGTATCGCTTGGCCATTGAGAGCGTGCGATTGAGCAAATTTCCAAGCCCGTTTGCCAAGTCGCTGTTGTATCGCTGGATGAGTCGCTCATCCGTAAAATCCATGTCCTGTCCGACCGCGCAATCCCGCATCAAGTAGTAACGCAATGCGCCGGCTCCAAAGGCATCGATGAACGTATTCGGATCACGAATATTCCCGAGCGATTTGCTCATCTTCTCGCCGTCCATCATCACATAACCGTGCACGAGAAAAGTGGGCATGGCATCATCGGCAAATCCCATCGCCCGCAGCATGCAAAGCCAGTAAATCCCGTGTGCTGGAATCAGGATATCCTTACCGATGATGTGCAGCGCGGGCCACAAAGCGGAGAACTCCGAGGTATCCTCACCATAGCCAGCGAAGCTAATGTAGTTTACAAGCGCGTCGAACCACACATAGGTCACACACGTTGAGTCGAAGGGCATTTCAATTCCCCAAGATAGACGCGATTTCGGGCGGGAAATCGAGAGGTCGCCTGCGCCCCGCTCAGCCGCATTGCGAAGCTCGACATGGCGGAAGGCTGGGCTAACTGTGCCCTCGTTCTTTGCCAAAAAATCCAATAGCCACGGGCGATACTTACTCAGCCGAAAATACCAATTCTCTTCCTCCAACTCGACCACATCGCCCCACTCTGGCCCAAAGGCGCCATCCGTTCCACGTTCCTTGTCTGTGAGAAATTGCTCCTGCCGCACGCTGTAAAATCCTCGGTAGGCCGCCTTGTAAATGTCTCCCTTGCCGTGCAGGTCGTGCAAAATATTTTTCACGCAGCCGGTGTGCCGTGGCTCGGTCGTTGCGGCCCATGCATCGTAAGTAATCCCGAGGCGTTGCCACAAATCGGTGAATGAAGAAGCTAGCCCCTGCACAAAAACCAAGGGTTCCAACCCCGCCGCTGCGGCTGCCTGCTGAACTTTTTGTCCGTGTTGATCTACGCCAGTCAGGAAAAATACCCGATCTCCGCAGAGGCGATGATATCGCGCCAGCACATCGGCCAGAATTTTTTCGTAGGCATGGCCGAGATGTGGCGGCGCGTTGGTATAATCAATCGCCGTGGTGAGAAAAACAGTGCGGGACATTTCGAAGCGGCTGCCGTGCTTTTCTCAGCTAAGCATCCCCGCAGATCGCGACGCTAAGTCCGAGCTCATCCATCGCGGAGGCCTTGGCATAGAGCGCACGGCGAGCGGCGGCTTGGCTGGGGGCGTAAGCGACTTGGATATGATTGCTCTTGTGGCGGGCCATCATTTGATCGCGCGTGACGCCCTGAAGGACGGCATGCATGATCGGCCATTGTGGGGTCGTGAGCTGCCAACGCTCGTCGGTTTCGCTTTGTGGGAGTGAGACCACTTCGGCGAGGCCGGTGTCAAACTTCAGCTTTCCGTCTGCCACGAAAACACGACTCCAGACGATCCAACCTGGCTTGCTGATGCCCTTGACTGTGCCCCCGCCGAGGCGGAAATACATGCTGGGTTGGCGTTCGCTTTGTGTGCCGGCCCATCCGCCGACGAAGTGCTCCGGCGGCGCAGCGCCGCTGATGAGGAAAACCCACACATAGGCATCTAGGCCCTCGCCTTGGTATTGGCGGCCCCAGCGAAGGTCGTGCAGGGTATTTTCTGGTGAGTATCCGAGCTCGCGCCAGAGGCGGTAGGTGACGAGTCCGTCCAGGCCCGCGCATTCGTCCACTTCGTTGAAATGCGGGAGTGCTTCGCCGGCGTAGAGTTCACGTCCGTCCTCGGAATAAACCGGCGGGCGATCCACATTGTTCAGCGTGCCCTCGACGAGATCGGAAGCTGGCGCGAGATCTTTGAGGCCTTGTTGGTATTGTATGCCGATCGTGGCGCAGCCGAAGTCGTCGGCGATACGCATGGCAGCGATATACATCTTACATTGCTGGAGAATCTGATGTTCGGTAAGGTCGGTTTCTTCGTTCGGGCCGAGGTGGAATTGCATGCCCTTCTCGCGATACCAATTAAAAACGGCCCATGCTTCCTCGTCGCGCACGGTGAGCATTTTTGCATAGAGCGCGGACTGGCTAAGGCGTTCCTTGTAAACGCCCGTTTTGTGGAGAAGTTCATCGGGGATGATCGCATTATACATGCCCATGCAGCCTTCATCGAAAATGCCCATGATCGCTTTTTCGTTGAGCAAGCGACGGGCAAATTTCTTACCTATTTTTGCTGCTGCCTGTGGAACGTCTGCTTTTTTAAATGGCACCACATGGCTTTCATCATGACGAACTTTTCCCTTGATGAGCCACTTGCGCAGGCCTTTAAGAAAGACGTCGTCGGTAAAGTCCTCGCTCCACAGCGTGCTATAATTTACCCCTGCCTTAGTGAGGGATCCATTAAGGTTCAGCATGCCGACGAGGCCCGGCCATGTGCCACTCCAGTTCGCGAGAGTAAGAATCGGCCCTTCGTGCGAGATGAGGCCGTGAAGGATGTGGTGGCTGTATTGCCAGACGGCCTCGGCGACAATGAGCGGGGCATCTTTCGGAATGTCGCGAAAGACCTGCATGCCATACTTCTGGCTATCGATGAAGCCGTGACCCTTCGCGGGATCAAGCACATGGGCCCGTTGCACGCTCCAGCCTTCTTTGGCAAGGGCATCGCCGATTTGCGCTTCCATGGCAGCTTGGGCCGCTTCACATTTCTGATTGGCCGTCGTGCGGAGGTCGCCATTGGCAATAAGGTAGAGGGTATTCATGATTGGGAGGTTGAGAATACCTGCCACTTGTGCAAAATGAAGCCGATTCGTTCTTAATGTTCACATTTTCCGTTCCGCCTACCGCTCGATCATGGGCAGAAATTTCTTCGCATGCGTTGACGCACAATCTGGCCCTAGTCCGAAAGTGCGTCGGCCCGAGAGTCGAAATTCTCGCTGTCGTCAAAGCCAATGCTTATGGCCACGGGGCGGGGATTGTCGTTCCAGCTCTAGCGCACGATGTTGCGATCTTCGGAGTGGCAAACGTGACAGAGGCGCAAGAAGTGGCATCTCTCGGCACTTGCCGCGACATCATGTTACTAAGTCCCTGCCTTGCCGCTGAGCGGCCCTTAGCCGTAGCGGGATCATGGATTGTCACCGTCTCGAGCGCGGCAGAAGCCGCTGCCTATGCCGAGCATGGGGCGGTGCGCGTCAATTTCAAAGTTGATACAGGAATGGGTCGTGTGGGTGTATGGTGGGAGTCGGCAGAGTCAGAAATCAGGGCCCTTGCGGAGATCCCGTGTGTCGAGGTTCACAGCATCTCGACTCACCTTCCCTGTTCCGATGAAGATGCAAACTTTACTCGCCAGCAATTGGATCACTGGCGCGGGCTGGCAACCAAGCTTCGTTGCTTCGTTCCATTTGCGAAAATCCACATGCTCAACAGCGCGGGAATTCTCGCCTTTGCGGAGGCAGAATCCGATATTGTGCGCGCTGGGCTGATGATCTATGGAAGTAGTCCGCTGCCGGGCTTTGCCTGCGCTCCAGCGCTCACATGGAAGACACGGGTGACGCTGCTCGGCTCCCTGCCTGAGGGCTCTTGCGTGAGCTACGGGCGAACCTTTCGCGCGTGCCGCCCGACCCGCACAGCCGTGCTTGCAGTCGGCTATGCCGATGGGTTTCCACGTCAGGCTTCCGGCCAAGGCACACACGTCCTGCTCGGCGGCACGCGGTGTCCTATTCTAGGCCGGGTAACAATGGATCAGGTCGTGGTAGATATTACCGACGCACCTGCTGTGGCTCACGGAGATGAGGCTGTGCTCATTGGGTGCCAAGGAGACTTAGAGATTTCTGTGGAGACCTTGGCTCAACAATCCGGAACGATTGCTTGGGATATTTTCACGGGCCTCTCGCCACGTGTTCTGCGAATAGGTGCTACTTGGGTTGAGTAACTGTTTCGGAATGGCGAAAAGTGATCCGCGCCTTCGTGAGATCATAGGGCGAAACCTCGACAGTCACGCGGTCGCCCGGAACGATCCGTATGAAGTTTTTTCTCATCTTTCCGGAGATATGCGAAAGCACGAGATGGTCATTGGGTAGCTTCACCCGAAACATGGTTCCTGGGAGGACATCCACCACAACACCCTCACTAGTAATGCAGTCGTCTTTTGCCATAGAACCTCTTGATTATCACGTCTATGGCTGAAAATCAATCCAATGCACGAGCTGCGCGAGATTCGGTTGTCCCTCGGCATGCCAGGAGAAAGGGGCATCTTGCATTTTTCCAATTCGGCAAATGCGCGAAGCACCGCTTCTAGCAAGAGAATCTGCCAGGGGAATCGTGGCCGGCCAGATGCCGATGGCACCGAGGTGCGCGGCGTGAGGCGATAGCGCAACGAGGATGTTGCCGGGTAGGGGAAGGACAAAGACAACGCGATATCCGATGGCTTGTGGTGGGTGGAATTCGTTTGTGAGAATTACCGTCCATGAGGTCGAGCCCGGGCTCTGCCAGACTTGGATCTTCGGATCCGACGCCGCGCGAAAGGCGTAATCGGCGCGGATGTCAGCAATGCGAGCCTGGACGGCAAGCGGCCAATCTTTGGGTGGGTGAGCGAGGCAATAGGCGTCCATCTCTTGTGCCAATGCCGCCGCATAATCACGGGCATTTTCTGCGACATAGAAGGCATGAGGAGAAAGGCAGCCTTGCTGCTCGAAGAGTGAAGCGTCGCGCGCTGCGTGGGAGCAGGAGGCGAAGGTCGTATCCTGAAAAACGAGACCGAGACTTAGGCGATGCCCGTGGGGTATAAATCGCTTTGTGGCCGGACAGAGATCGCGAAAGTGCGCAATCGTGGCATCGTCGCCATAGACAATCCATGTGGTGCAATCCTCCAGCCATTCCGGGATCAGGTCACATGAAAAAATGAGTTTGTCGGCGAGTTCTGCGGGGAGTTTTTTCTGAATGGCTGAGATTTCGGCGAGGCCACACGATGGCAGCTTAACAAAATTGTTGGCACCGACGAGAAGTCCCCGCAGCACGCTTTGCAAAGCGGCGTGTGGGGTGTTTCCACTGACAATGTGGAGGATGCTTTCGACGGCAACCGCTCGGGAAAAGTGGCCGGCATACGGCTGAAAGCCATCCAGAATCTCTGCATGTCCAAGTTCGCAGCGCACGGCTTCGAGTAGGTCATCGCAAGACGGGGGATACAGGTCGCAAAGCCCCCGAACGGCATCTGCAAGGGCTTGAGCACGCGCGAGCGTCTTCATGAAAGAGGCGCGCCGACCAATCGTGAACACCCGCGGGGGAGGGCGGCTGGATCGCGACCGATGAGGTGAAACCCCTCTGAGGCCCTCGTGGCGAGATCTTGAGTCTGGATGGCGCAGACGGATCCCACATTAGCAAGGTCAAGGATACGGAGCACTCCCGTATCTCCGATTTCTACTTCCACGCCGGTCGTTGGATCTACCACCAATACCCGCACCCAGGTCGGCGCAACGTGGGGCGTGCCGAGTCCGCGGGCGTAGCATTGGGAGGAGAGCTCGGTCATTCCATATTCATTAATGACCGCTTCGTATGGAAGACCGAGATGCGTGGAAAATAGCTCGTAGAGGGCTTCCTTTGGGAGGTCGCGCTGCGTGCCTTTGTACCCACCCGTTTCCACCGCAAGACTGCCAGCCGCGAGCGTGAGACGGCGTGCACCAAGCCACTCAAAGAAGTCGAGAAATGCCAAGGCTGTGCCAAAAAGTATGACTGGTCTGTCGTGCTTTATGCGATTGGCGAGCTGTGCCCATTGTGCAAAAAAGAATTGGTCATGTGGTGCTAGCCATGACGCCATTTGGCTAAGGGAGGAATGCGGTGCCTGCGAAGGGTGGGGGACTAAAGTAAGGACTTCGCAGCCTCCCAGCCCAGCCAATTCCCACCCCTTCATGGCGGCGGCATGGTAAAGCGAGAGTGACTGAAAATGGTGTTTTCCCGTCGCCTCTCCCGTCGTTCCGCTCGTCCAAAACGTGCGGGTAATTTCCTGCTCGGGAAAGCAAATGAGTGGCGATTGACGAAAGGCTCCCAACGGAACAAAGGGAATCTCTTCCCAGCGCGCGGGTTCCGGGCGCGTGGCACAAAAAGCACGATAGGCCGCATTGTTCTCGCGTTGAAAATCAAAAAGGCGGAGTGCGGCAGTATCGAAATCGTCAATGTGTCCTTGAATTTGTTTCAGGCACAAGACTTCCACCTCGCGAATGCTCAGCATGCCAGAGAGGGTAGGATTGAAGGGCTGCCCTGACAAAATAAATCCTCCTCAACAAAAAAAAGAGTCGGCACCTTTTGCAAGATGCCGACTCTGTTAGAATTGATGATGGTTGCTGAGGCTTAGAATGCGAAACGAACACCGCCGCGCACGTTGGCGACGTTGCCGCTGCCGCCATAGTAGTAGCGTCCGTCGGAGAAGAGACCGATATTGTTAGTGAGACGATACTCGAGGCCGACGCCGACGTTACCGTAGCCAAGGCTGCGATTTTTTTCGAAATTCGCTCCGCCGCCAACCATTATGTAAGGTGCGAGGTTCAAGGAGCAGATGGGATAGCGGATGAAGAAGTTTCCGTTCAAAGGCATGAAGCTGGCTGTGCCTTGATTGCTGTAAACGGAACCTTCCCAACCGATACCAAAATATTTTGCAAAGAAGAAGTTCAGGCCGATGCCACCACCGGAACCCGTGCCCAACGCGCTGCCGCGAGAACCGATGATGCCGGTGTAGAATGTATCAATCTGGAATTCCATATCGCGGAATTTGCAGTCTGGAGTTTCTACGACAACTTTGTCTTTGAAGGTTTTTCCATCTCCAGCAAACACGAATGATGCTGTGAGAAGGACTGCGGTGGAGAGGCATAGGAGAGTTTTCATTGCGGGCTCGTTCTCTCACGAGAGGGATTTCTTGTCAATTTCTATTTGGGCCATTTTGCCGGTTACAGCCGGGGTCCTCCAACGGGCAGCCAAGGCTACGACCGATCCATCAAGGCAAGTCGGAAGCGCGGACCGTTCCAGCCAGGTGGATTGTTCCGGAGGAACCAGGGTTCCCGGCTCTTTGGTGCGCCATCCCATGCGGCTGATGGTGATGCAGGCGGATTTGTATCCGGGTTCAGAAATGATCTCCAAATCCCGCATGCGGCGAATCAACGCCGATTTGCACCCCCCCGTCGCTGTGCTTGGGGTCGTTAAGCCTAAATAGGAACATGAAGAGGAAGAGGCTCTCGCGGAGACGCTGGGGCGCAGAGGTTTGGAATATCAAGCCGAATCATCCTGCGGGTCTATGTCCGAGCTTTCGTCTCTTATGGCCGCCACGGGTTCCTCTTTTCGGCTGATCCGCGTGGGCGCGCTGGCGTTTGTTTTTCCGGCACCACTATATTGACCGCATGGATGCCATTGCTAAGGTGATAGGCATTTCACCATGAAAGCTTTCACACTTTACGACACGACTCTCCGCGATGGCACGCAGGGGACTGGAATTTCTTTTTCCGTGCTCGATAAAATTCGCGTCGCCGAGAAGCTCGACAGCTTTGGTGTGGACTACATTGAGGGTGGCTGGCCGGGATCGAATCCGCGCGATGTTGCCTTCTTTCAAGAAGCGGCAAAACGAACGTGGTCGCATGCAAAGATTGCGGCATTTGGCAGCACGCGCCGGGCGGGTGTGGACGTCACGACTGATGCCCAAGTTCGCACGCTTCTCGAAGCTGAGACGCCCGTGGTGACAATTGTGGGCAAGACGTGGCTGCTGCATGTGACGGAAGTTCTCGGCGTGTCGCCGGATGAGAATGTATCTATGATTGCTGATACCGTGGCCCATTTGAAGGCGGCGGGGCGCGAAGTCTTCTACGATGCGGAGCATTTTTTTGATAGCTACAAGGACGATGCGGCTTACTCGCTGCGAACCGTCCGGGCCGCGCAGGATGCCGGTGCTGACCTCATTGTCCTCTGCGACACGAATGGGGGCAGCCTGCCGCATGAAATCGAGGCAATCACCCGCGAGGTCATCGCGGCGTTGGGACGTCCCGTGGGCATTCACACCCATAACGACAGCGGCGTCGGCGTGGCCAATGCGCTTGCCGCCGTGCGCGCGGGAGCGAATCAAGTGCAAGGGACAATCAATGGCTATGGAGAGCGGGTGGGAAATTGTAATCTCACCACGGTCATTCCAACGCTCCAGCTCAAGTTCGGCATGCCACTCGTGCCCGATCTCTCGCGGCTGCGGGAAGTCTCGCGATTTGTGGACGAGCTGGCAAACGTGCCGCAAGACATCCGGGCCCCATACATCGGCGAGGCGGCCTTTACTCACAAGGGCGGGCTCCACGTCCACGCCGTTCAGAAGCTGGCGCGAAGCTACGAACACATTGATCCCCATCTCGTCGGCAATGCACAGAATATCCTTGTTTCAGACATGTCGGGGCAGAGCAATATCCTTGCGAAGGCGCGGGAACTGGGTTTCGACTTTGAAAAGGGCGCGCCAGAGGTCGCAGCGATTTTGCGCGAGGTGAAACAAAGTGAGAACGATGGCTATGAATTTGAGGCAGCTGACGCATCGTTTGATCTGCTCATTCGGCGAGCATTGAACGAGGCGACCTCGCTCTTCTCGCTGAAGGAATACCATTGCTCGTTCCGCCGCTCGCCGCTGCATGGATTTACGATGTGCGAGGCGACACTCAAAGTGCAGGTCGGCGATGTCCTTGAATACACCGTGGAAGAGGGTGACGGGCCGGTCAATGCCCTAGATGCGGCTCTGCGTAAGGCACTGCGGCCTTTCTATCCGTGGATTGATTTATTGCGCCTCGAAGATTACAAGGTGCGAATCGTGGATGGCTCGCGAGGAACTGCGGCCCGCACGCGCGTGCTCATTGTTTCCACCGATGGCCGAACTTCGTGGGGCACGGTCGGCGTCTCTGACAATATCATTGAGGCGAGTTGGTTGGCGCTTGTGGATAGCTTTGAGTATTTCGCTCTCCGCCAAGGAAAGTGAAAGGCACAAAAAAAGAGCCTCCGACAGCGAAGGCTCTTCCTTTGAAAAGCAGGAACCTAGAACGTTACTGAAGCACGACCTCCCACGACCAGCGCATTGTCGAGATCCTGAGTGCCGCCGGGATTGATGATGTATTGCACGTCGGGCTGCACGATGAGCCATGGTGTGACTTGGCACTGGTAGGAGAGTTCGATGACCATCTCCGCACCGACGCCTGTAGAACCCTCATCTAGAAGCTGACGCTTGGCGGTGTTGCCGATTTGTCCATACGCGAAAGCCAAGCCGATCGTGTCGTCATTACGTCCGGGAATGAGCCCTCGGTAGGTGAGACCCGTGTCGAAGTAGAAGTTGAGAAAGTTGCGGTCCTCCTTCGTAAATGCGATGCGCCCGAACCAACCAAGTCCCTGCTCGCTTTTCTTGTAATCTACGGGAGCCTTGAAGTCTTTCCCGCCCTTGCCCGAAACCGTGGATTTTCCATCCGTCTTGCCGGGAACCGCGGGAACTTCAACGCTTGGCTCGCGATAGAGCATTTGGTCGAGGATCCCGTAGAAACCAAAATTTCCCGACTCCGTAGTTGAGGCCAGAACGTCTGCCAGCTTACCAGTCTGGGCCCATCCCCCGACTTTGAACTGACCTGGAAGGCCCATCTCTTCATCGCGCTGATTCCAACGCACTTGAGCTTCGTTGAGAAAGAGTAAGCCGTTCTCGCCATCCAGCCGCCAGCGGAATCCGTGGCGGTTCACATCTTGGTCATACACGTTGCCTTGGAAGACAGCGCTTTGAAAAGTGAACCACTCAACAGGCGTCACCGCGAGCCGTGCACCCAAGGTTCCCATCGGATAGCCAGGGCCTCCCGCAGGAAGATTCGTATACATGAATGCCGGCCAGCCGAACGTTCCGTTAATGAAGAGACCGCTGTAGTCGGAAATCAGAAACTCGCTATCGGCGGTCAATTGTCCCAAGCGGATCGAGATCTTGTCCTCAAGAAAATTCTGTTGGAACCAAAGCTCAAGCATCCGCAGCGTATTAAAGCCAGCAATGTTCGATATCGTGAAGAAGTTCCCAGCTAAGTCCTCTGAAGCATCACGTCCGCTCAACCACAACCACGTCGTGCTCATACTCGCGCCTTCCCAGCCCACGAGCTTGTCAAGATCCAGATTCACGCCGAAATCCAACAAGCCAGTATAGACAGTGCCCGTCTTGATGCCGCCTGTCGTGTTGCCCCAAACCTCCGCCGTGTAGCCGCCGAAGAGTTCCACACCATGGTCTTCGAGCGTCGTGCGGGCTCCTCCAAAATCCCCAAGCGCGTGGTCGCCGGTCATCCATGAATAGGGCTCGACCTCACGTAATTGAGCGGGTTCTGCCAATCCCCACGCGACGCCGTAGAAACTTGCGAGGGCTAAAAGAGAGAGATGTTTTTTCATGGCGAGGCGCATTTTTAGGAATATGAATCGGATGTCAATCGCAAATAACTTGCAGAATGGATTAATTTTCATAACACCTAACTGACATCCTGCGACGCATTGTTGATTGTGAGTCTCAATATAAGCAGGCCAAAAATCGTCGCTACGTGCTCAATTATCTGTGTCCTTTTTGCCCCCTTTGCCTACGTGGGCGGCATGTGGCTCTGGGTTAAGTTTTCTTCCCGTGCCGTCAAGACGAAGACCACCATGGAGCAAGCTCCCGCGACACCAGAGCTCGCTAATCGCTAAGCGCTAAAGGCCAGAAACGAGACCTCAGGCTCTCACTGCGCAAACTGCCGCCGGATCCGGCTTCCCGCGAAGTCCAAGACAAGAACCACGGCGAGAATGCATACGAGGACGGCGGCGAATTTGTCCCACTGATAATACTCCTGGTACGTGTGGAGCCATGTGCCGATGCCGCCGGCCCCGACATAGCCAACGATCGCTGCCGAACGCACGTTGTATTCGAGCATCCAGAGCGTTTGGCTCCAGACCAGTGGGCGCGCATGTGGCCAGATGCCGTATTGGAATCCTTGGATCGCATCCGCACCCGTCGCTCGCAACGCCTCGGCGACGCCTGTCTCGGCGGATTCAAACGCGTCGCTAAAGAATTTTCCCAAGTAGCCCACCGAGTAAATCGAAAGCCCAATCACCCCAGCCAACGAGTTTGCACCAAAAGCCGCAACGGCCAGCAAGGCCCAGATCAGACTCGGGATTGAGCGAATGACGTTCAGCGCAAACCGTGCGGTCAGCACGATCGGACGCGGAGAGATATTTTCTGCGGCTGCCACCGCGATCACCAGAGAGACCGCAGCGGAGAAGGTCGTAGCCAGCACCGCCATCTGGAAGGTTTCCAGCAATGCTGGAAAAATCTGCGGTAGAACTGAAAAATCCGGTGGCCAGAACCGATCCAAGAATCGCGCCAAGTTTGCCCCGTGGTCGAGCGAACGGCCAGAACCCCGCAACGCCGGCAGCGAAAAAATCGCGGCCAGCGCAAAGACAACCAGCGTGACCCGAAATGCCGTCAGTCGCGGTGGATGATCCCGGCTCATGACGATTTCTCCGCGAAGGTCCACGCAGCCGGCTCGTCTTTTTTGAGGGTCAAAACCGCGTCGGCAAACTCCGCCGCAAGATCCTCGTGGTGCAAGACGCAGATCACCGTGCAGCCCCGCTCGCGGGTCTCGCGCTGGAGTCGCGCGAGCACGGCACGGGCCAGGCGGGTGTCGAGATGCGAGACAGGTTCATCGGCCAGCACGACCTCGGGCATGGCGATGAGAGCTCGCGCGATGGCCACTCGCTGGCGCTCGCCGCCTGAGAGTCGGCGCACCAGTATTTTCGCGTAATCAGCCAACTCGAACTCCGCCAGCATTTCCGCTGCCCTCGCTTTGTCCGCCTGCGAGAATCCCGCCAGTGTGCGCCACCACGGTAGCTGCCCGAGCCGCCCGCAGAGCACATTTGTCCGCGCGCTGGCGTTCGGTGTGAGCATGAGGTGTTGAAACACTAGTCCCAACCGGCTTCGAAAGGCCGACGCATCGTGCCGCCCATCGTAAGTCACGCTCCCGCGCTCCGCCGCCAGCAAACCCGCCAAGCAAGCGAGTAAACTCGTTTTTCCCACCCCGGACGGCCCTACGATAACCAGCAATTGCCCGCGCGGAATTTGCAAAGTCAGATCCTCCACCAGCACCCGTCCGCCCCGAGAAAGCATCAGCGAGCGCACTTCGATCTGCAGAGGTTCCGCCATGCTCATCCCTACGCTTTAAGGCGCGGCGACGCCGATCGCTTTCAATGCTTCGTCTATCGGCGCCAGATGTGTTGCCTCATCGGTATCGACAAGTTTCGACGTGAAAAGTTGATCCCGCAGAGCCATGTTCCTGGGCTCGTTGAGCGAGAGCAGCGCAGCCTTTATTGCCGCTCGACGCTCCTCGTTGAGGGCCGCAGATGCTGCAATCACGTGGGTAGGCACCGGCCCCTGGGATTGGAACACGCGGAGTTTTTCGCGTTGTTCCGCCGAGAGGTGCTTGTCTTCCTCCATCACATAATCGCTCACCGCCGCCGCCTCCGCCTCACCGGAAAAAACCCGTTCAACCGCCGAGACATACA
>Ga0163147_10002234_pt1 | contig 27784 bp, 34 predicted proteins | sample OliLakLV19MP6G1_FD_148597 | JGI IMG/M metagenome (GOLD analysis project Ga0163147, IMG submission 148597) | Freshwater microbial mat bacterial communities from Lake Vanda, McMurdo Dry Valleys, Antarctica- Oligotrophic Lake LV.19.MP6.G1 | ecosystem: Environmental > Aquatic > Freshwater > Lake >...
GCGCCGAACGTAGCCTATCTGCCGCTGCCGTTCCAGAACAAACTATGCTGCGTGGTCGAGCCAGACAGCAGTTCTGGGCTGATCAGTTCCGAACCGAACAGATCGAGCAGATACTGCATGGCTTCGCGCCCCTTCGAGCCTTCGTCCGCGAACACCGGATTCAGATCGGCGTCGAACATCGGGTCGCCCATCGACAGCGCGATCAAGTACCACGACCAGTCAATCGCGCCCATCGCAATCGGATATTCTTCGATGCCTTCGGCTTTGAGCGCCGTCGCGGCATTCCACACGTCAAGCCACGTCGCTGGCAGCCCCTCGACGCCCGCTTGCGCGTACTTCTCGGTGTTGTAGTCCATCATGACCAACTGCACATAGCTGGTGATGCCGTAGACGTTGCCATCGACCGTCCAGAAGTCGAGGCGGTCGATATCGTCGATGTCCAGTTCCGTCGCAGCGTCGATGTAATCGTTGAGCGGGAGCATGTTGCCCGTTGCCACGATGTTGGATGGGGCTTCTTCGGCGAGGAAGATCACATCGGCGGGTTCTTGTCCGCCAGCCGACGCCACTTGCACGCGGCTGAAAAGCTGATCGCTGGGCAGCGATTGGATTTCGACGGTGATGCCCGACTCGGCTTCAAACGCGGCGAGCTTGTCGGCATCCGGCGGGACTGCCCACGGCGGCGTCAAAAAGGTGATGGTCGTCCCTTGCCCCAAAACCGACATGCCCGGCACGATCAGCGCCAGCGCACACAGCGCGACGAATACAAAATGACGATTACGCATAGACTTGTTCTCCCATTCAACCTAGAGATGGCTAGATTGTAATCCGTTGTGCGCGGCGTGCAACACATTCGTGGTACGATGGAAAGGTTGTAATTCCTACCCACGTGAGGTTTACTATGGAAACCACCTTTCAACCCGCGTTCACCGTTTCGCTCACCGCGCTTCAAACGACGATGGAGCGCGCCTTTAAGGGTTATATCGCGGGCGATGTGCAGTTCACCCCCGCCGCGTTCGCCCATTACATCGCCCTATCGCACATTCATCTCGGTTGGAGTTTGATCGCCGTGCAGGACGAACAGCCCGTCGGGATTGCGTTCTTGGCACGACGCGGACAAACGACGCGGATTGCGGGCATGGGGGTCGTGCCAGAAGCGCAGGGGACAGGCGTCGGGCGGGCGCTGCTGAACGCGGTCATCGACCAAGCGCGCGCGGGTGGCGATACGATGCTGGTACTCGAAGCCTTCGAGGAAAATACGCGCGCCGTGCGGCTGTACGAATCGGTCGGCTTTCAGATCGTGTGGCGCTTGCTTGGCTTCAGCCGCAGCGCGGATCATCCGGTTGTCCCCGCCGACTCCACGTTATCGCTCGAAAACGTCGCTCTGGTCGAGGCGGGGCGCTGGCTGACCGCATGGGGCGCAGATGATCTGCCGTGGCAGCTTAGTGGTGCCACATTGACGCATTCTACGCCGCCCAACATCGCCTACCGCATCGGAGACGGCTACGCGGTGGTCTCGGCGCCGCCGAACCTCGCCTACCGCATCGCCATCCGCGCGCTGGCGATCCCGCCCCTGTTGCAGCGGCGCGGCGCGGGAACAGCGATGCTGGCGGCGTTGATCGCAGCGTTCCCAGGGAAAAATTGGGCTGTCCCGCCGCTCTGCCCAGAAGAATACGCGCCGTTATTCATGCGCAACGGCTTTGTGCGTGAGCCGCTGCATCAAGTGTTGATGCAGATGCAACTTTAAGTAACCTGAGTTTCGGATAGCTTCACCTCACCCCTAAATCCCCTCTCCACTGCGTGGCTGAGGGGACTGGAGGGTGAAGTTGCTTTAAGAACTTTTTTGACGCACTTAGTTCGGGTGCGATGGTGGACGCTTGGATGCAGCGTATCATCGCTTGCCCGCATGGTATTTCATCGATTGCAGCACGAACGTACTTTCCCCCTCATTGTGGGGCTGACAGCGGCGTAAATGCGTTATACATTATCATTGTGCGCCGCAATCGTTACCAACAGGGGAGAGAACATGAGGAAATCGTTGAATCAAGACCAAATGCGCGAGATCGCAGACTTATTTGCGAGTGTGATGCCCAGTGATACGAAGCGCGATGCGATCCTCGCGCTGGCGTTCAGCCGCTACCCCAAAATGCTTGGGAGCATTGATCGGAGCGGCGCAGGCTTCATTTTTTCGGTTAATCTGATCGCGTTTTTGAATAATTTTGGCGATGTCGAGCGTGATGTTCCGGCGCTGCGCGTGATGATGGAGGGCGTGCGCGATTCGCGCCAATTGGGCGAGGATCAACAAACGCGCATCAACGCGCTGATCGCGCAGATTTTCGATGGCACACCCTCTGCAAGTCGTCCCGGCTCCACAGACTCCCCGCAAACTGCCATCACGCTGCCAACGGCTGAAAAGATCAAAATCTTGTTCATGGCAGCGAATCCGCGCGATACGGGACGCATCCATGTTGATGAAGAGTTGAACCGCGTGGACGATGTACTGCTTCGCGCCGAACTGCGCAATCGCTTCGAGTTGATCGGCGCGCCTGCTGTCCGCGTTAGTCAGCTTCAAGAGTTTCTACTGCGTTACAAACCGCAAATCGTCCATATCGCCGGGCATGGCAATCCAAACGGCGAATTGGTGTTCAACGATGAAATCAACAATGCGCAAACCGTCCCGATCAAGGCGCTGGCAAATTTATTCAGCATCTTGAAGAAGAATATTCGCTGTGTGGTGTTAAACGCCTGCTACAGCGAAGCGCAAGCAGTGGCGATAGTCGAATCGATTGATGTCGCGTTAGGCATGTCGGTTCCGATTGGTGACAATGCGGCGATTCAATTTTCGTCCGGCTTCTATCGTGGACTGGCTGCGGGCGAGGATGTGCCAACCTCATTCGCGCTTGCCAAGAATCAGATGGAGTTATCGGGACGCATGACTGAGACCACCACGCCCCAGATCAAATATCGCGCGGGCATCAACCCAGAGCATATTTTCAAGGTTTAGCGTGTTGCACGCTACGCGCCGCCGCCGCAAATCGCCAAGACCAAGCGCAGCGCGGCGTCCACGCTGGCGCGCTTGTTGGCGAGGCGGTCACCATCCCAAAGGTAACGCTGCACCAGCACCTCATCCGCGATGATGCCATCGCGCGCCGCGACGCCGATATAGACCAAGCCAACGGGCTTATCCGGCATTCCGCCATCGGGTCCGGCGATCCCCGTCACGCTGATGGCGATATCGGCGTCGAAGCGCGTCAATGCGCCGCGCGCCATCTCGTCCGCCGTCTGGTGGCTGACCGCGCCGAAGCGTGCCAATGTCTTGGCGCGCACACCCAACAGCATTTGTTTCGCCTCGTAGGAATATGCCACCACGCCGCCCGCGATATAGGCGGAACTGCCCGGAATATCGGTCAAGCGCGAGAGAATCAGTCCGCCCGTACACGACTCCGCCGCGCACAGGATCCAGCCACGCGCGCGCAGTGCCGCGCCAACGCGAAGTTCGAGCGTGTACGGGTCGAGCGGATCGATTTCGTCGGTCATGGGGTAACGTCCTCTGTAAGGGCGCGCCGCTGGCACGCCCGCCATTAAATTTTCATCGTCGCGCGCCGTGATGTCGTCCTACGAAGCAGCCGCGCCCACCGTCAAAATCATGTTAGCGCGGATCGACTTCCGGTGTAGCGACGGGCGGCGGCGGCGTTTCTGGATCATAACACAGCGTCTGCTGGAAATTTTGCGTCGTCGGGAACAGCTCGACATCATCGACTTGCAGCCAGCCGATGCCGTCGGCGCTCGACGCATAAATCGAGATGTGCGTCGCGCCCCACGTTTCGCGCGTGCTGCCGACGACACGATAGGTTTGCAGTGGCGTGTTCGGCGGCAGCCAGAAGGTGCAGACGAAGAAATCCCCAAAATCGCCATCGTGGATCAGGATTGTGGCGCGTTTGCGGACGCCGCTGTTATTTCCCATTTTCAGGCGCGTTTCCAGCGTCGTCCCGACGTTGAAACCAAACTGTGTGTTTTGCAGCACGACGGCGCTGTTCCCGCCCGCTGGCTGCGGCGCGCGGTAGAACTCGAACACGTTGTTTTGCACGCGATAGGTCATGTCGGCGGCGGTAGGCGACGCGAACACGCCCCAATTGCGCTCTTTCGAGCCGATGGGCTGCGAAAAATCGCCATTGGCAACAGTAGGGTTCATCGCAAGCTGCCAATAAAATTCCAGCGACGCCGCGCCCGCGCCGCCAAAATATTCGACGCGCAGTGAATGCGTTCCCGCCGTCACCGTTCGGATCAGGCGGCTGATCGTCAGTGGGCGCTCGATAAAATCATTGAAGATCAGGATATTATCGATGTACAGGCGCACGCCGTCGTCAGCGATGAAGACAAACTCGTGTTGTCCCGCCGCAAAGGTCTGCGTTGATGTGAAGCGCGCGAGCCAGTCATCGGCGTTGATCGACGGCTGTGGGCTATCGAGCTGCCAATCGAAGTCGATGCCGCCGCCAAGAGAAGTAGAGACGAGGGGCGCGCCGATAAAACTGCTCCCGTTCCAATACGCCGCCGTCCAATTCGTGCCATAGGTCTGCGCGCCGACGGGCGACACGCCCACCAGCAGCACCAACGCGACTCCAATGATCCAAACGATGCGCATTGACGGCTCTCCCCTAGCGTGGATCGAGTTCAGGTGTGGCTTCGGGCGGAAGCGGCGTCTGTGGGTCGTAGCACAGCGTCCGCGTGATGTCCGTCACCGAGTCGAGATACAGCGCCGCATCATCGATTTGTAACCAACCGATGCCGTCGGCGCTCGACGCATAAATCGAGAAATGCGCCGCTGGTACGCCCACGACGGGATTGCTAGCGGCGCGCCCCTACTTCTTTTCCAACGTGTGCAGCTCGTCGAGCAGGATATCGCCGCGGCGCAGCGCCGTCAACGCCGCGTTGTGGCGGTCTTTGCTTGCAGTCTTGTTCATCGCGCTGGCGAGGATTTCGATGATCGTGATCAGCGGCTGTCCGAGCTTCTCTGCGATGGCGGCGTTGTCGTAGCCGCCCGCGACGAGCAGTAGCGTCTTGCGTTCATCTTCCGTCAGCTTGGCGTCGCCGCCGCGATTGCGCACCATGCCCATGACGACTTCTGCGACGCCTCGCCCCAAAACCATGCCGCCGCCGCCCACCTTCTGGATCGAGTCGATCAGGTTGATTTCGCCGTCCGACTTCAAGATGTAGCCGTGCGCGCCCGCGCGCAGTGCTTGGGTGATGTACCAATCTTCATCGCGTCCGGTCAACACCAAGACGCGCACCGACGGCGCTTTGGCGCGCACGAGCGGCAGCACTTCCAGCCCGCCCATCTTCGGCATGTTCAGATCGAGTACCAGCACGTCGGGCAGCAGGTCGAGCGTCTGTTGCAGCGCCACTTCGCCATCCGATGCCTCGCCCACGACCATGATATCGTCCCGCTGCGACAGCAGATTCGCCAGCGAGCGCCGCAGCATCGTGTGATCGTCCGCCAACAGCACACGCAGCGGCGCGGGCGGCAGCGATCCGGTTGCGGTGCGCGCGCCCGTCGGCGTGGCTTGATGCGGGCGTGTCGCGGTATCGCTCGATGTTATACCGCTGCCGTCAGCATTGGGAACCGACGAACGCAGTGCCGCCGCGAGTGCCTCGCCGCTCTGGAAACGGTGCGTCGGGTTCTTCTCCAGCGCCTTGAGGATCACGCTCTCCAGCGCCAACGGCACATCGGGCGCATGTGCGCGCGGCGGCGTCGGATTCTGGCGGACGTGCTGCATCAACAGCGCCGGAATATCGTCGGAGTTGAATGGAAGCTGCCCCGTCGCCATCTCGTACAGGACGACGCCGAGCGAATACAAATCGGTGCGATAATCCAACGGCAAGCCCTGCGCCTGTTCCGGCGATAGATAGGCGGGCGTGCCGATGATCATGCCCTCGGCGGTCACGCGCTTGGCTTCGCGCGGGAGCGCCAAGCCCAAGTCCATGATCTTGACCTGTCCGGCGGGCGTGACCTTGATGTTGGCGGGTTTGATATCGCGGTGGATGATCTGGTGATCGTGGGCGTAATTCAGCGCCGCCGCGATCTGCGCGCCGATCTCCGCCACCATCGCCGGCTCAGACGGCACATACGCTGTCAGCGTCTCGCCCTCGACGTATTCCACGACGAGGAATGCTTGCCCGTGTTCCTCATCCATGTCGAAGATCGCCATGATGTTGGGGTGATTGAGCGAGGCGCTGGAGGTCGCTTCTTGCAAGAAGCGTTTCCGCGCCGACTCGCGCACATGCGGGAGCAGGACTTTGAGCGCGACGGTACGATTGAGGCGACGATCTAGCCCCTTATACACGGTCGCGGTCGAGCCTTCACCGAGCAAATCTTGAATTTCGTAGCGGTTGCGGAATGTGCGTCCGATCATATCGGCGGCTCACTCTGATTGGATGGATGAAATGTTTGAATGTTGACTAGGATAACATCATTATGACAGCGACGCCAATCCGAGTGGTTATTTTTTAGTCATGTCGCCTCTAACACACGCCAATAAGCGGTCAGCAGGACGAAAAGCTGCCCGATCAGCGCGTCACCGTCGCCGCCGGACGTGCGTGGGGTGACGGGGCGCTATTTTGTGGACAGCAAAGCAGTGGCATCGGCAGCCGCGTCGCACGATGTGGAGGTGGCGCGGCGCTTGTGGGACGTGAGCGCACAGCTTGCGGGGATCGAGGCGAACGTGTTGGTGGGGGCGCGCTAGGCGTCGAGATTGGGGGGCGGCGGATCGTCGTCAGTGTCGGACGGCGCTGTCGGACGGCGTGTCGAGTTCAAGATATTCCGCATCGACCCGTAGGATAATCTGTTTGAGGATGCGAGTATCGACGGTATCGCGTTCGCTTTTGGGATAGATGAGTAAGAATAAAATGCGCGTCGCTGTCTTGATGTAATAAATCACACGATAGCCGCCGCTTTTGCCGCGCGCCAGATCACGACTGGCTAATCGCGCTTTATACACAATGGCAGGGGCTAAATCCTGAAGCTGATCACCGGGTGTTGTGCCATCTTCTAATGCCGCGATTAAAGGCTGAATGTCCGCACCAATGTGCCGATATTTCCTGATCAACCTTTTCAACTCGCGCTCGAAATCATCGGTGAAGATGACACGAATTGCATCACTCATGTTCTGATGCCGCGTCGAGTTCCGCTAAAACATCGCGGGCAGAGCGTCCTTCTCCATGTACAGCCTGACGGTAGCTGTGTTCAAAGTGTTCGTAAATCCACTCGTCCGGCGTATCCTCCATGAACGGCAAATCGTCGTCGTGCTTGTGCGCGTCGATATCGACCAACTGCTTGAGATACGAGCTGGCGTTGGTGAAGCCGCGCCGCTTGGCAAACGCCAACAACGTTCGCAGTTCATCGTCGGTGAAGTCCAGCACGAGGGTATCGGGCAATTCGGGCGGCGCATCCGCCGCGATATCGGTGGTCGGTGGGTCTGGCAGCGTCATGATCGTTCCTCTCTGAACGGGGTTTTGGATTACGCGGACGGCGGGGGATTGTCGTCAGTGTCGGCGGCGCTGTCGGACGCGGCGAACGCCTTCAACTCAGCGTCGAGGGCTTGGAGTCGCTCCCGCAGCGCCGATAGGTCAAGATTTTCCTTTTCACTCTTGGAATAAATTTCGATGAGGAAACGCATAGCTATCGCGTGAAAATAATACACCACTCGATAGCCGCCGCTCTTGCCGCGCCCGGCATCTCGATTAGGTAAGCTTACTTTATAGACGATATAAGGATCGACGCCCTGAAGCTGATCTCCCGGCGTCTCACCCGCTTCAAGCTGCGTGATCAACGGCTCTAAATCTTCATCAATGCGCCGGTAGCGTTTGCGCAGTCGTTTGATGTCGCGGATCGCATCTGGCACAAAAATGACCTGAATCGGTTCATTCATTGTCGCGTTCCGCTCGCAGTTCTGCTAGTACTTCACGCGCTGGACGCCCTTCGCCACGCAAGGCTTGCCGCAAACCGTTGATCAAGCCGTCGATGACCCACTCGTCCGGCGTATCCTCCATGAACGGCAAATCGTCGTCGTGCTTGTGCGCGTCGATATCGACCAACTGCTTGAGATACGAGGTGGCGTTGGTGAAGCCGCGCCGCTTGGCGAACGCCAACAACGTTCGCAGTTCATCGTCGGTGAAGTCCAGCGCGAGGGTATCGGGCAATTCGGGCGGCGCATCCGCCGCGATATCGGTGGTCGGTGGGTCTGGCAGCGTCATGATCGTTGTTCCTCTCTGAACGGGGTTTTGGATTACGCGGATGGCGGGGGATTGTCGTCAGTGTCGGACGCGGCGAACGCCTTCAAAGCGTCTTCGAGTTCAGCGATCAATTGACGCACGAGCGCGACCTCAAGATCGCTTTGATCGCTCTTAGAATAAATTCCCAGCACAAATAGTGTCTCGGCGGTTCGGCTGTAGTAGACAACTCGGTAGCCACCACTTTTCCCTCGTGCTGCGTCTCGATTGGGAAGGCGCGCCTTGTACACGATAGATGGATCGACGCCTTGAACGCGGTCGCCGGGTGTTTCACCACGGCGAAGTTGAATGAGCAGCGTTTCGACATCTTCATCAGCATGTCGATATCGCTTTTTTAGCGATCTCAGTGCGCGCAAGGCTTTTGGAATGAAAATGACACGCACGACTTTATTCATTCGGAAATTCCGCGCGCAATTGTGCTAGGGCTTCTTCGGCAGGGATGCCCGGTTCGCCACTGAGTAATTCGAGGAATGCCTCGCGTAAATCCGCTAGAATCCACTCGTCCGGCGTATCCTCCATGAAAGGCAAATCGTCGTCGTGCTTGTGCGCGTCGATATCGACCAACTGCTTGAGATACGAGGTGGCGTTGGTGAAGCCGCGCCGCTTGGCGAACGCCAATAACGTTCGCAGTTCATCGTCGGTGAAGTCCAGCGCGAGGGTGTTAGGCGCTTCAACGGGGGCGGCACTCGTTTCTGGCGTCTCGGTCGTTTCCGTTGGGGTGACAGCTTTAATAGCCATGGTCGAAACCTTTCATTTTAGTGCCTGCTAGAAAGCTGAAATCAAACGCCGCCGATGCTAAAGACTGTTTTTCTAGAAATCGCATCTGCGTTGAAGTCTTTTCGGCTGTCTATCACCCACCGCGGAACAGCGCGACCGTCGTCCCGAACGTGATTACGTCACCATCGCGCAGCCCACGCCCCTTTTCCGTCACCGAGGTGCCGTTGACCATCGTCCCGTTGGCGCTGCCCAAGTCGTAGATCACCCAGACGTTATCCACCAGTTCGAGCCGCGCGTGCGGGCGCGACACCGACGGGTCTTGCAAGCAAATCTCCCAATCCGCCTTGCTGGTGGCGCGCCCAACCGTGACCGAATTGAGCAAGAGTGGGATGCTCAAACCCTCTTGGGGCCCGTTGGTGATCACCAATTTGCCTTTGCCAGTGTTGGTCGTGATGGTGATGATCTTGGCATCGCGCGAGATTTTGCGCTCGTCGATTTCATCGACAATCGCGGAGAAATACATCACCGGGACGTAGAGGCGGATTTCGTCGCCCGCCAGCAGCGGATACGGTTCGGTGATGCGCGTGCCGTTAATATACACGCCGTTGGCGCTGCCCAAATCCGTGACCATGAACATGCCGTCACGGTAGTTGATGACCGCGTGCTGACGGCTGACATGCTGCTCTTTGATGCAGATGTCGTTGGTCTCCAACCGTCCAATGCTGGCAGTCGCGCCTTCGGTCAAGACATATTCATGCGCGCGTGTGCTGTTTGGGTCTTGCCACACGATTCGGGCGAGGATAACGGGTTGTTCGTACATAGACATGAGAGTCCTCAATCCAAATGATCATCAGCTTGAGCGGGCGTGTCGGGCATCGTGATATCCGGGTCGGACGGCGTCAGTTTGGCGGTCATGCCCATGCCGGGAAACCATTCGTCAGGGAGCGCGCCGACGGGCTGTGTCAAAACCAGTCCACCGAGATCGCGCGCGATCAGCTCTAAGCGTTTGGGCGCGATCCAGACTGCCGCATCGACTTGGACAGCGACCGCACCCGCATCGAGGAAATCGCGCGCGTCTTGCGCGGTATGGATGCCGCCCGCACCAATGACGGGCAGTTCCACGCGCCGCGCGATCTGCCCGACGAGGCGCAGCGCCAACGGCTTGATCGTCGGGCTGTAGACGCGCCCTGTGACCAAGCGTCCCGTGCCATCGCGGGCGACGCCACGCGGCGGCGCGGACACGACCAGCGCATCCGCGCCCGCATCCTCGACGGCGCGCGCCATGTCGACACTTGCGCCGAACGGCAGCCGGACGATCACGGGCTTTTCCGTTTTCTCGATCACGGCGCGGATGTACCACTCCACTTCCGCGATGCTGATATCGTCGCTCAAGCCCAGTTCGATCCCATCCACGCGCTCCGCTCGATCCACCGCTGACACACAGCGGCGCACTTCATCCACGTTGGTGATGACCACCACATGCACAATTAGACGCAGTGACACGGGTAATTTGTTCCATTTTTCGCTGTACGTCTCGATCACTTTGCGCACGCCCGGATTGGGCAGACCCGTATGCACCAAGACTCCCGCTTCCAACGGCACGACGCGCGTGCTGGATGCTGGCGCGCGCGGCGCGTGTGTAACCGGGTTGGTGACGAATGCGCCCAGCTTATCGTACTGGATCAAGTCGCGGTAGGCATCGCCATAGCCGAGCATTCCAGCGGCGTTCATGACGGGCGTATCGACGATGATGCTGTTTTTCCCCGCGCGCGTGATGCGAACCGACATAATTGCCCCTCACCCTAGCCCGCTGACAGTGGTCAAATCGAAGGCGGGACCTGTCGTGCAGACCAACTGTGCTTCGCCCCGCGTGCGCAGCAGGCACGCGCCGCACGCGCCCGTCCCGCAGGGCAACGGCGGACAGAACACGCCAAACAGATAAGCGGTTTGCACATCGGAGCGCAGTTCTTTGAACAGCGCGTAAATGCGCCCCATCTGGATATTTTCGATCTGCGGGTTAACCGCGACAAAAACCTGATCCGCCCACCCAATCGTCGTCACACGGTTCTGCCACTGCAAATCGGCGTCCCCGCGAATGATCTCCACCTCCGGCGGCAGATGTTCCGTCGTGTAGCGCGCCGCAGTTCCGCACAAGACCAACGTCACGCCCACCCGATTCACCAGCAGCGCCGGAATCGTCAGCAGCAGCGGCGCCGGGTCAGCGTCCCACGCCAGCAGCAGCACCGTGCGCAGCGTCCGCCGAAAGCGAAATGGCACGCCGACCGCACCAAGCAGATTCACGACCTGTCCGGGCTGATACAGCTCTGCCGATGGGCGCTCGACAATCAGCGTTTGGTTTTCGATCTTGACCGGAAACCATTGTTGGCGCAGGTACGGCGTGTACGACTCGACGCCGGGCGTAGACAGCTTTGCCAGCAACGATTGTCCAGCTTGCATCTGGGTCAGCGACGCATCGACGGCGAGATAGAGTTGTTGATGGGTATCATTGACGCGGCTGACGCGCTCAATAATCGCTTGCGTGTCTTTCATGATTTTTCACATCGATTTGGTAAGCACGGGTTCGATTGCACCTGTGCGTTTGTTCACGATGTTACCACGACCGCCGCAATCGCGCCTGATACTTTAGTCGGACGATTTGCGTATTACATACAGATACGACTGAGGACGGAGTTCTGCCTACGGATAGAATTCTGAAAATAAGGTCAAATGATGGAGGGGCATGACGGCGTAGGGGCGATCCGGTGGGACGTACCAGCGCGTCACGTTGGGCATGATGGTCAAACGGCGGGCGTACCACTGACACACCCCTGCATCATTTGTGTTCTATTTCGGTGTTCCATGACAAGTCACTTTGGAGAACGATGATGGCAAATCTGGTTGAACAGGTCATTTCCACTGTCTTTGGCAAATCGGGCAGTGAGTTCATCAACACGATGTCGCGTGGGATCACGCAAAATGTGGATCGCTTCTACGATTTCGTCTACGTGAAGGTGTTCGGGCTGCCGTTCGTCGTGTTGGGCGCGCGGCAGACGGGCAAGACCACGCTGATCGAATGGCTGCGGCGGAATGTGCATCTCTTGGGCGAATATCAGCCGTCCCCGACCGCGCCCGGCGGCGACAGCGTGGGCGTGTTCAACGCCAATGTCGGCGACGAGTTCATGCGGCTGAAACCGACGCGCGATGTGGGCGGCGAATACGAAATGTGGGACACCGATTGGGTCGATCTGTTCCGCGAGACGCGCCCGCGCGGCGTGATCTTCATGATCGATCACACGGACATGCTGAAGCATAAGGACGCGCTCAACTTCGTCATGAACCTGATCGAAGAAGACCCGGATGCGCGGACGAATCTGCGTTCATTCCTGCTGCTGGTCAACAAATCCGACTTGTGGACGCCCACCACCACGCTCGACAAGCTGATGGGCGGCTATAGCAACGAAATCAAGCGACTGCGCAACCAAAGCGAACGACTCGGCTACAAGTCGCTGATTCAGTCGTGCAGCATCACCAACGGCGTGGGCGTGGACGACGCGATGCAGACCTTCTTCAATCAGATTCGCCCGCAGCCGAAGCGCACGACGGCGCGCTAGTCGAGTAAAATACGTTCAGTGTTCGATTGCACAGAAGGGGATATCATGCTGTCCGCTGAATTGATCACGACGCTGCGTCAATTGGATCGGGACGAGAAACTGCGCGTGGTGCAGTTGTTGGTCAACGACCTCGTTCCGACGCCGCTGACCGCCGAAGAGGAAAAGCGGCTCAACCTCATACAGCCGGGCGTGACCTATGAAGTGTGGTCGCCACAAGTCGAGTCGGGCATGGATGAACTGCTCCAAAGGTTGGAAGCAGAAAAGGCAAAAGCGGGTGTCTGATCCGATCCAGTTCGCCTACACAGCGTTGAAGAATCCGCGCGGCGAAACGATCTTTCGTCCGCTGCTCAACATGACATTGACGACATCGACTGGACGTATCGAGACATTGGCACTGATGGATGCGGGCGCGGATGTCAACGTACTGCCCTATCGTTTGGGGGTCGAACTGGGGTTGATCTGGGAAGACCACGTTTCACGAATTCAACTGAGCGGTAATCTAGGCGCGGCTGAGGCAAAAACGGTGGTATTGACCGGAAACGTCGCGGCGTTTTCGCCTGCTGTGTTGATCTTCGTGTGGACTCGTGCTGATCTGCCTTATCCCATTTTGGGGCATTTGAACTTCTTGATGGAGTTCAACATGTGTTTTTTCGGTGCCGAGCGCGTCTTCGAGATCAGCGCGACGTAATGCGCACCCTGACGCTTGATTACGTCCTCATGGGCGAACGACGCGGCTACACCTTCACCACGCCCACCGACGACCTCGCGCCCGAAATCGTGAAGGCGCTCTGGCGCAGCGCCATGCCGCGCGGCGCGAACTGGGATGATCCGGCGCTCGTCGGCGCGCGCGCGCTCAAGTCATTCGCGCTGCACACGGGCGAGATCGCGCTTTGCGAGGTCGTCGTCACGGATCGGCGCGATGAAGTCGGGCGCGCGGGCATCCGCACGGCGACGATTCACATCCTCACGCTGCGCGAACAACAGGCGATGCTGGCGCGTCGCCTTGCGGAGATGCCCGCCGCGCTGGTGGCGAACGCCGAAGCCAAACTGACCTCGCGCGAATGGGCGCTGATGTTCCGCAAACGCCGCACACAGCAGCCGCCCACGTCGCTGGTCAAACCGCAAACTATCCTCGCTTATCCCTACGATCCGGCGGGCTGGCGCTTCGTTGAGACGTGCATCCTGCTTTTGGCGACGCGCGCCACCTTGCTCGCCAACCTGATCGAAGTCAGCCCAACGGTCAATCCATTCGCAGATCGCGCGCTGTCATTCACGACGCTGGCGCTGGACAGCCGCGACGAAACGCGCTTGATCGCCGTGCCGCTGGCGCGCGCGCGCACGCTCGATGACCTGCCCTACATCGACATCACCTAAACGCTCGAAGCTAGACAGCGGTCATTACTCAACTTGAGTTTCGGATAGGTATTTTGCGTGACTTTAGGGTTCACCTCACCCCCTGACCCCCTCTCCACTGCGTGGCTGTGGGGAGGACATGTTTGGTTTTCTCCCTGATTCACCTCACCCCCTAGCCCCCTCTCCACTGCGTGGAGAGGGGGAGTTTCCGCCTTGTGTTTCCCCTCTCCACTGCGTGGAGAGGGGGTCAGGGGGTGAGGTTCTTGAAAAAGTGTCCTCTCCTCAGCCACTGCGTGGAGAGGGGATTTAGGGGTGAGGTGAGCTTGTCAATTGAGACCTCGTATCTTGATGCGTTTGACCTGAGTCATTACTTGTCCCGACCCATACACGCCCCTACCCATATGAGAAACGCTAGAGAGGCGCGTTCGCCTCACGAGCGGACGTGATACCATAAAGAAAGTGTAGACATCACCCGTACACAAGGAATAGTCACAACACGGCTGGAATGTAAGTATGGCACGTCGTCTCCTTCTATTGATCCTCTTGGCGCTCACGTCATGCCAGACCATCAAGAACGCCCCTCGCGCGAACGACTCGACCGCGCTGGAACCGTTTACAAATATCCCCCTCGTCACGCCGTCGCCCGTTTTGTCCCCCACCCGCAGCGCGCCGACGCCTGCTTTGACGCACCTCGAAACCACGACCGAGGGTGTCCTGCTCGCTATCGATGCGCCGTCAAACTGGGAGACGGATATCGTGGATGGGCTGCTGCTGGCAGAACACAGCGCCGCGATGAACGATGGCACGCCGGGTTTGGGCATGTTGGTGTACATCTTCGCACCGCCGAACAACGAATTCGCCGTCCTGACTGGGCGCGATGGCAACTTCGCGCATTCCGTCTTGAATCACGTCGTGCGGATGCCCGGAAGGATTGGACGCAATGTGGCGGTCAGCGAGCCGGTATCGTTCGACTGGGACGGCTACGACGCTGCCTATTATTTGCTCTCCGGTGCGGATGCGCAAACGATGGTGCTGGCGGTCGCGATCCCCTTGGGGGGTGACGACGCGCGCCCGCGCTTGGTCGTCTGCAATCTGAGCATCCCGCCCGCGCGCACGGCGGCACTGCGCGCCCATCTGCCCGGTGTCTTGGACGGCTTGACTATCGACGGCGTGCGCTTGAACGGCGCGGCGCTCGATGCGCTGCCCGATCCGCTGCCGTTCCCGTCAGCGGCGGACGAAGCGGCATTTTTGGCAACCGAATCATCCCGATAGCGGCATTTCTGGGAAATGGTGAATATTCACCCCGCTTCGTTTTTGCGCTACACTGTTTTTTTGTCACCACACAGTCATTGAGGATGAACGATGAACCTTTGCGTCTACTGCGGCGCGAGCGGGACGGTCGATGCACGCTATCTGGCGCTGGCAACCGATTTGGGCGGGCGCATTGCGACACGCGGCGATACGTTGGTCTATGGCGGCGCAAGCGTCGGCTTGATGGGCGCGCTCGCGCGGGGAGTCCACGCAGCGGGCGGGCGCGTGATCGGCATCATTCCGCAGGCGTTGGTCGATAAAGAGGTCAGCTATACCGCGTGCGATGAGATGATCACCACGCGCGACCTACGCGAACGCAAAGGGATGATGGACGCGCGCAGTGATGCGTTTTTGGCGCTGCCGGGCGGACTGGGAACACTGGAAGAAATTACCGAAATCATGAGCCAGCGCGCGCTGAAGATCAGCGACAAGCCGCTGATCCTGCTCGATTTGGAGGGTTACTATCAGCCGTTGGTGACGCTGTTCGATCATATGGCGGCGATGGGCTTTTTGCGCGCCAATCACGGGCAGTTGTACTACACCGCGCCTGATTTGGATGCTGCGTTCGCCTATTTGGACAGCGGCGCGGGGCGCGAGGTGGACGGACGCTACTCGTGAAAATCTTTTCTCATTTATATATCGGTGGTTGCTTGTAATTATCGCTGCGTTGAATTTTTACCCGATGCGGAAACCATCCGTCCGCGTCCACGGGCTGGCATCCGGTTCGCGCGTGCTGACGGGGCGCGCGTCCGCATTCATATCGTGCAGCGCCGCGGCGATCAGCGCACGATTCAACGTATCCCCGTCGATTTCTCCACCGATCAACTCGTCCAAATGCGACTCGATGAACGTGGTATCCACGTCGCCCGCCGCAAACGCCGGATGTGCCAACAGCGCGCGCAAAAAGTCGCGGTTGCTGTCGACGCCGAGCAGGACGGTCGCGCGCAGCGCCGCGTCGAGCTTGCGGATCGCGCCAGCGCGCGTCGCGTCGTGAGCGATGATCTTGGCAATCATCGGATCATAATGAATCGAGATCGAATCGCCGCGTTCGATGCCCGCATCGACGCGCACACCCGGCAGATGCGGCACACTGAACGCCAGGGCGCGCCCCGCCGACGGCGTAAAGCCTGCGCGCGGGTTCTCGGCGTACAAGCGCGCTTCGATGGCGTGTCCGCGTAGTTGGATATCGGCTTGCGCGAACGGGAGCGGATCGCCGTTGGCAATCGAAAATTGCAGCGCCACCAAATCGAGTCCCGTCACCGCCTCCGTGACCGGATGTTCGACTTGCAAGCGCGTGTTCATCTCCAAGAAGTAGAACGCCCCGCGCGCGTCCGCGATGAACTCGACCGTTCCCGCGTTGACATAGCCGACCGCGCGCGCCGCTTCGACCGCTGCCGCGCCAATCCGCGCGCGCAGGTCGGCGTCCACGAGCGGCGACGGCGACTCTTCGATCACTTTTTGATGCCGCCGCTGGGCGCTGCATTCGCGTTCGCCCAAATGGACGATGTTCCCGTGTGCGTCCGCGAGGATTTGGACTTCGATATGCCGCCCGCGTTCGATGTACTGCTCGACGAACACGCGCGCGTCGCCAAACGCGCTCTTTGCTTCGCGCTGCGCCGCTTCGACCGCCTCTGCCAGCGCCGACGGATCGCGGACGATGCGAATCCCGCGTCCGCCGCCACCCGCCGCCGCCTTGACCATGACGGGAAAGACAACCTCACCCCCCGACCCCCGCTCCGGTACGGCGAGGGGCAGAAGGACGCCATGCTGACTCTCCCGCTCCACATGGCTGAGGGGAGGACATGTTTGGTTTTCTCCCTGATTCACCTCACCCCCCAGCCCCCTCTCCACTGCGTGGAGAGGGGGAGTTTCCGCCTTGTGTTCCCCCTCTCCACTGCGTAGAGAGGGGGTCAGGGGGTGAGGTTCTTGAAAAGGTGTCCTCTCCTCAGGCTCTACATGGAGAGGGGGTTGGGGGGTGAGGTCGATCTCAAACCCCACTGGCAGCGGCACGCCCGCCGCGCCCATACGTCGCCGCGCGTCGATTTTGTCGCCCATAGCGGCGATGGCATCCGGCGGGGGACCCACCCACACCATGCCCGCGTCGATCACCGCCGCCGCGAATGCCGCCGACTCCGACAAGAAGCCGTAGCCCGGATGCACAGCATCACAGCCCGCGCGCCGCGCCGCATCGATCAGCGCGCCGATGTTCAGGTAGCTGTCCGCCAGAAGCGCGCCGCCGATCCGCACCGCACGATCTGCGACCCGCACAGACAGCGCGTTCGCATCGGCATCGGAATATGCCGCCACCGCTTCGATGCCCGAAATGCGGCACGCGCGCGCGATCCGAACGGCAATTTCGCCGCGATTGGCGATCAGACAGCGGATGATGCGACCCATAGCGCGTTTTCTCGTTGTACCTAGATAAAAATCGGCTGATTGACCCACATACGACGACAACAGATGTCGTATGCTAAAGACAACTTCCTCCCCCAAGGAAATTAATGAAAATTGCGAAAGACCCCGCCCGGCGAAGCGGGGTTTTTTGCGTCTAGTGGCGCCGCCGTCCTGTCCACCAGACGACCAGCCCAACCGCCAACGGCAGCAGCGCCAATCCACCGAACACGCTGTCGCCCGGCGGCAGCACCGGCGCGCTCGCGGCAAGCGCGTCCGAGAACGGCAGCGGCACGAACGTGACCGCAAACACGATCAAGCCGACGATCCCGACGATCTTGCGCCGCGCGTCCAAGCGTGTGATCATGTCCAACGGCGTGGCGTAGACGCGCCCGAACAGGAACAGCAAGATCAACCAGAAAAACCACGCATTGGTCACCAACACCAGCGCCACCATGCCGATCAAGATCGGATAGTACAGGATGCGCGCGCGATCCCCGATCAGCGAGTACAAAATATGCCCGCCGTCGAGCTGCCCAATCGGGATCAGGTTCAATCCGGTCACGAGCAAGCCCGTCCAGCCCGCCCACGCCAGTTGATTGACGTAGACATCGACTTGTCCATCGGGCAAAAAGCGCCCAAACGTTAGTACCTTTGCCAGCGCGTACAACAGCGAGTTGCCTTCGAGCGTGCCAGCGCGGATCACATCAACCTGCGATGTCGCTAATCCGATCAGCAGGATCGGCACGGCGAAGATCAAGCCCATCAACGGACCCGCTGCGCCGACGTCCAACAGCACCTTGCGATTGCGCATCGGCTCGCGCAGTTGGATGAATGCGCCGAACGTGCCAATCGCGCTGATGAACGGCGCGGGAATGAAATACGGGAGCGTGACCGCCAATTTGTGATGGCGCGCCGCGAAGTAATGTCCGAGTTCGTGCGCGCCCAAGATCAGCAGAATTGAAATCGCATACGGGAAGCCGCGCCAGATTTCGATCAAGCCGCGATCAATGATATCGCGCGCTTGGGCGATGTCGATGGTGGCGATTTCGCTCACTGCCATCTCGTAGCCGAGCAGCAGCACGCTCAACAGCGTGGCGACGAACAACGCGATATTCAGCCACGGCGAGCGCGGCTGCACTTGGACGCGCCCTTGCAGCACGATCACGACCTGTTTGTCATCGATCTCGCGGAACAGCGGCAGCGCATTGATCGTCGCCAGCAAATTGTCGATTTTGGCGTATGCGGCTTCGCTGTCCAACGTCAAATGCCCCTCGAAGATGCCCAAGACGCGCGGTTCGCCCGTCGGGATGCCGAGTCGGCGGGCGCGCTGCGCCGCTTCGGCGTCGTCACCGAGCGCGCTCTCGTGGTCGATGGTCAGCACGCTCATCACCATCTGGCGAAGTTCGTCACTCAGGCGCGGCGGAACGCCGCCCGGCGGCGGGTGACGCGGCGTTGGGCGGGAATAGGGGCGATCCTCGACGGAGGACGCGGTTTCGTTCAACATGCGTTGGATACCTCTAGATCGTCTGTGATGGCGGCGGGAACTCTTTGCGGTACATGTCCAAGCCGTTCATGATTGCCGCTTTCGCGCCCTTCGCATCCGTCCACCCCTGCGTTTCGACGGTCGTCCCCTGAAGCTGCTTATAAATCAGGAAGAAATGCTCCACTTCCTTCGGGAAGTGCTTCGGCAAATCTTCCATATCGTGATAATCATCGAACTGCGGATCGGTAGCGGGGACTGCCAGCACTTTATCATCGTTCTCGCCCTTGTCGATCATGCGCAGCATCCCAATCGGGCGCGCGACGATCACGCAACCGGGAAAGGTCGGCTCGTTCATCATGACCAAGACATCGAGCGGATCGCCGTCGCCATACAGCGACTGGGGGATGAAGCCATAATCGCCCGGATAATGCAGGGGGCTGTACAGCACGCGGTCGAGCTTGATCACGCCAGCGGACTTGCTGTATTCGTATTTGTTGCGGCTGCCTTTCGGCACTTCGATCACGGCGTAGATTTCGTCAGGGGCGTTGGGCCCCGGCGGCAAATTGTGCCACAAGTGCAGTGTCATGGCGCGCAGTTCCTCGTTCCTAAGTCGAGAGCATTGTACCGCTGAACGCGATACGCATCAATTGATAAGCTCACCCCACGCAGGGGTAGCGCATCAAAATAAGGTCGCTGGTCACACCGGGTCACAATCGGTGTGTAGGAGCGTGGCGTCTCATGGCACGCCAAACCCCTACACTGCCCGCGCTTGCGGGCGATGCAATAAAATGTTGAACCCCCGACGCCATTAAGCGCGCGCGAGGCTGTCGCCGCCGTCCGCCTCGATGCGATCCACGACGTGGCGCAAGACCTCGACGGGCTGCGCGCCGGACAGCAAGAACTTTCCGCCGAAGATCAGCGCCGGAACGCCGCTCAAGCCCTTGATTTGCGCGTCTAGCACATCGGTGCTGACCTGCTCATCATACGTTTCATCGTCCAGCGCCGCCGCGAACGAATCTGCGTCCATCCCCAGTGTCACCGCGACCTCGCGCAAGACCGCGACCTCCGAAATATCGCGCGCTTCCATCCAATACGCGCGCAAAACCGCATCGTGATACGCCAAGCCGCCGTCGGGCAGAACCGATTCGGCGTATTTCGCGCCGATCAATGCCTTGCGGCTGGTGATGCCGAAGCGCCCCTCGTTGATCTCGACGCCATAGGTCTCGCGCATCATCTGATGCACGCGCGGGCGCGATTCTTCGATGCGCTTCAAATACCACGGCGCGATAGGCGGCGCGCCAGCCGGACGCAGTTCATACGAACGCCAATGCAGTTCAATCGCGTGCGTCTGTTGCAGCTCCTGCAAACTGCACGACGCCGCGAAGCAGTACGGGCAAACGAAATCTGACCAGACATCCACGCGCACGGGCATGGCGATCTCCTCACTCGAATAGCCACATGATGCAGTATTATACGAGCTTTTCGGGGTGATGAACGGCGATTCGAGTCCCTATGGCGACGTTTAACGATTTCCTCACCAAGATACAGCGGCGCGCGCTGCCCAAAGCGCCGATGGAGCGCGTGCGCATCTTGGCGCGCGAGATGGCAGCGGGCGCGGCAGAAGGCTTGTGGATGGTCAGCCTCGATCATGACGCGCCCAATTTGCTGGCGCTGCGCAGTCCATCGTTTGGCTCGGACAGCTTCAATCGGTATTTGGAGCGCCGCTGGAAGAATCAGCCGCCCGGCTGGGATTTGCTGCAAACGGTGGGCTATGTGCGCGTCGAATGGCGCGTCGTCGAGATCAGCGCCTTGGCGTTCGGCTTGTTGGACGATGATGCGCCTGCCAGCGCGTTCATCTCGTATCGACGGCGCGACAGCAGCGCGTTGGCATTGCTGGTCTTGGAACGGCTGCGCGCTAATGGAATCGACGCCTATTTGGATCTGTCGCTGCGTCCGGGATCGCTGTGGCGGGAGCGCATCCGCGAGGAAATTCAGACGCGCGATACGTTGGTGCTGTTGATTGGGCGCGAAACGCTCGCCTCCGAGATGGTACAGCAAGAGATCATTTGGGCATTGAACGCGGATATCGTGATTCTGCCGATTTGGCACAACAGCTTCGAGTATCAGTCCAGCGCGCGCGATCTACCCGCGACGATTGACCACATTTTGACACACACGCACACGATCCGCGTTCTCGAAGAGAGCGCGATGGCGTATCACAACGCACTGATCGAGTTGGTCAGCCACTTTGGGGTTATGCCGTAAGCGGCGGTGTAAAGCGGCGACTAATGCTGAAACATCGAATAGGCGAAGCGTAGCTGGGTGTTGTAGCAGTATAAATGGTTGCCCGACACATCGAAGGTCGCGCGGTAGGTGTAGGCGCGGCGGTAACACTGATCGTCTGTGAGCAAGCCGCCCGTCGCGCGCAGTTTCCCATCGATCCATACCCTGAACGCGCGCCATGTTCGCCTGACGCTGTGATACGCCGCGTCGAGGATCGAGGGGCGTTGCGCTTCACCCCAATCGTCGGGGCAATCGCCGTGCGCGCTGCACGGATCGGGCAACGCAGACAGCAGCGCTTGTTCGACGGCGGCGGTGCGCAATCGCTCCCATGCGCGCGCGCGCTGTGCGGGAGGAACGCGCGTCTCGTACCGCAGCGCATCAGCGATGCAGTCGTCCAGCCGTTGATCATCCAATTCCGGCGTATCCATGAGCAACCTCGAAGGTCTGGCGCAGTTCCCCCAGACGACGGCGGAGGGTTTCGCGCGCGTAATACAAGCGACTTTTGACCGTCCCGACTGGACATCCAATGATATCCGCGATTTCTTCGAGACTCATGCCGCTCAAGTAGTGCAGGACAACGACCGCGCGCTGATTGAGCGGCAGTTCGCTGACCGCGTGCTGCACACGCCGCTGAATCTCGCCTTGTTCCGCGAGATGATCGGGCGCGCTCCACGCCGGACTCATCAACTGATCGACCAACGCCTCTAACGAGACGCGGCGCTTTTGTCGGCGTGAAATCCAAGTATAACTGAGATTGACGCTAACGCGATAGAGCCACGGCGCGAGTGGAAGGGTCGTATCGATCCGCTGCGCGTATTGATGGAGCTTTAAGAAGCAATCTTGGGCGACATCTTCCGCCACCGCGCTGTCGCGGGTGATGGCATAGGCAGTGCGATAGATTTGGGCATAATAGCGGTCGAACAAGCCGCCCAGCGCGGATAAATCTTGGTTACACAGCCGCTGGATCAGTGCTGCATCCGACATTTCAGAGGATGCCTCATCGAGTGTCGGTTGATCGTCGGTCGGTGGCAGGCTGGTCGCGCCGTCGTCACGGACGCCATGCCCTTCATCACTCATCCACATTACCATCGCCATCGCTTTCCACTCTATAAAAGTCTGTTGGGTAGAGATGAAGTTGTTTTAGCGCAAGGTCAACAAATATTTAAGCGCGATATACGATAATCTAACATACAATCGGTTTGGACGAAATCCACAAGGACGGTAACGTGGATGTAACCGAATCGAAACATCACCGTGTGGAGCGCGTGTCGCAAACGCTTTGAAGGAGTCCTATTTGAATTGGTCAATTTGGCGCACACGCCTGTTATTCGCCGCGCTGCTGTTCTTCGGCTCGGAGATCATCTTATGGACGAATCTCGGTAACGGCGAACGTCCACAAGTGACAAGCGCACCGTTGTCGGCGTTATTTGAGACGACGAGCAGCGAGACGCGCCCCGAAATCCTCTTCGCATCTGCTGACGACGCGCGCACCCCGCTCGATTGGCTAATCACGCTGCCCGGCTACGTCGCGCTGGCGGCGCTGCTGCTCGAACTGGCGGCGCGCTATCGTGCGCGCAGCATCTTTGAAGCGATGGCGCTGACGGGCATTTATGGGATCGCCAATGGGCTGCTGCTCAACCCGACGACGGCGCTGGTCGATGTGCCGCGCACGCTGGTCACACGCGCGATGGGCGGACATGCGCTGGTCGGCTTGGCAATGTTGGCGCTGTTCCTGTTCATTCAGCGGGTGGGCGCGCAGCGCGGACGGCAGGCGACGACCTTGTACGCGGCGCTGATCTTTGCGGCGCTGGTTGTGGGTATCTTTTGGGGTGCATGGGCGCGTTGGACGCCCGTCGATCTGTGGGCGCGCGCCGAAACGCCGCTGCCGACCATGCTAATCGCGGCGGGCTGCGCATGGACGCTGGTCGTGGCGCTGACGATCCGACGCCCCAATCGCGCGCCGCCCGCGCCCAAGGCGCAAGGGGATAACGAGCCGCTGGCGGACATGGCGGCGGCATTCCGCATGAGCGCAACCTCACCCCCCACCATGTCGAGAGGGGGAGCGCCGTCCGCCCGATTGACACGCGGCGAATGGGCGGCGTGCCTGATGATGCTCGCGGCGTTGGCGGTGCTGCGGTTCGCGCAGGGCGTAATCGATGGCTTTTCCGCCGCCGCCGTGCCGCTGTTGATCGCGTACTGCTTGGGTGTGCTGTATTTCCGGCAGCGCAAGAAAGGCATCTCGTTCGTGGAGGGTGACTCCCCCGCTGGCGGCGCGCTGCGAACAACGCTGCGACTGGCGGGCGCAGGCATCGTGTTCCTCGCGGCGAGTCTGATCGGCTACGATCTGCTGCGCACCCCGGAACTGATCGGCACGGCGTCCGATCCGGTCGCCATCATGGCAGTGGTGTTCACCGCCTATGGCTTGGTGTGGCTGCCGTGCGTGTCGTTGGTGTTGGGGGCGCGGGCGTTCATCAAACAGGCGCGCGGCTTTCAGTTATAGCGGCTCTCAGCCTATCGCTGATCGTCATAACGGCTCATTTTTTTGCGCGAAAGCTGTTATACTGCCCGCCAAAGTGGAGGAGGATGCTGATGGCGGCGATCAGCCATTGTGCGATCTGCGGCGCGGATTGGCGCGCTGGTTTGACGTGCGAGGATGCGTATCATACGCTGTTGGCGCGCGAATTTTCCGATCCGATGGCGGGACAGGTGCATCATCTGACGGTGATCTGCTATATGATTCAGCATGACCGCTACAGCGCCGCCGCCGCCGCTTGGGCGCGCGACATGCTCGAAAAACTCGTGGTGCGCGGTCTGTCCGTCGCTGACTTGAGCGCAGCGGCGCGCAGCATCGTCCATACGAAAACAACGCCGATTGCGCGCGATCCAAACGCGCCGCCCCTTGTGCAGCCACAGCACGCATGGCGCATGACCGTCGTCGATGCGGGTCGCGCGGTGAATGCGGAGGAACATGCCGTCTTGGTGACGACATGGGCGCGCGCGGTGTGGGACACCATCCGGTAAGGGCGCCCCGCTGAGTCGCCCGCCCAAAAACGGGCTACAATGGAGTCATTGATACGAGGGAAACTGCCATGCAATCGATCACGCTGATGGCGCCGACCCGCGCCGACCGGACATTGACGCTCGACCTGCCCGCCCATGCGCCGACAGGCGAACTAGAAATTGTGATCCGCGCCCGTCCGACGGCTGCGCGAATTGAAACGCCGAACGCGGAACTGACGCGCGACGAAGCCCGCCGCCGCTTGCAAGTCGCCAAACTGCGACACGATGCAGCGGAGCGTGCGCGGCTGCGCCATGGGCTGGACGGACAGCCGCCAATTTCGCAGCAAATCATCGCAGAACGCGAGGATCGGGTATCAGCCGCTTACGAAGAAACCCCTAAATCATGGACACATTGACCGCGCTCGACTCCAAACGGATCGTTCTCGGCGTGACGGGCAGCATCGCCGCCTACAAAGCCGCCGATCTCGCCAGCAAGCTCACCCAAGCGGGCGCGCAGGTCGATGTCGTGCTGACCGACGCCGCGCAGAAATTCATCACGCCGCTCACGTTTCAGGCGCTCACTGGACGCGCCGTCTATACCGATCTGTGGCGGACAGACGCGACCGACGGGCTGCCCACGCACATCGCGCACGTCGGATTAGCCGAAGCTGCCGCTGCCATCTTGATCGCGCCAGCGACGGCGGACACCATCGCGCGGCTGGCGGGCGGCTTCGCGTCCGATTTGCTGGCGATCACGGTACTCGCGGCGCGCTGTCCACTGATTCTTGCGCCCGCGATGGACGGCGGCATGTACGAACATCCCGCCGTGCAGGACAATCTCGCCCTGCTCAAGTCACGCGGTGCCTTCATCATCGAACCGGAAGAAGGGCGCTTCGCCAGCGGCTTGACGGGACGCGGACGCCTGCCCGATACCCCCACGCTGATGAGCGCGCTGCGTTATGCGCTGTCACGAGCAGCGGACGGCTTCTTGGCGCGGCGGCGCGTCGTGATCACCGCCGGCGGCACGCGCGAACCGCTCGATCCGGTGCGCTACTTGACCAACCGTTCCAGCGGCAAGCAGGGACACGCGCTGGCAGAAGCCGCCATCGACGCGGGCGCGGATGTGACGCTGATCACGGCGGCGCGCGGGCTGCCCGCCCCATATGGGGTACAAATCGTCGCGGTTGAGACGGCGAAACAGATGCACGACGCGGTGTTGGCGCACATTGACGGCGCGGACGCGCTGATCATGGCGGCGGCGGTCGCGGATTTTCGTCCGGCGTCGGTGGCGGAACAGAAGATCAAGAAGCTGGAGAACGCCGACGCGCCGACGATGGTGCTAGAGCGCAACCCCGATATCTTGGGCGCGGTCAAGCTGCGGCGGGGCGATACGCAGATGCCCCGCGTGGTCGTCGGCTTTGCGGCGGAGAGCCAGCGCGTCCGCGAGTACGCGCGCGATAAACTGGCGCGCAAGGGACTCGATCTGATCGTCGCCAACGACATCACCGCGCCGGACGCGGGCTTCGACGTGGACACCAACCGCGTCACGATTTACGATGCGGGCGGCGGCGAACAACGGTTGGAGCTGACAACGAAAGCGCGCGTGAGCGAGGCGATTTTGCGGCGGGTGGCGGAATTGTTGGGGGAAAAACGGTGATGCGGGCTTATTCGGCGGGAAACCACGCTCGCAGCGTCGCTTTCAGCCGATCAAAGGCGCGTTCAGAAGCGTTCAAACTAACATTCGCAGCAAGTTCTTGAAATAAACTCGCAGATGGCGGCTTCTTGCCGAGTCGGAGTGCTTCGCGCATCGCTTCTTTAGGACGATTAGGTGTAACTACTCAGCCGTCATTTGAGGGAGAAATAGGTTGTTTTCGACAAAAACCCTCAATCTTTTGAGGGAGAGCCTATTCTCATCGCAGACAAATTTGGCGTTTCAATTTGCCAAAATGAGGGGAAAAACGACCCCTGAGTAGTTACGATTAGGTTTACCATTTGCGTCTTGGGGATATTTGGCAAAGACCTGCTGGAGCTGATCATCGTTTACGTTGAGGACTCTGGCAACGTGCGACGACTTTGACCACACCCAGATTTCTAATTCGGGATCAAGCACAATTGCAGTGACTTGTTCGTTCGACCAACCATGTTGAACGAGACGATTTTCGATCTCGCTTTCCATTTCATGCGCGCTCAACTTCTGTTCTTGTCCAGACCCTTCGCGGTCGAGCATGACGAGCGCCCGCTCTGCCTTCCCAACGTAGGGGCGCAAAAGTTGATGCGCTTCAATAAAAGTTCCCGCATCGTGGCGCTCATGACGAATGATGTCAGCTTGTTGTTTATCGAATTTGAGGGCGCGAACGTTCAATGGCTGAAATCGTTTTTCAATCAAGGTTCGCACAGTAAGTTCGGTGTCTTTATCGGCAACCAGTACGATCAATTCAAGCACGAGTTTTCATCCAAAGACGCCCGATGCGAACAACGTTCCCAATGACAAATCGTGCTGCCAATTCTGAAGAATAGGATGCTGCGATCCGCGCACAATCGCACTGGAACCACCGTTTGTCTTTGCAAATACCAAGAGCTGATCGGGTTGAGCGAGACCAAGCAACAAGGGGGAATGCGTCGCTAGAAATACTTGACCATTATAGACCGACGATAACGACTCGAAAATAGCTTCAATCGCCTTCGGATGGACGCCATTTTCCGGTTCTTCGATCATGAAAATGCGATCTTCATCGGGCAAATACGCGATCAAAGTCAGCGCCAATAAACGCAGCGTGCCGTCCGAAAGCAGCCATGCAGGGACATGCAGATCGCCGCGATAGACGACTTCTAAATACAAGGAGCGATTTTCTGGGCGTTCAGCAACACTAACGCCTTCCAAATCGGGCAAAATCGTCTGAAGATGCGCGATCCACCACCGATACCGCTCTTTATACTGAAGCTTGAGTGCGTTCACTACGATAGGCAGATTCGATCCATCTGTTTGAAACGTTCTTTTGGCATCTGATGGCGTGGGGCTACGCATCAAGACACTGTTCAACTGAAGAATTTGTACTTTTTCCGTCAACACGTTCTTAAACCAAAGGGCAATCGGAAACCGCGCGCGATCTTCAGGAACGCCTGATAACGATAAGCGTAATTCAGGCAGGCGAAATGATGTTGTCCAATCGGTCGTCTCGGAGCGAAAATTGCTTGCTCCTTCTCTGCCCTTAAATATAATTTTGTAACTACTCAGCCGTCATTTGAGGGAGAAATAGGTTGTTTTCGACAAAAACCCTCAATCTTTTGAGGGAGAGCCTATTCTCATCGCAGACAAATTTGGCGTTTCAATTTGCCAAAATGAGGGGAA
>Ga0163147_10002235_pt1 | contig 27775 bp, 25 predicted proteins | sample OliLakLV19MP6G1_FD_148597 | JGI IMG/M metagenome (GOLD analysis project Ga0163147, IMG submission 148597) | Freshwater microbial mat bacterial communities from Lake Vanda, McMurdo Dry Valleys, Antarctica- Oligotrophic Lake LV.19.MP6.G1 | ecosystem: Environmental > Aquatic > Freshwater > Lake >...
AGGTTGGATCACGCTCGCCCGTGGTCTCGAAAGGCTAGACGCCATGACCGAAGGTTGGGTCGCTGCTAAATTACAGCTACGCAGTGATCAAGGATGAGAGCATGCTTACTATCTGTTGTTCGACTTTGAGGGAGAGGCGCTCTCCCTTGCTCCTCAGACGAGTCGGCGGTAGGGCTCAAGCACGGAGACCGCTATGAAAATATTTATCGACACTGGAGATCTCAACGAAATCAAAGAAGCCGTGGCCATGGGTGCCATCGACGGAGTAACGACCAATCCTTCGCTCTTGGCCAAAGCGGGCAAGCCGATGAAGAAGGCCATCGCCGAAATCTGCGAGGTGATTGATGGTCCTGTCTCGGCAGAGGTGCTTTCCACCACGACCGCCGAGATCTTGGCGGAGGGCCGTGAGCTTGCCAAGATCCACAAGAACGTGGTGGTCAAGGTTCCGCTGATCGTGGACGGACTGAAGGCGGTCAGGATTTTTTCCCAAGAGGGGATCAAGACCAACGTCACCCTCTGCTTCTCGGCACCGCAGGCGCTGCTCGCCGCCAAAGCCGGCGCGACCTACATTTCACCGTTCATCGGACGCTTGGACGACATCGCTCAAGAGGGCATGGAGCTGATTGAGCAGATCGTGCAGATCTATCAAAACTACGATTTCGACACACAAGTGCTCGTCGCCAGCGTTCGGCATCCCATCCATTTCTTGCAGTCAGCACAACTGGGAGCCGACGTGGCAACGCTGCCTTTCAAGGTGATTCAACAACTAGCACGGCATCCGCTCACAGATTCCGGCCTCAAGACGTTCCTGGAAGACGCGAAGAAGATCCCGAAAGCGTGAGTCGCCACGCGGGTTGCCGATTGAGTTATGCCAGTTGCTGTCACACGGAATGCACCCGGAGCACCGGTTCTCGATAAGAACCGGTTGCGCCAACAAGCCGAACAAATGTTGGCTTGCCTTGAGCTCGAAGCCGCCGAGCTCAGTGTGCACCTCACGAACGACAAGGGAATTCAGAGGCTCAATCGGCAATACCGCGATAAAGATCAGCCCACGGACGTCCTCTCCTTTGAGCAAGACGCGTCGGTGGGAGGAGCGGGCGAACCACGCCTGTTGGGCGACGTGGTGATCTCGCTAGAAACAGCGGCGCGTCAGGCAGCTTCACGCCGGCGTCCGCTGGCGGAAGAGGCCCGCTTTCTGCTGGCCCACGGCCTGTTGCACCTCGTGGGCTACGACCACGCCAATGTCGCCGACAAACGCCGAATGGACGCGCTGGCGCGGCGTTTGGTGCGCGCGACACTGACGAAATCTGCAGCGCGCTAAGACTTTTCTGCATTTTTTTTGGCAGTTCCGAAAGCCTATCGGCTCGAAGACCGAAGCTCGGACAGCGTACGACCCCCGCGGACGTACTCAAGTGCTGCACTATTTGTTGAACAAATTCCGCTAAGCCCCCAGATTAACACGTGAAATCAACAAACGCTCAGCGCCTGTTCAGCGTCCGTACAGGCGCTCGAAACCTGCCCAAAAACGCCTACGTCTATGCGATTCAGACCGCGGCGCGTGCCCTTCGCCGCATCAAAGAAGCCCGATCAACTGCAGCGGGCGAACTTTTACCCCTTGAAAGCCTGAAATAGCCCTGATATCGCTCGCAGGCCTTGCAGTTGTTGCAGCAAAAGCGCGGTAACGGCTGTATCTGGCGGGATTCGGCGTCAAAATTTGATATTTTTTTGGAGGAAATCGCATGGCTGGCAAGAGACTTACTAAAGCACAGGTAATTGGGGAAATCGCAAACTCGGCTGACCTCGACAAGAAGAGCGTGAGTCGCGTGTTTGAGGGCTTGCAAGAGCTCATCAAGAAGCAGCTTTCGCCTCGCGGCGCAGGTGAGTTTGTAGTTCCCGGTCTGGTGAAGCTCCGCGTTGTCAAGAAGCCGGCAACGAAAGAGCGTCAGGGCATCAATCCTTTCACCAAGGAGCCCATCACCATTCCCGCGAAGCCCGCGAGCAAGAAAGTGCGCGCAACCGCACTCAAGGCTCTCAAGGACCTCGTTCAGTAATAGTAAATCAAGCAAGCAGCCTGTTTAACCGCAGCTGCCTGAGCCCGAATCCCTGACCACTCGCTGGTTGGGGATTCGCGCATTTAGGGCCTTCACCAAAACAGCGTTGCATCGCAGCGCGCCCAACTACTAAACATCCCCGTGCAGCAAATACGAATCAAAAACGGCCACATTCAGCCGATTTGGGCGGGGCACCCCTGGGTGTTTGCGCAAGCCATGCAGCCCGTTGAACCGCAACCAGCGGCCGGCGCAGAGGTGTTAGTGGTAGACAGTGAAGGCAAACCGCTCGGGCGCGGTCTGTTTTCACCGGGCTCCGCACTGCGAGTCCGCCTCTTCACGCGCGATCCCGAGCAGAGTCTGGACGCAGCATTCTTGCAGGCGCGCCTGACACGCGCACTCGAACTGAGAAAATCCTTCGGCCTTCCTTCAGCTGAAACGAATGCCTTTCGTTGGTTGTTCGGCGAAGGTGATCAATTGCCAGGCCTGATCGTCGATGTTTTTGGGGAAACCGCCGTGGTGCAGTTTGGAACGGTTGGCATGGCCGCGCGGCGCGAACTCGTGCTCCAGGCCCTGCAAGCGGCTCTGCCGCTTCGCACCATCATCGAGCAGAGTTCAGCCTTTGCGGCGAAGGCTGAGGGCTTTCTGGTCAAGCGCGGAGTGCTCGTGGGTCCCAAAGAGGGCGCAAACCTGCGCTTCAAGGAACGCGGCTTCGAGTATGAAATCCCGGGTGAGCTCGCGCAAAAGACGGGCTTTTACCTGGATCAACGCCCGCTTCGTGATCGGGTGGAAGCGCTGGCCAAAGGGCGAAGAGTCTTAGATCTCTTCAGCTACGTGGGCTCCATCGGGCTAGCCGCCAAACGGGGCGGTGCCGATCGCGTGTTAAGCGTCGATTCAAGTGAGCCAGCGCTTGAGGTGCTGCGCCAACACAGTGATCGACACGCTTTGCCGATCGAGACCCTCTGCGGCGACGCGCACGAGCTGGTGCGCCAGATGCGCGGCAAAGAGCGCTTCGATCTGGTGATCTGTGATCCACCGAAGCTCGCGCCCCGTCGCTCAGCGCGCGTACCCGCGGAGAAGTTGATGCGGCGGTTGGTGCGAGATTGCAGCGAGCTCGTCACGCCGAACGGTTTGTTGATTCTGAGCTCTTGCTCCGCCGCGCTCGATCTCTTCTCGCTCACCCGCAGCTTGGCGCTCGGTGCCCGAGACGCGGGCCGCACGGCAACCGTTGTCGAACGCGTCTTTCAGGGAGCCGATCATCCCGTGCCAGCGGCGTTCCCGGAGGGGCTGTATCTCTCCAGCGTGATTGCCCGGCTCGATTAGCACGCCTAGGATGGTCCCCATGCGTCCCATCCAAGATCTTTCGCACAGCGAGGCCCAGCGCCTGTCGGGCCTTTTGTTCGATCTGGACGACACCTTTTTGACGGAAGGCCAGATCGTGGAGTCGGCGTTTTCGGCGTTGTATCGCCTGCGCGAAAGTGGCTTAGAGCTTTATGCCGTGACGGGCCGACCCGCGGGCTGGGGACGCTTGATCGCGATGCAGTGGCCGGTAGATGGCGTGGTCACGGAGAACGGAGCGCTGCTGTTTCACCGAGTGGGTCACAGGATTCACGAGCTCGATAGGCTCGATCAGATTGAGCGTCAGGCTCGGACCCGAAAGCTGGAGCTGGTGAAGGCCGACCTCTTGGTTAGATTTCCAGAATTGAAACCCACTGACGACGCTGGCTTTCGGATCAGCGATCTCACGTTCGACATCGGCGAGCACGAACAGGTGAGCCCGGAGCGCGTGAACGAAATGATGAATTTCATCCGCGATGCCGGCGTGCAAGCCATCCGCTCCAGCGTACACTTGCACTTGAGCGACGAGAGTGACGACAAAGCATCTGGCACACTGCGCCTGCTTCAGCTCCTCAAACAGCGCGACCCCACCGAAGCGCGCTATGCCTACGCCTTCATCGGGGACAGCGAGAATGATGCTGCGTGCTTCACCGCCTTTCACACAACAATCGGCGTCCAGAATCTGCGGGGCACGCTCACACGGGGGCCGCGCTACACGACGAGCGGGGCCAGGGCCGCTGGCTTCACCGAGGCTGCAAACAAGCTCCTCACGGCACGCTCGCACTGAAGCCCGGCGAGCAGCTCACCGCCTGGCTTCGTTGTCGAGCCGTCCTATACCCACTGTGAAATGTAATGCCCTCCGGGCAGAAAATGCTATGCAGGGGGCCCTTCTTAAACCCAAAAAACTGGGCCTAGCGATGTCACACACCCAAGAAGCCTTAGTTCAATCCGCGCAAGCGCATCTTTATCAAAACTACCGGCAGCCGCCGCTCGTGTTCGTGCGTGGCGATGGCGCTGAATTGTGGGACGCGTCCGGCAAGCGTTATCTGGATCTGTTCGCTGGCATCGCCGTGAGCACGCTGGGGCACGCACATCCGCGCCTGGTGCGCGCGATTGCTGAGCAAGCGGGCAAGCTCATCCATCTCTCCAACTATTTTTACAACGAGCCGAACATTTTGTTAGCTGAAAAGCTGTGTGCGCTCGCCAGGATGGACCGCGCGTTTTTCTGCAACTCGGGGACTGAAGCGATTGAAGCGTGTTTGAAGCTCGCTCGCCGGCACTTCTTTGCGGCGGGTGAAGTGAAGCGGCATCGGGTGATCGCTTTTGAAAATTCTTTTCACGGGCGTACCCTGGGAGCGCTCGCGGCAACAGGCCAAGCTAAGTATCGCGAAGGCTTTGGCCCCATGGGCGGCGTGAGTCACGTGCCATACGGGGACATGGCCCGGGTTCGGGAAGCCATGGGCGATGATGTGGCGGCCATCCTGGTGGAGCCCATTCAGGGCGAAGGCGGCGTGCTGCCGGCTCCTCCTGGGTTCTTGAAGGAATTGCGCGCCCTCACCACGCAGACTGGCTCTCTGCTCATCCTGGACGAAGTGCAGACGGGCGTGGGGCGGAGTGGGCGTTTCTTGGCGTGTGAGCACGAGGATATCCGGCCCGATGTGGTAGCGCTGGCCAAAGCACTCGGTGGAGGCGTGCCAATTGGGGCAATGCTGTGCACCAAGGCCTTCGAAGGGGCCCTGCCAGCGGGAACACATGGCTCCACCTTCGGCGGCAATCCCCTCGCCTCTGCCGCAGCTTTAGCGGTGCTCGATGCGCTCACCGAAGACAAGCTCATGGAGCGCGCAGCAGTCCTCGGTCAACACCTCACGCAAGGCCTGCGGGCAATCGCCGAGCGTCACCCGAAGCAGGTCGAACAGGTGCGCGGCCGTGGGCTGCTGCAAGCCATGGTGCTGCGTGAGGGCTACGAGGCGCGCCAGGTCCTCGGCCCACTCAAAGATGTCGGAGTCTTGCTCACCGCGGCGGGGGATCGGGCGCTTCGGTTCTCGCCTCCACTCGTCATCAGCGAAGCGTTGCTCGATGAAGGCATGGGCAAAATCGAGCAGGTGATTGGAGCTTTGGCATGACTCGACACCTGCTGAACCTGAGCGACCTCGGCAGTGCCGGGCTCTCTGCGATTCTGGATGCCGCCGACCGTTGGCAGAAGGGGCGCGCCCAGCCCGACGAGGTACAGCCGTTGCGTGGCAAATCCGTCGCGCTGCTCTTCGAGAAGGCGTCCACACGCACCCGCATGTCCCTCGAAGTGGCGGTGGCCGAGCTCGGGGGTCATCCCGTGTTCGTCAGCAACCTATCGTCGCAGCTCGGCCGCGGAGAGCCCATCGCCGACACGGCACGGGTCCTCTCACGGATGGTACACGCCATCACCTTCCGCACCTCTTCCGAAGCGCGGTTGCGTGAAATGGCAGAATTTAGCAGCATTCCGGTCCTGAACGCGCTCACCGATGCAAGCCATCCGATGCAGCTCTTGGCCGATCTGCAGACGGTTCGCCGCGTGCACGGCAAGCTGGAAGGCTTGAGCTACGCGTGGATCGGCGATGGGAACAACATGGCCAATTCTTGGATCGAGGCAGCAGGGCTCTTGCGGTTGCGCCTGAGATTGGCCTGCCCTGAAGGTTACGATCCGGATCCGGCATGGCTCCGTCAAGCCCGCGAACGCGGCGCTGATGTCGAAGTGGTTCGGGATCCAGCGCTTGCCGTCGCGGGCGCTCACGTCATCAGCACCGATGTCTTCACGAGCATGGGACACGAAGGAGAGCAGGAGCAACGGCTCCGCGCCTTCGTCGGCATGCGCGTCACGCAAAAGCTCGTCAGTTTGGCCGACAGGAACGTGATGGTGCTCCATTGCCTTCCGGCCCATCGCGGCGAAGAGATCGATGCGGATGTGCTGGAGGGGCCGCGCAGCTTCGTGTGGGACCAGGCCGAGGCTCGCCTGCATACATCCAAGGCGGCATTGCTCTGGGCGCTTGAGGTCAATGCCTGAAGCTTCCAGGGTGGCCGGGAGCCGTCCTGCCGGCCCTCACTCAATCGCCGTCGATTGCGCCGGCTGTGGTAGCCAGGTGGATCCACTGCGTGCGGAGCGTGTCGGTCACTTCAGCAATCGTTTTCGCTATTTCTGCAGCGCGGAGTGCGAGGCTCGCTTCCGAACCCACGGTTCCTCCGCCCCGCCTAAGAGCCGCCAACGCAGCTCGCGGCCGCCGCCCGCCCCCCACGGTGTCGATGGCGCGCCCGGGGAAGCGAACAGGCGTGAACTTGAGTTCGCCGAGAGCGATGCCCTCGAATTCGACGTTCTGAATGGCAGTGTGCTTGAAGGTCTGGACACGCAGCGCCGAAGCGTGTTGCCCGTTGTTCCAGAAGGAACGGACATTTCAAATCTGCTCTCGGGCTTCGCGGCGCTCGGTGGCTGTCTCGCGATTATCCTACTGCTGGCTGGAAAGTCTGGCCCCTTGGATACGGCGCGCGTTCTTCTGGCCGTTGCGGGTTTCGGAGCGCTGGCGGCGCAGTATTTGCTGCGGGACCGAGATTTGTTGGAACCGCACCCCCTGATTGCGCTCGGTGCGCCGGCGGCGTCGGTGGTCACAGCGAGCGTTGCTAGGCTCCTGGATCATCCGCTGACGGCAACGGCGCTGAACTTAGCCGGCACGATCATCGTAGCGCAAACGGCTTCCATCTGGCTGATCGGGCAGGTGCGACGCAAGTTGAGCGCTGAGCGCGTGCGCTTAGCGGAGTGCCTCAACGTTGAAGCGCAACGGGTTACCGGCGACCAGCTCACGCCCGTTCCAGCCTTGGATCTTAGGCCAGGCGAAGAAATCTTATTGCAAGCCGGGCAAACGCTACCAGCGGATATCACCGTCGTTGCAGGCACGGGCCGCGTGCGACCTTGGCTCAACGCTCAACACTCGGTCGAGTGCAAAAAGGGAGACACACTCGTCGCGGGCGCGGAACTGCTTGAGGGGCAGATTCGGGCGATCGTGGCGTGGGCCGCGGATGATCGCGCCTGGCTGCGTCTCACCTCGGATCCGAGGCGACGCGCCGATCTGCGCTGTGCTATTTCACGCATTGGACGCCTCATAGGTGAACGGGGTGCTCCGATCGCGGCCGCTCTGGCCGCTGTTGTTGCTTTCACTTCCACACCGGATCTGATCGTGATCGCGCTCTTTTCAACCGCTGCGTTCGCTGCCATGTCGAACGTCGTGGCGCTTGAAATTGCGGCGCTCTGCGTGAGTCGGAGTGTATTCCTTGCGCTGAACAATGGCATTGCGTTCCGCAGTCCCGTAGCATTCGATCGCGCCTCCAGCGTAACGTCAGCGGTCTTCTGCGCGCGAGGCACGTTGCTCTTGGGCGAACCCGAAGTGGCGAATATTGAAGCCTTCGGCGCACACAAGCCGGAGCACGTGTTGGCCCTGCTCGCTGGTGCCCAAGCCACCTTCACCGATCCGGTGGCGCACGCTGTATTGCGCGCGGCTCGTGCGCGAGGCATCCGCCCGAACGCCGTGCGAGTGCCGACGCTCGTTCCCGGGCTCGGTGTCACTGCGGTGGCATCCGGCGGGGAACCCCTCTTGGTGGGCACCCGCGCTCTGATGTTGCGAGAAAGGATCAGCATCGCGTTTGCTGAAGCTCGCATTTCCGAAATGGAGGCCATGGGGCGGAGTGTGCTCTTGGTGGCCCAGAGTCAGCACCTCGTGGGGGCGGTGGGTCTTCAGGATGGCTTGCGGCCAGGAGCTCGCGCCGCGGTTCAGCACTTGCTCGACGTGGGTGTCGAGCCTGTCCTTTTGTCGGCGGACTCCCGGGATACCTGTGAAGCCCTGGGCCGGACACTCGACATCGAACATATTCGCCCCGAGCTTCTGCCGCTCGAGGCCAGCGAAGCCATCCATCGGTTGGCCGATGCGGGGGCAACCGTCGCAGTCGTGGGCAACAGCCCCGTGGATGATGCTTGTTTGAGCGCGGCGCAGGTGTCCATCGCACTCGGCTCGGCGGGCTCAGGAACAGCCGAGTGGAGCGTGCAGCTGGCTTCCGATGACGTTCGCGACGCCGCACTCGCAGTCCGGATTGCGCACCGTTCTCGAGCGTTGGCACGGATCGCGATCATCACGAGCTACGCACCCGCCATGTTGGTAGCCGTCGCTTCCGGGCTTGGCCTGGTGTCTCTGGTGCTAGCGCCGCTCGTGGGGCTAGTCGCTGTTTCGGTGGCTGTGCTTCGCTTTCGCACTACAAACCTCGAATAAATCTAGAATTCTAGCGCGGGTTGCCAAAGGGCAAGGGCCAGACTTGACGTAACGTAACCCGCGGGGAATATGTTGGGCGTGAAGCCAGGGGCCCCTCTGAATGCAGCCGGCAAGACCGACGCGGAGCGCCTGCGTGGCGATCTGGATCAGTACATGGCCGATCGAGGTCTGCGCTCCACCGAACAGCGGCGCGCCATCATCGATGCGTTCTTTGATTCCACCGAACACATGTCCATCGATGATCTCCTGCTGCGGGTGCGCTCTGAAGATCCGAGAGTGGGTTACGCCACCGTTTATCGGACGATGAAGATGCTCACCGAAAGCGGTGTGGCGCACGAACACAAGTTCGGCGATGGCTTCACCCGCTATGAGCTCGGCGATGCCAATACCCATCACGATCACCTGATCTGCTTAGCCTGCGGCAGTATCACAGAATTCGAAGAGCCTTTGATAGAACAGCTCCAGGAGCGGGTCGCCTTGCGCTATCGCTTCTTAGTCCAGGAACACAAACACGAGCTTTATGGGGTGTGCGAGGCGTGCCAGAAGAAGCCCGCTTAGCCTGCGGCGTTCAAGCGTGGCGTCACCTCAATCACTCGTCTGTCAGTCACAACGTCATCGCACGCGGCGTCCTCTGCCGTGACGGGGATCTCCATCAGCAACTGAAAATCATAGGCCACCACCACACTCCGGGCGGGCGGACAGAATTCTGGCAGCGTCACGTCGTAAAAGCCGCTTCCATACCCCAATCGATGCCCACTGCCCGTCACGGCGAGTGCCGGCACCACGATCAGATCCAGCTCACCCGAATGGAGCGCAGGCGCATCGGCTTTCGGCTCCCAAAACCCCTGACCGAGATCGGTCAAATCATCGATTCGCTCGGTGCTGGCAAAGCCAGTTTGCAGTGCCTCGCCATTGGGGCGCAAGAACGGATAGGCCACGCGCTTGTTGTTAGCTCGAGCGTGCGCATCCAGGCCTCGCAGGTCCACCTCCCGTTTACCGAGCATGGGCCAAAAGAGCGCCACACTGCGAGCCTCGAGGTAAGCCGGCAGAGCGATGATCCGTTCGACTATCAGCTCGCTGCGTTTGAGCATGGCCGCTTCCGGATAAGCCTTACGCAGCGCTCCCATACGCTTTCGGATTTGCTGCTTGGCGCGTGCCGTCAGCTCGATCAGCTCTTCGGGCGAAAAACTAGGTTCCACGGGGACGCTCATAGCATCCCCGTGCACCTTAGAAAGCTAGAGCTTTTCCGATGCTGTTCTGCGCCAACGCAACGCCAAAGCCAAGCCCAAGAACAGCGAAAGACCGAAGCCTCCGGCGCCGCGCGCCCCAGAAGCTGAGCAGCCATTGCTCGCCACCGAGTCGTCGTAACCTTCGACGCCGCTACTCCCGCCTGAGCCCGTTGAAGCGCCCGCCGCCACCGGTTGGCCTCCACCAGTCATGCTACTCGTTCCACCAGTTCCACCGGTTCCGCCAGAAACGGGCGCACGTGGCTCAGGTTTCGGAAGAGCAGCGCTGTAGCTCGCAACGGCCGCCACGATCTGACTCGTATTGTCCTCCAGCATCTTTCCCGAACCCGATTCTGCTTGGCGCAAAATCCGTTGGTTCGCAGGCCCCGTGCTGATGGAATCGGGCCAAGTGCCGATCTGCGCTGGCCCACCGCGCACGACCCCGCCTTTGGGAAGTTCGATGCGCCAAGGGGCCTCGTTTTGATAGAACCCGGGAGCACACTCGATAATGCGCTCGGCGGTGTGGATATTGTTCACAGGAGCCAGATCGGCATTGAAGGCGAACAGCGGATCGACCGTCATCTCAGCCGCTGAGAGGGTCGTATAGAGGCGTGTTGTTTGGGGATGAGCGTCGATGAGCTGTTGAACCAAACGGACGGGCTGAATCACATCCGCGTCAATTCCCGCTAAAAACTGAGCGGGATCGAGCGAAGCTTGGCAGGGATAACAAGTGCGAAGCCAGTCCGTTGGGGCACCTGCTGGAGTCGTTGCGTATTTAGCCACCACATCCCAGAACCCATCCATAGCGCTGAAGCGGTCACGGGCTGCCAAGAAAAGATCATTGGGCGCAATGAAAGGCTGCATTTTGAAATCCTGCCAGCTGCTTTCCTCACCAGCCGACCAAACCATATCCTTCAAGTTCGCGGAAGGCTGCGCGTACTCGGTGACAAATCCCTGGCCGCCCGCATCATTGGCTGCCGCCGTGACCACATCATTGTAGTTACTCGCCGCGTTGAACCAATTGATGCGCGCCTCGTTCAGCTCCAGGCCGTAGTAATTCTGTGGGATCGCTTGCGATTCGCCCAGTACCCAGGTGAGCACACCCATGTTCTCGTTGGCCGCTACGGCCGTGAGCTTGATGGGGATCATCGGCTTGGTCGCTTGGTACGTGAGCACCAGCGGCCGAATCGAACCGGCGTCCGCCCCCTTCACCAGCCGCAACGCCAATAGATACATGCCATCGGCGAGGTACGGCCCGAGCAAGCCCGGGGCGCCAGGCGGTACATCGTACCCCTGTTCCCGGAGCCATTTCACCGCTGAATCCGCCGGATTGGGGAGGCTGGCTTCGAGCGAAATCACAGTCCACTGGAAGGCGCCAACAATGCCGGCAGCCTCGACGGTAACGCCGGTCGGCGAAGCAGGGGTTCCCGCGGAAGCACCGCCGGTTCCGGCTGAACCCAGACTAATACCCGAATTTGCATCGAAGGTAGGCAATGAGTCGCACTGCCCTTCAACGCGCGTCGTTAAGTTGTACTGAGGGTTGGTCGCCGCCTGCAAACGTTGGAAGGCAACGTTGGAAGCAACGGCTATCTGATTGTCCTTAGGCACCGAGGAAATGGGCAAAAGCCAAGAAAAATTCTTCGAAGGCCCTTGATATTGGATCTCGATCACGGCCGTGACGGTGCCATCGTTGTTCTTCGCGAAAATGATGCGCTCAGCTGCCTGATTCACCGGCTGCGACTGCGAACAAAAGAATCCGCCGCAGGCTGCCGCGGGCCTCACCCCACTCAGCGCTCCCGAGGCGAGGACGCCTGAAATCAACCATCGAAAAAATGTGTGCTTCATAACCGCTACCCTTTCAAACCAGGCTCCCCCACCAGCACCGCGACATGCCCTGCGTGATCCGGCCGGAATTGGCACAGATTGGCACAGATTGGAGCGTTGGGAACCATTTGCCAAAGAGCTGTGCAAGGCTAATGCCAGCATCAAAACAGGCTGCGTTGCAGGTATCGTTTTTGGTGATTTGCCGCATTCAAGCAACGTGAGATCATGCCGGCACGAAACCTGCTCATTGGTTCCCCGAATGCAAGCCTCCCTACTCATTCTCACGAGCGCCATTTGTGCATTCGGTTGCTCGGAAGCTCCGGCGTTCGCCGTAGAACCCTCGCCCGTCACGCCCAGTAACGTCGAGGTGCAAATCGGGACCCCCGCAGGCTCAGATGGGCTTGATTTCGCCCCACTCAGCGAGGGTGCTGAGCTCGGCCTGCAGACATTCGGTCAAGGCGGCACGCACGTGCTGATCGCGGCACGCTGCAGCGGCTTTGGCAGCCGCGCCTTTGTCTCCGCTTCGCTCACCAACCTAACGACGGGCGTCGTGGTGGAAGCGCCTGCGCCGGCACGGCCTCAACTCCTGTTTTGCGCCGATACCGGCGTTTGCGATCTTGTCCCCTATCTGGTGCATGCCAGCGGCATCACCCTACCCAGCGAAGAAAGAAACGGCCTGCACGTGCTGTTGCGTGTCAGGGCCCGAAATGAAGCGGGGCAGAGCGCCGAGACTACTCGGGAAGTCGTGCTGAGCACGGCAGCTCTGTAGCCCGCAGCGTTCAAGGGGCGCCCTGCCCCGCATCACGATCGGCGACGAAAGACGAAAGTAGACAACCCATGCGAAACCTCTGGCACCTCTCCACCCTTTCACTAGCACTAGCCGCCCTGCTCACCTTCGGCTGCAAGAGCGAGCCGAATCCCGCCGCCGAATCAACCACATTTGCATGGGTAGCTCACAGCGAAGCTGCGGCCTTGCTCAGCGTGCACGGCACGACCGCTCGCGACGTATGGATGGCCGGAGCTGACGATGGGAAAGGCCCCTTAGTCCTGCATTGGGATGGCAGCGCGTGGGAGCGACGCGCCACCGGTGTGAGCGGAGATCTGTGGTGGGTGCATGCCACCCAAGCAGGGCCCGTGTTCCTGGGTGGTTCCGAGTCGCTGTTCCTGCGTTACGAGGACGGGAACTTCACACGCCTCCGCACGCCTGGCCTCGGCAAACACACTGTGTTCGGTATCTCGGCCCAAACCCCCAACGATGTGTACGCAGTGGGCGCGATTGCAGGCAAAAACGGCTTCATTTGGCACTACGACGGCACGACAGTCAGCGATGTCGCTGTCCCGTCGGATCTGCCCGCCGACGAACATCACGACAACCCAGGGCTTTTCAAAGTTTGGGTGGCGTCGCCCAACGACGTGTGGATCGTGGGTGCGCACGGGGTCGTGCTGCGCGGCAACGCGAGCGACGGTTTCTCACTAGTGCAATCCGGTGGAGAAGAAATCTTATTCACGGTGCACGGCAGCGGAGAACATGTAGCGATCGTGGGTGGCACCGGAGTTGGCAAGATCCTCGAAAGCGCTGGCCCAACTCTGGAAGATCACACACCCTCTTCTGCACCGCTCTTACAGGGTGTTCACGTGACTCCTGGCGGCGTCACCTGGGCCGTGGGTGCTGGCGGCAGCATCTTTCGTGGGGTGCAAGGGGCGTACACAGCAGTTAATCCGAGGTTGGACTTTAAAGCTGCTGAATCGCTCCACGCCGTCTGGGTGGATCCGAGCGGCGGTGCCTGGGCGGTGGGCGGCGATGTGCTCACCCCAGAGCTGGATCAGGGGCTGGCGCTCTCCAGTGCCCCTGGCGTACCTGAATTCGTGGTCCCCAAGCCTCCGGCTCTGCTGCCCAGCTGCCTGGACACGGCCATCGATCCGCATCCTCAAGGCTCGATCGCGCGCCGCTGGAACGAGCAGCTGCTGAATGCGATTCGGCGCGATGTGCCGCGCCCCGGTGTGCATGCTCGCAATCTATTCCATACCTCGATCGCGTTTTGGGATGCTTGGAGCGCCTACGATACCCAAGCCAAGGGTTATCTCAGCCGTGAGCGGCAGACGGCGACCGATGTGGATCTGGCACGCACCGAAGCGATTTCCTATGCGGCCTATCGGGTGCTCAGCCAACGCTATGCCAAGGCTGCTGGCGGTGACGATTCCCAAGCGTGCTTCGATGCCTTCATGGGCAAGCTTGAGTTCGACCCCGCGGATACGGTGACGGAAGGGTCCACGCCACGTGCACTCGGGAATCGAATTGGCAAAGCCATCATCGAGGCGTTCGCTGCAGATGGCGCCAATGAAGCCACCAATTACGCCGATCCGGAGGCTTTTGTGCCTGATTCGCGGAATCTCGTGCTGGATCAGCCCGGGAGCAAAGCCGAAAATCCGCTGCTTTGGCAACGGTTAGTTCTCGCCAAATCTGAAACCCAGAATGGGATCCCTTCGGATGCTGGGGCGCAAGGCTACATCGGCGGGCAATGGGGCAAGGTTTCACCCTTTTCGCTGGTGCGTGCAGCACCCGACGCGGCGTACCTAGATATCGGCAAGCCGCCCACAGCGCTCGACGCGGGGCTCACCACTCAAGTGGTCGACGTGATTCGACGTTCGTCAGAACTCGACGTCGACGATCCCACGCTCATCGATATCTCCCCGGCAGCCGTTGGCAACAACCCGCTCGGCACCAACGACGGCCACGGCTACACGGAAAACGCCGTCACCCGCGCCGCGTACGCGCCGAACAAGGTACGAAGAAGCGATTTTGGGCGTGTGTTGGCCGAATTTTGGGCAGATGGACCAGCCTCAGAAACGCCACCTGGACACTGGAATACCATCGCGAACAGCGTTGCCGACAGTCCAGAGTTGAAGCGCCAGCTCTTCGGCAGCGGCGCTCTGCTGGATCCGCTCGCCTGGGATGTCCACATCTATTTGGCCATGAACGGAGCGCTACACGACGCCGCGATTGCCGCCTGGGAGCTAAAACGCAAATACCTCTGCTCCCGCCCCATCACCCTCATTCGCTACATGGGCCAAAAGGGTCAAAGCACCAACCCCAACGCAGCGGCGTATTCTCCACAAGGCCTGCCCCTCATCGACAACCTGATTGAGATGATCAGCGCTGAAAGCTCCGCGCCGGGCCAACGCCACTCAGGGCTTCAACGTTACGTCGGCGAACTCGCCGTGCGTTCGTGGCGTGGCGAGCCCGGCGACAGAAAAAATGAAATCGGCGGTGTGGGCTGGCTCCGCGCGAGCGAGTGGCTCCCCTATCAACGCCGCACCTTCGTCACACCCGCCTTTCCTGGCTACGTTTCAGGGCACAGCACGTTCAGCCGCGCCGCCGCCACAGTGCTCGCTGAGCTCACCGGTTCCCCCTATTTCCCGGGCGGTTTGGGCACCTTCGCGAGCACCCCAGGTTACCTGTACTTTGAACAGGGCCCGTCAGCACCCGTCACGCTAGAATGGGCCACCTATTTCGACGCCGCCGATCAAGCGGGTCAATCTCGCATCTGGGGCGGCATCCATGTCGCAGTCGACGATTTCGACGGTCGCCGCATGGGCTCAGCCATCGGGGTTTTGAGCATTGCGAAGGCGAAAACGTATTTCGACGGCAGCGCGGTGCCCTGATCTGACACGAAGGGGTTGAGGGTAGGGAGCAGAAGCCATTCGAACTGAGAAATCGGTCGGAAGGCATTTAACAAGTCACAACTTGACAAGTCGTAACTTGACAAGTCGTAACTTGACAAGTCGTAACTTGACAAGTCTCACCTTGTTGTATGAACTTGGGCCATGTTCGTAGGACGAGCCGCCGAGTTGGAACTTCTGGAGGACCAATACGCACGCACCCGATCGGCGTTCGTGCCGATCTATGGCCGGCGCCGCATTGGAAAGAGCGAACTCATCGTAAAATTCCTTGGTGGCAAGCCCGCGATCTATCACGTGGGGAAGACCGCCCCTGCACAACTGCAACTCCGTGAGCTGCTCGAGCAAGCCGCGGTTGTTTTGGATGAGCCGCTGCTGCGCAACCTGCCGGCCGATGACTGGCGGGGAGCCCTCGATCAAATCACCCGGCGTGCGGTCGGCAAGAAGCTCGTCTTGGCGCTCGACGAGTTTCAATGGTTGGCGCACGCCACCCCTCACTTGCCTTCAATACTGCAAGAGTTCTGGGATACGCGTTGGTCAAAATCGAATTCGGTGATGCTGATTCTGTGTGGATCCTACGTGGGCTTTATGGAGCGGGAGGTTTTGGGCAAAAAGAGCCCATTGTTCGGTCGGAGAACCGCGCAGATCCGTTTGGCGCCGTTCCCCTATTGGGAGGCCCGCGCCTTTCATGCGCGCTGGTCGGTCATCGACCAGGCCAGGGCTTACTTCCTTCTGGGTGGGGTGCCGCAATACCTGAAAGCCTTCGATCCGCAGCGTTCGCTTGAGGGCAATATCGAAACGGCGATTCTTGATGAGTTCGCGCCTTTGTTTCGCGAGCCAGAGTTTTTGCTGCGCGAAGAGTTGCGCGAGATCGACGGTTACTACGCAGTGCTCATGGCTGTGGCGGAAGGTCATTCCGACATCGCGTCCATCGGCGACCGCAGCGCGCTGCCCACACGCAGCCTACCGTATTACCTGCAGCAATTGATCAACCTAGGCTACTTGGGTCGGCGTTACCCTTTGACCGAAGGAAAGCCTCACGCGAGGCAAGTTCGTTTCGTTGTGGAGGATCCTTTGCTGCGCTTTTGGTTTCGATTTGTTTTCCCGAACCTCAGCTACTTGCAGCAAATGGGTCCCAGCAAAACCTTCCGCGAACGGATCAGGCCTGAGCTTCCGTCTTACTTTGGCAGTTGCTTTGAGCGACTCTGTCGGGAAGCGATTCCCTTGCTTTACAAGAGCGAGGGCCTGTCAGCGACGTTTGCCGTGGGCGAATATTGGGACAAATCGGTTCAAATTGATGGGGTCGCTCTGCGCGATGACAATTGGGTCGACCTGATGGAATGCAAATGGGGCCCCATCCGATCAGCAAAGTCGGTGGAACAAGAGCTAAAGGCAAAGGTGCCCCAATACCCCAACAAGCGCAACGCCACGATCGGACTGCGTGTTTTTTCCAATCACGCAGCAAAAGGCTCATCCGACGAAGTGAAATGGACGACCCTAGAAGAACTCTACCGGCTGTCGCCCGTTGCTACCCTGCGACGCGCTGACAAAATCGGTGGTGGCGTGGGAGGAGGCTGAGAAGCAAGCCCAAGCTTGGCGAGCAGCGAAGTGGCAGCTTGTACGGTGGTGGCGGCTTCAAGCCAGCGCATGGGTCCGCCGCAGCGGACACAAGTATCAAGATGTGCCCGAAACACATGAGCCAGCAGCCAGGCTCAGCTATCGCTCGGAAAGCTTTGAGGTTTCGCGCCTCGAAGGCGTCAGCAGTCCATTTCGCTTCGACGGCGTCAACACGGTCCCTGTCGAAGGGCAAAATGAAATCAACCTCTCGCTTTGCTTTGTCCCACCAATAGTGGACCCGCGGCAGATGTGAGAACGACTGCATCGTTTCTAGTACAAGGTGTTCAAGCAAAACACCCCGATCGTCTGCGCGTATGTCGCGAATGCTGCGGGCGTGACAAACGAAGTCCGTATCAAATGCGAAAGCCTTGGGGGCGTGCACAAGTTCACGGTCGTTCGTGCCTCCGCTCCACGGTCGAATCCGCGTGAGGACATGAGCACGTCCGGACGAACTAAGCACGAACGCAGCTTCGCGAGTTCCAGGCTAATATCCCGCGCTGCAAGCCCTCGACGCGCTGCTCAGTAGCGAGCAGAGGGTTGAAAGCGTCGCCTTGGCCGTGGGATTTCAGAGCCCTGGCATGTTCTATCGCGCGTTCAAGAAGGCGACCGGCGGAACGCCAGCCGAGTTCCGCAAAACTGAAGCGGACGGAGAACACCGATCTCTGGCGCAAGCACCCTCGCGCTGACTATTCAGAATAGTAAGCATGCTTACTTTCTCATTCGACGTTCTAGTAGGTCTTTTTTAGCGCCCTGCCTCACTTTGCCAAGACTTGGTCGAGCTTACTTTGCAGATCTTGCTCTCGGTGAAAGCCACGCGATTCAATGAGTGACAAATTCGCACGAACCCGAATCAGGTCAAGGTTGGGGTTGCGGCTGATGAGACGATCCGCGTCAATGCGATCCTGAAGCCGCCGGTCAGTCATGGAAAGGATCTTCATCGCGAGAAGCTCCTCGGGCTCCGCAACCGGCACCAATCCAACATCCGGTAACTCCACGCCGGTTGCTCGGGCTACGACCTCTTGCTCGATACCGCACGACGCAAACAGCAAGTCCACCGTAACTCCACTGGATGAACGCAAACGCACCGTCGAGAGACGGCCCACCGCATCTTGTTCGACCGTCGCCAGCGGCACATACCCAACGCTACTCAGAAAGCGCACCAAGCGCGCCGCTGCGTGATCATCCTCCACCGCAAGGGCCACATCAACGTCACGTGTGAAGCGAACTTCCCCGCGCACAGAGACGGCAATCCCACCGACCAACGCAAACTCTCCGCCCGCCGCTCGCAAGTGAGTAACGATCTGGCGCAGCGCCCGGAACACATCATCAGTCGTCATCTTCGCCCCCAAGCCAGTCGATGAAGGCCTTATCAATCTCTCCTTCGGTGGCGTCGGGGAAACGGTGCCTTAAAACAGCTCTCTTGAGACGAAAGCCTGTAGCCATGAGCTCGATGGTTTGCAGAAGCTTGACCTGAGCCGGGGTACTTAGGTCGTCCCCTAGTGCCGCTTCTTCGATCGCATCCATCTTCCTGTGTTTAGCACACTTCGCCGATCACACCCCAAGTGCCGATAAAATTCGGCGGCGTTCGGTTGCCATTGCAGCGGCAGCGTTGGGGGGCGAACGCGAGGCGTGGGAGTTTAGACTCTATCGCGTGCGCGTCGCGAGAACAGCGCCCACAGCGCCGTGCCGAGCACTCCCCAAACGCCAAACCCACCGTTGCCACGTTCCGCCAACTTCATCGAACAAGACGCCTCGCTTGCCCCCGCAGGTGAGGCGCCGTCGGCAGGTAACACCGTAGACGTGCCGGCACTGGCCGCTGCTGGTAATCCAGTCGCCGCTCCGCCAGTCGCCGCTCCGCCAGTCGCCGCTCCGCCAGTCGCGCCCCCTTGTGGGGGCGCCAAATCCATCCCACCGCAACCTCCGGGAACGTCAGCGGCCATGCTCACAAAAACCGTCCGCCAGTCGCTCGCGTGACCGGCAACATCGTGCACCCGAACACGGGTCGAATAGGATTGTCCGGCCGTAATTCCCGCGAGCTCATTGCTGCCAAAGCAACCCATCGTTGTTTGACCGAGTCGCAAGGAGTTCCCATAGACGTAGTTCGAGAAAATGTTGGTTGCGCCTTGGGGCAACTGCACTTCGAACTCCACCCAAATTGGGTTGTCCCCCGCATCGGCAACGCCAGATAGCGTGAGCCCAGCCCCCACCGAAGGCGAACAGAGTGCGCCGTTCCCACCGGGCGACGTGCTAACGCCTTCGAACGTGGGCGCCGACTCATCGCGCGAAGTGCCGGTGGTGAATTGCGACACGGCACCGGCCGTTCGCATGATTCGATACTCCGTATTCGGAGCTAGCTCTGCCGTCGGCTTTAGCCTCCAGAGCCCAGAGGCGGCCCCCATACGTTCAGCCGTTGCTATCAAACTCTGGTCCGAAACGCGCTCCAGGCGTGGCGGCATCAGCTCACCAGAATGCGCCGACAACATCAGATCAAGATTGAGTGGCACACCGCGAACCAAGGATACCAATTCCGAGACCTGCGCGCACTCGCAGGCCCCACAGGCGAAAGCCGGCGGCGCCGAAGCGGTGAGAAGCGCGAAAGCGCCGAGCCCGGAAACCAACCACGCGGAGTCGTGTTTCATAGGCTGGAAGGCTGACTTAGCTTCGTCGGGACCGCAACCCTAGAAGTCGCAACTCCACCTTCGGCGCCTTTGACGCGGGCGGTTAGCTCGGGTTGAGTCGCACAACCTTCAGACGCAGCACCGGATAGGATGCCGTTCCCGCTCGCTCAAAGCGGACGGCGTTTGGGCTCACCCGGAGCGCGAGGATACTTGTTGGGTGTTCGCATCTGCTTGCTGAGGAAGAGCACTGGGGTGATGTTCGATGCGTGATAGCTCAAGGCCTAGGGAGGTTAGTGAGAGCAGAAGCAAGAGCAGGCCAGCTAGCCTGCGACGCTCTGAACCCAGCTCATCACGTCACCGAAGCTCAAGGAGTGGTGAGATCGATCAACTCGTCCAGGAGATGCTAATACTCGGTGTGAGCGCTGTCGCTCGCGTGACCGGCAACATCGTGCACCCGAAAAGTGTGTCATTCCCTGTCCGTCCTGAGGTTGCGTGCCAACCTCGCCGAGCATGGGGAATGCCTTTCTGGCGGCTTCGCTGAGCTCCGCGCGAATCAAGCCGAAGTATAGCAGGAAGCGGTCCCGGTCGAACTCGTGGAACCCTCGCCACGATCGAGCAGAAGCGAGCCGCCGACAGCTCGCGATAGAACCCGACCTCCGCCGCGAGCACGCTGACGATCCGCTGTACCTGCGCGCATTGGCGGGGCGACACGCGGTTTTCTATCTGATCGAGTCAGACAGGCCGATCCCTGTCGTTCGATGCATCCTGGCTGCAATCCTGGATCACATCCAACGGGATCTCGATCGTTTCCTCGCCATCCTTGCAGATAGCGTGGGCGCCACTGGCATGGAGGACTAAAGCTAAGAGTGCGAAGTAGGCGAGGGCGCGAAATGTCATGGGCTGCTGCCTAACGGAACTATGGGTCACACGCTGGAATGGACAACCGAGCGATCGCCTGTAGCACGCCAGGCCTGCCCTTGGCGTTCTCTATCCTGCTATTTGCTTCACCAATTCTGCTTCACCAATTCTGCTATTTGCTTCCTCAATCCTGAACCACGTCGCACTCCTCTGTCCGCTTCAAGGCGTCACGCGTGTCACGGCGTCTTGAAAGATCTTAGGCGTTGACAAACACGATTTTGGCTGAATAGGCTGGCGGTTAACCACGGGACATTTATGGTGCGGCACCCCATCAACAGGATTGTATTGATCGCGAGCGCCGTGGTGCTTTCATGGTCGTGTAGCGATAGCTCGCAACCGCGCCCCGCCACTGGAGCCCAAGGAGGCGATGCGGGGGCCGCTTCCACCGGCGGAGCAGGGGGAGCCGCAACTACCGTACCGTCCGGCGGCAATTTGGGCAGTGGGGGCGCTTCCGGCGCGGCTCAGGTGCCACCCTCTGGAGGAATGGCCGGCATTGGCGGCGGCGCGGCTCAGGCGGGCGGAGCGGGGCCCGTGGTTCCGGTGCTGGGAGTCATGACGCAGGCACGGAGCTGCGACCAAGGCATGCTGCAGGTCACCATCCTGGATGACAGTGTGGTGCGCTTCCGTTTCGTCGGTACGCCACCCCAGCCCGATCGCGGTTGGCTCTTCGACACGAGCGCGTTTGGTGGCCCGACGGTCGCGAGCGTGAGCGACACGGCCGAGCAGCTCGCAATTCGCACCGCGACCCTTGAGATCCAAGTGAATGGTGCCAAGTGCGCCTTGCAGATCAACGACCTTGGTGGAACCAGCCTTTGGAAGGAGACAACCAACTACAGCCGTGGAGTCGACGGTCCCGTTATTGGCAGGGAGCTTGCCCCGAACGAACGGATCTTTGGCCTGGGTGACAAGACGGGCGCGGCCGACCGGCGCGGCCGGAGCTTTGAATTCTACAACTCCGATGCCTACGGCTACACGAGCACCACCGATCCGGTTTACCAAACCCACCCCTTCTTCCTCTCCTCGATCGGGGGCCGTGCCACGGCGGGATATTTTGCGAACAGCTTCAGGAGTCGCATGGATGTCGGCAAGGCGAAGCCAGACGAGCTGTCCATCTCGGCGATTTCCGGCGAGATGGACCTCTTCTTTTTCGATGGTCCGAGTCCACGCGAAGTCATCGAGCGTTACACGCGACTCGTGGGCCGTCCTTTCTTGCCGCCGCTCTGGGCTCTCGGCTATCATCAGTGCCGCTTCAGCTATTTTCCTGCCAGCCAGGTGGAGGAGATTGCCAATAATTTTCGCAGCCGAGGCATGCCCGCCGATGCGATCTGGCTCGATATCGCGTACATGGATGGGTACCGCGATTTCACCTTCGACCCCGGCGGCTTTCCGGATCCGGCGGGGTTCATTGCAGGCCTCGAGGCTAAAGGCTTCAAGGTTGTCAGCATCATCGATCCCGGGGTGAAGTACGAGCCCGGAGGGACGTACGCCGCCTACAACACCGGAGTGGCTGGCGACCACTTCATAAAGACCAGCGACGGACAGCTGGCCATCGCCGAGGTGTGGCCAGGGGACGCTGTGTTCCCGGATTTCACGCGCCCGGCGAGCCGCTCTTGGTGGGGAGCTTGGATCGCCACGCTGAATGATTTAGGGATGCGCGGCATTTGGATCGACATGAACGAGCCCGACACGTTCACTCCGTTCCCCGTCAATGCCGTGGTCGACGGCGCAGGCACCCAAGCGAGCTTTGATGAGGTTCACAACGTTTATGGCTATCTGATGGCGCAAGCCACCTTTGAAGGGGCCCTCAAAGGCAAGCCCAATCGTCGCCCTTTCGTGCTGAGTCGCGCCGCGTCTCCGGGCATCCAAAAGTACGCTGCCGTGTGGACCGGCGACTCGTCATCCAACTGGGAGACGCTCAGAATGACCCCGACCATGTTGCAAGGACTGGGCGTGAGCGGAGTGCCGTTTTCTGGTTCTGACGTTGGAGGCTTCACCGGCGCGCAGTCCCCCGAGATTTATGGTCGTTGGTTCGAGGTTGGCGCGTTTTCGCCGTTCTTCCGCAGCCATGGGCTGCAGCAGGAGCCGTGGCAATTCGGCGCTGAAGTCGAAGCGGCGGCCCTGAGCCTCTTGCAACTTCGTTACTCACTGCTTCCCTACTGGTACTCGACGTTCTTCGAGTCAACGCGAACGGGCGCGCCGATCGTGCGGCCATTGTGGTTCGAATTCCCAGCAGACGAGGCCGCGTATCAACACGAGGACGAGTTCTTCGTAGGCTCAGGTCTGTTGGTGGCGCCGATACTAACTGAAGGCGCCACCGCCCGAGATGTTTACCTGCCGGCGGGAGTTTACTACGATTGGTTCGGCGGCGGCGCGGCTGTGGGCCCCACCACCGTGCGCATGCCCGCTCCTATGGGCAAGCCACCCTTGTTCGTCCGAGGTGGCAGCGTCATTCCGCGCGGCGAGGTCGTCGAATACGTAGGCGCACCTTCCAACGGAACGCTTCACCTCGAGGTATTCCCGGGCCTCCCCGGCACCAGCGCGCGCTCCTCGCTATACGAAGACGACGGCGAGACCCTCGCCTACCAACAAGGCGCATCGGCAACCACGCCACTCTCTCTCGACGTCACAGCGGCGGGCCTCACCCTGAACATGGGGGCACGCGCCGGCGCGTTTTCGCCATCCCCCCGCACGGTACAAGTCGTCATCCATGGTGTCGTCGGGCAACCCAGCGGAGTGAGCGTCAATGGAGCAAGCAGCCCATCTGAGTACAACTCCGGGCAGCAGACGCTCACGCTCACCTTTGCCGACGCGGCAGGCGGCCACGTGGTCGAGGTCAAGTACGACGCCGCCACTTTGCCCAAGCCCGCCGGCAGCTAATTCGTAGCGCAGCGTTGTTAGGTTTGGCTGCAAGAAAGGAAGATCAGCCCTATCGTCAACGGCTAGGATAGAACGCCGTCGAAGCTGGCTATTACGATTGAGCTCAGAAACCGAATAGTGACGTGAGAGCCGACACCGTTCTCAGCGTGGAAGGCAACACCGACGTCCCGCGAGGCGTTTAGACCGCGATTCGAGCGAGGACTGAGGCACCGGCAAGAGGCGAAAGCCGCCGGCAAACAGCAACTCCCCGCGTTTGGGTCGTCCTCACCAGGTTTGGCACTGAGGTCTCACCGGAGTCTGAGAGCAGGCACCGATAGATCTCCGCACTGAGGTGCTCGCTTCCAGCAAAGGGAGCAGCACCCCTGAGGGCAACAAGAGTCCAGCGTCAGACCCTCAAACCTCAGCTGCCCTGAAGAAACCGGTGGTGGCGTCGGAGGAGGCTGAGGAGCAAGCCCGAGCTTGCCGAGCAGCGAGATGGCAGCCTGCTCGGTAGTGGGGCGAGCGTCGTCAGGTTGGGGGTTGGCCTTGGGGAACAGAAGCTGGTCGCCCGAAGCCGGAGGCGGCTTGAAAACAGAAGAATGCTGTGGCGACTTAGGGACTACTTCGGAACGGAACTTGGAGTGGTTTGAGCGGACGCCGAAATAGCGCCCCAGATGAAAGCGCGGCGGAGGGATAGCCGCGATGCGGCGGATGATGAGGTCGCGGGGCGGAAGCAGGAGTGCGGGCCGGGCTGTTGCGCGCCTAGCATCCTGAGTCGGATCAGGATCGAAGTGTTAGCGTTCAGCTGCGCGCACGCGAGAGTACGCGAGCCCGCCCTTCTGTTGCAACGCCATGATGGGCGGCGCGCACCACGGAAGGCCCTACGGTGGCGCGCGGTGACTTGCTAGCTCGCCGGCGTGGTGACTTTCGAGGCGACCGGGGTTCGGAGATCAGAATCTCTGCAGGGATATGAAGGGTTTGGTGGAGGCTCCTGATCATGGGCAGGGTGAGCGGGCGCCGACCCGTCAAGACTTCGGAGACGCGTGCGCGCGATCCGATCAATGGCTCAAGCTCCTTCCTCGACCAACCTAGCTGTTCACAACGAGAGGTTATGGCCTCGATGGGAGAAAGCGCCAGAATCGGGAATGCGCGACGCTCGTAAGTGTCCACCAGGGTCGCGAGCGCATCGAGTTCTTGCTCTTGACGTGAGCCAGGCTTGGCAGCCCAAAGCTTCTCAATGCGCCGAAGCGCCTTCTTATGCGTGGCCGAATCTACAACGGGTTCAATCATGGTGGGTCAAACCTTGTTAGCGTCAATGCGGTTGTACTCGGAGTGAGTCCTGACGAAACGGATGAAAACGAGAAAAAGCGGTCGATATTTGATCTGCCCAACCAACCGGTAGGTGTTGCCTTTGATATCGAAAACGACGCGGTTAGTCGCCAAGAAGTCTGCGGAGCCAAACACGGTTCGGACTTGAGCCAGACCAGACCATGCGGCTCGTTCAACCATGGAGAACCAGAGACGAAGCGGTTGTTCCGCATCAGGGTGCCTCTTCCAGAAGTCTACGAGTGTGTGCCGGCTGAAGATGCGCAACTGCTGGAGGGTAACATGCTCCCAAGGTGGGAGCATGCCCCCGGAATGGCCCGTTCGTAGCTCTTAGGTGGCCAACCGAGGGCTCCACGGCATGAGGTAGTGGGTGTCAGTGCAAGCGTGGACGAGAAAGCCGAGGCGTTCATAAAGGGATCGTGTGCGGTTGCGAAGAAGAACACGGAGGCGAACTGGCAGGCCAAGGGAGGCAGCCTTCTCGAGGAGGTCGCCTATCACCCGCGAGCCAACGCTGGCGCTTTGGTGGTCGGGCAGAAGCTGGATCTCGTTGAGAAGTATGTGAGAGCATAAGACATTCGAACTGACAGTCGGTCGGCAAGGAGGAGCAGCGCCAAGAGTAGGCCATCCAGCCGACGGCGCTCGGCACCCTCCGAACCACGTCAACGAAGCCCAGGCAGCGGTGAACACGAGCGACTGCGGAGCTTAAAAGCCAGCAGGATAGCGGTGCAAATAGATCTCCGCACTGAGGTGCTCACTTTCAACAAAGCAAGCACCCCCGAGGGCAACAAGAGCTCAGCTTCAGAACCTCAACAGAACCCAAACCTCAGCTGCCCTGACGAAACCGGTGGTGGCGTCGGAGGAGGTTGAGGAGTGAGCCCAAGATCTGCGCGGAACACATGAGCCAGCAGCCAGGCCCAGCGTTTACGGGTAGGGCGAGTGTCGTCAGGTTGGGCGTTTAGCTTGGGGAACTCAAGCTGGTCGCCCGAGGCCGGAGGGGGCTTGAAAGCGGCAGAATTCTGTGGCGGCGTAGGGACGACTTCGAAAAGGAACTTGGAGTGGCTTGAAAGGACGCCAAAATAGCGCACCAGATGAAAGCGCGGCGGCGGGATAGCGGCGATGAGGCGGATGATGATGTCGCGGGGCGGAAGCAGGAGTGCGCGGGTGCCGTCTTTTCAGCTCGCTCGCCGTGGCCTTCCGTGCGAACGATCAGTATTTCACCCGCGGAGCTTTCGTGCCCGCAGTGACCGCTTCTGCCGAATGGCAGACGATCACTCTCCGCCCCATTTAACCTGTGGGTGGACGACCTCGCGCTGCGTTGCAGGGGCAAGTGCCCATAGGGCGCGCGATCAGCAGCGCGCTGCCCTCGGCCTGGTTGTAGTTTGGCATGGGCTTCAGCGCGAACTCATGCACATGAACATCGGGAGAACGCCGTGCTCGGAGACCTGACGGTGGTCAGCCAAGCAGGCAGCAGCGCTGCACCGCTTCGGCCGTGTCGAATGGTCCAGTGTTGAAACAAATGCGTGCCTGCGGGGCATGTTCATGAACCACGTTCAGCACTTTCTCGAACAGAAGAAAGTTTTTACCGATGGTGCGCATGCCCGCACCGATCACGACGCAGTCATAGCGTTTTTGCTGCAGGGTGGCGCGGATCACGGCCTCCGCTGTTTCGCCAAAATCGGTAAGGCACAATTGGGCGTCGTAACCTATGGCATTCAGTGCAGCAACGTCCTTATCCAGTCCGCCTTGCACCTTCTCGGCCGTCATGCCTGGATAGGCCGCGTAGGCCGGATCGGCGAAGTCGATGAGCTGTGGCTGCACGCCAACGGATAAGACAGATTTTTTGGAAGTCATGGTGTTTCTCCGGGTGGTTGGCGCTTCTGATGTGACCTCGGCGGGCACCTCTTTGGCGGTCGCGGCAGACTCGGGCGCTGGCGTGCCTGAGCCACAGGCTGCTATTCCTGTGGCACTCAGAGCCGCGAGGGTAGCCAGGATTGAAGTGAGGGAAAGCTTTTGCATGTGATGGGATCTCCTTCGTGCAAGTTCGAGATGATCAGACAAGTGTGACGGCTCGCCCCACTGTCGCCCAATATTTAGGCCACCTTCAGGAAACCGCCAGAGCTCATCGGCCGGCCCTGAACAACGGCCTCCGTCGGGCCCAGCTTACTCGAGCCTAAGACACTCGAACTGCGAAATCGGTCGGAAAGGGAGGAGCAGCGGCAAGAGCAGGCCATCCAGCCGACGGCACTCTGACCCCTGCAAACCACGTCACCGAAGGTCAAGGAGCGGTCACGGAGCGAGCGGTCAAGCTCGTGCGCGAAGGCACTCACGACTTGCGCCGCGGGGGCACGGTTATAGCCGAGCAACGAGCGCGACCGAGGCAGTGAAGGGCAAAATCCACGGCATTTGCAGGAGAGAGCTACGAGTTGCGAGTGGCCGCAGCTGCGACACACGAGGTGCAAGCAACCTGCGGACAAGAGCCCGCAGCGCAAATACTCCTCGAACTCGCGCACCACGAACTTCGGAAGGCCGCCATGCTCGGCGAGGTCTTCCAGCACCTGGGGACGGAGGCGTCCCGGCGAACGGTAGGGTGTAGAGCTGCATGGGCGTGCGCAGGGTGAGCCACAGCAAAGCGCCATGGCTCGATGCGTGCCGGCCGTGGCGCAGCGCGATATCAGGCAAATAGGCTAGGTCAGGGGTGGCCAAACTGGCGGACAGCGTGGCCCGAAGCGGCTGAGACATCTTCAAGCAGCTGAAGTCCCTGGATCGAGACACCCTCGCTAAGGTCATCTCGCCAGTTCTGCGACGTGGAGACTACGAGTATCGAATGGACGAGCCCGACTATGAAACGGCCGACCGAATCCTTGCGGATCTGGCGGCTGGTGGTAGCCCGGACACCGTTGGCGACGAACCTCGCGAGGAAAAGAATTGTTGCGGAATTGATGGTCGGTCCCAGTTGCGAACCAACACTACTTACCCGCAGTCAGCAACTGGCTTCACCGAAGTGGGCTGCTCCGGAACCCTCATCAGCCCATCGACACTCGTGA
>Ga0163147_10002237_pt1 | contig 27766 bp, 20 predicted proteins | sample OliLakLV19MP6G1_FD_148597 | JGI IMG/M metagenome (GOLD analysis project Ga0163147, IMG submission 148597) | Freshwater microbial mat bacterial communities from Lake Vanda, McMurdo Dry Valleys, Antarctica- Oligotrophic Lake LV.19.MP6.G1 | ecosystem: Environmental > Aquatic > Freshwater > Lake >...
GATCCATCACGCCCATGATCGGATCGCACGTCCTTTTAGTAGCAGTTATTTATTGTCAGGCCCTAACCCTTCCCTTTCCCCCCACGGTGTCGAGCCGGTCAGGAGACTTGCCATGGCCAAGCGCGTTGTCGTTGCGTCGATTTCCGGAATGTTGCTTTGCGGCGCGGCCGCGGCCGATCATGCGCGGTTCGAGTTCGCCAACGTGCCGGGGCTGGGCGTGGAGGCGATGTCCATGACTTGGCCGCGGTACATCAACTCGCAAGGAGAGCTTGCCGGAATCTGCGGCGTCTCCAACACCCATGCCTTCATGTTTTCCGCGGGCGCGAGCATCGATCTGCACCCGAACACCGGCACCATCGCCAGCACCATCGAAGACTTCAACAACTTCGGGCAGGCGGTGGGACAGGCCTGTATCCCGCCGGCCGGCGGTCGCGACGGCCCATGCGGACTCTACCTGTTCCGCTCGACTCCCGGCGCGCCGACCCAGCAGCTCTTCCCCGGCGCAGCCTGCGTGGGGATTCAGTATTTCACCAACCTGCTCATCAACGACACCGGAACGATCGCCGGCACATTCTCGACCACCACCGGCCAGGGCAATGCGGCCCTCACGTTCAACGACTGGTCCGGCTGGATCAACCTGTCGAACCTGCTTCCCGACCCGGTCAACGCGTCGATCATCGACCTCAACAACTGGGAGATGTACCTGATCCAGTCAGGGTACAACGGGCCGGTGTACATGTTCAGCTCTTGCACCGGCGCGCAACTCTGGCTCCCGGCCGGATACCAGGCGACCGACCTCAGCGACTTCGGCCAGGTGACCGGGCGAGCGCCGAACGGCCATGTCTTTCGCTTCGATGGCTTCGGCCAGCCGATTGATCTCGACCCGCAGAACCGCTTCCCGGCCGACATGTTCTCGAGCGGGCAGGAGAGCACGCGAATTAACAACTCGGGAACGATCGTGGGAACCTGGCGCGACGGCTTCTTCATGCATAACCCGCAGACGGGCATGGTGAACCTCGGTTCGACCCTCACGCCCCCCACTCCCGACAGCGTGCAGTTCATGCATGCGGCCATGCTCATCGGCCTCAACGAACAGGGCGAGTTTACCGGCGCGGAGTTCGAGAGCTACGAGCCCAGGCCGGTCATCAAGCTGGCCAGCCATCCGCTCCGCCGGGTCCAGGATGTGATCGATCCGCACCGCGAGCGGATCATCGTGCGAAGCGTCTCGCCGATCAACGATGACGGTCAGTTCGCCGTCACCGGCACACTGCCGGGAACCGCGAGCACCCAGATTACACTGCTGGTCACGCCCCTCCCGCCCTGCCATGCCGACTTCAACGACGACGGCGCGGTGGGTGTGCAGGACATCTTCGATTACCTGGCCGCGTACTTCAGCAACGACGCACGCGCGGACATGAATGGGCTGACGGGCATCACCATTCAAGACCTGTTCGTGTTCCTTGCGGAGTATTTCGCGGGGTGCTGACTTTACAACGCCACTTTGAGACGGTGATCGGGCTTTGTTTGGGTCCCGAAGGGACACCAGCCCTTCGGGACTCGCGTCGTCGCAGGCTTCTAGCGATCTATCCGTGCCGCGTCAGCGGCTTGGTGTCAAAGTGATGAGCTTGATCTGGCGTTGTGGTGCTGAAGACAGTCCTCGTCCCCGGGTCCTGAAGCCCTGTGTGAAAGGCAGAATCACGACACGGGATTCAGGGCCGCAAACTCCGTGGTCCCCTTGCGCGAATAGCCGATGCAACCGGTTCACCCCGTGCCTCGTGCCGTGCAAGGATTGCCCATGTTCAAACGCCCCGTTTTGGTGGTGCTGATCGCGTTGCTTTGTGTGCTCGGCGCTATTCAGTACTTCAATGTCCCCGGCCGCCCGACCGTGTTCACCATGGACACCTTTGAGAAGGCGCAATCCGATGCCGAGCAGTCGACGCCACCCCGGCTGCTCGTCGTCGATTTCGCCGCCTCGTGGTGCGGCCCGTGCCGTCAGATGGACCGCGGCACATGGACCAGCCCCACGCTCACCGACTGGCTGAAGCAGAACGCCGTGACGGTCAAGGTTGATGTCGATGAGGACAAGGCCCGGGCGCGGGCCTTCGGCATCAGCCAGTTGCCCACGGTGGTCGTGCTCCGCGGCAAGAAGGAAGTCGCACGGCTGATCGGCTTGCAGAGCGCCACGCAGTTGATGGATCAACTCAAGCCGCTGGCGGCGCAGTAGCTCGCGACGGCGACCCTTCACGGCCGCGGCCATTTCGCCAGCACCTGCTCGCGAGTCACTCCCGCGATCTGCACGGTCTTTTCCGCGGAAATGTGGCCGCGGGAGACGGAAACCGCGCTTGCGCGCAGACCGAGTTCAGAGGCGAGCATCGCGCAAATCGCGTCGTTGGCCTTGCCACCTTCGGGCGGCGCGGCCACGCGCACTTTTAGCCGCTCACCCAGCCACCCCGCGACCTCGTCGCGGCGCGCCCCCGGAACCGCTTTCACCGCCAGTATGAACATCGGGGGCATGAGGAACGTCCAAGAATGTGGCGGGGCTTGCCAGTCCGTGCGATCCCCCCATTCCAGCATCCCAACCCTTATATCTTCCGAGCAAACCCGGCGACTTGTCACAAACAGCGGACAAGGCGCTTTGAGAACGCCCGGTCGTAGGGTACATTACCAACCGGAGTCTACCGTGAAGTCGACCCATAACACCCGCGGCCGCTCGTCGGCATGGCTTATTTGTGCGTTGGCCGCGGCGGCGGGCGGGACGGCAGATGTCGCGTGCGCCCAGCTCAACGAGTCGCAGGTTCTGGTGCTGTACGACTCGAGGATACCCGACAGCCTGAGCATCGCCGAGTTTTACGCCGGTTCGACCCGCGTGCCGGGCGGAATCGGCAACCGCAGCGGCATGCACCCGACGGTGCGCGTGGCCGATCTGGCGCAGATGCCGGGGGCGGGCGTGGTGCCCAATCCAGGCACCATCTCGTATCCCAACTTCGTGAGCAAGTTCCGCGACCCGCTGCGGACGTACCTGGCCGCCACCAACCTGACGAACACGATCCGCTGCATCGTGCTGACCCGCGGCCTTCCGCACCGGGTGCAGGACATCAACCACCCCAACCCGAATGTCGGCGATCAGCCGGGTTCGGCCGCGTCGCTGCTCAATGCGGGCAACGCGACGTATGCGAGCCTCGACTCGGAGCTGACGTTTCTGTGGCAGAACCTGAATGCAGGCGAGGCGAACGGCCTTGGCGACAGCAAGGCCGATGGCGGGATCATCAATCCGTATTTCAAGTCGGTGCAGCCCATGAGCGCTTACAGCACGCAGAACATTCGGGCCAACAAGACCATTCTTCAAGGCGCACCATTCAACGGCATCATTTGGCGGTGGTTCCCCACGAACGCCACCGGTCTGACCGGCGGCGACATGTACCTGGTCTGCCGGCTCGACGGCAACAGCGTCGCCGATGTGATCGCCTCGGTCGAACGTAGTCACAACCTGGCCATTGATCTCGATACGTCGCTCATGATTCTCGACGAGTCCGCCAGCGATGGTGTGCAAAACACCTCCGACAGCGACAACGAACTCGACAACGACGGCCCGGTGCAATACACCAACAACGGCGACGACTACGAGCAGACCCGCGATCTGCTGATCTCTGACGGGCGCTTCCTCGCCTCCAACATCAAGTACGACCGCTGGGCGACCGCGAGCGGTTTTCTGGTCGGGCCGCTCCTGAACTTCGGCGGCGGCACGGTCGTCAACGGCAAGGTGCTGCTGCTGGCCACCTACGGTGCCAACCACAGCGGCGTGCCGGGAACGCCCGGCAGCTCGGGCACGCAGTACCCTTTCTCGTTCACTTATCACCCCGGCGCGGTCTTCAACACCATCGAGAGCTACAACGGGCGTTCGTTCGGCGGCATCGGCATCGGACCGATACCGCAGGCCCAAGTCGCCGACTTCCTTCAAGCCGGAGGCACCTTCGGCATCGGCAATGTGTGGGAGCCGTTCAGCTTCAGCGTGCCCGACAACGTGCTCATCGTCCGCAACTTCTATCTCGGTTCGCTGACGTGGGCCGAGGCGGCGTGGTCGTCGATCCCGATGGTGAGCTGGCAGCAGGTGGTCGTGGGCGATCCGCTCGCCCGCGTCCGCCGCACCCGCGAGGACATCAATGGCGACGAGGGAACCGATCTGGAAGACCTCTATTCCTGGTTCGCGCCCGCGAGCCGGCCGCGGGATCTGAATCGGGATGGGCGCGTCGATCGGGTGGACGCGGAAACTCTCCGCAACAGCATTCGCGGCCCCGAGAGCGGCAACATGCGCCCGGTCGGCGGTCGCTGAGCGACCCGCGCATTCGGCTCACTCACTCTTCCGTGGGCGGCCGAAATGCCTTCAAGCCCGCCCGCTTGCCGAAGATCGCGGTGCTCTGACCGATTCCCGCGCCGAGGCGGATCGGACCGGCCTTCATGCGCTCCACCGCGTTGGTCGCGTTCTGCTCGCTGAACTCGACACCGATGAACCGTCGCCCCAGCGCGTGCGCGACCACGCCCGTGGTGCCGCTGCCCAGGAATGGATCGAGCACCAGGTCACCGGCATTCGAGCTGGCGCGGACGACTCGCTCGAGGTACGTCTCGGGCAACTGGTTGTCGTGGTAGTGCCGCCGTTCCTTGTTGTTGCCCTGCACGCGCCCCCAATACTGGCCATACCACACGTCCATCGGCACGCGCATGCCCGAGGGCATCCCGTCGCGCTTGTTCTCGGTGCGAGCGTCGCCATAGATCGCCCGCCGATCCGAGACCTCGAGCACCTCGTGGGCGTTCCAGGTGTGGGGCGCGCCGCCCTTGATGAAGTGCAGCGCGTGGACCTTGCTGTTGATGAACCGTTCGACCGCGTTCTGCCCGAAGCGGAAGTGCCAGACGCACCAGTTGTCGATCGCTACCGCGTGCGGCGGTTTGCGCTCAAAGCGCCCCTTCATGTAGCACGCGATCTCCGCGGCCCAATCGTCGGGGATATTGATCCACAGCGAACCGCCGGGCCGCAAGCCCCCCAGGCACAGGTCGATCCAGTCGTAGGTGAACGTGAGGTACTCGGTCTCGGCCATCGAGTCGTCCCACTTGTCGTAGCCGCGCTTCCAGTTGAAGGGCGGATCGGCGAAGACGAGGTCCAGCTTGGATTGCTGCACCTCGGGGATGGTGGGCAGGATGGCGCGGCAGTCTCCGAGGAAGACGCGGGCTTCGACGTTGAGCTTGGGGTGGTTCCACTGCTCGAGAAGCCCGGTGCGCGCGGGGTTTGCCGGCACGCCCGCCGCCGCCGAGTCGGACGCGAACCGCTTGCGCGATCGCCCGAGGCCGCGGGCGAGCTCGCTGCCCAGCAACGCATCGGACGCGGCCTGCGTCTTGCGTACACCGTTGCGTACATAGGTCTGCTGTGGCGTGTTGACGACGCTCGAAGCGCCGCGGGCTCTGGGCATGGCGGAGGGTGCTTTCACCGTCAACTCTAACCCGTGCGGAGTAGCCGCGCCGAAACCGACATCCGATCAGGGGCCGACCGTGATGCGCGGCGGCGCGAAAGGATCGACCCGGGGGCGAGGGTCGCCGTGACGCTCCACTCGCAGCCGAGTAGCTCGCCATAATTTTCGAACCGCGCGACGCATCGCCGATTTTGTAGGCCGCGCCATCGAGGCAATGACGAACTGTTGAATGACGCGGTAGCACAAAGCTCGACGCGGCTGACATCCGCACCCCAGCGGTTCAATGTAGAGAGAAGCGAACATCCGGCACCAGGGTGCTTTGCTCAGCCGCATCGACCCTTCTCGGACACCTACGCAATCGACCACGCAAATCGACGGCGCGATGCTCGATGTATCCTGCACAATCAGGTTTGACGGCTTGTGATCGCGGTTCCAATACCTCTGTCGGCCGAGCGTCATTTCCGCGATCTGCCTGCCCGCGACCGCTGCAACGCGATGTTGTATGCGAACCATCGCCCCTCCGATCGGTTCTGGATGAGCGAGTAACTCAAGCAACATCGGCCCCGGTACAAACTCCACCACGATCGCTTCACACGCCGAGATTCCATCGTGCGCCGTGAGGGCCACAATGGGCTTCGCGGCTGGCACATGCACCGAACGCAACATTTCTGCACCGCGCCACTGTCGGCTTACCTGCCCCTCACGCAGGGCCGCTTTGATCCGTCGGAAGGAGCTGTTGAGTGATCTGCACTTCACCACCACGTCCCGCTCCCGACCCCCAACCTGCATCCTCGCCCGCCGCACCCACGACGAACCCGGCTCATCCTTCAGCACCGTCGCGCCCGCCAGCCACGCCGGATCGGCCAGTGCCGCGGCCCAGGCCGCGCGATCCTCGCTCGCGTTCACTCGCTTGATGCGTATGCGCTCCAGCTTCATGCCGGATGCCTCCGAGCGGCCCGAAAGACCGCATACATCCCGCTCACTTCTTCGCCTTTGAAGCGACCCGTGTGCGCTTTGCATTACCGGCAGACCCTTCCAGACCTCTCCCCGACCTCCTCCCCCCGGGAGAAGAAGTCTGGCCCTCGCTCAGGACAAACGAGTGCTTCGCGTAGAGCGCCTCGATCTTCTCGATCACCGGGTCTTGCTCGGGCAGTTCCATCCCGATCGCCACGAGCAGGTCGATCAGCCCGTAGTAATCGTCGATGGCGATGAACTCGCGCCCGACACGCGGCGGGCCGAGTCGGGCCGCGTCGTAGGTCTTGTCCATCACGTCCTGCTGGTTCGCCATGTTGTGGTAGTTGCCCAGCGGCAGGCACAAGCACGTCGCCTCGTAGCCGTACGCGCAGAACACCGTCGCCTCGCACGCGCCGCCCGCCATCAACTTGCGCTGCCACTTGAGGGTGCCGGCCCGACCGGTGCCGATCTGCCCGGCCCGCTTCGCGCACGCGGCAGTCAGCCCCGGCGAGAAGACCGTCAGCCGGTCGCCCACGCGCACGATCGGACCGCCGCCGATGGGTGAATCGGCGAAGCTCCGCGAGTTCTCCAGCGCGATCACCCGCGCGTTCTTCGGCATCGTCTTCAGCTTGCAGGCCGCGATCGCCCCGGTGAAGCCAATCTCCTCGCTGCGCGTGAAGAGCAGGCGAACGTCCTGCACGTTGTGCCCGGTCCTGGCCAGGGCCAGCAGCGCGTCGTAGGCGCTTACCGCGGCCGCCACCGCCGACAGATCGTCGCAGGCGTGCGTATGCACGATGCCGCGCTCGTCGATCTCGGCCGCGGGCAAGTCCCACGTCGCGACATCGCCCACGCGCACATCGGGTTCGTCATCGCCATCGGTCTCGGCGATGTAGGTCTTGAAGAGCGTCGCACCATCGGAATCGCTCACGCCCGAGCCCATCCCGGAGATCGTCGCCGAGTGCCTTTGCTCGGTTCGACCATCTCCCGGTGCGGCCGCGTGGATGACCACGCGGGCTTGCTCGAAGTATTCATCGTTGACACCGCCCCTGAACGCGAGCTCGAAGGTGCCGGGTCCGATGACGCGCTCGACGACGAACGCGGGGTGATCCAGATGCGCCGTGATGAAGATCGGGCGTGCCGCAGCCTTGCGCCCGCCCCACGGCTTGACCGGCGACACCACCACGTTTCCGCCCCGGTCTTCGCGGAGCGAGAGTTCCGGCCGCGACGCCACCCACGCGCGAATCCATTCGACCACCCGCCACTCGCGCCCCGCGACCGTTGGGATCTCGGTGACTTCCAGCAACCACCGGCGCTCGGCATCGCGGTCGCGGGCCGGTGCGCCCCGCTCGCTCTGCTTCGACCGACCGTTGCTGATGCCCATGACCTGAGTGTACCCGCCGCGGCGTGGGCGGTTCGCGGCAACGGGATGCGCCACGAGACCCTGAAGCCCCGGTCTCACGAGCATCCGCTGAAATACCCGCGCAGGAAGTCGAACACGTCCTGGATGCTCACGCCGCCGCCGTTGGTGTCGGCGGCGGGCTGCTGCATGAAGTAGGCGTTCAAGTAGTCGAAGATGTCCTGTACGGTGACGGTGCCGAGCTGGTTGAAGTCGGCCTTGCAGCACGGCACACGCAAGTCTCCAGGCGCGTTGCACGCGGTGCCCGCGCCCGCAAAACGGCGGAACGTGCCGCTGCACACCGGTATCGTCGTGACGCTGCACGTCGCGCCGAAGCAGCACGCGCCCGCCGATTGATCGCACGGATCGCCCGAGGAGCGATTCAGCGCGACCGACCACGAATCGAGCCAGCCCGTGTCGAACTCGTTGTTGTCGGAGATGTTGAGCGACCACTCGCCCGCGGAGCTCGTCCCGGCAAATGCCAGGCGCAACGAGACGGTGTTGGCGTAGCGATCGGCGGCACGGTGCGAACCGGTCGGCACGAGGGCATTGGTTCCCAGCGCACCGTCGACCGCGGCCTGCCAGATCGTGGTCGTCGCCGAGTCGCCGAGTATATAGGTGCCGTCGAAGTCGCTGTCGTCGCCGAACTGCCCGCCGCCGATGCGCTCGATGAGCGCGGCGGTCTGGCCCGCGTGCGAGAGGGTGGCCTGGATATCGCCGCAGAACGGGTGGCGCAGGTTGAGCGTCACCTGAATGTCGCCGAGCTGGAACGCATCCGGCACGACGATGGTGGAGGTGATCCCGAGCGGCGCATTGTCGGGAATGGCGGCCGCGCCGCCGGTGCTGAAGTAGCTCGAGAAGATCGTCCCGGGTGCGAAGCACGCGGTGTAGTCGCCCCGATAGGCCGCGCCCGCGATCAGGCAGACGGACGCGGTCTGCACCGTGCAGACGTTGTTCAAGCAGCACGCGCCGCGGGCCGTGGCGGGGCCGACGATGAGCAGTTGGTATGGCCCGGGCAGCGCACCGGCGTCATACCCGGAGATTCGCACGATCCTCGCCTGACCCGCCTGCAACTGCACCGTGAGTGTCGAGGGATAGCCGAAATCGCTCGCGCCGGGTGGTCGGCACCCGTCATCATCGCACGCGAGCGCGTTCTCCGTGGTCGCGGGACAGTTGGCGTGCAGGCTGATGACCGTGTCCCAAGCCGTGCCCGAGCAGAGCGCGAAGGTGTAGGTGCCCGCCACCGGAGGGGTGAATATGTGATAAACATCGCCGGATGGGCTGTTGTTGCACGGGCTGTTGCCGTCGCTGGTCGCGGTCGTGGCATCGCCGGAGGTCGTTCCCGCGAGCACGGGCGCTGCGGCGGCGCACGCGTCGTTGGCCGGCTGGGCCGCGGATGGAGCGATCGGGCAGAGTGCGGCAACGACGGCCGTGAGAATCGATGCACCAGCCTGGAGAGATCTCATAACACACTCGCCTCGTGGTATCAGCCACCATTGTGCCCCGTCCGCGCCTATCGATCCGTCCGCCATCATCGGACAGATCCGCCCAAAAAGCAGGGAACCCGCGCCGTGATCGGCGCGGGTTCCCCTGGCAAACTCCAAATGGACCCGGAACTCAGCTCCGGGAGTGCGTAGAGGGCGGGCTTATGGGCAGCCGGCCTGGAAGTAGAAGGCCAGGTAGTCGAAGATGTCCTGGACGCCCACCGCGCCCGACTCGTTGGCGTCGGCGAAGATGTTGGTGGTGAAGTAGCCGGCCAGGAAGTCGAAGATGTCCTGCACGCCGATGCCCGCGGCCTTGTTGTAGTCGGCGCGGCAGCACGGGGTCGTGCCGTTGGTGATGGGGCTGTTGCAGGCGGTGGCGACCGTGGACTGCTGGAACATTCCAGTGCAGGCCGCGGGCGAAACCAGGACGCACGTCGCGCCGCGGCAGCACGCGATGGTGCTGGCGGTGCAGGTGTTGGGCGTGCAGACGCCCGCGGCGGTGTAGGTGCCGCCCGCGCCGGTGCAGACCGTCGAGTTAGCAACGCCGGCGCTCGGAACGAGCTGGCAGGTCAGGTCGGGGAAGCAGCACTTGCCGGGCTGGCTGAGGCAGGGATCGGGCGAGCAAGCCTGGTTGGGGGCGAAGAAGTCGTTCGGGTCGCCGGTCGACTGCGCATTGCAGTCGTCGAAGGTTGTGAAGAAGCAGGCCGTGTTGAGGAGGCAGCAGGCACCCTGAACGGCGGCCTGAACCTGGAACCGGTACTCATCGAGGCCCAGCGTGCAGGGGCTGCCACCGAAGCTGGGGGTGGTGATGAGGAAGTAGTTGTTGCCGGTGGCAGGCAGCGTGACCGTGAAGACTTCCGTGGTCAGGGGCGTGCAGGCCGCCAGGCCGAACGTGCTGTTGGGAACGACGGTGAATGCCGTGGCGCAGGTGCCGCTGGCATCGTTCAGGAACTGCACCAGAACGGGGTTCTCGCTGTTGAGGCGAAGCCCGACCGTGGCACCGTTCGAGGAAGCTGGCATGCGCCAGATATCGATATCGCGGGTGCCGCCAGCGGCGATCGTGGAGACGGAACCGCGAGCGGTCTGGCCGAGAGTCACATAGGTGGCGGTGGCCGTCGCGCAGGTGTTGTTGGTGTCCAGACCGGTGCCCGAGCCGCAGGCATCGGCTTCCTGAACGTCGGACGCGGCCGCGTTCAGGTCGCAGTTCGGCGTGCAAACGGTCGCGGGAGACGGAGCGCCTGAGGTCGCGCTGATCTGGAACAGGTCCTGGGCACCGCCGAAGCCGGCGACCACGACGTAGTAGATGGTGCCGCTCACGGTCGAGACGATCACCCGAGACGAAAGGGCGTTGCTGGCGCACGGCGTGGCATCGTCATCGTTGCCGAAGACGCGGTTGAAGGGGCCGGCGCAGCCGTTGGGAGCGCAGTAGACGTGCAGGATCGAGTCGAGCGGGCTGGCCGCTCCGCAGGTCGTGATGTTGACGTCGTTGCCGTTGCCGGTGAAGGTGTACCAGACGGTCGATCCTTCAACGATGTCGAACGCCGTGCCGGGCAGGGCTTCGTTGGTGCCGTTGACGTTCGAGCCGTTGACGACGGTCCCCGCGAGGTTCAGCGGAGTCGCCGTGGCGCAGGTGTCGTTGGCCGGGGCCGGGGGAAGGCAGTTGGTCGCGGTCGCCGGGCCGACATTGAGGAGGTAGCTGCAGTTGAAGCGGTTGTCCGCGGCCGTGGTGACCGTCCAAGGACCGCCGACGGCGCTGCCGGAGGTGACCGCGCGGCTCAGGAAGCGGTTATCGATCGGGCCGCCCAGCGGGGTGGCCGCGGGGGTGATGCCCCAGACGAAGCGGGCCGAGATGGCCGCGACGCCGGTGTTGAACGTGTTCGATATGGTCAGGTGGTAGCAGGTGGCCGCGGAAAGCGGGATCTGACGGGCCACCGGGAGGTTGACGGTGAAGACTTCGTCGCCGCCCAGCACGTCGAGCGTGCGGGTCACGGTGACGCCGTTGGTGCCGACCTTGTCGGCGACGGCACCGACGTTGCGGATAGTGGAAGGCTGGCCATTGGCGAGGCTGTTGTTCCAGACGATCACGTCGAAGTCGCGGGCGCAGCTATTGGCGGTGAGGCCGGTTCCGAGGAAGAAGCCCCAGAAGCAGATGCTGTTCAGGTTGCCCGCGCTGGCGACCTGGAAGTTCTCGGCGCGCTGGAAGACACCCGTGATGGTGGCGGGGAAGACCGAGCCGGGCGTCGCGCTGTTGAAGCCGACGTTCGAGGCGGTGTCGACACCGTTGCCGTTGGCGGCGGGATTGACGCAGGCCACGGGGAGCGTGACGAGCGGGCAGTTGGAGCCGTCGAGCGTGTTGGTCGCCAGGTTGATGCAGAAGGTCATGTCGTTCTGGCCGACATCGGCCGCGTCATAGCCGTTGCAGCCGGCAATGTTGTCCGGGCTGTCGTCCTGCATGTTCTGGCCGTCGGCCGGACCACCGGTGACCCAGAAGCTCACGTTGGTGCCCGCGCCGCCGGGAAGAATGCTCGTGTTGGTGATCTCGAGCCAGTAGCAGGTGCCCGCGTTGAGCGTCACCGGCGTGGGGAGGGCGAGGGCGGTGTAATCGTAGATGGTCAGGACACCCAAAAGGGTGCCGGAGTTCACCCGCGTGGGGTTGGTGACCGTGGTCGAGTAGAGCTGGGTGGTCGGCACGCCGGCCACATCCGACAGGATGCGGATGACGAACGTCTCGGTGGCGGGAGGCGGACCATCGGGGAACGGCGCCGCCGTACCAGCACGGTAGACCGCCGACCAGCTCACGCCCGTGAGCGCGCCGGTCGTCTGCACGTTGAAGTTGTCAGCCGTATGGAACAACGGGCCGTAGTTCAGGCCGTTGGCATTGAGCGCGAGCTGGCAGCCGCCGCCCAGATTCGGGGAACCGCGGTTGACGATGCCGCCCGCGGGCAGATCCTGCGGAAAGGCCATGCGGTTCGAGTTGTCCTTCATGTCCATGACCGAAGCGGGGTCCATCGTCCCGCCGGCGGCCTTGGTCACTTGAAACTTGGTCTGCCCCATCGCTCCGACGGCCACGAGGCCGACGGCCGCCGTGCCGATGCACGACTGAAGCAAACGTCCGATCTTCGTACACTTACCCAAAAAGCACCTCCTCTGCGCCATCTATGGGCGCGATACACCAAAAGTCCCCGCCCGGCCGCGCGGCCATGAGCGCGCGCACGCTGCGGCGCGGTAGGTAGGAATATAAACGGTAATTTCCAAGAGGGAAATCGGTGAGAACACAAAAAATGCCAATTCGGACGAAATCGCTCGGTCCCGATCGGTTCCGAGTTCGAAGCCTACACCGGTTGCGCGGGTTCGGCGAATGCGGTTCCACCAAATCCGTGCGGTCTTGCTCAAGTTGCCTCGCATATCGCCGCCGCCCTAGCGGCACTCTGGGGGGTTCGTTAGGTAGCAGTTGAGGAAATCGAACAGGTCTTGCAGATCGCTTACACCCGACTGGTTGAAATCACCTCGTCCGGCAAACCAATCGATCAGGAAGTCGAACACATCCTGTAAACCCCGGCCGTTTACGCGGTTCCAGTCGCACCGGCAAACCGGTGCCCCGGCACGGTTTACCAGCAACTCGCCCGCGCCCCGCGCGTTGCTGAGCGACCCCACCCTGAACAAGTAGGCCCGGCCGCCCTCGGCCTGGAAGACTGCCCGCGACTGCTGGTCGGACGTGCCGGAGTTTTGGTCGCAGTCGAAGTCGGTGTCGCACGCCACGGCCGCGATGCTCACGGTGCAGCCATTCTGGCCGTCGAGCACAACCAGGCTGGTGTCGAAGTCGCTGGCGCAGGTGCTGACCACCACTGGACCGGACTGAGACGCGACATACCTGAACCACACGTCGTTGGGAATCTGGGCAAAGCCGCCCCCGCAGCCGAGCACGATGTTGGGATCGCTGTCGGCACCGATGGTGTCGAACACGGTCGCGCCCTCAGCGATGGTGCGGGCGGTGGCGCAGGTGTCGTTGGTCGGCCGGGCCCGACGCACGCCGAGTGTGAATGAGCCTTCGCTGCCGCCCACGACGGCGGCGCGAAGCAGGTAGGTCTGGCCAACCGTCAGTCGCGTTGAGACCCGGGAAAACATCGGCGAGCCATCGCAGGAGCCGGGCATGGGGCTGTCGTCGTTGCAGCCGAGCATGGTCGCGGTCTCGCCGCAGGCGTCGAAGAGCGCGAGCGTGGTATCGGGCGATCCGGCCCCGGCAAGGGTACAGGTGAGAAACTCGTAGGTGCCCGTCAGGTCGGGGGCAAAGCTGAACCAGACATCGAGCGAATCCGATGCCCCGCACGGGCTGAAGTCGGCCCCGCTCGCGCCGACGGTCGAGGCGGATACGAACGTATCGAGAGCCAGGGCACGCGGGCGGGCACAGTTGTCGTTCGGCGGCGCGGCGATATCGACGAAAATCTGAAAACTGGCACCGGGCTCATCCTGGAGCGACGAAACCCGCACGCGGTGCGTGGTCCCCGCGATCAGCACGGTGGTCAGATCGGTGCTGGTCGCCACGCCGCACGGGCCATCGTTGGTGGTCGAGCACGCCAGCGCCGTCGCCGGCGGGCAACTCGAATACACGCTCACGGCCGTCTTGGCCGCCGAGCCGCAGGTGGTGAAGCGGTAGTATCTGGTCTGCTGCGGCGTAAACGCGAAGTAGACATCCGGGGAATCCGTTCCCGTGCAGTCGGGCGTTCCAGTGCCGGTCGCGCCCGAGAGCGTGCCGGCCGCGGCCACACCCGGCACGATCGCCTGAGCCGCGCCGCAGGTGTCATTGGTCGGCGGAGTGCGGTTGACGACGAGACGGAACGGGCCGCTCGACCCCGATGTGCCGGCCACTCGCACGAGCGTGGTTGCGCCCGCGCTGATCGCCCGCGTGAGCCGCGAACTCGAGTTCGGGCCGCTGCCGCAGAAGAGCGGGTCGTCGTCGGAGCAGGCCAGTTGCACGGAACACGAGCTAAACAGCGCGAGTGTGGTGTTCACCTGCGAACCGCAGGTGTTGAACTCGTACATGCCGCTTTGCGCGGGCGTAAAGATGTACCACACATCGCGCGTGTCGTCCCCCCCGCACGTCGTCAGGTCGGTTCCCGTCGCGCCCGAGGTGATGGCCGTGACCGGAACGCCCAGCGTCAACACGCCCGGGGTGGTGCAACTGTCGTTGCTCGGCGCGGCCACGTCGATGCGCAGCGTGTATGGACCGGTCGCGGCTATTCCTCCCTGCACGCGCCCCGCAATCCGCACATAATAAGTCTGCCCGACCTCGACATCGGCCACCACCTGCGAAGCGCCCGCCGCCGCGCCGCTGCCGGATGTGCATCCATCGTCGCCGCAGGCGAGCTGGAACGCGCCGGAAGCGCCCGGGCATCCGGTGTGAACGCTCAGCACGGTGTCGGTCGGCGAGTTGCACAGGCTGAACATGTGCGGGCCGGTGAGCGACGGCACGAATGTGTACCAAACGTCGCCGGCCGACAGCGCACACAGCGCCGTGCCTTCGGTCGCGATCGCGGGTGTCAGGTTGCCGCTGTACGAGATTCCCCTCGTGGCGGAAAATGCGTTCGCGCACAGGTCATTGCCCGCGGCCGTCTGCACCGCAATCGAGTAGGGTCCGAACGAGCCATCCACCCCCGCCACGCGCACGAGCACGACCACTCCGGCCGAGGCGTTGAAGACAACGCGCGAGCCGCTGCCGGCGGGGCATCCCGCAACGGCGTCGTCATCGCTGCAGCCCAGAATGGTCGAGTTGAAGCAACTGGAGTGGACCGAGAGCACACCGTCAAAGGCGGTCGTGCAAAGCTCGAGAATGTGCTGCCCGGAGGCCGCGGGGTTGAAGCTGTACCAGACGTCGGCCCGGTCGCCCGTGCCCCCGCACGCGCCGGTGGAATCGTTGCCCGAAGCCCCGGCGGAGTTGCCGGCCACAGGGACGTTCGAGGCGAGCAGCGTGCCGCCGCCACAGACGTTGTTCGAGGGCGGCGTGGTTGCCGGCGGCGTGACTTGCAGCCGGTAGACACCGCCGACCGTCCCCCCGCGCGATGCGACGCGGATGACGTAAGGCTGCGCGGCCGTCAGGATCGCAACGACCTGGGATTGCTGCCCACAGGAATCGTCGTTGCACCCGAGCGGCTCATCGGTGCAACTCGGATAGACCGCGAGCACCGTGTCGAAAGACGAGCCGCACACACTGATGGTGTAGATGCCGGTGGTCGCCGGGGTGATGGTGTGCCAGACATCGTGGTCCGTGTCGGTGCAGACCCCGGGCACCGCGTCGGCCGCCGCCGAAGCGTTGTTGCCGACGAAGGCGGGGCCGATGGGAATGGCTGTCGCGGAGGCGCAGGTTTCCTGAGCGCGTGCCGCTTCGGATGCGAACGAAGCGATCGCGCACGCCAAAAATAACCACAGCCCACGCGCAACGCGGCGCGGACCAACACTCCGCCATGCCAAACACATCATGGCCATGCACTCCAAGTTGCCACCCCAACACCGCCGCGACACTGGGTCGCGCAACCGCCCAATTTAGGGATTCTGGGGTTGAGAGCAAGCCCTCTCATGCAGACAATCCCGGTGCTTTTTCGTAAGTCGTTATTTTACAAGTGCTTATAGTCATAAGAAAATCTCAGGTCAACCAAGCCGCTTCGTTGAATATTCCACCTAAACAGGGTGTATTTAGAGCGAGCAGGCCCGACCGGCCGTTTGGGGCGTACAAATACTCCATGCACACCACGGCGAATCGATGGACGCGGTACGCCTCGGTCCTGATGGTCACGGGCGCGGTGGCGTGGGCGGCGGCGGGTGCGACCGCGCCGCCAGCCGCCAAGACCGAAGAGGCGAAGGCTTTTGAGGCCGGGCTTCGCTCCGAACTTGGCGAACTCGCCACGCGCTTCTCGACATCGACCCGGCCCGCCGATCTCGCTCCGACCGTCGATGCTCTGTTCGACACGGCCATCGCCTACTGCTCGCCCGCCGACGACACCTCGCCGCTGGCCGATATCGACGCGCTGCGCCGCCAGATCGTGCAACTCAGCCAGCTCAAGGGCGACGACGCCGCGGCCACGACCAAGCTCATGACCGCCAACCCCCAGCTCGCGCGGGTGGTCGCCAGCGCGATCGGGCCGCAGGACAACGTCGCGGGTGCGTATGCCGTGCTGCGGTTGCTCGCGGAGAAGTTTCCCGCTCGGGTGCTCGATGGCGAAGCGGTTTCGCCCGCCGATGCAAAGGCGCGCACGCCGGGGAAGAAGAAGGACGAATCGCTCGCAACACTCGTGGCCGCGTTCTGCATCGTATATGACGGGCCGGTGGCGGCGGCGGGTGCCACGTCCGAGCCGGTTGCCATTCCGCGCGAGCGGATCACCAAGCTGTTCGAGCACTTCGCAACCAACCAATCCAAGATGTCGATGCGCGGCGGCGCGCCGCCGGAAGTCCTCGCTTATGTCGTAAGCGTCGATCCGCGCGTGACGGACGAGGATCTGCCGTGGGCGCTCAGTGCCTATGCGGGCCACAAGAGCGTGGGCAAGCTCTACCAGTCGATCGTTTATGACACTAATCACTTCAAACGCGGCACGCCCAAGAAAGTGGACAAGGCACCCGGCGGCGTCACGCTGCAGAATGTTCGAAAATTCGGCGGCATCTGCGCGGAACAGGCCTTTTTCGCGGCCAACGTCGGCAAACTCATCGGCGTTCCCACCGTGGTCGTGATCGGCCGCGGCTCGGATGTCGGCCATGCCTGGGTCGGATACCTCAAGTCGGTCGGCAATGGGAAGCACGAATGGGATTTCGATGAGGGTCGGTACAAGGAATACCAGGGCCTTCGCGGCAACGCGATCGATCCGCGCACCGGGGATGAAGTCGCCGACGGCGTGGTCGGCCTGTCCGCCGGATTGATGACCGACAACCGGCTGCGTCACCACTCCATCGCGCTGCTGGACGCGGCCGAGCGGATGCAGTCGATCGAGAATGCGAAGCTCGCCTATCCCCCGACCCGCCCGAGCGCGGCCGCTCCGCCTCCGCCCACCGTCACGCCGCGTCCGCTCGGCTCGCTGTCGCAGCTCGAACTGATCGAGGAGGCGCTGCGGAAGTTGCCCGCCAACACCCGCGGCTGGAATATGGTCGCCACGATGGCCGGCGCACGACGGCTCACGCCCGAGCAGCTCCGCACCTGGTCCGAGCGCGTCATCGAACTCTGCGGCAACGACCATCCCGACTTCGCCTTCGAGGCTTTGGTGCCGATGACCCGCGCCGTGCCCGATGCCACTCAACAGGATTCCATCTGGGAGTGGCTCGCGGGGCGGTTCACGCGGCGCAAGGATCTGGCCGCGGCCTCTATCCTCGCCCGAGCCGACATGTGGGAGAAGTTCAAGACGCCCGCGAAGGCGTGGGATTACTATAACGACGTGATCGAGCGCTACCCTAACGACGGCCAGATCATCATCGATGCGCTGGCGCGGGCCGACCGCTTCCTCGTCAAGCAGAACAAGTCCGGCGAGATCGTCGAGCTTTATGACAAGGCGTGGCACCGGATTACCAAGCCCTCGCAGACCTCGAGCCAGTTTACGGCCGCGAGCACCTACGTCGTGGTGGGGAAAAGTTACGCCGCGCTGCTGGAAAAGGCGGGCAAGCCGAGCGACGCCAAGCGGGTCCGCGACCAGATCAAGCAGGTCATGGACAGGTGACGCCGCCGGAGCGACGTGGCGCGGAAAATCCATCCGATAACCGGGGTTCGCCATTGCTCGGAAGGCCGCAGTGGGGTAACTTCTCAGGGCGAGTCGCCCGAACCGCACTCGCGGCCCGACCCCTTCATTCTTTCCACCCGTGCTCCCACCATGATGCCACGCACCACCACGCAATCCCACGCCGTTATCGCCGCACTGCTTGCCTTCCCCGCGACCGGTCTCGCCGCCGACAACTTTGCTTTCACCGTCACGCCCGCCGCCAGCACCGTCTCGTATGACGTGACCGCGAGTGCCCCGTTCTCGGGCACGATGCAGGGCGACACCACCGCCACGCCCGCGACGCGCACCAAGACCGGCTCGTTCAGCATCTTTCCGCCGTTCGTCAACTGCGGCACCTTCGGCCCAACGCAGAACGACCCGCTCAACATTTCCGGCGCGATCTCGGGCGGCGGTTCGGGCGACAACATCCGCCCTACAGGCTCGTTCACGCTCAGCATCGACACGGTGGCGTTCACCGCCACGGTGCGCGACCTTTCGCTCAACCTGTTGGGGGGCGCGACCGCATCCGTGGATGCCGGGCTCAGCAACTTCCGCTACCCATCGTTCTGCGCGGTCAACCCGAGCTGCGCGGTGCCGTTCCTGGTGCCCATCAGCCTCACGCTCGGCACGCTCGACATCACCGCCATCACCGGCCAGCAGAGCGGTGGCCCCGCGAGCGGCACGCTCACCGCGGCCGTGGGCGGCGGGTTCGATTTCTCCATCCCCGCCACGATCGCGGTCTCGACGACCGCGAGCTTCAACGACGCGCCGTTCCCGATCGACCCGCAGCCGCTTCCGATCGTTTTCACTGGCCGCATCGTCATCGTCGGCAACACCGCGACCGCGACCAGCAACCTCAATCTGAACCTCGCTCCGCCCGACACCACCACGCCCGCGACGTTCCCGCCCACACCCCTCACCACCCCGTCCGGCTCGGCGATCTGCGCGGGACTCAACCTCATCCTCGCGCTCACGCTCAACTCCACCCATTTCGAGGTGGCTACGACCTCGTCGCTCAGCGCCGCCGGCACGCGATTGCGTTGTCCGTGTGACTGGAACCAGTCGGGCAATGTCTCACTCCAGGACATCTTCGACTTCCTCGCCGCGTACTTCGGCGGCAACGCCGACTACAACGGGGTCTCTGGAACGACCGTGCAGGATGTTTTCGACTTTCTGGGGTGCTATTTCTCCCGCCCGTTCCCCTGCTAAGCCCGCTTAGCGGACTCGCTCCCCCTCCCAACCGCCACCGCGAAACACCCTGCCCGTTCGGGTCGAGGCAGGTATGCTGCTGTTTGGTCGATGATGCATCGATACTCGCTCCGCGTGCATCCGCGCCGCCTCCGCGGCCGGATCTACTCTCGGTCTCGAAGAACTCCTTTCTGCCTCTTCGCCGCCCATGCACAACCACATCAACTTCCGTTCGTCCGCCGCGATGGTTGTCGCCATCGCCGGCCTGTCGGTCGCATCGACACCGGATGCCTTGCTCGCGGCAGATCAGCCCAACGCGGTGGCCGCCGCAGCGGTGCAGTTTTCCGTCGTGACCGGAACGGGCGCGTTCGCGTTCCGAGTCGATGCGCCGGATGCTGAGGCCAGTGCCGCGGCGCGCGACGATCGCGCCCTGACGCACGCAGACGGTTCGAGTCTCGGATGGACACCCGGCTACCAGTTCACCTCGCGCGTGGTGGTCAATGGGCCCGACCACGCCACCGTGGCCGCGGCCATCGCCAAGTCGGCAAGCAAAGCCAGGATCACCGCGGCCGCGGCGACCGGCCCGCTCAGCCGCTTTTTCTATGTCGAGGCTGCGTCGGTGCGTGAAGCGATCGGGCTGGCCGATGCAGTGCGCAGCGCGCCGGGCATCGCGGAGGCCTACCTGGACATCGACTCGCCCAAGGCGCTCCGAAACAATGTTCCGACGGATCCTGGGGTTCCCCAGCAGTGGCACCTGATAAACGCGGGCATGCCGGACGCGGATATCAACGCCGACATCGCGTGGAAGGCGGGCTTCACTGGCGAGGGCGTGACGGTCGGCATTCTGGAGGGCGGGTGGGATATCACCCACGCGGACCTCGCGCCCAACTATCACCCCGAGGCGAGCCAGTTGTCGGGCGGGAGCGCCGACCACGGCACCGGCACCGCCGGACTGGTCGCGGGCGTGGCCAACAACGGGGAGTGCGGCGCGGGCGTGGCGTGGAACGCGCGGCTCTCACGCTTGTATTACGGCTCCGCGATCGATATCGCCACCGCCTTCTGCTGGCAAGCCGACCTCAACAAGGTGCTCACCAACTCGTGGGGTCCGCCCGACAACGGCTGGATAGCCTCGATCTCCAGCGTGGAGCTCGCGGGCATTGCGTGCGCGGCCACGACCGGGCGCGGCGGGCTGGGCGAGGTCATCGTCTGGGCCGCGGGCAACGGCCAGCAGTTCGGCAACAACGACCGCCTCGACTACGACCAGTACGGCTCGAACCGCTTCTCGATCGCTATCGGTGCGATCGACTCGCTGGACCGCCATTCGCTGTACAGCGAGCCCGGCTCGGCCCTCATGCTCGTTGCGCCGTCGGACTACGACCTGTTCAACTCCAGCGACGTGGGTGTGTACACGACGTGGTCGTTCAACACCTGCACGAGCCAGTTCGGCGGTACTTCGGCCGCGTCGCCGATCGCGGCGGGCGTGGCGGCGCTGGTGTTGCAGGCCAACCCCCTGCTGAGCGCGCGGGATGTGCAGCATGTGCTGATCCGTTCGGCCCGCCGGGTCAACCCGACCGACCCGACGTGGGGCTTCAACGGCGCGGGTGCCGGGTCGATGAGGGCGTGGAGCGAGCTGTTCGGCTTCGGTGCCATCGACGCGGGTGCGGCCGTCGCGCTCGCCCAGACCTGGACCAACCGCCCGCCCGAATCGACCATCGTCGCGCCCGTCGTCACCGTCAATCAGACCTTGCCCGACAACAACGCCACCGGCATCTCGTCGAACGTCAATGTCACCGGCGGCCTGATCGTCGAGCGGGCGCAACTGACCCTGCTGGCCCCACATAGCCGCATCGGCCAGCTCCGCGTCACGCTCACTTCCCCGACCGGCAGCGTGGCGACGCTGGCCGCACTGCGCAACGACAACACCGCGGGCGGATATAACAACTTCACCTTCAGCCCCGTGCGGTTCTGGGATGAGCGGGCCGCGGGCACCTGGACGCTGAGGGTCTCCGACGAAACCGCCGCCCCGCTGGCGACCGGCTCGCTCATGGAGTGGCAGCTCAAGCTCTACGGATACACGCCCGCGTGCGCCTGCGACTGGAACCTTTCCGGCGGCGCGCCGACCGTGCAGGATCTGTTCGACTATCTGTCGTCGTACTTCGCCGGTCGCGGCGACTTGGCGGGCGACGGCGTCAGCTCGCTGCAGGATCTGTTCGACTTCCTGGCGTGCTGGTTTGCGGGGTGCTGAAACAACTCGATGGGGCGAGGTGCGGGAGCGCTGACGGGTCGAGGGCGATCCACGCAGTCGATACGCACGAGAATGCCGGTCGGCGAACTATCGGCAACGACGAGCATTCACGCGGACTTTCTGAACAGCGAGTCGAGAGTCTCGCGATCGGCTTCCAAGTCATCGAGCGTGTAGTTGAGAGGTATTTTTCGCTGCACCAGCAAGGCCTCCGTCTCCCATCGCGATGAATGACCCAGCAAGCGGGCGAGCGTCGCCGCACCAAAGTTCCCCGATGTGTAGCCCTGGATCGCCATCGCTTCGATCGCGGCGTGCGGGAGGGCATCACCAAGTGCTTCACGAAGCTGACGCTCGCAGTCCTCGGGGATGTCCAGAAAAATGCCCATCGTGTATCGCCGGCCAAACGACAGCTGCGTCGCGGCCTCCCGTAATAATTCTCTTCGGGCGCGCCGGAATCCGGCCGCGCTGTCGCTTGCCTTCTTTTACCGGCCCAACTGTGCGGCCGGCCAAGGTTCGACCCGCAAGCACAAAGGAGCCTCACATGTTCAGCACCCTCAAATCCGTTCTTGGAATCGCCGCCGCGGCCGCCGTGTTCTCCGCCGCTCCGGCCGCGGAGGCCCAGGTTGTTACGGGCACCATCTGCAACACCGCGGGCCATCCGTGGGGCGGATGTATCGTGAAGCTGTATCGTCAGAACCCGCCGTTCTCCGGCGGCGGGCGTTCGACTCAGGGCGAGCAGACGCTGGTGGGCACGGCGATCACCGACGCGGGCGGGCGGTATGTCTTCTGGAACCCCGGCTCGGCGACTTATGCCGTGAGAGCCCAGCGTCCGGGCGGGGGAGCGATCACGACGGTGATGCGCACCATGTACGCCCCCAATGTCTACTGGATCGACATGGCGGTGCAGTGAACCCGGAGCGCCGGCGCTGCAATGCGAGAGAGAAAAACGGCCCGAGCGAGCGATCGCCGGGCCGTTGTCTTTCTTTGCCGCTTTGCAGTTTTCCCGCGTTGCTGCTTTGCTCAGGTTCCTTCGGCCTTGCCGAGCTGCCACTCTTCCAGCTCGATCGGTGCCTGCCGACCGAAGATCGTCACGAGCACGCGGACCAGGCCCTTCTCGGGGACGAGTTCATCGACGGTGCCTTCATAGCCCTGGAACGGGCCTTCCTTGATCAGCACATGCTCGCCCTTGTTGAATACGAGCTTGATGGTGGGCTCATCCTCGGGCTTGCGGCTGTCGAGGAGCATCTTCTCGATCTCGTGCTCCTTCATCGGCGTGGGCCGCCCGGCGGTGCCGACGAAGTCGCCGACGCCGGTCGTCTCCTTGATGAGGAAGAACACATCCTGCGGGATGCGCCCGTCGGGCTCGAGCTTCATCTCGACGAAGACGTAGCCGGGATAGAGCTTGCTCTCGACGACGCGCTGCTTGCCGCCCTTGATGGTCTTGGTTTTTTCGGTCGGCACCAGGATGCGCCCGACGAGATGCACCATGTTCTCAATCTGAACCTTGCGGAGGAGCGTCTCGCGGACGCTCGACTCCTTATTGCTCGCCACGCGCAGCACGAACCAGTCCATGCCCTCGCGCCGCATCGGCTCATCGGCCGCGAGCAGGCCGCCCTTCTCGGTCGAAAGGACTTTCGCCTCGGGCTGCTGCTCGTCGTGCTCGGCGGTGTCGGGTGCGGCGGTGTCTTTGGGCATGGGAGGGGGAGGTCCTAGGAAAGCGGGAGACGAAGAATCGGGTTGCGGACTTCGGGGTTTGGTTTCGAGTGCAAACTTTGGGAAACCGGAACCCAGATCCCGGAACCCGAAGCCCGTTCTTACTCCAGCACACCGATCAGCTTGAACACATACTGAAACACCAGGTCGATCCCGAACAGCACGCCCGCGAGCAGGAAGGCCGCGCCGACGACGACCCACGTCGAGGTCATGATGTCGCGTCGGGTCGACCAGTTGACCTTCTTCATCTCCATGTCGGTGGCGATGAGAAACTCGACCGAGCCGCTGCGGGCACCGGCGAAGAGGTAGGCCACGGTCGCGCCGAGCAGCAGGACCACCAGCGCCGCGCCGAGCTGCAGGTACTGGGCCCGGATCGGCGGGAGTTTGCGGATGTTGCCCTTGACCGAGCCGACGAATCCGCTGCCATCGTCGGCTTTGGCGAACGTCAGGCCGCTGGTGGGATCGAAGCCTTCCTTCACCGGCAGGAACGAGCCGACGCGGATCGTCGAACTGTTGCGTTCGAACGAGAGCACCTCGGCCGTGCCGAGCACCTCGGGGATGCCGGAACCACCGCTGGTCAGGAGCTTCACCCGCTGGCCGGCGACCGGCTCGGGGGTGGCGTTGTTCTGCACCTCGGCGATCCAGGTGCGGACGGGCAGTTTGTCGGCCAGCACCGACATCTGGCCCATGAGCCAGCCCGCGGTGGCGAAGGTGAGGATGGCGATGGCCGCGGCCGTCATCACCCGCACCCAGTAGCCCTGACCCGGCTTGTAGAGACCGAAGCTCATAGCGAAACCCTTTCGAGAACGGCGAGCAACCAGGCTGCCCGACGAATCTTCAGCACCCCGAGAACCAGTGCGTCAGAAAATCAAAGATGTCCTGCACGGTCACTCCATTGACGCGGTTGATGTCCGCACTCGGAAGCAGCGCGAACCACGATTGTGCTTCTCGAAAACTCCTCCATGGTGTCACCGCGGCTTACCAATCAACAAGCAAAAGCACGCCGGGAGGGACTTGAACCCGCAACCTGCGGATTTGGAATCCGCTGCTCTACCAATTGAGCTACCGGCGTGTGTGCGGAAGTAAATAGTGATGGGCGACCGGTGAAGAGCGATGATGATCTTTTTCACCGCCCACTGCTCACCGCTCACCTGGTGCTTACTTCCGCTTCATCTTGTGCAGCGTGTGGCGGCGCAGACGGGGGCAGTACTTCATGTAGCCCAGCTTGACGCGCTCCGAGATGCCGCCCTTTGTGCGGATCTCGGTGCGGTAGTTGAGATCGCCGGTCTCCGAGCACTGGAGCCAGACGTACTCGCGGCTGGGCGTTCCACCTTTCTTGGCCATGGTCAGAAACCTCTTTCAGAGCTTGATGGGTCTTATGCGTCGCATAAGTCCTAAGGGTCTTATTCGGAAAACCGGCCCATCGGCACTCGCCGATGGGCCGGAAAAATCACAATTCACCGATCGCTGCTCAGAGCCTCAGGCAATGATCTCGGTCACCGAGCCCGAACCGATCGTACGTCCGCCCTCGCGGACGGCGAACCTCAGCCCCGGCTCCATCGCCACCGGCTTCTCGCCCAGATCGACCTCGATCTGAACGTTGTCGCCCGGCATACACATCTCGGCACCGCCCAGCAGCTTGACGCTGCCGGTCACGTCGGTGGTGCGGAAGTAGAACTGCGGGCGGTAGTTGGAGAAGAACGGCGTGTGCCGCCCGCCCTCTTCCTTGGTCAGGACGTAGACCTGGCCCTTGAACTTGGTGTGCGGCTTGATCGAGTTGGGCTTGCAGATGACCTGGCCGCGCTCGACATCGGTCTTCTCAATGCCGCGGAGCAGGACGCCGACGTTGTCGCCGGCCTCGCCCTGGTCCAAGGTTTTCTGGAACATTTCGACGCCGGTGATGGTCGAAGTCTTGTTGTCCTTGGCCAGACCGACGATCTCGCAGGGGTCGCCGACCTTCATCACGCCGCGCTCGATGCGGCCCGTCGCCACCGTGCCGCGGCCCTTGATCGAGAACACGTCCTCGACGCTCATCAGAAAGGGCTTGTCCTTCTCGCGGGTCGGCTCGGGAATGAAGGTGTCGATGGCCTCGAAAAGGTCATCGATGGGTTTGCAGATCTTGTCGTCCTTCGGGTTCTCGAGCGCGGCCTTCGACTGGCCGCGGATGATCGGGGTCTTATCGCCCGGGAAGCCGTACTTTTTGAGGAGATCCTTGACCTCCTCCTCGACCAGATCGAGCAGCTCGGGATCGTCAACGAGGTCAACCTTGTTCAGGAAGACCACGATGTGCGGCACGCCGACCTGGCGGGCCAGCAGAACGTGCTCGCGGGTCTGGGGCATCGGGCCGTCGGCGGCCGACACCACCAGGATCGCGCCGTCCATCTGGGCGGCACCGGTGATCATGTTCTTGACGAAGTCGGCGTGGCCCGGGCAATCGACGTGGGCGTAGTGCCGCCTGGTGGTTTCGTACTCGGTATGGCTGGCCGCGATGGTGACGGTCTTGTTGGCGTCACGAACCGTGCCGCCCTTGGTGATGTCGGCGTAGCTCTTGATGATGCCACCGAAGCGGGCGGCGGAGCGCGCCGACAGCGCAGCGGTCAGAGTGCTCTTGCCATGGTCGATGTGACCGATCGTTCCCACGTTGACGTGCGGCTTGTTCCGCTCAAATACACCCTTAGCCATCGCACCGAACCTCCTGAAATGCCGGCCGCGGGGGCCGGGTCGGCGTGCCGGAGAAGGTCCGGCCCGACGAGCACTGGTAAACCGTTGACAAATCCCCCCAGGCAAGACACCGGCGAAGATCGGCGGTGACGGGCGGGTCCAACAGGACCGGCCAACCCCGGGTCGGAATCTTTGCACACCCGGAGTGAAAAGGAAAGCGCCCTTTTCAGGAGGAACTATGCCTGATGTAATCCAAACTTGCGGCTTTCGTCTGCGCCCCACCCCCTGTTTGGGTAGATCTCAGGTGCCGACCTTGTTTGGAGGTGCAGAGATCGCTCACACCGCAGGTGCCACCTTGACGCGCCGGGTTAGGCCTCGTGCCTCCGGTGGCATCCGGCACATGACGATGGTTACGCGCACCCGCGGAAGTACGCGGTCAAATAATCAAAGATGTCCTGCACGCTCACCCCGCCGCCGTTGATATCCGCGGTGGCACTGTTGGTGAAGTACGCCGAGAGGAAGTCGAAGATGTCCTGAACCGTGACGCTGCCGCTCTGGTTGAAGTCAGCCTTGCAGCACGGTTCCGTGACATTGCCCGCCGCGTTGCAGGCTGTGTTGCTGCCGACAAAGCGGCGGTTCGGGCCGGTACATGCACCGGCGGAGGTGGGCGAGCAGGTCGTTCCGAAGCAGCAGGCACCATTGGTCGTCGCGGGGGCGACGAATGCCGCAGCCGAGAAGGTGCCGCTGGCTGTGAGCGGCGAAGGGAGGGTGCCGATCTGAGTGGCCGAGGCAATGTCGTAGACGTAGAAGTTCGCTTGGAGAGTGTTGGGGCCGTCGCTGACGTAGTAGGCCCGCCCGTTGTGAACGGCCAAGCCGTCGATGTCGGTTTCGCCGGCCGGGTAGGCAGCGACGAGCGTGGTGGTCATGGCGGCGGTGTCGATTCGGTACAGACCTGCGGGCGCTCCATCGCTGAGGCCGTAGAGGTTTCCGTCGGTAGCGTCGACATCGAGGCCGCCGAAGTCGAACGAGGTCGGGTAGACGAAGAGCTGGGTGGCGACACCCGTGGCGGGGTCGATCTCGTAAACGGCCTCGGTCGTGATGTTGCGGGTGCCCAGTAGACGACCGTTGCGCCAGGCGAGGCCGACGAAGTTCGTAGTCGCGGCGTTGAAGGTCAAGGGGACGGCGGCGCTGGGGACCAGCGGGTTGCCGTAGGGCGAACTGAACAGGCTGCCGCCGTTGTTCCAGTACAGTGTGTTCGAGGTCGGGTCGTAGGCCATGCCCCAGGGCTTGGCGTTGGTGGCCGTGCTGGTAAAGATGGCCGTTGCCACGCCGGTAGTCACGTCGATTTCGTAAATTGACGCCGTGCCGGATTGGTCGTTGCCGACGACCAACTGGGCCTGGGCCGAGGTTCCGATGAGGACCGTGAGCAGGCTTGTGAGCAGAGTGCGCATAGTTCCTCCATTGGTGTTTCGAGCGATGCGGCGCGTGCGTCCGACGTGGTGGGACACCTCTCAATCTACCACGTCTGTCCACAAAATGAAAGTACAAGTTCGTGCGGCCGAGGCAAAACTCTCCGCACCCCGTCCGGAGTGGCCACAGACAGCTTGCCCGCGGCCTCGGGGTTGGAAATGGCGACAACACCCTCAGCGTTCAGGACATCTTTGGTTTTTCAGGTTGTTCGTCACAGGCAACCCGAGGGCGGTATAATCTGGTCGGTTTTTGTTAGTTCACAGAGCGCTTTTCGATCATCCCGCGTTGCACAGGACGGTGATCCATGCCCGGCTTGGGCCATGGAAGGACGGCGGCTCCTTGGGGGGGGAGGGGGGTGCCTCCAACGCGCGAAAAAAGCCGCTGAAGGGATTTGAACCCTTGACCTCACCCTTACCAAGGGTGCGCTCTACCACTGAGCTACAGCGGCCAGTGCCGAGCAGGGATAGTAC
>Ga0163147_10002240_pt1 | contig 27730 bp, 18 predicted proteins | sample OliLakLV19MP6G1_FD_148597 | JGI IMG/M metagenome (GOLD analysis project Ga0163147, IMG submission 148597) | Freshwater microbial mat bacterial communities from Lake Vanda, McMurdo Dry Valleys, Antarctica- Oligotrophic Lake LV.19.MP6.G1 | ecosystem: Environmental > Aquatic > Freshwater > Lake >...
GTCCGGCCCGTACCTTTCTTCTAAAAAAATTATTTGTTTGTATATTACTAATGTTTAAAAAATGCTTTCTTAGGTACGGGCCGTTTAAAAAATATTTGTAGGCACGGGCAGGCCGCGTCCTGCCCGTACCTACAAATATTTTTTATCTGTCATATTTCTCCAATGCTTGCAGCGTAAGCAACGCTTCTATCGTCGATTCGGCCCCGGCATTTTTATTAATCTGATCCGGACCGCTGATGCCGTCATAGCCTCGTCCAGTGGCTGAATCATACATAGGCGTCTTAGCAGGATTGTTACCTGAAAACCATTTTGACAACTCCTGTGCCTGCGTCCGGAATTGCGTATCACCTGTGATGAGATAAGCTTTCAATGATGCCCACACCATCGGTCTTACACCATAAGCTATCTGAGGAAAAGATTCGGCGTCATAGCTTTCCAATTTACCATCCAACTCTCGGACCCAGAAATGATCAAGTCTGCCATTGGAAAGAATGGAAGGGTAGAATGTTTTTATTTCATAAAGCGCATGATTAATGATCGAGGTATCCTTTAAAGTTTGCCCTGCAGTCAATAGCCCATAGGATTGAATATTAGCATAGGCATGCCATACATTTTCCCAGCTCAGAAATGCTCCGTCACGTTTATCTCCGGGCGACCTGAATTGCATCATGATGATACCCTCCGCAAAATGACGCATGAGTTCAATGACATCCTTTTTTTGTACGGCTCCATCCAATGCTGATTGCTGCACCATCCATGATAATCCGATCAACACGATCGAAGCCTGGTCTGTTCCGCATATCTTGGGTAACCATGTTGGAAACGTCCAACCGTTAGTGGTATCTGTAGCAGTTGATTTAAAAGCCTGCTCGTTCAAAATAGTAGTGACCAGCTTTTCGCGTTGTTGACCAATCTGTTCTTTTAAAGGATCGCCTTTATCCAAGATATACATCGCCTCGCCAAAAGCCCACAATACTCGCCAGGACCAGAAATTTGGTTCAGGCCTGCTCGTAATACCATCCGTATGGATACGACCATCGGGCCAGATAAAATTATAGTAGTATCCATTGGGTGCCTGCATAGCCAGTAAAAACTTCACCAGCATCCTTCCTTTTCGAAGATGTTCCGCATCACCACTTTCCGCATATTGTCGCAGGTAGAAAATAGAAGCCCTGGATGCATCATCTACACAGGCAAAGCCTTCGTCATCGTCACCGACAAGATGATAATCCGGATATTCGGCGTAGATGTGGATGTAGCCAATAGTATCTTCCCCGACTTTGATTTCGCTGTATAGTGCATCCAGATGTGAGGTGTTAATCTGAGAAGCATTTACTGGCTCTTCTTTTGCTGGAATAGCGCATTGACATAATCCAATACAAAGGATGAATGCGGCGACACTCAAAAGATAGAAAGTAGAAAAATATCGTTTTACAGAATGAATCATTATTGTTTACAAGCTAGTAACCGTTCCACAATTGTTTTCGTTTTCATGTTGGCAAAACCACACGCCACGTCTGACATGGCATACGGGATCAGGATATCTTCTCCGTGTTGCATCCAACCGCAGGTATAGAGTACATTGGGCACATACCCTTCGCGCTCAGAATCGAGTGGCTCCATTAAAGGTTTGTCAAGAATAGCGATAACCTTTTGTGGCTGATCCAGGTCAAGCAATGAAACGCCCAATGTGTATCTCCGCATCGGACCTACGTGATGCGTCAACATGAGCCATCCTTCGGGTGTTTCGATCGGTGATCCGCAATTGCCGATCTGTACAAGTTCAAAATCTCTGAAAGGCTGCTGATGTGGTTGCTTCTGGTCCCAGGTCATATAATCCTCTGATCGCATAATGCCGCAGGCTTCCCCTCCTTGTCTTGACAGCATGATATACTTGTCACCGATTTTACGTGGGAAGAAAGCCATGCCTTTATTATCTACCTGACTGCCCCGGAGATTGCGTATGTGAAAATGTTTAAAGTCCGTTGTCTCCATCATTTTCGACTGGATGTTTTTCCCGTTGTAGGCGGTATACGTGCCCAGGTATTTCGTGATACCACCGTCAGTATACCTTACCATACGCAAGTCTTCCATTCCCATGGATTCACTGCGGGCCTGTGGGAATATGACCCTTTCAGAAAGCGGGATCGAATCATCAAAAACGATATCATAGTGATCATCATCTCCGCCTTCTATTTCAATTTTAGTACCTGCGGTGCGCCACGGACCTTGGGGGGTGAAGGTGATTTTGTTTTGTCCGTCAATCACTCCTTCCATAAAACCAATAGAGGAGATGTGGCCTTCACCTACTGAACGCAGGGTAAGGACAAATCGCGTTTCCCCTGCTGCCAATCCTGACTGATCAGGATGTGGCACGATAGAAGGATTGAAGAGCGCAGCCGCCTCGACAGAATATTCCTTAGACAGGTATGAGCCGAAGACCAGCTCCTGCTTTTCTGAAAACGTCGGTGAAGGATAGAGTGCATTTTTTCCTTTTGTGGCATGAGCTAAGAGCAATTCATTATACCGTCTGTGCCGATGACCAAACAAGGAAGCTGTTTCGTCATAGTGTTTTTCTGCCTGTTCGTCGGAGAGCTTTTCTACAAAGCCTGCAAACCTTGTCAGGCGGTCTGATTCGCCCGGATCGAGGTATAGAAGGATGACCTTTTTAGGATCGGCATCAAAGTGCTGAGGGAGTCGTTGTATGATCATAAGTCAGTAGTATAAATTATTCCTTCTGGCCAGAAGCAGCCATACTCTGAATAAAATGTTTTTGAAAAATCAGATACGCGATGATGATCGGTAGTGCCAGTAATGTTGCACTGGCGAGTTTCATTCCAATCTGGCCCATAGACCGGCCGCCGACGGCAAACAACGTTACTAGCTGAGGCATGGTCATGAGTTTTTCTTCGCGGATCACAATGATGGGCCATAAGACATCATTCCATGTAGTCATGAAGGTGATGATACCCACGGTGATCAGCGTAGGCACCGACACAGGCCAAAGGACCTGGAAGAGAATGCGCAATTCGTTGCACCCATCAATCCTTGCGGCATCGATGAGGTCCTGTGGAATGGAAAGAAAATGTTGTCTGAATAAAAGGATGGCAAAAGCATTGAGTAATCCAGGAATAATCAGGGCTGCAAATGAGTTAGTCCACCCAAACTGGACCATCAGGATATAATTCGGGATCAGGGTCAACTGAAAAGGAAGCGTCATGGTAAAGAGCAAAAAATAAAACAGCAGGTTCCTTCCTTTAAACCTGTGGCGTGCAAGGGCATAACCTGCCATCGAACTAAAAACCAAAACACCAAAGGTCACCATCGTAGCCACAAAAATGCTGTTGAGAAATGAGCGCGAGATCGGAATACTCTGGAACAGTTTGATATAATGGTCAAGTGTCAATGAAACCGGCCATAGTGTGACATTTGTGATGCTCCGCTCTTCCGACAGGGAGGCACTCACCATCCAGAGAAACGGATACAGGAAGGCAAAGGCAAAAAGGCTGAGGAGGAGGTAAAACAGGATTTTTCTCATGGCTGTTTGTTTTCAATGACGGTGCGTTGAATAAATACAACCAGCAGAATGATCAGTGCGAGGACCAACCCCAGTGTTGCGGCATACCCCATGTGGTAATAGAAAAAGCCCTGCTTATATATATACAGCACAGAAGAAAGTGTACTGTTGAGTGGTCCGCCTCCGGTCATCACATAAGGTTCGATAAACAAAGAGAATCCACCTATCGTCGACAGGATCATCACCATGATCATCGTCGGATTGATGACTGGCAAGGTAATGTGCCAGAATTGCTGCCATTGGGTGGCTCCTTCCAAAGCAGAAGCTTCGTAAAGCGATTTTGGAACCGACTGAAGGCCCACGAGGAAAAGGATAATATAGAGTCCGACATTTTTCCAGGTAGCCATGATGGCGATGGATGGCATAGCCCATGAAGGGTCTGTAAGCCAGCCAACTTTTTCAAGACCTAAAGTCATTAAGAGCATATTGATAGATCCCATTTCATACCCATAGAGCTGTTGCCACAAAATGGTGACGACAACCCCGGATACAACAACAGGCATAAAAAACGCGCCGCGAAAAAAGGCCCTGAACCCTATTTCCTGATTAAGGATCACCGCCAATCCTAAGGCAATACTGATCTGCAATGGAATGTGAATCCCCAGAAAGACTAGTGTATTGCGGAGTGATTTTAAAAAATACTGATCCTGGAGTAGCTTTTCATAATTGGAGAGGCCGACATACTCCATCGGGCTGATAATATTCCATTCATGAAAGCTCAGAAATAAAGAAAATCCAACCGGAAAAAGCACGAACACAAGAATGTGCGCCAGGTAGGGAGATACCAGCAGGTAGGAGGATATGGTTTTGCTTTTGCTCATCACTCCGGTTAATTATTGAGATAGAGTAAGTCAACTGCGTTTGCTGCAGCCTGCATGGCATCTTCGGGTGTTTTACGTCCATAGACGACACAAGCCTCATACTCCTGTGATATAATGTCGAGTACTTCTTTCATGTAGCGGGCACTATCCATTCCTTTCACATACTTTGCCTGCTGCACGAAAGGAATCAATTTCGGGTGGGCTTGTAAATAATCCGCGAACAAAATGTTTGACTCGAGATCCTTCCTTCTTGGAAACTGTCCTGACAAGACAAGAAAATCTCTGTCGGCTTCCGGTGATATCAGCGTTTGTAAAAACAACCAGGCTGCCTCTGGATCTTTACAGGTGTTGAAGATGACCATATTCTTTGGGTCGCCATATGAATAAACAGGACCGGTCATACTATCTGGCACAGGCATGTGTATAAAATCGTATTGAAATCCTTCCGTTTTAAACCGTTCATTCTGCTCGATCGTCCAGGGACCGATAAACGTTGACGCTATACGCGCTGCCAGAAAGGGATCACTTTGCCCCTTTTGTTGTTCGCGTGGAAAATAATCCTTTGCATACAAAGCCTGGAGAAAAGTGAATACCCCGATACCATGTTCATTATTAAACACGGCCTTACCATCTTTCACGATCGGAGCTCCTTGCGATGATGCATAATAGAGTGGTAAAAAATTAAAAAAACGTTGCCACCAGATCGGATTTACTTCACTTATGCCCAACCATTGATTTCCAAGTTTTGCAGCCTGGGCATGTGCTTTAATTTTTGCACCTGCTTCAAGATAGGATGAATAATCCCCGGGAACTTGTGTAATACCTGCATCCTGAAACATATCGGGATTGTACATCATCATGATGGGGTTTACTTTCCAGGGTACCTGGTAGATATGTCCGTCATTGGATGTGATTTCCATGATCACTTGTGAATCACAGCGCTGATACAAAAACTCAAGGAAACCATCCAGTGTATCCAATGGCACCAGGACGCCGCTACGGGCAAAATCCTCCACATCTCCCTGCCACATATTTGCATAAATATCCGGTGTGGTTTTGCCTACAACGGCGGCCAATAAGACTTCTTCACTGGATTGACCTTCCGGCACGGGTTGAAAAAAAAAGGGAAGATCAGGATGAGTCAGATTCCAACGATCCACGTATTGCTTTGTAAACTTTATTTCCTCCGGATTGCTGGACGACCAGAATACAAAAGTGTTGTCTTCCTGCTGGTGGGACCGGCAGGAGGCCAGGCCAATGAGCAAGAGACAACTTATATATACCTGGTGTCGTAAACGCATATGCGAATCAATCTGTCTTGTAAAATGGTATCGCAAGCCCTCTCAGGATCTCACAATGCGTGTGCTGTATTGTGGTTTCCCAGAAGTCACTGCAAGGTTACCCGGAGGAATAAATTGTCCGGGGGTAATTTGTTTGTTCCAGTCAAATTTGCTTTTCTCCTGGTAGATTTTTCTGAATTGCATCGGGCTGCATTGATGGGCGCTTTTAAACATCCGGTTAAAATTGGCCATATTATTAAAGCCTGACAAAAACGCAATACGGCTGATCTGTTCATCCGATTCAATGAGCAACTTACAGGCATGTTCGAGACGCATCGCGATCAGGTAGTCCGAAAAACTTCTGTTAGTCGCTTTCTTAAAAAAGTGACTAAACGCTGAATCACCGAGATTGACCTCCCCCGCCACATCAGACATCTTCAAACCACTTTCCTGAAAGTGCCTCATCAGGTACTGGTAGGCTGCATGTAATCTTTTACTATTGACCTGTACCGGATTGACATTAAAACCTTCACTGGCTAGAAATTCAAATTGTCGTGATTTTGACAAAAGGTCAAGTAGTAATAAAAATTCCGTCGCACTCTCTACCCCGATTACGCTGGTCAAACGCCGGATTCGCTTTTTCGCTTCGACAAGAGTCTTGCCATAAAAACGAATACCCCGGCCTGAACTGGCCAGAAAGGCCTGAATGAGCGAAAATGGTTTTTTTGCCAAAAGCGCCTTGTCAAACAAATGCATGTCAAACTGTATGGTAATCACCCGGCATGGGTCTTTTGTATTCCCTTGTTTGTCTTCATCATCCCATTTATGGAACAAATACGGACCGATCAGCACGAGATCTTCATCCTTATATCGTTGGGTCGAATCCCCTACTATACGATTTCCCGCGCTGCCTGAGACCAGGGTTAATTCAAATTCTGCATGGTTGTGAATCGGGTACTCAAAACCTTTGTTTACTGAGTCCAGAATCACAAACAGGTCCGTTCCTGTCACCGGTGTGATTTCCTGATATACTTTCATAATATTAATACCTCTTGAAATACGTAGGATTAGATTTTCATAAAAATACCATTCTTTTCACTTAAAGTACAGATTTGCTGATTTCCTTCTTTGTATTTTCACCTACCCATCCTATACATTATCACCTGGTGTTACTTTCTGGCTGATGATAGCCAGAAGGCAAGTTGTTTTAAAAATATTTTGCATGACACGACGTATACTGAAAGCGGCTAAACTCCATCTGACCTGTAGCCTTTTGCTCCTGTCGGTGCTTGTCACAGGTCAAAATATCACGATTACCGGAATCATATTGTCCGACGAAGATCAACAGCCTCTTATAGGGGTCAACGTAGTGGTCTTAGGCACACAGGATGGTACGATAACCGATTTTAATGGTACCTATTCCATTTCTGCTCTTGCAGATGCTGTTCTCCAGTTCAGTTATACCGGCTTTGTCACCCAGGATGTGATCGTCGGTGGACAGACCACTATAAACCTCACCCTGGAGGCGGATAACCAACTGCTCGAGGATGTTGTCGTCATAGGCTATAAAAAGGAAATCAAAAGCAATATCTCCAGCGCCATATCAACTGTCAAAGCCGAAAACATCAGTCATCTTCCACTTTCCGGTCTCGATCAAGCGCTCCAGGGACAGGCAGCAGGTGTCCAGGTCACCCAGACGACCGGTGCACCAGGAGATGATATTGCCGTCCGTATACGCGGTGCCGGTACGCTTGGTAACAATAACCCATTATATATCATAGATGGTGTGCCGACTACAGGTAATATTAATATGTTTTCGATATTAGACATTGAGTCCATTGAAATATTGAAAGACGCGGCGTCAGCTTCCATCTACGGATCACGAAGCGCTAACGGGGTCATCATCATCACCACCAAAAAAGGTAAGAAGGGAGCACCTGTCTTCAATTTTGACTCTTATTACGGTATCCAGGAAGCAAACCGGCTGCCTGACTTACTTAACACCGAGGAGTATCTTCTGATCCGCAATGAAGCCATCAATAATGCTAACAGCCTCCGTGATCCGATCCGTCAACTTGATACCTATGACCTGGCCATTCTGGATACCCTTGGCGAAGTCAACTGGTTGGATGAAGTATTTAATTCAGCACCAACCCAACGTTATTCTTTGTCTGCTTCAGGAGGAGGAGATAATGGCAGCTTTTATCTCCTTGGCGAATACTCAAGCCAAGAAGGTGTATTCAGGAGACAACGCTATGATAAATATTTGCTGCGCTTCAACGGGGATATAGGCACAAAGAAATTCAGAGTAGGTAACAATATCTCTTTTTCTTACACTGATCGTGATGTTATTAATAGTTCAGGAGATGGCGGAGGTCCGGGCAATGAGTTAAGTGGTATCCGATATACACTTATCGCTGCCCCTGTCTTTCCGATCTATGATCAAAACGGCAATTATATAAATACTTCTGCAACCCTTGGAGATCCGACCTTATACGGTGATGGTAATGCTAATCCACTCGCGTTTATCGATGCTACCAATTGGACCGTACAACGCTACCGCTTTTTTGGAAATGTATTTGCGGAATATTCATTCCTTCCCAAACTGACTTTCCGGACAAACCTGGGTGCAGACATTCTCTTCCAGGATGAAAACATCTTTAAAGAAAGACTTTCTGCTGCCATTTACGATCCAACCTCTCTCAGCCGCGGCAATGTAACTGACCGCACGCTGATATGGAATAATACACTTGATTATTCAACATCATTTGGCGCTTCCAAATCCCACAATGTCAGCTTACTGATTGGTATGGAAGCAATCGAAAACCTAACGGATTACCTGGGCGCATCTGCCAGAAACTACTTTCTGACAGATCCCACTTTTCAGTTTATTGATAACAGTGTAACCCAGGAACTGGGAGACATTGATGCATCAGGTATTGCCACCGAATGGGGACTCATGTCTTATTTCGCGCAAGCCGGTTATAATTATAAGAGCCGTTACATCGTCAGCGGCTCCGTGCGCCGTGATGGATCATCCCGATTTGGAAAAGAAAACCGGTACGCTATTTTCCCTGCTGTTTCTGCAGCATGGAATGTGTCAGGTGAATCTTTCTTTGACAACCTTGAGGTCATCTCTCATCTAAAACTCAGAGCGAGTTGGGGTCAGCAAGGAAACCAGGAGATCGGGATCTATCCCTATAGTTCATTGGTGGAAACAGGGATCATTGAATATCCATTTGGCGGACAAATCGCCACCGGAACTGAAATCATAGAAACCGGAAATGAAAACATCAAATGGGAGACCACGACGCAAACAGATTTTGGGATGGATATGAGTTTGTGGGATGACCGTCTATCTATCATCGCGGACTATTATATCAAACGGACGGATGATATTCTGGTCCGTGTTCCATTGCCTCAATCTGCAGGCGCCTTTACGCCCCCATACGTCAATGCCGGAACTGTCGAAAACAAAGGACTTGAGTTTACACTCAGTTATCGCAACACGTTCAGTGATCTGCACTATGAGATCGGGGCTAACATAGCCACTATAGACAATAAGGTCATCTCCATTGCCGGTACTGAGCCATTACTTGGTGGTTTTGGTCTGTCCGATGGTCCTATCACTCGCACAGAACCCGGCTATCCGTTGGGTTCTTTCTATCTCTATGAAATGCAGGGTATCTTCCAAAGCCAGGAAGAAGTAGAAGCAAGTGCATTTCAGTTTGAAGATACCAGGCCCGGTGATGTTAGGTTTGTGGACATTGATGGAAACGATACCATCAATGATAAGGACAGAGCTCACCTGGGCAATCCTTTTCCTGATTTCACTCTTGGACTCAATCTGGGCTTTAGGTATAAAAACTTTGATCTGTCCATACTTGTACAAGGTGTATTTGGCAATGATGTGTATTTCCTCTTCGGAAACTTCGCTTACGAAACACAACTTCGCGGGTTTAGTAGCTATGCAAAAATCCTTGACCGTTGGACACCAACCAATACAGATACAGATATTCCGAAAGTCAGTGTAGATGATCGTAACAACAACCGCCGGATCTCCACACGCTTTTTAGAAGATGGTTCATACGTACGTGTGCGCAATGTGACCCTGGGATACACTTTTAACAACCTCCTCAAAACAGATAAAATCAAGGAATTGCGTCTTTATGTTTCTGCGCAAAACCTTTTCACGTTTACCAAATATTCAGGTCTCGACCCTGAAATACAAGCGAACAGCAATGACACTCAGGGGTATAATGTATCTTCAGATCTGGCAGTTGGTATCGACTGGGGTACCGTTCCTGCCCCACGGACCATTCTTATCGGCATGAACATCAAATTTTAAACTCATGAAAAGGTATCTATACACCTCCATCCTGTTTGCGCTGCTCTGTACCTGGTGTACATCCTGTGGTGATATTCTGGATAAAGACCCTCTTGGTCGGCTCGATGCAGATAATTACTTTAAGACTGCGGAAGATGCAATACAGGGAATCAACGCCGCCTATCGGCCATTGCTGATGAACAATGAAAACAATAATTTCTATTGGGTATTTGGCACACTGGCCTCCGATGAGTCACTTGCTGGTGGAGATGGCTCACGTCCCGGAATCATAGAAATTGACATCCTACAGCACACTGCTTCCACGCAGGAAATAAATGATTTCTGGAAACTGAATTATGCAGGCATCGTGCAGGCTAATATCGTGATTTCCAAAACTCCGCTGGTCGATGCAGATCAGGAACTTAAAAACAGGATTATCGGTGAAGGACTATTCCTCAGATCTTACTATCATTTTGTGCTCGCTCAGGTGTTTGGTGATGTGCCATTGATCCTTGAAATCCAGGCACCGGATGAGGTGCTCGTCACCCAAAAACCCAAAGCAGATGTGCTCGCTCAGATTGCAGCGGATTGTGCGTTGGCTGCATCTATGCTTCCATTATCCTATGCTGGCAGCGATGTCGGCAGAGTCACCAAGGGAGCCGCTCTTGCCCTAGCTGCTAAAGCTCACCTGTACCTTGAAGATTATGAATCCGTCCTCACCCTTATTTCAGATATCAAAGGTCTTGGGATATATGCACTGCAAACGGACTACAGAAATAACTTTTATGACTCTACCCAAAACAATAGTGAATCCGTCTGGGAAATCCAACATGAAAACCTGGAACTCGGTGTAGGAAACTTTCTGAATCAATGGTGGCTCTCTAAAAAAGTACAGGATGGGTATGGTTTCGCAGAGGTCAGTATGGAATTTGTCAATGCCTTTGAACCAAATGATCCGAGGTTGAAATATACCGTAGCACGTCATAATGAAGAATATTTTGGTGTGACCTACAAAGCATCTTTTTCTTCAACCGGTGTCAGTCCCAGAAAATACCTTCAACATAAAGATGAGGTTACACAAAAATCGGATGGCGGTATCAACTATACCGCTATACGCTACGCTGAAGTATTGTTATGGGAAGCAGAGGCACTTGCTGAATTGGGAAGATCCTCAGAGGCTTTGATTCCTTTAGAAAGTGTAAGAGCCAGAGCAAGGGCACAATCAACAGACCCTGTCAATTCGCTTCCTCCCATCACAACCACCGATCAACAAGAACTAATTGATCTTATACGTCATGAACGCCTGGTTGAACTTGGATTTGAAATGCATCGTTTCTTTGACCTGGTCAGATGGGGCATTGCAGCAGATATCATCGATGGATTTGTGGTTGGAAAAAATGAAGTATTTCCTATACCCCAGACTGAACTTGATCTCAATCCAAACCTTTCACAAAATCCTAGTTACTGATCAATCGCCAATGAATTTTTATCAAACAGCATATTTGAAATTGTGTCCATCATGGTTGTTGGAGCAAACTCCAACAACGGCAGATCGTTCATGGTTGTTGGAGCAAACTCCAACAACGGCAGATCGTTCATGGTTGTTGGAGCATACTCCAACAACGGCAAATCGTTCATGGTTGTTGGAGCAAACTCCTACAACGGCAGATCGTTCATGGTTGTTGGAGCATACTCCAACAACGGCAGATCGTTCATGGTTGTTGGAGCAAACTCCTACAACGGCAAATCGCTTCATCAAAGCGATCGGGACCGCTATGCAATTAAAATTATTTGTTAGTTCAATGTCCTTTACACTTAAGTATTTCACCCATTTTGTGATCATTTTTTTGTTTTGCTGTCTAACAGGTTTCCTGACAGGACAAGAAGGTCAGATTGATATTGAACGTGTTGAACTGATGCCCAATGAGCCGTCGCCCTATTTCATGCGGGACTGGAACGCAGTAGCCACGGCATATGATTCGTTTGTGTATGATGAGCAAAAGACGGGCGAATATCTCCCCCTTGTTTTCGTTCGCCCACAAGGTGTCAATTATCCCGGGCGTGAATCCTTTGGACTAGATACATACGTTGGCACCTTCAGTATTGACAATGGTGAGGGGATAAACGTATTACCATCCCTGGTCAGTGCAACGCTCGCAGGCATTGACAAAACAAATCAATTTGGCCGCAACTGGGTGCTCATGAGCCAGGATTATTTTAACAAAGCAAATGGAGAAAATTTATATCTTAACAATATCGGTGGACATAGTGGTAGTGACTGGTGGTATGATATGATGCCCAACATTTATTTTTATCAGCTCTACGATCTCTACGGTTCTATTGGTGATGCGCAAAATCAGTTTCACCAGGTGGCTCAACGTATGTCATCAGCCGTTCAGGCTATGGGTGGCAGCGCTACACCCTGGACAAGAGCCTTTATGGATTATCGTGCGTGGGACTTTCTCAACATGCAACCTAATGCGGATGGCGTGCATGAACCGGAGGCAGCAGGCGCGTATGCGTGGCTGTTGTATCATGCTTATAGAGAAACAGGCAATGAGGTCTATCTCCGTAGTGCAGAGTGGAGCATGGAATACCTCGTCAACCTGAATAGTAATCCATCCTACGAGTTGCAGCTCCCCTATGGAGCCTATGCCGCAGCAAGAATGAATGCAGAGATCGGTACCGAATACAATATTGAAAAATTGGTTTTCTGGATCTTCAACCGTGGCCCGCTGAGAGGCTGGGGTACGATTGAAGGAACCTGGAATACGTTTGATGTCTCCGGGCTGGTAGGTGAAGCGAATGATGGGGGTAATGATTACGCCTTTCAATTGAATGGCGTACAACAGGCTGGAGCCTTGGTTCCGCTCGTCAGGTATGATAAGCGATTTGCGAGGACAATTGGAAAATGGATGGTCAATGTAGCCAATGCCACGCGATTGATGTATCCCGGATTTTTACCAAGTCATCTGCAGGATGCAGATACATGGTCTGATGCTCATGATCCGAAAGCGGTGATAGGGTATGAGGCATTGCGTGAGGTGTGGCAGGGATCAAGTCCTTTTTCCACCGGTGATGCTCTCAAAGGCACATGGGCTGCAACTAATCTTTCGCTGTACAGCACGTCCTCTATCGGTTACATGGGCTCATTGATTGAAAAAACGAATCAAGAAAAAATCCTGAAACTGGACTTGGTGAAAACTGATTTTTTCAGTGATGCAGCCTATCCATCGTATTTGCTTTACAATCCATATTCCGTTGCCAAGACCGTCATGATCAATGCAGGATCTGAACCCCGGGATATCTACGATGTCGTCACAGAATCTTTCCTGGCACTAAATGTATCGGGTGAAGTCACCCTTGATATACCTGCAGACCAGGCTGTGTCCATTGTTCTTTCCCCTGCAGATGGCACGATCACCTATGAAAAAAATAAAATGCTGATCGATGGAGTGGTCGTTGATTATATGCAGACCCATATTGCATATAATGCGCTGCCAAGAATACAATCCTTTGCGACTGAAAACAATACTGTTGAAAAAAACAGCACGATCACGCTTTATGGCAAAGGGATCGACCAGGAAACGAAAGACCTGATATACACTTTTATCCTGCCGGATGATACCATTTCAAGCCTGGAGAAATCAACGACATGGACTGTTCCCAACGAAGAGGGCACTTTTGAAATTAAACTGATCATTGAAGATGAAGATCAGCAGACGGACACGGCTGTGATCAGTATCGATGTGGTCACTGAAATCAATTATGCCCCTGAGATCATCTCGCTGACCGCTTTACAAAATTATACCTCTCCTGGTGGAAACATCACCATACAGGCTGAGGTAACCGATGTCAACAACGACGCCATTTCCTATAGCTGGACGGCAACGCAAGGAGATATCATTGGGTCCGACGATATTGTTGATTGGTTGGCACCGAATGATGAGGGCATATTTACAATTCAATTGATGGTTTCAGATGGCCGTGGTGGAAGCGCCTTAGCCAGCATCAAATTACTTGTACTGAATCCTGATCTGCATGTCGATGGAGACCTGATCGCATGGTATCCATTCCAGGGCAATGCACAGGACATCAGCGGCAATGCATTACATGGTCAGGTATTCGGAGCGAAACTCACTGAAGATTCTCTTGGTAATTCATCCTCAGCCTATTTCTTTGATGGCTTCAATGACCACATAAGGGTACCGAATCAACCGATACTGAATTTCGCAAACGGAGTGACCGTCACCGGTTTCGTAAAACCTGAAGTGATCGGTGACAAAGAGCGGTTTATTCTCTCCCATGGGAGCTGGCAAAACCGATGGAAACTCTCCATCACCCCAAATCGCAAAGTCCGGTGGACACTCAAAAATGCAAGCGGACAGGTAAGAGATCTTGATAGTGAAACGGTCCTTGATGCCAATACAAAAACATATCACATCGCTGCATCGTATAATGGCCGATTCCTGCTATTGTACATCAATGGGAGGCTTGAAAGTTTTTCTGCATTCAGCGGTGATATCAACAGCAGTCCTTTTGATTTTGAAATCGGTCAGATCCTTCCGGATGACCAGATGTACAATTATCGGGGAATAATGGATGAAGTAAAAATCTTCGACTATGCGTTGATTCCGGATTCTGTAGCGGCGGAAAGCGGGATCATTACGACAGGCATTACAGATCCTGTGTCGAAATCACCGTTCAGTTTGAGTCTGTATCCAAATCCTGCAAAGGAATTTATTACCCTTGATGCCGGTGGTTTAGCAGATGTGCCTGGCGACAAATTCACAGGATACATTTTGGACAGTCAGGGAAAGATCGTTTGGCAAGCATCCTTTGCAGACATCACGAAAAGAAAAATAAGCGTCTCTTCGCTTAGTAATGGCATATACATCATGCGCATTAGCCGAGGGGAGACCGCATGGACAGGAACATTTGTAATAGAAAAATAGCTTTAACAATATCACTAACAATAAAATCAATCCAATAATGAGAAGAATTTACTTATGGTTGTTGCCGGTGTGGCTGCTGTTTCATACAGCATCTGCCTTGCAGGCTCAACAAGTCGTAGCAAACTACGATTTCAACGGAAACGCAAAAGATGTTTCCACGTATGAAAATACTGCATCCATCTATGGTGCAGTACTCACACAGGACCGTTTTGGACAGGCTAACCAAGCTTTCCTTTTTGACGGAGCACAAAGTCACTTGCTGGCCAATAATGCGCCACAACTCCAATCGCCGACACTGTCTGTCAGCTTCTGGATAAGGGTGGATGAAATTCCAGCGCAAGGTGAAGTGTATATTCTATCCCATGGTGGTTGGCAGGAACGCTGGAAAGTTTCCCTTCCATCCCACGGCAAGCCTATCTGGACAACACATGCTGCCACCTGCTGCTCTGACCTCGATGCTGGTAATCCGCTCGTTGTAGGCGCCTGGACACACCTGGTCATGATTCATGATGGAGCCAAAGAGAAAATCTATGTGAATGGTGCTCTGGCTACTGAAAGGGACTATGCAGGGGATCTGAATCCTACTACACAGCCCTTGGGCATAGGGTATTCACCCATTGACAATGACTATTTCTTCAAGGGCGCATTAGATGAATTGGTCATCTATGATGGTGCACTCAATGATGTAGATATAGCCAATCTGTATGCAGAACAATCCACGCCACCGGTAGTCATCAATAGCATCGTAGCTGCTTATTCTTTTACCGGAAATTACCTGGATGAATCTTCTTTTGACAATCATGGTACAGGTCGTGGTGCTGAATTTGTCACTGATCGTTTTGGATTTGGCGATAGGGCTGTCCGTTTCAATGGAACGGATGGTGGTATGACAGCTTCCAATTCTTCACATCTCAATTCAGCCACAACAACCGTATCCTTCTGGGTAAATCCAACTTCCCTACCTGCTACCGGTGAAGCCTACATTGCTTCCTTTGGTGGATGGCAGGAACGTTGGAAGATTTCACTTCCAAGTCATGGGAAAATGGTGTGGACTACCCACGCCACATCCTGCTGTTCAGATCTCGATGCCGGAGGTGGTAATGAACTCGTTCCCGGCACATGGACACATGCCGTATTTGTACATGATGGCACCATGGATAGGATCTTTATCAATGGTGAACTCGCCGCGGAAAAAGCATCTGCAGGTGATCTGAATAACACTACGCACCCTTTGGGTATAGGCTATGATCCCATTGATGTAGCTAATTACTTCGACGGATCGGTTGATGAATTTCAAATTTATAATTATGCTCTATCCGATAGTGAAATCGGCGACTTATACGATGAACAAAGTACAGCGGTAATCGATCCAAATCCATTAGTATTGGATTTACCATTTGCTGGTGATCTGAAAGATGTGAGTCAGTTTGGAAATCATGGCACTTCAGACAATGCTGATTTAACATATGACCGATTCGGATATCCTAATAATGCAATAGCCATCAATCCGACTGACAAGGGTGCTGTCACAGTACAGAATTCTGTTCAATACAATTCTGACTATACCACTGTTAGCTTCTGGGTGAAAATGAATGAACTTCCTGCCACTGGCGAAGTATACCTGATGTCCTTTGGCGGATGGCAGGAGCGTTGGAAGATATCATTACCCTCTCATGGCAAAGTGGTATTTACAACCTATGCCACGACCTGTTGCTCTGATATGGATGCAGGTGGCGGCAACGAATTAGTTCCCGGTGCATGGACACATGTTGTTGCAGTGCATGGAACAGTACAGGATAAAATCTATATCAATGGTGAACTGGCAGCATCAAAAGATGTAGGCGGTCCATTACATCATACGACACATCCTCTTGGCATTGGTTGGGATCCAATCGATAAAGGCAGCTATATCAATGGCGATATGGATGATGTACAACTCTATAATACTGCGCTTTCAGATCAGGAAGTTGCTGATCTGTATGATGCACAAAGTGTGACACCAGTGTTCCCTGGTGATCTTGTTGCAGACTATGCACTCAATGCAAATGCAAAGGATGATTCACCATATCACAATACAGGTAGCATCGCCGGTGCTACGGCTTCAAGTGACAGGTTTGGAAGGTCAAACCACAGTATGAATTTCAATGGTGCAGCCGGTATCACTGCTGATAATGCTCCACAATTAAATTCTCCATTAGCTTCTGTAAGTTTCTGGGTCAATCCGAATACACTTCCTGCTAGCGGCGAAGCATACCTGCTTTCGTATGGTGGCTGGCAAGAGCGTTGGAAGATATCCTTGCCGAGTCATGGTAAGGCTGTGTGGACTACCCATGCTACTTCCTGTTGTTCCGATCTGGATGCAGGTGATGCAAATGCACTTGTACCTGGCACATGGACACACATGGTCATGGTACATGATGGTGTGAAAGATTTTATCTATGTAGATGGAGTCCTGGCTAATTCTAAAGATGCTCCAGGTGATCTGAGCACAACAGTGCATCCATTGGGTATTGGATTTGATCCTATTGATGTGGCCAATTATTTTGACGGCTCCCTGGATGATGTCCAATTGTACCAGACTGCTTTGACGGATGTAGAAGTTGCAGCACTATATGCAGCTCAATCTGCTGATCCGGGTGAAACGGATGTTACTGCACCTGATGCACCTACTGGTCTTGAAGGAACTGTTAGTTTTACGACAGTAACGCTCACGTGGCAACCTTCTGTTGACGGTGAATCAGGAATCTCAGGATATAATGTATATCAGAATAGTACATTGATCCAGACTACGGAGGCTACTACAGCCTTCATTTCAGGTCTTACACCGTTGACTTCCTATGAGTTTGGTGTATCTGCCGTTGATGTTGCCGGAAACGAATCCATTCCTTCGTATATCACCCTCGTTTCGGGTATGGATGAAACACCTGATATCACACCTCCTTCAACACCCGCAAATCTTGCTGTGTCTTCAGGGGCAAATTCAGCCGTATTCTCTTGGGATGCGTCAACGGATGATACTGCTGTCAAAGGTTATGTAACCTTTGTGGATGGCAATTATGTTGATTCGCTTGATGCTGAAACTGTTTCCGTTTTCATCGGCGGACTTGAACCATCTACCTTGTATACATTTGAGGTATATGCGTATGACTTTGCAGGTAATGATTCAGAAATTGCTTTCATCACTGAATCGACTACGGAGCCTATTGAGACCGCTGAGCCAGGCCTTGTAGCTCATTACCCTTTTGAAGGTAATGCTAACGATGCCACCCCTTACAACAATCATGGAGCGATTGGTGGTGATCCAACATTCCAACCAGTGACCAATCGTCCGAATGCGGCAGGTATGTCTATTGTATTTGATGGAGAGGGTGATTCTATTGTTGCCCCAAACGCTGTTCACCTGATATCTGATTACACGACCGTTGGTTTCTGGATCAGAGTTGATGGTCAGAATCTGAATGATGCTGAAGCGTACGTACTTGATTTCGGCCATTGGAGCGAACGTTGGAAAATTTCGCTTCCACAACACCTGAAGATCGTCTGGACGACAAATGGTAACAACCTGCAGTTTGATGAATTCATTTCAGATATGGATGCAAAAGATGGAAATGAATTGGTTGTTGGCTTTTGGTGGTATGTGACCATGGTGCATGACGGAACGGATGATATAATCTACATTGATGGTGTTGAAGTCAATCGCAAGCCGGTTGGTACAGAACTTAACAGTACGGCTCTACCGTTAGGTATGGGTAACAATCCAATTGACGGAGGACAGTTTTTTGAAGGTTCACTGGATGAAGTGAAAATTTATAACAAAGCCCTTACAGGTGATGAAATCCTGCAACTCTATTCTACAGGAACCACAGGCATTAAAGACTTGCAAAACGAATTGAATGCATATGTTGAGATCCTGTATCCAAATCCAACTGTTAACGAAATTACCATCAAGCATGGTTTTGGCGTTAGGGAGGATCTGCTGATCCGGATCTTTGATGTGACCGGCCGTCAGGTTGGAGATAAGCGTATCGCTGCTCAGGATATGGACAATGGCATCATCAATCTTGATGTAGCCGGACTTCAAGGTGGTATGTACAGTCTTAATTTTGTACTCGGGGGTAAAGTCCTGGGTTCAATACCTTTCGTGAAACAGTAAAGAGAGAATTTAGTATTATTGGAAAGGCCTGTGCACAAGTTGTGCACAGGCCTTTTTTTGTCTTTGGTCTGTCACCTTTATTTCAGTGCATACCTAAACCCAATATACCACTCTCTTCCAAAGATCGGGCCCCAGATGAGCCCGGAATCAAAATAATCACCATGAGGATTCTCCGCATCGATGATCACCGGTGATTGTTTATAATTACCTAAATTTTCTACCCCGACGTAGACTTCAAAGTTCTTATTGAATACTCTCGTGAGTTGACCGAGAATTAACAAATAATCCGGGGACTGCCGGGCTAATTGAAATACTTCAGGATTAGCTTCTGTGTCCGGGATGCGTTGAGTTCCTGTGTTTTGTGCAGTTATGCTCAATCTCCAATGGCCTTTGTATGTAGCGACGCTGGATACGTAAGACACATTGACAAAAAACCTGGAGTTTGGTGTGAAGATTTGTTCCCTCAACCCTTCATCACGATAGGCGATTTGTGAATCCTGCAATTTGTAAGCAACCTTCAGATCTACCCTCTTCAGGATTTCATATTGCACTTCAGCCTGGAAGGTGTTTGCAAATGATGGTCCATCCAGATTGTAAATCCATAATTGCTGCGGACTGATATCCAGGTCTGCAATGGCCCTGTTGGTAAAGCGTGTATGAAAAAAATCCACGGAGACCAGACCACTTCGGTAATCTATCGTAAACTCCTTGGTCACACTGGCACCAAAATTCCACGCCTTTTCCATTTCAAGTCCATTGTATGGAAAATTACTTTGCGTTTGACCAGGCTCACCAATGGTCCAGTCCCGCGCGCTTGCAAGCCATCCGAGATTCTCAGCAATAGGAAGCGGCGTCCTCATCCCACTACCCCCCGACATTCGGAATACCAGGCTCTCCGATGCAGCATACCGGAGATGCAATCTCGGATTGAACAACCAACCATATAGATTATGATGATCCATACGAACACCCCCTACGACTGTAATTAAATCATTTGGCAAATAGGTGTATTCAAAAAAAGCCCCAGGCACTATTTCCTTAAAGTCGTAATGCGTACTGACTAATTGTTCTTTGTAATCTTCATACCGGAAACTTAACCCGGTCACATACTTATGTCTGCTATCACCGATAATGGATTGATACAACCAATTACCATACAAAGAAGTCTGGGCTGCATCATATAACGTATGACCAATTTCAGCATGCTGCACATGTCTTGTATATCCCCATTGTGAGCCTAATGAATTGTAGCGCTTATTAGGAAACACATAACCAACCTTTGCAAAAGCCTGTATCCTGTCGACATCAATCGGTGTAAGATACAAGCCATGTGTGTCCCCACCATGACTCACCTGTCCGCCCTCCTTTCGGTCTTGTATATATTGAACGTTGAGTTGACCTTCCACTCCGCTTTTATTGTTGTGGTAATCCCAGCGGTTAGCCAGTGTCAGGAGGCTACCTTTCGGCATATCCATAAATCCATCATCGTTTCGATCATGTTCTGTTGGATAAAGACTATAATGGGCAAGCAATGCTGTACTGAACATTGGACTGACATCTGTCCTGGAAAAAACGTTGAGCTCAGAACGGTACGCCTCACTGAAATAGCCATTGATCAGCAATTTATCCTTGTCGAATGGTTTTTTCAATTCCACGTTGATCTGTCCGGTCATGCTTTCATATCCCTGGACTACTGAGCCCGCACCTTTGCTGATCTGAATGGATTCAACCCAGGCTCCAGGTGTATACAACAGACCAAAGGGGATGGCGATACCTCTGGCTCCTGGCATTTGTTCCTGGCTGATGAGGGTGTATTTGCCGGAAAGCCCAAGCATCTGGATTTCCTTGGCGCCTGTTACCGCATCCGTGAAACTCACGTCAACAGTAGCGTTCGTTTCAAAACTTTCTGAAAGGTTACAGCATGCCGCTTTGAAAAGTTCTTCACTCGAAATGTTCTGCACCTGCAATGCATCCAGAAAAGAAATCTCCGTCGTTCGTTTGCGATGCACTATAGTCACCTCACCCAGGACATTAACTTCCTCTTTGAAGAGTACAGACAAATATTTACCCTGAGCTACTTCGACTGTATCCGGTTCGAATCCTAGAAATTGAAAAACCAGTTTGTCCCCGTCATCAGCACCGCGTGCGATAAAGAAATACCCGGTCGAATCTGTGGCGGTGTTCTTGGTACTTTTCAACCAGTATACATTGGCAAATTCAATAGGCACCAGACTGCCATCCAGCTTTTCTTCCATCACTACGCCCCGCACGGAGATATCCTGAGCACTGCCTGCCTTCATCCCAAGGAGGAAGGCAAACAGCACGAGTATGTTATATCTCATTGCGGTTAGTGTTTTTCGATACCGCTATCATACTGACAGCATCCTGGCAGCTTCGCATACCCTTTTTGGTCAGCTGCGGCTAGTTCAGACTTGTGTCCTGCTTTGGCCAATGCGGAAGCTACTTTTTGTTTGTCCATCTTTGATGATCCCACCAGTACCAGCATATCTGTCTGAATGTCCCATTCTGCTTTCTTAACGCCTTTTACATCCAGCGCAACGGATTCAATACGTTCTTTGCATTGACCGCATATTCCAGTGACTTTGAATGAAACAGTTTGTTCCATCCCCTTGTCGGATTTGGCTTGTGCTGCAGAAGAATTGGTAAATCCAATGACCATGAAAGAGCAGAGGAAGATGGTATATATACTTTGATTAAATGATTTCATACTGTGATTAATTGATTTCATGATTTGTTAAATGAAAAGTGAAAAGTGAAAAATCCATTCTTTGGTTTTGCCCGGCAGCTTGAGGATACTGCACGATTGAATGTATTGACTATGACATTCTAACTGCTCCGAAGGTGATTCGTGCAAATGTCAGTCGTCAATAGGCATGAAATCAGCTAGGCGTAGAAGATGAGGGCCTGGTGGAGGATGTATATAGGCGGACCTGAGTCCGTATATTTTTCCGTGACACTGATCAATGAAATCTTCTGTGTTGTTTCAGTTACAACAACAGAAAGTGTTGAAGCAACCGGGATCTTGAGGCCCCATTTATCCAAATGAGGGATAAGGGAGATATTATCCTGAATCAGGATATTGACCTTGTCATCACAACAATCGCTGTCACCCTTGCTGCAACTTTTGGATTCTTCCTTTTTGCAGCAGGCTTTTGGGTCCACAATCTCGTCATGATCATTGCATCCCTGACTAAAGAAAACGGAAACTGATTCCAGCATCCCTTTACAGTAATGCATATGCAAAGGAAGCCCTATCTGCGAGAGCAGCATAAGAGTTGTAAGCATATATGACAGAACCGGGCGAATCATAATACGTCCCAAAAGTAGGGTGTTTTTTAGATACTGTATGAATATAACAGGCAGATTAAGAAAAAGTTACCCCCTTTTGCCACTGGTATACCCTCTATTCCTTTGGTACCATTAATCTTTAGTTAATACACAAGGTCTAAGGACATATTACCCTACTTTTGAGAAAGTGATGATTCAACTCGCATTTTACATACTACTCTTGACCCCTTTTCGCGAAGCTCAAGGAACATCCAGGCTTCCTGATGATGTGTTGGGGGATAGCCTGACCGTTTATATATTCCTCCACGACGAGTGCGTTATCAGCCAGTTTTTTACCCCTGAATTGAGCAGGTTATTTGAAAAGTACCGGTCAAAAGGGGTTGGTTTCATTGGTTATTTTCCCAATCCTGCTGCTTCCCCTGAAAAAATGAGTGGGTTTGCTGAAGCCTATCATCTTGACTTTCCAATGCTTCGGGACCAGGATAAGGCACTGGCTCGGAAATTTGGTGTCACAATAACACCTGAAGTAGCCGTCTGGGATCACAAGAATGACCAACTCATCTACCGCGGACGAATCGATGACAGTTATGTGCGGGTCGGGAAGCGAAAATTGCATCCTCAGCACTTTGATCTTGAGGAGACCATTGAAGGATGGCTGTTGAACCCGGCGCCGATGGCTTTGTCGCAGACACAGGCGATTGGTTGTTTTATTAACTTTACAGACTGAGCATATCAGGAGACAGGAGACAGGGGACAGGAAATAGGAGATAGGAGATAGGAAATAGGAGATAGGAAATAGGAGATAGGAAATAGGAGATAGGAAATAGGAAATAGGAGATAGGAGATAGGAAATAGGAAATAGGAGATAGGAAATAGGAAATAGGAGATAGGAGATAGGAGATAGGAAATAGGAGATAGGAGATAGGAGATAGGAGATAGGAGGCAGTTGACAGGAGGCAGTTGACAATTGACAATTGACAATTTTTTAATAAGTGTATTTTTTAAATTTAAGGTATATGAGAATTCTGTTTTCGTTTTTTATGTTCATGTTCGGTGCTGGTTTGATGGATGGTCAGGAGGTCACGTTTACTAAGGACATCGCGCCGATCATCTACAACAACTGTGCACAGTGTCACAGGCCTAATGAAATCGGTCCGTTTCCTATGACCAATTACGATGAGATCAAACCATGGGCACTATCCATCAAATACGTGACTTCTATTCGTTATATGCCCCCATGGAAAGCGGATCCGGAATATTCAAGATTTCAGGGTGAGCGTTTTCTATCCCAGGAAGAGATAGATCTGATTGCTGAATGGGCCGACAATGGCGCTCCTTATGGAAATGCTTCTGAGGAACCAGAACTCCCATCATTTCCAACCGGATCACAGATCGGCACACCTGATCTGGTTTTATCTATGGCGGAATCATTTATCCACCAGGGTGGAAATAAGGATGAGTATCGTGTTTTTGTTTTACCAACTGGTTTGACTGAAGACAAAGAGATCGCTACCGTTGAACTAAGACCAGGCAATACCAAAATTCTACACCATGCATTATTGTCTTACGATGATACAGGTGAAGCAAGAGCTCTTGATGCAACTGATCCAGTTTACGGGTATGATGGATTTGGTGGTTTTGGAGTTGATGCTGCGATGGAACAAATGTATCCCGGATATGTCCCTGGTCAAAAACCTATTGCGTATCCCGAAGGATTGGGACAAACGTTGCCTGCTGGTTCTGATATTTTGGTCCAGGTACATTATGGCCCAAGGCCTTTTCCTGAAGCAGACAGTTCAACCCTCAATATCTTTTTCAAAAAAGAGCCTGTCGAGCGGCAGGTCCAAAATTTCATTTTTTATCCATTCTGGCCATATATTCAGAACGGGCCTTTTGTCATGGAACCGAATACAGTAAAGACCTTTCATGTTCAGTTTACCACTCCGATCAAAGTCAGTCTTTTTGCTATCTGGCCACATGCTCATTTATTAAATCAGGATTACGAAGTATTCGCTGTGCATCCGAATGGAGATACCACGCATCTGATCCGCATTCCGGATTGGGATTTTAACTGGCAAGGGTCGTACAATTTTAAAAAATATATGGTGCTTGAGCCTGGCACTACCATTCATGCTTACGCATCTTACGATAACACATCAAATAATCCAAGCAACCCAAATAATCCGCCAGCCACCGTTACCTGGGGAGAAAGAACTACGGATGAAATGTTGTTTCTGCCGATTTCTTTCGTGCCATATGCTATAGGTGATGAAGATATTGTCTTTGAGGATGAAACCACTTCTGTAGACGATCCCGGATTGGGTTTTGTCAATCATTTTCTAGCTCCAATCATGCCTAATCCGGCAAATGATCTAGCCTACGTTAATTTTATTCTTGAACAGCCTGACCATGTCACCATCCGCGTGATGGATATGCAAGGAAACGTTGTCAGCACACTCTTCGTAGATGACTGGAAACTTGCCGGCGCCCACACTGAAAGACTTGAGTTAAGTCAATTCCCTGCAGGAGCTTATTTCGTACAATTACTTGGTACAAACTTTACGCAGGCCAGGAAGATGGTGGTGGTGAAGTAGGGGCGGTTGCAAAACGATTTACGGGCGGTTGCAAAACGCCCGGGACAATAATAATTTAATGGTCATCAAGTCGGGGGTGTTTTGAAACCACCCACGATTTGATGACCTTTTTTTCGGGCGGGAGCAAAACGATTCACGGGCGGTTGCAAAACGATTTACGGGCGGTTGCAAAACGCCCGGGACAATAATAATTTAATGGTCATCAAGTCGGGGGTGTTTTGAAACCACCCACGATTTGATGACCTTTTTTTCGGGCGGGAGCAAAACGATTTTCGGGCGATTGCAAAACGATTTTCGGGCGGTTGCAAAACGCCCGTGACAATTGGAATTCATTATTTCTTGTATTTCATCTTGAATCCCCCTTAATTTCAATTGAAAACAAATTACTTCACCGGAAATGAAATACAGAAATCACTTGCCTCGTCGGCAACTCAGAAGATTAAAAGGCTATAATTATGCGAAAGCTGGTGCATATTTTGTCACTCTAAATTGCAAAAATCAAATTCCATTATTTGGTGAAATCAAAGAAGGGAAAATGATATTGAATGAGTACGGTATATTAGCTCAACAGGAATGGAGTCGAACTCCTAAAATCAGGCTTAACATCAGACTAGATACTTTCATTGTAATGCCAGATCACATTCATGGAATTATTATCATCGAAAAAGAGATTAAATCAGACTCCTCCGGAATTTCGGGCGAGAGCAAAACGATAAATACGAGCGAGAGCAAAACGATAAATACGGGCGAGAGCAAAACGATAAATACGGGCGGTTGCAAAACGCCCGAGACAGCAATAATTTGTGGTCATCAGGTCGGGGGTGTTTTGAAACCACCCCGGCTTGATGACCTTGTTATTTCGGGCGGCTGCAAAACGCCCAATACACAAATTGTAAGAAACCCATACTTGAAATCACCCTCACAAACACTAGGCGCCATTCTGCGAGGATTTATGGGTACTGTTACTAGTCAAATCAATACGCTTAGAAATACACCCGGTGAAAAGATCTGGCAGCGAGGATTTCATGATCATATTATTCGTAACAAATGGTCCTATCATCGAATTTCAATGTATATAAACAACAATCCTAAAAAATGGAAACTCAAATAATAATATAGGACGTTTTGCAAATTGGAATTCATATGCTTTTCGGCTCAATAGAGTTCCATTATGATGCTCCATAGATGATTGTTTCTAAAAATAATTTATTTAGGACATTTTTGTCCTTATTAAAATATTTCCCCTATCTTTGGCCTGTTAATTATCAAATCATGTTCTCTAAAGCGTGTGAATACGGCATCAGGGCGACTTTATATATAGCCATGAACTCGCTTGATGACAAGCGGGTAAGCTTGAGAACCATAGCCGGAAAAATTGATTCGCCCGAAGCATTTACCGCTAAGATCCTGCAGCAGCTTGTCCATCATGCCATTATAAATTCGGTAAAAGGAGCTACCGGAGGGTTTGAAATCGAAAAGGAAAAACTCCGTGGAATCACTCTGGCCCATATCATCTCTGCTATCGACGGTGATAACCTATTCCATGGCTGTGTCATGGGGCTTTCCGCCTGCACGGAATCTCATCCATGCCCCGCCCATATCAGTTATGAAAAAATTCGCAGCCAGCTGAAGTCTATGCTAAACAATACTTCGATCTATGATCTGTCTCATGGACTTGAAACAGGGCTTACATTTCTCAAACAATAAGGGGTTATCAAACCACCCATCTCTAAAAACTTAAACATAAATCCAATGGAATTTATCTATGAAAAGAAAGTAGGCGAGTTAGTTGCTGAAGACTATAGGGCAGCCGCCGTTTTCCAGAAATACGGCATCGACTTCTGTTGCAAAGGCAATATTTCGGTTGATGCCGCTTGCACGCTGCAAAACCTCATGACAGAGGATGTCATGCGTGAGCTTAAAATCCTTTTTGCCTCAGAAAAAAACCAGCCTGTAGATTATCAGTCATGGAACGCTACAATCCTATCAGACTTTATTGAAGAAACGCATCACCGGTATGTGCGGGAGAAAACACCTGTCATCCTAAGCCATCTGGACAAACTATGTCAAAAACATGGTGGTCGTCATCCGGAACTTCTTGAAATAAACAAGCTGTTCAACGCGTCAGCTACTGAACTTGCCTTGCATATGCAAAAGGAAGAACAAATCCTGTTCCCTCGCATCAGGCAAATCGCAACAGTGACTTCTGGTACCGATCCAAATCATCTCTTTACACGAGGTATGCTGAATGCCCCCATAAAGATGATGATGCACGAACATGACCAAGAGGGAGAAAGATTTAAAAAAATTGAACTCCTTACAGATCACTATCAAGCACCTGCCGATGCGTGCAATACCTTTAAAGTAACCTTTGCGCTGCTTCAGGAATTCGAAAATGATCTTCACCTGCACATCCACCTTGAAAACAATATCCTCTTTCCCAAAGCAGCTCAAATGGAGAAGGAGTTAATGAATTAGAAAAGTTAGGAGATAGGAGGCAGGAAACAGGAGGCAGGAGGCAGGAGGCAGGAAGCAGTAGGCAGGAAGCAGGAAGCAGGAGGCAGGAGATAGGAGGCAGGAGATAGGAGGCAGGAAGCAGGAAGCAGGAAGCAGGAAGCAGGAGATAGATGTTATTTATACCCCGCCTTCGTCTGTGAAAACTGTCAATATGAAATACCTTTATAAACAATTAATGGTCTAACCTGATTTAACAT
>Ga0163147_10002256_pt1 | contig 27571 bp, 24 predicted proteins | sample OliLakLV19MP6G1_FD_148597 | JGI IMG/M metagenome (GOLD analysis project Ga0163147, IMG submission 148597) | Freshwater microbial mat bacterial communities from Lake Vanda, McMurdo Dry Valleys, Antarctica- Oligotrophic Lake LV.19.MP6.G1 | ecosystem: Environmental > Aquatic > Freshwater > Lake >...
AATGGGTAGCGGTCAGTTGTTGCAATTCGCGGATCAGGCCGATGCGGTGCCTGCGCCAGCAGGCCCGGATGACGCAGAAATGCTCGACATCGACCACTTCAAACATATCAACGACTGCTACGGCCACGAAGCGGGCGACACGTGTTGCAGCCGTTTGCGCACGTTTTAAGCAAGCATGCTGACCGTTACAGCGGCTCTGCTGCAGGCCAGATGTTGGCGGCGAGGTATGGTGGCGAGGAATTCACCTGCCTGATCTCGGGCGCGCAGACGCCCTTGGTCGAAGCCAGCGCGGTCGCCTTGCTGGAGGAGATCGCGAATCATCAATTTGCCATCGACAGCGAGACAAGCGTGCGCCTCACCGCCAGCCTTGGCTGCGCAGAAGGGAAGGGTGGCGAGTCTCTGCAATCGCTGATCCGCCGCGCCGACGCCGCCCTGTACCGAGTCAAGTCTGCGGGCCGGGCGCATTGGCTTATGGGCTGATCGGCTGAATGGGGTGCACGCTGCGGCATTACTGTGCAACAAGGCCGCTTGGATGAAGTCATCCCGGCAAACGATGAGTCCTCTTGGCGCGTTGCCGTCGCAGGATCACATTCGTTGCTAGCTCGCGCTTGACGCCAAGGCAGTCGCCGACCAAGCTCGCGGGCTTGTGTTATCGCCTGACAATAGGGACTGTTCATGAGCCTGCCTGCGCCACCCCAGCTATCGCTCCGCGCCATCATTCTGGCCATCGTGCTGGCGATGATTCTCGCCGCCGCGAACACCTACCTCGGTCTGTTTGCTGGCATGACCATCGCTTCGGCGATCCCGGCGGCGGTGGTGTCAATGGGAGTGTTGCGACTGTTTGGCGGCGGCCACATCTTGGAGAACAACATCGTGCAAACCGGTGCCTCGGCCGGTTCCTCGATTGCCTCTGGTGTGATCTTCACCGTGCCGGCTCTGATCATTCTCGGCTACTGGCAGGATTTCGAATATCTGTGGGTGCTCGCCATCGCGGGCCTCGGTGGTCTGCTCGGCGTGCTTTTTTCGGTGCCGCTGCGGCGCTCCTTGATCGTCGACCAAGGCTTGGCGTTTCCCGAGGGCAAAGCAGCGGCGGAAGTGCTGAAGACCGGCGATAACCCGGCGGCAGGGCTCAAACTGCTGGGCGGTGCTGCATTGCTAGGTGGCTTGGGAAAATTGGCCGCCGCCAGTGGCCTGCGCTTGTTTCCAGACACTGCCTCGCACGCCGCGTATGCGGGCAAAGGCATCGCCTATTTCGGCACCAACCTGTCGCCGGCGTTGCTTGGCGTTGGCTACATCGTCGGCTTGAACATCGGCATCGTCGTGCTGGTCGGCGGCATCATCGGCTGGAACATCGCCATGCCGATCTACAGCATGTTTTTTCTTGAAGGCAATGCAGAACTTGCAGCGAAGATTGCCGGGGCCAGCGCGGAAGATGCCGCCTACGCGATCTGGTCCGCGCAAATCCGCTATCTAGGCGTCGGCGCCATGCTGATCGGCGGCGTGTGGACCATTTTTTCGCTGCGCAAGTCACTTCTGTCGGGAATCAAGAGTGGTTTGGCCGTCGCGCGCTCGGCCGCCTCCGGCGTCAAAACCGCCGAGGTCGACAAAGACATACCGATGAAGTGGATCCTCGTCGGCCTGGTGTTGTTCACCCTTCCGCTGTTAGCGCTGTATCAGAGCATCGTCGGTGATTGGCTGGTCAGCGCACCGATGACCTTGATCATGATCGTCGCTGGGTTCCTGTTTGTGTCGGTGTCGGCCTATATGGCCGGCATGGTGGGCTCCAGCAACAACCCGGTGTCGGGCATCACCATCTGCACCATCCTGTTTTCGGCGCTGGTGCTGATTGTGCTCATGGGCGCGGATGCGGCGCTCGGTCCGGTGGCGGCGATCATGATCGGCGCAGTGGTGTGTTGTGCGGCCTGCATCGGTGGCGACAACCTGCAGGACCTCAAGGCCGGACAGATTGTCGGAGCCACACCTTGGAAGCAGCAGCTGATGCTGGCGGTCGGCGCGGTGTCGTCGGCGCTGGTGATGGCGCCGGTGCTCAACCTGCTGGCCAAGGCCTACGGCATTGGCGTGCCGACCGAACTGCATCCCAACCCGCTGCCTGCACCACAGGCCAACCTGATGGCGTCAGTGGCCAAAGGAATGTTTGGCGGCGAGCTGCCATGGACGACGATTGCCGTCGGTGCTGCGATTGGTGCCGTCATCATTGCCTTCGACGCGTGGCTCAAGGCCAGCGGCAAGAAGTTCCGCGTACCGGTGCTGGCTTGCGCCATCGGCATCTATCTGCCCATCGAGCTGATGGTGCCGATCTTCCTCGGCGGACTGCTGTCGTATGCCGTCGAGCGCGCCAGCGGTGTGGATCGCAACAATGAAGAGGCGGTGGCGAAGGTGCATCAGCGGGGTACTTTGTTCGCAGCGGGCCTGATCACCGGTGAAGCGTTGATGGGCATTGCGATCGCATTTCCGATTGTCTACAGCGAGCGTCTGGATGTGCTGAACCTGCCCGAATTCATGCAGTTCGGCGGCTGGCTGGGTCTGCTTCTGCTATCTGCCATTGGATGGATGCTGTATCGCGTTGGCGCGAAGCGGGCGAGCTGAGCTGACGTGGCAGCCGAGTCGCAATTACCTTGATCCCTCAGCCTGAGAGAACGTGCATGCGCATAGCGAATGTTTCGGTCGCTGGATTCCGCTCGTTACTTGCGCTAGTGGCTTTGCTCGTCGGCGGCTTTTTCAACGCTGACGCTCGCGCCGGTGCCGCATCGTTTGCGGTCACCAATCAAAACGCCGGCGCCTACATCATCGATGGTCAATTCAACGCGCCCCTGCAACTGACGCGAGGGGAGACTTACACCTTCAACATCAATGCGAGCGGCCACCCGTTTTTCATCAAGACCGTGCAAGGCAACGGTGTTGGCAATCAGTTCAATAACGGGGTCACTGGCAACGGCACTCAGCTGGGAACGCTAACCTTTACCGTGCCGGTTAACGCGCCCAACTCGCTGTTCTACAACTGCCAGTTCCATACGCAGATGACGGGGATGATCAGCGTGGTCGACGGTAATCTTGCGCGAATTTTTGGCGATGGGTTCGAGTAGGCAGACGCTTGGATTGAAAGCTTCTGCATCACTTGCTTGCAGAACCTGATGTCGATGAAGCGGACGATTTGACTCTCGAGATCAGTTTCTCCGGCTCCACATTTGTACGCATCCGGCGCAGCGTGTTGGGTGCAGGCTGCTAGCCTAAACTCCGCCCGCCCCTCATTGCTTGCTCGGCCAGCACCAGCGCTGCATCGAAATTCGCTGCAAGACCCAGCACATCAGGCCGTCGATCAAACTGCATCTGCTGCAGGATCCGCAGCGGCTGCGGCTGCACGCCCGACAGCACCAGCGAGGTACCACGGCGCTTGCAGCGGTCGGCGAATTGTTCGAGTGCGGTGACGCCGGAGGCGTCGATCAGCGGCACCCGCCGTAAGCGCAGGATGAACACCCGTGGTGCATCCGGATATTGGTCGAGCACGTCATCCAGGCGATTGGCGACGGCGAAGAACAGTGGTCCTTCGATGCGGAACGCAGCCACGCCAGGCGGCAGCCGGCCCTGCTGGTTTTCGCTTGGTGCGCGTCCGAGGTCGTCGCTGTCTTCCTCGATCAGCTTCAGGTCGGATTCCAGCGCCACCACTTCGCTCATCCGGTGCATGAACAGGAACGCCGCCATCACCACACCCACTTCAATGGCGACAGTCAAGTCGAACACCACGGTCAACCCGAAGGTGATCAGCAACACCGCCGAGTCCCCCGGCGGCGAGCGCAGCAGCTGGCGGAAGCGGTGCACTTCGCTCATGTTCCAGGCCACGATCAGGAGCACGGCCGCCAGCGCCGCCAGTGGCACATAGCTCATCAGCGGTGCCGCCAACAGCATGAACAGCAGGATAAACAGGGCGTGCAGAATGCCGGCAACCGGCGTGCGTGCGCCGCTGCGTACGTTGGTGGCGGTGCGGGCGATGGCACCGGTGGCCGGCAGGCCACCGAACAGCGCGGACGCCGTGTTGGCGACGCCCTGCGCCACCAGTTCGGCGTTTGAGCGATGCCGGCCGCCGGTCATGCCGTCGGCCACCACCGCTGACAGCAGCGACTCGATGCCACCCAGAAAGGCGATCGTCAGCGCCGCCGGCAGCAGCTCGGCGGTGCGGTGGAACGGAATCACTGGGAACTCGAAGCTCGGCAGCGCAGCCGGAATCTCGCCAAACGTCGAGCCGATGGTTGCCACCGGCAGACCGATCAGGGTGGCCACCAGCGCGCCGGCGATCACCGCGATGAGCAGCCCGGGCCAGTGCGGTCGCCAGTGGCGCAGGCCGAGGATCAGCGCCAGGCTGATCACCGCAAGCCCCAGCGCTGCCGGATTGAAGCTGCCGATGTGCGCGGCATAGGACTCGAAGCGGCCGAAGAAGTCGCCCGGCAGCTTGTCGATCTGCAGCCCTAGCAAATCCTTGATCTGGCTGATGAAAATGGTCACAGCGATGCCGGCGGTGAAGCCGGTGATCACCGGCTGCGGCATGTAGCGCATCAAGGTGCCGACACGCAGCAGGCCGGCGGCGATCAGGATCAGCCCGGCCAGCAGCGTGCACAGGATCAGTCCGCCGTAGCCGAACTTCTCAATGACGTTGAACACCACCGGGATGAAGGCGGCGGTGGGTCCGCCGATCTGCACGCGCGAACCGCCCAGCGCCGATATCAGAAAGCCGGCGATGATCGCCGTATGCAGGCCCTTCTCCGGCGTGGTGCCGGAGGCGATCGCCAGCGCCATCGCCAGCGGCAGCGCGACGACCGCGACGGTGAGTCCGGCCAGCGCATCCGCTCGCAGCGATTCCAGCGAGTAGCCACGGCGCAGCGTGGTGTAAAGCTTGGGGACGTACAGATACCAGTATTGGCGCGATAACATCCTCCCCATTCTAGGCGTTGACTGTTGGAAAGCTGTCAGTGCTTGCCGAGCTTGGGCAGTCTGCTGCTCAGGCGAGGCTTTGGACGGGTTGATATAGGCCCAGCCTTGGACCGCCGCATGGTCGCTTGCGGAGATCGGTTCGGCGGGCCAGGCCAAGACCTGACAGGCTGCTAGAACAGCGCCGCGGCTGGACGTCCTGCACCATTCGGCAAGCGCAACGCTGCTAGTGAAATATCGGCTAGTTCGGTGCGATTACGGCCGGCTCCTTTGGCCACATACAGCGCGCGGTCAGCGCGTCGCAGCAGGTCGCTGAAGTTTTCGTCCTCGGCGTTCAGTATCGCGACGCCTTGCGAAATCGTTACCTGCTGTTCGCCCGAGTCGAGTTTCAGCGGCGTGTCGCAAAGCGCCCGGCGCATGCGTTCGGCGGCCTGCATCGCCTTTTCGTCGTCGCTGTCTTCGAGCAACACCAGAAACTCCTCGCCGCCGAGCCGACCCAGCGTGTCGTCGCTGCGCAAGCTTCCGCGCAAGCGGTCAACCGCAAGCCGCAGCGCTTGATCACCAATGGCATGGCCGAACGCATCGTTGAGGCGTTTGAAGTGATCAATATCAATAACGACGACGGCATTCGGCGATCCACGTCGGCGTGCTCGTGCAAAGGCGCGCGCGCCTGCGTCTTCAATAGCGCCGCGATTAAGAATGCCGGTCAGAAAGTCGATGGTGGCGCTGCGCTCAAGCTCGCTACGCATGCGTTCGGTACACAGCAGCAAAAAACCGTAGCTCGCCATCAGCGGCAGTAACGCGCCGGTGGCAAACGTTGCGGCTTGCAACGGGTTGGCATCCAGTGCTCCTGCGGCCGAGTCTGGCTCGATCAATGTATGCAGTGTGCGGATGCAGAGAACGATAAATGCGAGGACGAACACCATTCCGGTCACGCCTTGCGCGGCGGGCCGCCGGCGCCGAGGGTCGCTCAGCAGCACATAAGCCGACAAGCCCGCCATCCAGGCCAGCATCGTCGACGAGATCACTGTGCGCAGATCAATGCGATCAAGGCCATAGGTAAAAATCAACGAACCTAAGGCCACAATCAGCACGGCTAGCGTGGTCTGCACGCGTGGATCGGGACGCTCCATTAGTCGGTAAAGCGAACGCACGAAGTCGGCGAAAGCGATGATGATGAAAACGTTAGCCAGATTGATTGACAGCAGGTCGTGGATTTGACCGCGCAGCGCAAGCATTGCGAAGCCAAGCGGCAGCAGCACGTTGCCGCGCAGCCAGAGCAGCACGGCAGGCCGCAGCAGCGGCGAAATGTCGCGGCTGACGGCGGCCAGCAGCAGGCCTAACAGCAGCGATGCCATCCCGCCAATGATCAGTGCAGTTTTTGGGTCGATTTGGATGCGAGGTCTCCCGCCTGCGCAGCGACTGCGTAGCTTGAACTTCGTTGCTGGGCCAGCACAAGCACGGCCTGGATGCGGTCTTTATCGGGATTAGCTCGGCGTTAATCTGGCGTACTGAGGAAAGGCAATCACGTTGCCGCGATTGGCGTCGTCAGTGCAGCGAGGCGGGTTGCCGTCGGGCGGGTTTTGGCTCGGCACTTAGGGCCTCGCGGTGAGTGGTTCGGCGGGTCAAGAGCGGCGCTATCAGCCCATACCAACCCTGCGCCAACGCTCGATGAGCAACCCTGCAGGTCTGGTCGCCGTCACCTGTGAAGTCATAGACCCTTCGATGCAGAGGGCTTGCCGCAGATTGCCGATGCCTAAATTGATGTGTTAATGTGCCAGCGCGCTATTACATGAGGCGAATTTAACGCCTTCCAGTCGGCGTCTTCAGTCCGCATTGTGTGCACTCACTCACTCGCTCACCCATGAAACGACGTCCAACCGATCCCATTCCCGCAGCAACCGACACTGTCGCCCCGTTGTGCAGCGCATTGGCTGCGCTGGGGTCGAGCAGTGAAGTGCGCGCGTTTCTGGCCGATCTTTGCACGCCTGCGGAAGTCGAAGCGATGGCGGATCGTTGGCGGGTCGTGCCCCTGCTGCTTGAGGGACTGCCGTATCGCGAGATTCACGATGTGACCGGGGTCAGCGTGACTACGGTGGGCCGAGTGGCGCGTTGTCTTGCACTTGGCACTGGCGGCTATCGCATGGCAGCTGATCGTCTGGGCGAGTCGCATCGACAATCACATCCGCAAGCATATCCGCCATCCGCTTGAGCTTTGACGGCGAAGACAACCACCACCACCACGCCCGAGACGCCCTCTGCCATAGCGTCTCTCATTGCACCACCTCTCTCTTCTTCGACCAAAACCACCATGCAACCCATTGCTCGCGACCGCTTGCGCATTGCTGCCCAAAAATCAGGTCGCCTTTCCGAACCCGGTCGCGACCTGTTGGCGCGGTCTGGTTTGAGTTTTCGCGAAAGCCGCGATCGTCTGTTCTGCTATGGCGAGACGCAGCCGGTCGACCTCTTGCTGGTTCGCGATGACGACATTCCCAGTCTCATTGCTGAGGGTGTCTGCGATCTCGGCATTGTCGGTCGTAATGTGTTGACCGAGCAGCGTCTTGAGCGCGAGCAACGGGGCGAACAAGCCGCATTTGTCGAGTTGCGATCCTTGGGCTTTGGGCGCTGCCGCCTGTCCATCGCGGTGCCGCAGGAGTTTGATTGGAAGGGCCCGGCATCGTTGTCTGGTCTGAAGATTGCCACTTCCTATCCAGCGTTACTGGCCGATTGGCTAGCGCGGCAGGGCGTTGTGGCTGAGCCGGTGATGCTGTCAGGCTCGGTGGAAATTGCGCCGCGCTTGGGCAAGGCTGAAGCGATCTGCGATCTGGTTTCCACCGGTGCGACGCTGGCCGCCAACCAGTTGCGTGAAGTGGTCACCGTGTTTGAGAGCGAGGCCGTGTTGGCTGGTCCCGCAATCGCTTTACGTGATGAGCGCGCCGATCTCGCTGCACTGTTTCTGCGCCGCTTGGATGGTGTGATGCAGCTCAAGGACAGCAAGTTGTTGATGCTGCAGGTGGATCGGTCCGCATTGGATGCGGTGATCCGGCTTATTCCTGCCGCCGATGCGCCATCAGTGATGGCCATGGATGGCCGCAGCGATGCGGTTTCCCTGCAGGCGGTATGTCAGGGGGTGATTACGTGGCAGCACTTGGAAGACATGAAGCGCGCGGGTGCGCGCGGCCTGTTGGTGCTGCCGGTCGAGCAGATGCTGGCATGACGATACTGAATTGAAGAGCCTGCCATGAAGATCCAGCAATGAAAATCCTGCAATGAAAATCCTCGAATGGAGCGCGCTTGACGCGCGCGCGCGCAAGGCAGCGCTGGCACGACCCGCGTTGGCGCGGGGCGAAGATGTCACCGCCAGCGTGGCCCGCATCATCGAGCAAGTGCGCGCCGATGGCGACAGCACCTTGCGCGCCTTGTCCCGGCGCTTCGATGGCTGCGAGTTGGCGGCGCTGGAGCTGCCGCAAGGGTCCTTGACTCGCGCCTTGGAAGGCCTTGATCCCGAGCTGCGCGAAGCCCTGATCCAAGCGCGCGATCGCATCGCCGCGTTTCATCGCGCCGGTGCGCCTGCTGGCTATGCCTTAGACACCGCGGCCGGTGTCCGCTGCGAGCGCATCGTGCGGCCGATCAGTCGGGTTGGTCTTTACGTGCCCGCCGGCAGCGCGCCGTTGCCGTCAACCGCGCTGATGCTTGGCGTACCCGCGCAAATTGCAGGCTGTCCCGAAGTGATTCTGTGCACACCGCCACGCGCCGATGGCAGCGCCGATCCCACGGTGCTTGCGGCAGCGGCACTGTGTGGAATCACCCGCGTGTTCACCGTGGGCGGTGCGCAAGCGATTGCAGCGATGGCTTACGGAAGTGAAAGCGTGCCGCGCTGCGACAAGCTGTTCGGACCCGGCAATGCCTTTGTGACCGAAGCCAAGCTGCAGGTCAGCACCGATCCCGCCGGTGCGGCAATCGACATGCCGGCCGGGCCTTCCGAAGTGCTGGTGATTGCCGATGCCAGCGCGCGCGCCGAGTTTGTCGCCGCAGACCTGTTGTCGCAGGCCGAACACGGTGCGGATTCGCAGGCAATCCTGTTGACGACCAGTGCTGAGCTTGCGCAGCAGGTCGCGCACGAACTGACCGTGCAAGCGGCACAGCTGTCGCGAGGCGAGATTTTGGCCCAGGCCATGCAGCACATCCGCTTGATTGTGCTGGCCGATATCGAGCAAGCATTGGCAGTTTCCAATGCTTACGCGCCAGAGCATTTGATCTTGAGCGTGAATGAGGCGCGGCAGTGGCTGGCCGGCGTGCAAACGGCAGGCTCGGTATTCCTCGGGCACTGGTCGCCGGAAGCGCTGGGCGACTATTGCAGCGGCACCAATCACGTCTTGCCAACCTACGGCGCGGCGCGCGCATTCAGTGGTTTGTCGGTCGCCAGCTTTTGCAAACTCATCACGGTGCAGGAAGTGAGTGTGGATGGTTTGCAAGCGATCGGACCTTGCGCGGCGACGATCGCCCGCGCCGAGCAGTTGTCGGCGCACGAGCAAGCGGTGACACGGCGTCTTCGAGTGCTAAGTGAGGGCAAAGAATGAGCCGCGTGGTCGACATTCTGCGTGAGGAACTGCGCGAGTTCGCCGGCTATTCGTCGGCACGCAAGGAGGCCAGCGGAGGCACGGTGTGGTTGAACGCGAACGAAAGTCCGTGGTCGGCGGCCGGCGATACGCAGGGTCTCAATCGTTATCCCGAACCGCAGCCCGCTGCTCTGGTTGCCAGACTTTCCGCCCTGTACGGCGTCAATTCGGCGCAGCTGCTGGTTAGTCGCGGCAGTGATGAGGCCATTGATTTGCTGACGCGTGCTGCCTGTCGCGCAGGTCGTGACAGCGTGCTGATCTCGGCGCCGACCTTCGGTATGTATTCGGTGTGTGCAAAGGTGCAGGACGCCACCGTCGTCAACATTCCCTTGCTTGCAGAGCACGGATTTGCGCTCGATGTAGACGCGGTTGCCGCGGCGATCACTGCCGCCGACAACGATCAACGCATCAAGCTGGTCTACATCTGCTCACCCAACAACCCCACCGGTGCTGCCGTGGCATTGGCCGATACCGAGCGGCTCGCGCGCGCTGCACACGGTCGTGCGTTGGTGGTGGTGGATGAGGCATACGCCGAGTTCAGCGATGCAGCGAGCGCGACCAGCCTGCTGACGACGTGTCCGAATCTGCTGGTACTGCGCACGCTCTCCAAGGCCTACGCGATGGCAGGCGCAAGGATTGGCTGCGTGATCGGCGATCCCACAGTGATCGCGGTGCTGCGCAGCATCATGGCGCCGTATCCCTTGCCGACGCCTTGCGTGGTCGCCGCACTCGCGGCATTGAGCGACAGCGCAACGGCGCTGGTTCGCAGCCGTATCGCATTGCAGCGTTGCGAACGCGCGCGGCTGGTGCGGGCCTTAAGCGAATTACCACAGGTGCTCAAGGTGTTCGCTTCCGATGCCAATTTTGTGCTGGTCAAATGGGTCGACGCGGCGGCCACCTATCAACGCGCGCTGGCTGCTGGCGTCGTCCTGCGCGTACCGAGTCCACAGCCGGGGTTGCAGAACTGCTTGCGCATCAGCATCGGCACGCCAGAGGAAAATCAGCGACTGCTTGCCGTGCTCGCGGGTCAATCACGCGCTGATGGTCAGGTGAATGCAGAGGCTCACGCATGACTCGCATCGCCTTTGTGGATCGCGACGGCACCATCATCGAGGAGCCCGCCGACTTTCAGATCGACAGCGTAAGCAAATTGCGCTTCGTCGCCGACGTAATCCCCGCATTGCTGCGCATCCAGCAGGCAGGATTCGAGCTGGTGATGGTCAGTAATCAGGATGGCTTGGGCACGGCCAGCTTCCCACGCGAGGACTTCGAGCCGCCGCACGCATTGATGATGCATGTGCTTGAGTCGCAGGGGATTCGCTTTCGCGAAATTCTCATCGACCCCAGTTTGCCGATTGAGAACTCGAGCAATCGCAAGCCCGGTCTGGGCATGGTGATGCACTACCTGCGTGACCGCAGCATTGATCTTGCCAACAGCGTGGTGATTGGTGATCGCGACACCGACCTGCAATTTGCGAGCAACCTTGGCGCACGCGGAATCAAGATCGGCGCCGATCTGAGTTGGCAACAAATCGCGCATGAACTGGTGGATGCGCCACGTGTTGCAAGCGTTAGTCGCCGCACCAAAGAGACGCGTGTTGAAGTGCGCGTTGACCTGGACCAAGCGCGCGATCCCATGGTGTCGACGGGCTTGCCGTTTTTTGACCATATGCTTGAGCAGTTGGGCAAACACGGCGGATTTACGTTGGATCTGCGCTGCGAAGGTGACTTGCAGATTGACGAACACCACACGGTTGAGGACTGCGCGCTTGCGCTGGGTCAAGCCTTGCGACAGGCGCTGGGAGACAAACGCGGCATCGCTCGCTATGGCTTTGCGGATGGAGAAGGCGCCGGCAACGCTGAAGACGGCGAGGTCACCGCACCGAGGACCGGCTATTTGCTGCCGATGGATGAAACCATCGCACGCGCGGCGCTGGATTTTTCCGGTCGGCCTTATTTTGTGTTCGAGGGCCAATTTGGACGCGAACGGGTCGGCGATCTGCCGACTGAACTGGTGCCGCACTTCTTTCGCTCGCTGTGCGAAACCGCCGGCCTCAACCTGCATCTGAGCGTGCGCGGCGACAACGCTCATCACATGGTCGAGGCAAGTTTCAAAGCGGTGGCGCGTGCCTTGCGTGTCGCCCTGCGACGTGAGGGCCGTGACCTGCCAAGCACCAAGGGCACGCTGTGATGCGGGTGGCGGTGATCGATTCCGGCGGTGCCAACATTGGCTCGGTCTGTTATGCGCTGGAGCGGCTGGGCGCCAGCGCCGTGCTGACCGCCGATACGGCGGTGATTCAAGCGGCAGAACGGGTCATTCTGCCCGGCGTTGGGGCAGCTATTCCCGCGATGGCGAGGCTGCATGAGCTCGACTTGGTCGAGACCATTCGTGGGCTAACCCAACCGTTGCTCGGCATTTGTCTGGGCATGCAACTGCTGTTTGAGCGCTCCGAAGAAGGCGATGTCGAATGTCTTGGCCTTCTCCCCGGCGTGGTCCGCAAACTGCGCGCAGCGCCCGGCATTCGAGTGCCACACATGGGCTGGAACCAGTTGTTGCCGTGCGCCGATTCGGCGCTGCTGAAAGGTGTCGAAGCCGGCGCGTATAGCTACTTCGTGCACAGTTTTGCTGCGCCGGTGACCAACGCTTGCATCGCCACCAGCGAACACGGGCAGGTGTTCGCGGCGATGGTCGAGCGCGGCAACGTTGCTGGCGCGCAGTTTCATCCCGAACGCTCGGCGGCCGTCGGTGCGCAGATTCTGAAGAACTTTCTACGATGAGCTTTACCGTCTATCCAGCTATCGATGTCCGCGACGGCCGCGTGGTAAGGCTGCGGCAAGGCGACTACGCGCAGGAAACCCGCTACGCCGACGATCCATTTGAACTGGCTGCGCGCTACGCACAGGAGGGTGCAGTGTGGCTGCATCTGGTTGATCTGGATGCTGCCAAGGGCGGTGGCTACACGCTGTCAGCGTTGCTCAGTCGTTTGAAGTCAGAGACCGGATTACGCGTGCAAACCGGCGGCGGCATTCGCTCGGAGGCGGACGTGGCCGCGTTGCTTGCCGCCGGTGCTGATCGCGTCGTAATTGGCTCGCTGGCCGTCACCGGCCCCGAGCGAGTAGCCGATTGGTTAGCGCAATTCGGTTGCGAGCGCATCGTGGTCGCCTTGGATACCCGTGAAGTCGATGGTCACTGGCAATTACCAGTGCATGGCTGGACCGCGTCATCGTCGCTGACCTTGAACGCTGCTTTGGCCTTCTACGCCAGCCATGGTCTGCGCCATTTACTCAGCACCGACATCGCCCGCGACGGAATGTTGGCCGGCCCCAATCTTGCCTTGTACGCATTGATCGCCGAGCTGGCGCCGGGCTTGCTGGTGCAGGCATCTGGTGGTGTGCGGGGGCTTGATGATGTGGTTTCTGCGCGCGCTTCTGGGTGTGCGGGTGTGGTGCTTGGGAGGGCGTTGTTGGAGGGGTTGTTGGGGGTGGCGGATGCGGTGGGTGTCTCTTGTTGATGATGTCCGTTTTGCGGACGGTGGCCGCATTGGGGGCTGTTTCTTCTTTCTCTGGGGCTCGTTTTTCAGGCTTCACCTGCCTTGAATTGGCTTGTAGGCAAGGTTTCGTCCGCCTCGGCCACCGCTGACGTGGACGAAACCGTGCCTCGAAGCCCATTCACGCGAATAAAGCAAGAAACCAGAACCCCCGGTCCTCGTTGAAACGAAAAATCGAACCCCTTCAAAGCCTCACCCTCAACCCAATCAACAAACAAAAAATGCTATCCAAACGCCTAATCCCCTGCCTGGACGTCCGCGACGGCCACGTCGTCAAAGGCGTCAACTTTCGCGACCACGTCGTCATGGGTGGCATCGATGAACTAGCGATACGCTATCGCGACGAAGGCGCGGATGAGTTGGTGTTTTATGACATCACTGCCAGCCCGGAGGCGCGCTCGGTGGATCGCGCGTGGGTGGAGCGGGTGGCGAGGATGATCGACATTCCGTTTTGCGTGGCGGGTGGGATTCGCTCGGTGGCGGAGGCGCGGGCGGTGTTGCATGCGGGGGCGGACAAGATCTCGGTGAATTCGCCGGCGCTGGAGCGGCCCGCTTTGATCCACGAGTTGGCCGATGCGTTTGGCGTGCAGTGCGTGGTGGTGGGGATCGACAGCTTGCGTGACGCTGATGGTGAGTGGCGGGTGCGCCAGTACAGTGGTGATCCCCAGTTGACGCGCGCGCTGGGCAAGCGAACGCTAGATTGGGTGCTGGAAGCACAGGCGTTGGGCGCTGGTGAGATCGTGCTGAATTGCATGGGCAGCGACGGCGTGCGCGATGGCTATGATCTGGCTCAGCTGATCGCTGTGCGCGCGTTGTGTCAGGTGCCGCTGGTTGCGTCGGGCGGCGCGGGCGTTGCACAGCATTTCGCCGATGTGTTCCAGCTTGCCGATGTCGATGCGGCATTGGCGGCTAGCGTCTTCCACGCCGGAACGGTTCGGATTCCGGCACTCAAGCAGTGGCTAATCGGCCAAGGCATCGAGGTACGACATGGCAACTGAGGGTCTGTTTTTGCGAGAATTTGAAGCGCTGGCCTGGGACAAGCAGGACGGCCTGTTGCCAGCGGTGGTTCAAGACGCTGAAACGCGGCGGGTTCTGATGCTTGGGTACATGAATCAAGAGGCCTTGGCGGCCACGCTTGCCTGCGGAAAAGTCACTTTTTTCAGTCGCAGCAAGGGTCGGCTATGGACGAAGGGCGAATCCAGTGGTCACTACCTGGATCTGGTCTCGATCGAGTCCGATTGCGACAATGACACCTTGCTGGTGCAGGCGCGGCCGCAAGGCCCGACGTGTCACCTCGACCGCGTGAGCTGCTTTCCGGCGGCGCCCTCGGACTTTCTGGCGGAGTTGAACAGCTTGATCGCCAAGCGGCATGCCTTGCGGCCGCTGGGCAGCTACACCACGCGCTTGTTCGAGGCAGGCGTGCTGAAGATTGCGCAAAAGGTGGGCGAGGAGGGCGTCGAAACCGCGCTTGCGGGTGCCGCCCAAGACGACACGGCGCTGCTTGGCGAGAGCGCCGATTTGCTCTATCACCTGGTCGTACTGTTGCGGTCACGTGGTTTGGGGCTCGGCCAAGTGGTGGAGTTGCTGCAAGTGCGTCACGGGTTGTCGACTGCCGCCAACGCAAGTTCAGATCACTGATGCCGTTGAGGCTTCGGCGAGGACCTGTCGCAACATCCGGCGGCGTGGGTCCAAGGAGCTTCAGTATGCGAATCGTTTTGCTGTTGCTGATACTGCTGCCATGGTCGGTGCACGCGGCGGATCGAACCGTCGAGGCGGCTGGTGTGATTCGCGAATGGACCGATGGACGCGTCGGCAAACCCGTCGCAAACGTGTTGGTCTCGAATGGCGTCGAGGTGGTGCGAACCGATCGCAGGGGTCGCTACCGGATTCACCTGTCAGCGCAGCAGACGGTATTCGTGATCAAGCCGGCTGCATATGCAGCGGTAGTTGACGGCAGTCAAGGGGAGCGGTTCTGGCGACATTATTTTCCTGAAGGCTCACCACCCCTGCGCTATGCGGGAATCGAGGTCACTCGCGGGCGTGTCAGCCAGCTGGATTTTTTCCTGCGTCCACGGCTCACAACCATAGCGTCGAGTGGACTTGAGGTGTTGGTGTTCGGCGATCCGCAGCCGAAGACGGCGACCCAGGTCGACTATTACCTGCGCGACATCATTGAGCCCATCGCCGCAGGTGTGGCCGGGTCAAAGCGGGCGGAGTCTGACAATGACAGTTCAGCCCATCGTGTCTCCGTCGCAGATCTTGGCCTGACCCTTGGTGACGTCGTTCATGACGATCTGAGTCTGTTGCCGCTGATCAAACAAGCCACCGCGCGGCTGGGCGTGTCATGGCTTTACGCGCCAGGCAACCACGACATCGATTTTGATGCCCAAAGCGACGAGGACTCGCTGCTCAGCTACCGCCACGTGTTTGGTCCGGACACGCTGGCCTGGGAGGAGCCACAGGCAAGTTTCATCATGCTCGACGATGTCATCTATCAGCCTTTACAGACGCCGACCTACATCGGCGGGCTGCGCGAGTCGCAGTTCACTTTTCTGGCGGCATATCTGGCGACGCTTGATCCCAGCAAGCGGCTGGTCATCGGCGCGCACATTCCGTTCTTCGATCCTGATCCGGCGCAGCCTTCATTTCGACAGGCTGATCGCGAGCGCTTGTTTGCGCTGTTGGCCAAGTTCCAAAACGTCTTGCTGCTGACCGCGCATGGCCACGTGCAGCGGCACTATTTTCATGCCGAGAAAGACGGTTGGCTCGGCGCGCAGCCGCTTCACGAGTACAACGTGGGGGCGACCTGTGGCGGATTCTGGACTGGAGCCAAGGACGCTTATGGCATTCCCGACGCGCTGATGAACGACGGCACGCCCAACGGCTATGCCACCCTTTTGATCGCCGAAGATGGCAGTTATGGATTGCGTTGGCACGTAGCGCGCGATCCCGATCACTCCGGCATAGCCTTGCATGCGCCGCGCGTGTTGCGACGTGGCGCTTGGCCGGAAGTCGGCTTGTACGCCAACGTCTTTATGGGCACGGACGACAGCGTGGTGGAGTTCCGCATTGACGATGGCGGTTGGCAACCCATGCAGCGCGTTGAGCGCGCCGATCCGCGGCTGTTGGCGATCAATCTTGCCGATGATGCGGCGGCCCAGCCGATCAGCGATGAGCGTGCACCGGAAGCAGGGATATCCGCGCACTTGTGGCGCGTATTTTTGCCCACGGATTTGGCCGCAGGCGAACATCGAGTGGAAGTTCGCAGCGTTGATCGCTGGCGCGGTGAGTTGCGAGCAACGACGCGCTATCGCTTGGTGGAGCCTGCCCAAGCCAACTAGCCACCGCTGGATCCGGGCCGCGGCGGGCCAACGTATCGAAGTCCAAGGCTCTTGTGGGAGCGGCGGAAGCCGCGATATGCAGCATCGAGTGACCGACTTATCGCGGCTTCCGCCACTCCCACAAGAGCGGGGTGGTGTGATGGCCTGATCAAGCAGTTTTGCAATCAGCCCAGCTCCCTGAGTTCCGCAAACGACTCAATTCGCCGATGCCCGTTGGCCGCAGCGCCCTCGCGCGGCATCGGATAGTCCTCGCGTCGATCCACCAGCACGGTCTGCATGCCCGCCGCGCCGGCGGCATCAAGTTCCTCCACCACGTCGGACAGAAACACGACCTGGTCGGCTGCAACCTGCAAGTCAGCCGCGATTCGTCGATAGCTGTCCGCCTCGCGCTTGCCGCCGATCTCGGTGTCGTAGTGGCCGCTGAACAGCGGCAGCAAATCGCCGGCCTCGCTGTGTGCAAAAAAGAGTCGCTGTGCGGCCACCGAGCCCGACGAATACACGAACAGGCGATGCCCAGCCGCGTGCCAGTTACGCAAACACGCGGACGCATCGGCATAGACGTGGGCGCGGTATTCACCAGCGGCGTAACCATCTTGCCAGAGCAAGCCCTGCAAGGCCTTCAAGGCGGTGTGCTTGCGGTCGGCGTCGATCCAGCTCTGCAGCAGCAAAACGACGGCGGCATCATTCTTGGCAACGTTGGCTGGCAGCTCGAGCGCTGCGGTGTCCAGCCACTTGCGAACCTCGGGCTGCTGTCCATGCGTGCGAACAAACTCCGGCAGGGCAGCGCGGGCGTAGGGAAACAGTACGTCTTTGACGAAAGAAATACTGCTGGTGGTGCCTTCGATATCGGTGAGGATGATCGTCACGGGCGGACTCAAGCGGCTTCCGGCTGGTAGCGCGGGAAGCGCTCAGCGATGGGTTCGCCCGTGAAGTTGGCGACCCAACCGGCGGGATTGGTGAAGATGCGGATCGCGGTAAAGCGCGGTGCCGCACCCATGTCGAACCAATGCCGCGTTCCCGCCGGCACGCCGATCAAGTCGCCGCGCTCACACAGCACCTCATAGACGCGTTCGCCGAGGTGCAAGGTAAACAAGCCGGAGCCAGCAACGAAAAAGCGCACCTCATCCTCGGCATGCGTGTGCTCGTTAAGGAATTTGGCGCGCAATTGCTCGCGATCCGGGTGCTCGGGATGCAGACTGATCACATCAAAGGCCTGGTAGCCACGTTCCCCAAGCAAACGGTCAATGTCAGATCGGTAGGCGGCGATCACGCTGTCTGCCGTTGCGTCATCGGCGACGGGTGTCGCCGCTGTCCACTTCTCGAAGCGGATGCCAACACCCACCAGTTGCTCGGCGATCAATGCGTGTTCGTGGCTTGAAAATTCGGCTTGATCCGGCGTTTGCTCGGCAAAAATTCGCAGTCGGCTCATGGGCTTCGCTGTTGGCTCGTGGTCGGATAGGGCTCAGGCGATGTGCGACCGCAGACGTCGCAAATCAAGCTCGCAATCGATCATGAATTCGATGGCTTCGATGTGACGCATCGCCTCGGCACCGTCGCGTCCCCAGGCATACAACCCGTGGCCGGCAATCAGGTAACCCCAGCGGCAGCCTGCATCCAGGTGCAGATCAACGGCGGCCGCCAGCGATGGCATGTCTTGCGAGTTCGAGAGCACCGGAATATCGATCACGGCGTCGTGGCTGACGTTGCCGGCAAGAGCCTTCAACAGCTCATAGCCGGCCAGTCGCAGGTGGCCGCTGTCGGCGTACAACAACGAAGCCACGGTCTGAGAACGAGAGTGCGTGTGCAGCACGCAGCCGATGTCGGGAAAGCGGCGATACAGCTGGGTGTGCAACAGAGTTTCCGCCGACGCGGTTTGTTCGGTGGCAACGCCTTGGCCTTTCCAGTCGACGGCCATGAAATCGGCCTCGTTCAAGCGACCTTTGTCGCGCCCGGAGACGGTGATGGCGGCGTGGCGCTCATCAATGCGCATCGAAAAATTGCTGCTCGTGGCGGGTGTCCACCCGCGCGCAGACAGCACCCGCGTCATCTCGATGAGTTGTCGTGCGCAATCGTGAAAGCGGGAAGCGGAGAAGGGAAGGGTGGCCATCGGTCGAGTTTAGCGCAGGCCAAACCATCTGTCGGTGACGAGGGTCTGTAGAAATATGGCCCGGCCCGGTCCATATATGCCGACAGGCCCTAGCCACTCACCACCCGGTGTTCAAGCCAAGCGGCAAGCTCACTGGCCGGCATCGGCCGCGCCAGCAGGAAGCCCTGCATCGCCGGGCAGCCAATCTCGCACAAGCGACGGCGTTCGTCTTCGGTTTCGACGCCCTCGGCGACGGTGTCGAGGCCGAGGTCACGACTGAGTGCGACGATGTGGCGCACCATCACTTCATCACCCCGCTGCAGCGGAGTGACGAAGCTGCGGTCGATCTTGAGCCCCTTGATGGGCAATTGCCGCAGGCGATCCAGTGAAGAAAAGCCGGTACCAAAATCGTCCAAACAGAATTCCGCACCTTTCTCCACCAAGCGGTGCATCAGAGGCACGACGCCGGACTCGTGGGTGGCGACTAGGCTCTCGGTGATCTCCAGCCGCAAGGCATTGAGTGGTAGACCGGCAGCGCCCACCGCCGCGAGCAAGTCTGCCTCGATATCCCCGTCGACGAATTGGCCGATGGACAGATTGACACCGCAACGCAAGCGCGGGTGACGATGGCGGAGACCGGCCAAGGCTCGGCATGCGCCCGCCAGAACCGCGCGGCCGAGGCTGCTGATTTGCGAGCTGCTTTCCGCCACGCGAATGAACTCAATCGGTTCGACAACCTCGCCATCGTGGGTCCAGCGGCAGAGCGCTTCTAGGCCAAGCACGTGGCCGTTGCGGCCATCAATCACGGGTTGGAAGTAGACCTGCAAGTCGTCGTTGGCGATAGCCAAGCGCAGGGCTTGCTCCAGCAGCAGCTGGCGAGCTGCGTCGGTTTGCATGCTGTCGCGGAATGCCACCAGACGATTGCGACCTTCGCGTTTGGCGGCAAGCATGGCGAGGTCAGCCCGGCGTTGCCAGTCGTGCGCAGTCATGCCGGTAACCCCTTCGGCAATGCCGGCCGATACACCGAGGTTCATGGTCCGGCGGTCGAGGTTGATTGGCAGAGCCACGCACTTTTGCAGCTTGCTGAAGAAATCGCCGGCGTCGCCTGCGCGCAGGTCGTACAGCAGCAGGGCGAACTCGTCGCCACCCAGACGCGCCAAGCAGTCGTTTGGGCGCAGCAGGGCGCGCAGGCGCTTGCCCACCTCGCACAGCGCGGCATCACCGGCGGAGTGACCAAGGCCGTCGTTGATCAGCTTGAAGCCTTCGACGTCGACCAACATCAGGCTGATGGGTGTGTGCGGGTGATTGCGGGTGTGATTAAGCGCCTGTGCGAGGCGTTCGCCGATGTAGCGGCGATTGCCAAGTCCGGTCAACGCATCATGAGTGGCGACATACTCGAGACCGCGGCGGCAAGTTGCGATTTCTTCTTTTTGCGCGATCAGCATGTTTGCCAAGCGGTCGACCTCGGTGTCGCCGGTGGCTTGCCAGGGCACGGGGTTGGCGTTCGCTTCCTCTTCTCGTTGCAGCAGTGCAGCAAGCGCTGCAAATCGAGCTCGCAACTGGATTCGCAGCAAACGCTCGACTGAAAAGCCCGCGACCACTATCAGCACGGCCGCCGTGACCAACAGCGAAACCAACAATGCAGTGGACAATCCGGGGAGCCAGGCAGCGACCAGCATTCCGGCAGCGAGCGCTGGAAAAGCCGCGATCAGCAGCACGGCCTGCACTTTGCGAACCAGCAAGCGTAACGACTTCAAATCAGACATCCAGTGGTGGCAACGACGCGCACTCCGCGTTGGCAGCGCAGAATACGACGTTGCCCGCGAGCTGCGGAGGCCGTCGGGTATCCGCGCAATCGCCCGGCACAAACCTCACGAATTGTCCGCGCTGGTCACCGGAGTCGTCGCCAGCAAGCGCTCGAGCGTGGCCATTGCCACAGGCTTGGCGATGTAATCGTCCATGCCAGCGCGCAGGCAGCGCTCGCGCTCACCGGGTTCAGCATGAGCGGTAACTGCAACGATTCGTAACGCAAGCTGTGGCCAACGTGCACGAATGCGACGCGCGGTCTGATAGCCGTCCAATTCGGGCATCTGACAGTCCAGCAGCAACAGATCGAAGGTGTGCTCCGCCAGCAGTTCGATGGCGCGCATACCGCTTTCGGCTGTCGTTGTGTTGGCTCCGAGTGAGCTGACCTGCAGTTCCAACAATTCGCGATTCATCTCGATATCGTCAACTACCAGCACGCGCAGGTCGCTTTGCACCTGCAGTTCGTAGTTGGACTCGACCGGCACCGCGAGCGTCGACGGGTCGGCAAATTCCAATGGAAGTTGTACACAAAATGTGGAGCCAACGCCCAGTGTGCTTTCGACAGTGATTCGACCATCCATCGCCTTGACGACCTCGTTGATGATCGCAAGACCCAAGCCAGTGCCAGCGAAACGCCGACTGTGTTGCGATTCGACTTGGTAGAACGCCTCGAAGATGCGCGAGAACTGGTCTGTGGGAATACCGATGCCGCTGTCGCGCACGCGAATCAGCAAGGCGAGATCTTCGCTGTCGTCCAGTTCCAGCACCACTTCGCCGCGCTCGGTGAATTTCAGCGCGTTGCCCACCAATCCCATCATGATTTGCCGGATGCGGGCACGATCACCGATGCGAGCGGCGTGCAACTCGCGCGGAATCTCTACCCGCAGCGCGATCTGCCGGGATCCGGCCAGCGGCTGCAAAGCGCCGCACACCATCGCGGCCTCGGCGGCCACATCAAACGGTACCGGCTGCAAGGTCAAGCCGCTGGACGCTCGGCCGAGTTGCAGAATGTCGTCAACCAGAACCAGCAATGCTTCTGCCGCGCCAAGCTGGGTTTTCAACAAGCCGCGTTGCGAGTCGCTCAACGGCTGCGAGCGCAGCAACAACTCGGTGGTACCGATGATGCCGTTTAGTGGCGTGCGGATTTCATGACTGGTATTGGTCAACATCCGCGTCTTCGCCTCAGCGGCTTGCCAGGTCGCACTCATGGCCTCTTGCAGGCGCTTGGTTTGCTTCTCCAGATAGCGCTCGCGCGCCTCGGCCTCGGCCGCTAAAATCCGATTCGAAGCTTCAAGCGTGTCGGCGGCACGTCGTTCATTCATCAACATCGCCTCGGCGCTTTGGATACTGGCTTCAATGGCGCCGTAAACGCCGATCCAATCGCGCGCGGCTCCGCTTGGTAGGGGCGGCAGGCGGGCACCACCCGCAACGCCGATCTCGATCAACGCCAGCGCCCGAGAGAGCCTTAGCAGCGGCTCGTTGGCACGCAATACCGCACGGCGAAGCCGCGCGTGCAGCCAAAGCCAGAGCCCCACTGAAAGTGCCAGAAGGGCTAAACAGGCTGCCGCAACAGCGCCTCCCGGTCCGGCCAATAGCGCCGAGTTGCCGGTCAATGCCCAACTCAAAGCTACCCCAATCAACAACGTGGACGTGACGAATGCCAGCCACGGGATGGTCACCACGCGGCGCCAGCTGGCGGCGTAGTCAGCGCTCGAGTCTGCTCCCATCATCGCAGCCATGTCAGCGAATCCAACATAATTTCACATCGCCTCTGGAATGGTTGGCGCACGCATTCATGAAAAGTCCGGGCTAAGTCAGACAGGCTGCCAGATGTGTTTTGGAGGGTTGCTGACATGGGGTCCAGAAACTGTTGGGAGGAGCAAAAATTGACGAACGGCGCAAACTTGATGATGAGACCTGTGGCGGTTGCGGTTAAAGTTTGTAAAATCAAGTCCCGTCATCCTCTCGGAACAGTTTCGGCGAAATGATCAACATCGGCTTGATAGAAGATGACCCGATCCACCGCGCGCTGGTCACTGTCACCTTGGAGCGCGCCAACTTCGGCGTGGTTTCTTTCGGTTCCGCGCATGAGTTCAATCGCCGCAGCGTCGGCGATATTGATCTGATTCTGCTGGATTGGCAGTTGCCAGGCGAAAGTGGCATCGATTTTCTGCGCACCTTGAGGGCGGGTGAAACCAGCACCCGCATGCCAGTGATCTTTCTGACCGGCCACGGCGAAGAAGAGCGCGTAGTCGAGGCGTTGCACGCAGGTGCTGACGACTACGTGGTCAAACCGGCCCGGCAGGCGGAACTGGTGGCTCGTGTCGAGGCAGTGCTGCGTCGAATTGGCCTTTCCGATGTGCCACCCGAGGTGGATTTTGCGCCGTTCCGGTTCCGTCCTGAGCAGCGGGACGTGTTGTTGCATGGCCAACCGATGGCACTTTCCTCGCGTGAGTACGATTTGCTGTGGTTTCTGTTTCAGCGTAGCGGGCGAATCGTGGGACGCGAGACTCTGCTTCGGCAGGTTTGGCGGATTGGCCCAGAGGTCAATACCCGTACCGTTGACACTCATATCAGTCGGTTGCGCAAGCGCTTGGGGCTGGGTGGGGAGAGCGGCTGGAAGCTGACCGCGATCTATCACCACGGCTATCGTTTGCTGAGAGTTGGGTCGGAAGGGATTCAGGAGACCGCGTGAGCTTCCGTTTGGCAGGAGTTGCGCGCGACATGCTGCTTCCCAGAGTTGGTTCGATTGCAGTGCCGGACTGAGCGGAGCCCTCGTGAGCGAACCATGCCTAGAGCGGGAACGCTTGGCCGAGATCGCCAGCCTGGACGCCTTTCGACCGGGTTTCCGCGATCGTCTCATTGGGCTGTTTCAGGCTGCCGTGGAGCAGCATCTTCCATTGTGTGTCGGTGATGTCGAGACGAGCGCAGCGCAGCGCCAACAGGCGGCGCATTCGCTCAAAGGCGCGGCAGCAGGCATCGGAGCCGTGCAATTGGCCGCACTGGCGCACCAGTTGGAGCAGATCGCAAAAACGTCAGCGCCCACTTGGCCAAACCCAAGCGCCCTTACCTTGGCCGCAGCAGAAGCCACGGCCGCTCTGAGGGCTTGGTCGGCCGCCAACAGCGGCGTCTCGTAACGTTTGATTGACATCGGTCAAGTCACCTTGACGACGCACGGCCTATGCTGCGCAGCAACCCTCAGGAGTCCGTCATGATCGCCCACTCGAATCCGCGTCGCCGTTTTATTCAGATCGCGCTAGTCGCCACTGCGGTTCCACTGCTGCCGATGCTGGGCGCCAGCCGAGCCCTTGCCAGCGATCTGCCGCCGCTCACCTTGGAAAACGCGACGGCAAAAGCCCTGAACTATGTAGAGACCACCGAGGGCTTGAGTCATCCTTCCTTCAAGCCCAACAGCCGCTGCGACAACTGCCAATTTGCGCCAGGCGCGGCTGTTAAAGAACGTATGCCTTGCACCTTGTTTGCGGGATTTTCAGTTGCCGCTGCGGGGTGGTGTTCGGCTTGGGCATTGAAGGCGGCTTGATTGGTTCCGCCAAATAGTTCCGCTTCTTCGACAAAGCTCGGATTCAGCCGCTAACGGGGCACCGCCACCGATAGGACTACCGGTAAGACGATCAATAAGACTATTGACCAGACTACTGATCAGACTACCGATAAGATCGGTGCCTTTCTCGATGCGGGGTGCGGATGGATACTGTGGTTTGGAGTTGGCTGCTGCTGGCGGCGGCATTCGGTGCTGGCATCGGTCTCTTGCTCGCCCTGCTGCGCCAGCCTGCCGCACTTGAACTAGCGCGTCAGCGTGCGTTGGCCGAGGTTGCCCCAGAGCAGGCGCGGCTGTTGACTCAGCTGGACGCCAGCCAAATGCAGCGGACTCACTTGCAAGCGCAGTTGGATCGCAGCGAGGCCGAGTTGGCGCTGCTGCGAGTTCGCGCCGATCAACTTTCGGACCAGCGCAGCGACTTGGCGGCGCGCGCTGAACGTGTGGTGATCCTTGACGCACAACTGCAAGCTTTGTCGATCGAGTTACGCGGTGTGCGCGTCGAGCGTGATCGCCTGGATGCCAGCCGCGCCGAGCTGACAGCGCGTCTGGAAGAACAGCGTGCCGCCGCCGAAACCCGTCTGCAGGAGTTGCGAGACGCACGCGAGCGGATGAAGTCCGAGTTTCAAACCTTGGCTGCGGACTTGCTCGAGGCCAAGGCCAAAAAAATGAATGAACTGGGCGAGCAGCAGTTGGGGCAGGTGCTGACACCACTGCGCGAGCAGTTGGGCGAGTTCCGGCGCATGGTGGGCGACGTATACGAGAAGGAAAACAGTAGCCGCGTCGCCCTGCAGTCGCGCATTGATGAACTGGTCAAACTCAATCAAACCCTCGGTGCCGAAGCCCACAGCCTGACCCGCGCGCTCACCACCGACAACCGCACCCAAGGCTACTGGGGAGAGCTTAAGCTTGAGAGGTTGCTGGAATCCGCCGGCCTGCAAAAGGGCGCGGAGTACCTGACTCAGGAGAGCTTCCACGACGGTGACGGTGAGCGCTTTCGCCCCGATGCGGTGCTGAAACTGCCGGAAGGTCGCGATATCGTCATCGATGCCAAGGTCGCCCTGCTCGACTATCAGCGTTTCTGCGACAGCGATGATGCGAGCGAGCGCCAGCTGCATCTGGTGCGACACGTTTCCGCGCTGCGCAGCCACGTGCGTGAACTCGGAGCCAAGGATTACAGCCGCCTCGAAGGTGTGCAATCCCCCGATCTGGTGCTGCTGTTTGTGCCCGTTGAGGCGGCGTTTCTGGAAGCCCTGCGTGCCGATCCACAACTCTATGATGATGCGTTCAAGCAGCGCATTGTGCTGGTCGGTCCCAGCAATCTGCTGGCCACCTTGCGACTGGTCGGGCACATCTGGCGCAGCGACCAACAGAACAAGAACGCACGCTCGATTGCCGAGCGGGCAGGGCTGCTGTTCGACAAGTTTGTTGGCTTCGTTGCCGATCTTGAGAACGTCGGGGACGCGTTAGACAAGGCGCAAAAAGCTCAACGCGCAGCGCTAGCAAAACTCTCGCAGGGCAAAGGCAACTTGGTACGGCAGACAGAACTGCTGCGTTCGCTGGGCGTGGCTCCGGCCAAGCGCCTGCCCGAGCGCTTGTTGGATGTGTCGGGTGCGGCGGAGTTGGTTGATGTGGCGCCCGCTGGCGATGCCGAGGAAAGCATTTGAGTGCACAGGGTTTTTGTGTGGCTGCCGCCTTGCATGCTGGCGGCCCGGTTGCCCAAGCAAGAATGCTCCAAGCAAGATTGCTCCCAGCAGGATTGGGCAGCCAGCCATTGGCCAGCTGATGTGAGCGCGCGCTTGTCGGCTTTTCGGGTGAGTTTGCTGACCCTGTTGTCCTTGGTGGCCTTTGCAGGTAACTCGCTGTTGTGTCGCGCGGCGCTGGCTCACACCCGCATTGATCCCGCCAGCTTCACCACCATCCGGCTTGTCGCCGGAGCGCTGACGCTCTGGCTGCTCGTCGCCATTCAACGCAAGCAGGCACATGCTGGCGGCAATTGGCCCTCGGCGATTGCTTTGATGGTCTACGCCGCTGGGTTTTCGTTCGCCTATGTGAGCTTGTCGGCGGCAACCGGTGCGCTGCTGCTGTTTGCAGCTGTCCAAGCCAGCATGATCGGCTATGGATTGGCGACCGGTGAGCGTTTGCGAGTTTCCCAACGTTTGGGGCTGGGCTTGGCAGCCGTCGGAATCCTGATTCTGCTGCTACCTGGGCTGTCACGGCCGCCTTTGGTCGGAGCGTTTCTGATGGTGGCGGCAGGTGTCGCGTGGGGCATCTATTCGCTGCGTGGACGCGGTGGTGGTGATCCAATCCGGGTAAACGCCGGCAATTTCATGCGTGCCGCAGTGCTTGCTTTGGTGCTGAGCGCGCTGCTGCGGCAGCAAATAGTGTTGGACTGGTCGGGCTCCAGTTACGCCGTACTTTCGGGCGCGCTGACATCGGCAATTGGCTATGCGATCTGGTACTCGGTGCTGCCCCACTTGCAGGCGGTCAGCGCTGCTTGCGTGCAACTGAGCGTGCCGGTGATTGCGGCCATTGGCGGCATCACCTTGCTGGGGGAGTCACCTGGCCTGAGGCTGGTGTTGTCGGCGCTGGCTGTGCTTTCTGGCATCGCAATCGTGGTTTTTGACAAGCGTGTGGTTCGGCCACGGCCATCAGCCGAATGAGTTTTGCTGCGTTGACGCTGCGACGAAATCCAGCACAAAGGGCATGCAGGTGATCGCGCTCATGCCGGCCAAGCACGCTCGATCATTGCTGCGAACGGCATATCGGTGGAGAGCGTGCCAAACGCCAGGCCGTGTCGCCCATCCAACCGCGAGCGACAGAAGCTATGCGCGAGCGCGTCGTTGCCCGCGCGCAGCAGCACCGCGGCCTGCAACACGAGTGCCAGACGCTCGACCACAAAGCGAGCGCCGGCTTCGATGTCTTTCATGTCTGAAAGGGTGCCCTTCAATGTTTCGACTTCACGCGCCAGCGCGCTGTCGAGATGTGCGGACGCCGCGAGTTCGGCGAGCACGGCGTCGCGTGACTCCGGCTCGCGCGCGAGCGCTCGCAGTACATCGAGGCATTGGATGTTTCCGCATCCCTCCCAGATCGAGTTCAGCGGTGCCTCGCGATACAAGCGTGGCAGGATCGATTCCTCAACATAGCCCGCACCGCCGAGGCACTCCTGCGCCTCGTTGACAAAGGCAGGCGCACGTTTGCAGATCCAGTACTTCCCAACGGCGGTGGCAATGCGTGCGAACGCCGCTTCGCGGGGATCGCGCGGTGATGCATCGACGGCGCGAGCGACTCGCATGGCGAATACCGTTGCGGCTTCCGATTCCAGCGCCAAGTCGGCCAGCACGTTGCGCATCAAAGGTTGATCCACCAGCAGCTTTCCGAACGCCCGCCGATGTCGCGCGTGGTGGATCGCCTCGACCAGCGCGCGCCGCATCTCTGCTGCCGAGCCGAGCATGCAATCCAGCCGCGTCAGCGCAACCATTTCAAGAATCGTCGCCACGCCGCGGCCCTCATCGCCGATTCGCTGAGCCCAGGCCCCGTTGAACTCGACCTCGCCGGAAGCATTCGACCAGTTGCCGAGCTTGTCCTTGAGTCGCATCAGCTGCATCGCATTGGGCGTGCCGTCTGGCCGCCATCGTGGCAGCAGAAAGCAACTCAAGCCTTCTTGCGCCTGC
>Ga0163147_10002274_pt1 | contig 27465 bp, 30 predicted proteins | sample OliLakLV19MP6G1_FD_148597 | JGI IMG/M metagenome (GOLD analysis project Ga0163147, IMG submission 148597) | Freshwater microbial mat bacterial communities from Lake Vanda, McMurdo Dry Valleys, Antarctica- Oligotrophic Lake LV.19.MP6.G1 | ecosystem: Environmental > Aquatic > Freshwater > Lake >...
CCTCGATGCTACTGGCTACGGCACTATTGCCGATATTGGCATTGATTTTGACGAGGAAATTTCGCCCGATAATCATCGGTTCCAGTTCTGGGTGGTTGATATTTACGGGAATGATGGCTCTGCCTGCGGCCACTTCGCTCCGGACGAACTCTGGTGTAATTTCAGTTGGAATGCGTTGCGGAAATCGGCGAAAGATGTTGGGCGTGTATTCGGTATGTTCTTGTGCGGAGCCGACGTGTTGCTTTTCAAGGTCTGTGCGGTCGGCATCCTCGCGCATGTCGGCGATGTCTGATCGGCGGAGAGTCTCCCGAATGGCGATGAATTCCATCTCGGGCGTGATTATTCCTTGGCGGGCATACCACAGTTGAGTTACAGGATGCTCGCTGCTGGCCCGTAGTGGCTTGCGGTTCGCAAAATTCGGCTGCGCCGGAAGTGTTCCGTTGCGATGGGCCTCGGAGAGGTAGCCATTGTCCTGCGGTTTCACGTTTCGTCCCGCATATTCCGAGACATCGCCACGCTCCCTTACCCATGAACTTCGCAGGGGGGGAAGACCTGTCTCGACTGTGCCGCAAAAATCAGGATCACCCCAAGGCCCTGAGCAATCATACACACGCACGGCCTCGTTCTCGACCATGGTGCCATCGAAAGCTTTTGTGGCGGCGAGGGCAATTTCGCGCATCGGCACTTGCACCTGCCGGTGAAGGACTCCCGGCACATAGACGCGGGAGGAAGCTGGTAGGGGGTCGGTGCTTTGCGGTTCGAAGGGCTCGTTAGGTGCGATCATAAGAAAAATAACTTATCAGGAAGAAGCCCGTCTGCTTCCTCTAGTGGCTTTGGTTGTATCAACGTCTGAAAGATTCGCCCTGCGGCTAAAGGAGTCAATTGGCAATTTTGGCGATCAAGCGATTGGGTGCCGGCGTGCCCAGAAATAGGCCAACGAAGGCGTGCAGTTCCTTGGGGGCGCAGCGCGGAATGCCGCGCTCTCGATCTCCTCATTCCCATCTGTCAGTTCTGTCCCGGTGCGCACGCTAGCTGTAAAAAGAACGGTGAGGTTCGACTTCTCGTGGCGATCGAAATAATCGCACGCGATGGCGGACTTCACCCGCAGGCCAGTCTCTTCAAAGACCTCGCGGGCTAGAGCAGAGGCGAGCGATTCGAGGGGTTTGACCTTGCCGCCAGGGAGTGCCCACAGTTTTTTGCCCGCACGCTGCTTTACCATGAGGACCCTCCCAAAAGCGTCTTCTATCCATGCCATGGCAGAAACTTCCTTGGTGGTTTTTAGTGCGGATGGGGCTAGTGCTGGCGAAGTCTTCAACGGTTGGCTTTCTACAAAACGGCATACCACGTAAAGTTCAAGCTCGTTCTTGTGACCTTGCTCGGCGCGGTGCTCTTCAGACGATCGGTGGTGTCGGTCTATGGGCCTGCGGGCGCAAGCCCAAGAAAATCCTCCACGAAGGAATTGGCTGGGTGCGAGCGGACTTCGTTTGGCGTGCCGATTTGTTGAATTTTTCCTTTATCAATAATCACGACGCGATCTGCGACTTCGAAGGCTTCGTCTTGGTCATGAGTCACGAAGAGACTTGTGAGATGAGTTTGGTTTTGAAAGGCGCGCAGCCACTGGCGTAGGTCTTTGCGCACCTTGGCATCAAGGGCGCCGAAGGGTTCGTCGAGAAGCAGAACCTTCGGCTCAATGGCGAGGGCTCGTGCGAAGGCGATCCGCTGGCGTTGACCCCCCGAGAGTTGCACCGGAAGCTTGCGGGCCTGCTCGGGGAGTTGCACGGTTTCGAGAAGAGACTGCACGCGCTGTTGAATCACCTCCTCGGTCGGGCGGTCTGCACTGCGACGGACGCGAAGGCCGAAGGCCACGTTCTCGAAGACGTTCATGTGCTGGAAGAGGGCGTAGGATTGGAAAACAAAGCCCGCTTTCCGCTTGTAGGCGCTGAGCTCCGTAACATCCTCACCCTCGAAAAAAACTTGCCCAATTTCTGGAAATTCCAAGCCGGCGATAATGCGCAGTAGCGTGGTTTTTCCCGAGCCACTCGGCCCAAGTAAAGCGACCAATTCCCCTTTTTCTACGGAAAACGATACGTCATCGAGCGCCGGGAAATGGACAAAGTTTTTGGAAACGTTTTTGATCGAAATGCTCATACTTCGGAGGTGTTGCCTACATGTTTGTTTGCCGCAACTGGCGTGCAGACTGCCACTCTGCAAAGGTCTTGATGGCAAGAGAAAGCAGTGCAAGCAGAGCAAGAACTGAAGCTACGGCAAAGGCGGATGCGAAGTGGTATTCGTTGTAGAGAATTTCAATATGCAGGGGCATCGTGTTCGTTTTCCCACGGATGTGGCCGGAGACGACGGACACGGCTCCGAACTCGCCCATTGCTCGGGCATTGCAAAGAATGACGCCATAGAGCAGACCCCACTTAATTTTCGGTAGGGTTACGCGCATGAACATCTGCCAGCCATTGGCCCCTAGCGTGGCTGCGGCTTCTTCTTCGCGCGCGCCTTGGGCTTGCATGAGAGGGATGAGCCCTCGCGCGACGAAGGGAAAGGTGACAAAGACCGTTACAAGCACGATGCCAGGAATGGCAAAAATCACCCGAATGTCATTGGCCTGCAACCATGGCCCGAGCCATCCCTGAGCACCGAAGACCAAGACATAAATCAAGCCCCCTACGACCGGAGAGATCCATAGTGGGAGGTCAATGAGCGTGATGAGAAAGCTCCGTCCACGAAAACGAAAGCGGGAAATGCCCCATGCGGCAGTTACCCCGAAGATTGTATTTAGCGGAACGGCGATCGCTGCTACGAGGAGAGTCAGCCACACGGCATGCGCCGTCGCGCGATCTTCAAATGTTTTCAAGAAAACTGTGAGGCCCTTAGAGAAGGCTTCTTGAAAAACCACGACTAGCGGCAGCACAAGGAAGAGGGCAAAAAACGCTAAGACAATTGTGATGAATATCACTTTGATCACGAGGGATTCACTCGTGGCCGCCCGGCGGGCCGCCATTCGCGGCTTCAGGAGAGCTATTGCGCCAGCCATCGGTTTAGGCGAGGCCCCTCCGCTTGTTGTCCCACGACTGGAGGCCGTTGCTCACCAGAAGGATCACGAAGGCACCTACAAGCATCACGAAACCAATGGCTGCCGCGCCGGTGTAGTCGTATTGCTCAAGCTTCGTTATGATTAAGAGCGGCGCGATTTCGGTTTTCCCAGGAATATTGCCCGCAATGAAAACGACGGAGCCAAATTCCCCCACTGCACGTCCGTAAGCCAGCGTGGTGCCCGTAAGGATCGAGGGGAGCACAGCGGGGAAGATGATTCGCTGAAATGTCTGCCAGCGACCCGCACCGAGCGTCGCTGCGGCTTCCTCCACTTCGGCCGAGAGATCCTGAATGACTGGCTGCACCGTGCGCACGACGAAGGGTAGGCCGATAAAAACCAGCGCGATGAAGATGCCGAGCTGCGTGTAAGCCACCTTGATATCGTATGGCATGAGCAGACTCCCAATCATTCCATTCGGCGCATAGATTGCGGTCAGGGCGATACCCGCAACCGCCGTGGGGAGGGCAAAGGGGAGATCCACCATGGCGTCGAGAAGTTTTCGTCCGGGAAATTCGTAGCGCGCAAGGACCCACGCAGCAAGCACGCCAAAGAAGCCATTGCAGAGGGCCGCGGCCAGGGATACGCCGAAGCTCACGCGCAGCGACGCAAGCACACGCGGCTCGGTGACAGTGCCCCAAATGTGCTCCCAGCCGCCTGAGGCCGTCTTTAGAAAGAGGGCCGAGAGGGGGATCAGGACGATCAGTGTCAGATAAATGAGCGTCCAACCAATCGTGAGCCCGAAGCCCGGAAGAACCTTGCGGAGATGCTTGGCTGCCATGCCTTCAAATATTCTGTGCTTCGGAAATGAGAGTCCGAAAATGTTTAAGAACCGCGAAGGTTGCCTCGATATTCGCTTCAATCTGAGGTTCAAAGCTGGAGTTTTGGGGCGTTTCAAAAACGATTTCAAACGGCTTCGGATGCTGTTCGGGAGGCGCTCCGAGCACGCCTTCGTAGCCTTTGAGAATGATTCCGTTATTGGCCTCAAAGTTGTCTATGCTCTTATCGAAATTTCGCGGAAGAATCTTCGCTGCGGCCTCCAGCGCAGGCTCAAGCACATGGCGCGTGAGTTGATGGCCTTTGGCGAAGCCATAGATGCCGGAGCTCGTGTCATCAGCATGCAAGGAAAGAAGGCCGTCGAATTGCAGTTGGCGGATCTGGCGTTCCAGCGAAACGACTTCAGGCTCGTTGGATCCACGCCAAAACTCGCGATTGAGATCCGCTCCACTCGCCGCAAATCGTGATCCGTGCTGAAAGCCCCAGGTATTGCAGACGGGAAAGACAAAGAGTTCGTAGCCGAGAGCCGGCGCAGGATCGTCGTGCAAGCGGCGGAGCATTTGTAGGGCGGCGTGAACACCCGCCGTCTCATCACCATGGATGCCAGCGAAGATGCCCACCCGCAGGTAGTTGCCACGGGAGCCCGGACCTACAAAAAGAAATCGAGGGAGGATATGCTCGATCCCGAGGACGTCGTTCCACCGCTGGTGAGCCGTAAAAAATTGCGTTGAACCGCGCGCGAGTTGCTCAAGTGGATCAAGCAAATCTCTCAATGCCCCATCGGTCACACCACGATGGTGGCGGGCGGATGGCAATATTGCGCGTGCCTGCGATCTGTTATTCGGTTGCGGCATACGCATCAATTGCTGCCGATGACTTTGTAGATTTGGTCGAAAACGCCCCCATCCACAAAATGCGTTTCCTGAGCTTTCTTCCAGCCTCCAAATACCTCGCCAATCGTCACCATGGGAATGTTCGGAAACTGAGCGGCGTTCTTTGCAAGCGCCGCGGGATTCCGCGGACGGTAAAAATGCTTCGCAGCGAGTTCCTGGCCGATATCCGTGTAGAGATACTCGAGATAGGCCGTGGCGACAGCGCGTGTGCCGCGAGCGTCCACAATCTTATCCACGACGGCCACCGGCGGTTCGGCCAAAATACTGACAGACGGACTAATGATTTCGAATTGGTCAGGAAATTCCCGCTGCACTAAGAAAGCTTCGTTTTCCCAAGAAATAAACACGTCGCCCAAGCCACGCTGGGCGAAAGTCGTGGTGGATGCTCTGGCAGCATTATCGAGGACCGGGACATTCCGGTAGAGGTCGGTCATGTAGGCCCGAACTTTTGCCTCATCGCCCGCATATTCCTTGAGTGCCCACGCCCAAGCGGCAAGGTAATTCCATCGTGCGCCACCGCCAGTCTTCGGATTTGGCGTGATGACCGCAACCCCCTTGCGTGCGAGGTCTGACCAATCTTTGATTCCCTTCGGATTTCCTTTTCTCACGACCAACACGATGGTCGAGGTGTAGGGAGTGCTATTGTCGGGGAGTCGTTTCTGCCAATCCTTGTCCACCAGCCCGCCGCGTATGGCGAGTTCATTAATGTCGTAAGCGAGTGCAAGTGTTGCTACGTCGGCTTCTAGTCCATCAATAATCGAACGTGCCTGCTTGCCAGATCCTCCGTGAGACTGGTTGATGGATACCTCTTCGCCGGTCTTTTCCTTCCAATGCTTCGCAAAGGCGGCATTGAAGTCCGTGTAAAGTTCGCGCGTGGGGTCGTAGGAAACATTAAGAATTTCCACAGCCTGCGTCGCAAGTGAAGAGGCAACAGCAAGAGTTACAATAAGTGCGATTTTCATGGGGTTTTACTTATTAGGGTGTGGTGCCGCTGAGCACGCCGCAGAGGCTGGCATTTCTATGGCAAATGTGCCGTGGGCTGGATGATGTATTAGGCGAAGGTCCCCAAAGTTCCTATATACGACCATTCTTGTCAATATTAAAAAATGCTGTGGATATTGCAGGTGGCGAAAAGCTGTCTGGTTAAGGGAGGCATGGCCCGGCGAGGGACCAGAGCACCTGGCATCTTCCCCGGCCGCAGACTACTCGGTGTAGGTCTTCATCCAATCCACTTCCAGCGAGAAGGCCCCCGGCTTCTTGTCTGAAAGCTGAAAACCAAATCCTTGGATTTTGGACGGATCAAGGAGGGCTTCATTGACAGGTTCTCCGCGCCAAGTGCCCTTGAATGCGGCGAAAGGCACTCTCACTTCCGCCCACTGCCCGGCATTTGTTTGCAAAGGTGCCGTGAATGCCACCCTCCGGTCGCGCACGCGAGCGTCGGTCATCAAGCGGAATTGGTAAGTGCGCCCGTCGCCGCGCACGCGCAAGACGACACCCTTTGCGCCTGAGAGATCCATCTGCACTTCTCCGCTGCGAACCGAGGAGAATCCCCCATCATTCTCCAGCGAGAGCACGCCGCGAAAGACCATCGTCCCGGATTCGGCCATGACGATTGATCCCTTGGATAAACCGCCCATCACCCCGTCATTCACGACTTCCCAGCCAAACTCCTGCCGTGAAGAACGATCGAACCCAGATATCTCGACGCTACCCGCAAACCCTTGGAAAATGACCGTTGAAAAACCCAGCCCGACACCAAAGATCGTAAATTTTCGCATGTCATGTTTCATACGTTTTTTGCGTCCGCGCCGGATGCCGATGCATTGCGACAGGAGCTGCGCGCGGTCATTGGCTAGATTCGAGATCCTTTCCAAGGTGGCCTTGGTGGGGAGAGCCGTGAGCGAAGAAGACGGTCGAATACGCAAGGGCGTGCAGCTTTTTTATGGACTCTTCTAATACGTTGGGATCTTCACAATACTTCGAAGGAAGCAACATCACGTCGTCAAAATGAATCAAAGCATCGCCAATGACGAGGTGGCGACCATCGTGGTAGGCCATCTCGCCAAGGGCCGCGCCTGGCAGTGCTGTAGCGCGCATTCCACAAGCGCTGTCCCCATCCTCGAGCCATAGGTCGGCTAGGATTTCAGAGCGAGCAGCGGCAGGTGCGTAGATTGGAAACTGAAAACTGGATTTTAATGCAAGGCTGTCTCTCTGGTGGTTTGCACTCGTGAGAAAGAGCCCCTGCACGGGAGCAATTGCGAGGAGTTCTTCCCAGCGTGATTTTGCGAGAGGCACGGGATCAAAGACCACCCATCCCTCCTCGTGCAGCAAAGCACAACTGCCGCACTCGCACTTCACCGCGACATCGTAAAAGCTCCAAAAGACCACCCCGTCACTCACGTGGTGGAGTTCGGTTGTCATACCTCGAAGAAGCTTTTCAGCTTGGAGAGGAAGCCCGCTTTGTAGGTCTGCCGCGTGGCGTTGGCAACTTGATTTGAGGCGTCGGAAATAGCGCCTTCGTTCTGCAGGCGGCGTTGCGTAAGGAGGTCGCTGAGTGCTTCCAGCACGTCGGCGTTCGTCGCGATGACCGGAGCGAGAATTGCCTTGTCCACTTCTACAACAAGGCAGTCTTCGCCGGCCACAACCGTGGCGGAGCGTGCTTCCCCGGTAAGGACCGAGGCCTCGCCAATGCACGCATCCGGTGCCAACGTTGCGACCTGAGTGTTGATCCCTGCCACCTCGACAAAAACCTGCGCGCACCCCTCGGCGAGAATAAACATCGGCCCGGCAGCCGCTCCTTGCCGCACGATTTTTTCTCCTGCTCCGAATCGAATAATGCGGGCCGCCGCCACAATCTCTTCGAGACACTTAGGCTCCACGCAAGAAGCTAGGATCGTCTTCTGAAGTGCCGAGCGGATGAGGTCGCGATTCTCAACGTGGGGAGCCGGTCGCTCCAGCGACATTTCGTGCTGGATGGGATATGGAATCGAAATGTTGTGCCGCTTCAAGGCATACCAGAGCGTCGTCCGAATCTGGCTACACGTTTCGTTATAGCGCGCATGGTCAGCCAGCCAAAACCTGAGCTGGTAAGTAATGCTCCAATCGCCGAATTCGGCAAGGAAGACATCCGGCATAGGCTCGCGGAGCACGTGCGGACATCCCAGAGCCGCCTCGACCAACACGCTCTTTACGAGAGTGGGTGGTGAGTCGTAGCCTAATCCAAGATCAATTCGCGAGGCGTGGACACTCGTGGGGTGATTGTAGTTTATCACCATTTCTTTGGTGATCAGGCTATTTGGGATGTCTAGGCAGACGTCGTCGTTTGTGCGCAGGCGTGTTGAACGCCAATTGATTTCCACGATTTTCGCGTGTTGGCCTTCGACCAGCAACCAATCCCCCGCCTTGAATTGTCCTCCAAAGTAGATCGCGAATCCGCTAAAAATGTTTCCCAACGTATCCTGCAAGGCCAAGCCGAGAACCAGGCCTGCAATGCCAGCCCCAGCGAGCAGCCCTGGCACGGGAATGCCGTAGACGCCGTCGAGAACGAAGAGCAATGCGCCAAGGATGATCGCGATCGAGATAAACTGGCCAAAAAACTTCGGCACTTGCATGTTCGTCTCCTGATGAAACACGTGGCCAAAAAGATAATTTCTCAAAAATCCAATGAGGAGAAAAGCTCCTGAAATGGTGAGCAGCGCACCAAAATGGATTTCCCCCGGGAAGTCTATGCCTGGCAATTGGCTTGGTAGGAACAACGCCGCCGCGATGCAAAATAGCTGATATACCCAACCTAGCGGAAGGCCATAGCGGCGCTTAAGCCTTCGTCCGCAAAGCCGTAGAACAACGTAAATCACCAACCCTACGCCAAAATAAATGGACGTGAGGTGCGTGATCTCAATGCCCTTTGCGAGGTAATCCTCGGGGGCTGGTAGTGATGACTGAGCGAGAAGTGGCATTTATGACTCCTTGTGACGTTCCACAATCGAAAAGCTCTGCCGCACTTTGGCGATGTGGCGTGCCGGCAGGATTCCTCGCCACTGGCTCCCGGGATACAGGATGGCCCCCGGCCCGATGAGCGATCCCGGGCTGAGAACCGTCGCGCACCCCACTTCTGCACGGTCTCCCACGATCGCACCAAATTTTTTCAGCCCCGTATCCCATGTTTTCTCACCAGCAGAGATAACAACTGACGTCTTATCTAGCTTGACGTTTGAACAAATGACGCCTGCGCCAAGGTGAGCCCGATGGCCAAGAATCGAATCTCCCACATAATTGTAGTGGGGGACTTGGGCCTCATTAAAGAGGAGACAATTTTTGAACTCGCACGAATTTCCCGCCACAACGCCGTTGCCGAGAATGACATTTTCGCGGATGTAACAACCGTTCCTGATCTCGCAATCCTCCCCGATCCAAGCCGGCCCTTTGATCATCGCCCCATGCTCTACGATCGTGCCCTTCCCAATAAAAACCGAGTCGCTGATAAAAGGTCGTCCGACCAATCTACCCAAGATTTTTGGTTTTAAGCGGAATTGCAAATACGTCGGGATTGCCGCTAGTGCCTGCCAGACGTAATCCACATTTTCAAAAATGACCCGGTGTTCCGTCTCATCGAGGTCAAAAAAGTCTTCCGGCTTCAGCATCGCGCCACCTTGCCTGAGAAGCGGCCCATGCTCAATCTCATTTCGCCATTCCCTCTTCGCAGTGGCTGCCTTGCATGGACTCGAACCATGGCAAAATGATCCAGAATCATTTGTGCTACCACTACACCACAAGGCAATATTGGAGACGCTTTCGAATGGTCAAGCCACCAAACTTACCAAGCCACAATCTGCAAGCAAGGGGATAACGACCTTCTGCCCGACTTTTGGTCAAAGTCATTTTAGGTTATCGGAGCGGAGAAGAACTTGAGTGCAGCAGCCCGAGAGGAGGGAAGGTGGCCGCAGTAGGTGGCGATGGCATCCAGGGGGTTGCCGCCTTCGACACCAAGGTGCCGAAAGAATTCGCGCTCGAAGTGCAGGAGCGCGTCGCGGGTGGAAGCGCGCGTTCGTAGGTAACCAAAGGCCCGCTCGAGGAGGTCGTAAATCTCAGGCGCGGCCTCCCCGGGCTCAGTTGCAAAATCAGTTAAGTCCGCAAAATAGGCGCCCATAAAGAGATTGGAACAGGAGAGTCCCTCACCATCATAGACCTGGAGCAATCGGACTTCCTGCAGCGTGTGCAAGGAGCTCTTCCGGCTCGCGGTGTAAGCGATTTCTGACTGATAGAATAAGTCAATTTTCCCTGCAAACGGACTCGTCGTCTTCTTCACACCGCGTGCGAGCGTTGTCACCTTGCCGGAGCACTTGGTGAACCATGTGATGATCAGGCTCGTATCGCCCCACGGCCTCTGCCGAATCAAAATCGCGTCGGTGACTTCCATCGTGAACGAAAAAATAGGCCAGCCGAGACTGACGTAATCCTAGCGTGAGGCGATGACGTCTTCGTTGATGACGACACCGGGCGCTTCGGGCGCCGGGTCGGGCGTAGGGACTGGCTTGGCCGTCGGGATCGTTGGCGATACCTTCCAGAAGTGAGGGAGTGAGGTTTCCCATTTAGCAAGGATATCTCGTGCCAATTCGCTCGCTGTGAAGGTGAGGTGCTGCTGGATGAGTCCTTGCAGGAGAACGATGTCTGCGGCGTCTGTGAGACGACTTGGGGTGACAAGCTGAGCATTATAGCGCTGGGAGAATTTGTCTTCCACGTCGAGGACGTAGGCCACACCACCAGTCATGCCGGCTCCAAAGTTTTTGCCGGTCGGACCCAAGATGACCACGGTGCCATTGGTCATGTATTCGCAGCCATGGTCACCAATGCCCTCAGCAACAGCGGTGGCGCCGGAATTTCGCACGCAGAAACGTTCGCCCGCACGTCCGTTTGCGAAGAGGCGTCCGCCAGTGGCACCGTAGAGCACGGTATTGCCCATGATCATGGATTCGCTGGGGACGAATTTCCGTGGCGAGGCGGCTTTGATAATAATTTCGCCGCCGCTCATGCTTTTGCCGACGTAGTCATTCGCCTCGCCAGTGAGGACAAGACGCACGCCGGGGGCGAGGAAAGCGCCGAGACTTTGTCCGGCAGAGCCATTGAGCCGCAGCTCCACAAGGCCTGGTGCGATGCCCTCTTCGCCCCATTGGTAGCCAATCTCGCCAGACACTTGGGTGCCGATGGCTCGATTGGAATTTTTCACTTTGTAGGAAAGGACGATCGCCTTGCCATCATTGATGGCTTCCTTAGCGTCTTGCAGAACAATGTCGTCCAGCGTGCGATCTTCCGGGCCGTCGTTGCGCATGCGCGTGGCATGGCGGATGGCAGAGGGATCGTCTTTCGCGACATTCACAAGCAGGCGAGAGAGATCGAGGGTGTTTGCTTTTGGATGGTCTGGCACATGGCGCTGGCGAAGGCACTCTACGCGCCCGACCATTTCATCAATCGTCCGGAAGCCAAGTCCGGCCATAAGCTCGCGAACTTCTGTCGCAACGCCATTGAAAAAGGCGACGATGTGTTCGGGTTTGCCTTTGAATTTTGCACGCAGTCGGTCGTCGAGTGTGGCCACGCCGACGGGACATGTATTGAGGTGGCATTGGCGCACATACACGCACCCCATCGCGATGAGGGCGGTCGTGCCAAAGTTAAACTCCTCAGCGCCGAGGAGAGCTGCGTAAATAATATCCTCACCACTTCGCATGCCACCATCGGTGCGAAGGGTTACTCGATTGCGAAGACCGTTGAGCATGAGGACTTGGTGAGTCTCTGCGACGCCGAGTTCCCACGGGCCACCGGCGTTTTTTATGGAACTCAGCGGCGAAGCACCCGTGCCGCCATCGTGACCACTCACGAGAATAATGTCTGCATGGGCCTTGGCCACGCCCGCCGCGATGGTTCCCACCCCGGCTTCGGATACCAACTTCACGCACACGCGGGCACGAGGGTTTACTTGCTTGAGGTCGTAGATGAGTTGGGCCAAATCTTCGATGGAATAGATGTCGTGGTGCGGAGGTGGTGAGATGAGGGTGACACCCGCGACGGCATGGCGGAGCTTCGCGATGTAGGCGCTCACTTTGTGGCCGGGAAGCTGCCCGCCTTCGCCGGGCTTGGCCCCTTGGGCCATCTTGATTTCAATTTCCTTAGCAGAAGCAAGGTATGCGGCGGAAACGCCAAAGCGACCACTTGCGATTTGTTTAATAGCGGAATTTGCCCAGTCGCCGTTTTCGAGTCGTTTAAAGCGAGCCGGATCTTCTCCGCCTTCTCCGCTATTGGACTTTCCGCCAATGCGATTCATGGCAATGGCGAGGCACTCGTGGGCTTCCGGACTCAGGGCACCTAACGACATGCCAGCCGTGGTGAAGCGGCGGCGAATGTCCTCAATGCTCTCCACCTCGTCGAGCGGAACAGGGCCACTCGGCAGGGGCTGGCGCTCGAGAAGATTGCGTAAGGCCATAGGGCGATTCGCGAGAACAGATTCAACATATTTTTTGTAGTCCTCGGCCTTACCTGCCTTGTCGGCTCCTTTGATGCCGACGAAGGCGTGGAAGCTTTGAAGGACAGGTGGCGTCACGGCATGAACTTCCCCGCCGCGGCGATAGCGGTAGTAGCCAGGATCTTCGAGCTTGCCCGTCTCCGCAGGAATCTCGCTCGCGTAACCGGCCGCGTGGCGGGTGAGGCTTTCCGTTGCGATTTCCTCAAAGCCAATGCCCTCGATCTGCGAGGAAGTCCCGGTGAAGCACGATGTAATAAGAGAGCTGGAAATACCAATCGCCTCAAATACTTGCGCGCCCCGATACGAACTCACGACCGAAATACCCATCTTCGACATGATTTTTAGGAGCCCGGCTTCGAGCGCCTTTCGGTAGTTCATCACAGCATCGCTCCAGAGGAGTCCTGGTGTATTTTTTTCAACAATTTCGCGAAGAGTTTCGAAGGCAAGATAGGGATTAATGGCCGCAGCTCCGAAGCCAACAAGACAAGCGATTTGATGCACGTCTCGCGCTTCTCCGGTCTCACAGAGGAGGCTGGTTTTCATCCGTTTTCCCACGCGACTCAGGTGGTGATGCACGGCGCCTAGCGCCAGAAGCATCGGCGCGGCGACATGGTCATGATCTACGCCGCGGTCGCTCAAAATGAGGATGCGCGCGCCGGCATCTACAGCGGCCTCGGCTTCTTGGCGGATCCGCTCAATGGCGGCGGCGAGCCCTGCGGCTCCCTCGGAGACAGGCCATAGAACAGAAACTGTGGCAGAGCGCTGCCTCTCGCCAATGGCGCGAAGTGCGGCGATCTCGCTATCTAACAAAATCGGCGAATCCAGCATCACAAGATCGGCGTGTTCTGGAGATTCACCGAGAAGATTGCGCCGCCATCCGAGCACGGTGCGGAGGCTCATGACGAGCTTCTCGCGGATCGGATCAATGGGAGGATTCGTCACTTGGGCGAAAAGCTGCTTGAAGTAGGTGTAGAGAAGTCGCGGCTTGAGAGAGAGCACAGCTAGCGGGGTATCATCTCCCATCGAACCCACGGCCTCAGCGGCATCTTTCGCCATCGGTTTGAGCACCATTTCCACTTCCTCATTGGAATACCCAAACGCGATCTGGCGCTGAGTGAGCGTGAGAATGTCGAGGTCGCCCTCCGGGAGGTTGGCGACTTTGGATTGAGGCATTTCGAGCAGATGAGCCGCGAGCCACTCGGCGTAGGGTTTGCGCGCAGCGAGGGATGCCTTAATTTCGTGATCGCGCAGGAGCCGCCCGCTAGCAGTATCAATGGCGATCATTTCTCCCGGGCCAAGACGGCCTTTCTCCACGACTGAAGCTGGACTAATTCCGGTGACGCCGACTTCGGAACCGATGACGAAGACGCCGTCGCTGGTGATTTTGAAACGGGCAGGCCGCAGACCATTGCGATCCAAACAAGCGCCAACCGTGATTCCATCGGTGAAACATAACGCCGCCGGGCCGTCCCACGGTTCGCAAAGACAGCGGTGGTATTTGTAGAAAGCGCGGAGATCATCGCTCAGTGAGGGGTCATTCTCGTAAGCAGGTGGCACAAGCATCGTCATCGCATGCGTCATGCTGCGGCCACTCAAAGTGAGGGCTTCAAGAGCATTGTCCAGACTGGCGGAATCCGAGCCGCCGGGCTGGATGATCGGCTTTAAGAGATCAATATCTTTGCCCCAGAAATCCGCCTTCAATTCCGATTCGCGCGCGGTCATCCAATTCCGGTTTCCTCGAATCGTATTGATCTCGCCGTTGTGTGCGAGCATGCGGAATGGTTGAGCGAGGGGCCACGTGGGAAAGGTATTTGTGCTGTAACGTTGATGATAAATAGCAAGTGCCGTTTCGTAGTCGGGATTTCCAAGGTCGGGGTAAAATTTTTCCAACGATGCGGAAACCAGCAAGCCCTTGTAAACAATCGTGCGATGCGAGAAGGACGGAATGTAGAAGTTGCGAATTTTGTCCGAAGCGGCAATGTCTTCGATTTCGTTGCGGGCAAGAAAGAGCCGCCGTTCGTAGTCGTCGTCCGCCATACCCCACGGCCGCCCGATGAGGACGTGCTCTATGCGTGGCATGGTCATCTGGGCTTTTTCGCCGAGGACGTTCAGATTAATTGGAACTTCGCGCCAGCCGAAGAGGAAGAGGTCCCGCTTGGTGAGGACTTCCTGCGTGATCGCCTTCGCTCGGGCTTGAGCGTAGGCATTGTCATGCGGCAGAAACATGACGCCCACTGCGAGGTCGGCATCTTGGTAGAGCTTGTGCCCGTGCCGGGCGACTTCGGGAGCAAAGAGCTTGTAAGGAATCTGTGTTACGATGCCCGCCCCGTCTCCCGTCTTCGCATCCGCATCTACCGCGCCGCGATGCATGAGGCTGCAAATGGCTCGGAGGCCGATTTTCAGGATCTCGTTTCTTCGACGCCCGGAAATCTGCGCCACGAAGCCAACTCCACAAGCATCGTGCTCGGTGTCGGGATTGTAGAGGCCGCGATCAGATTGGGTTGGGAAAGAATCGTTCATGAAGGTGTCAATACGGGCGATCAGATCATAGCAAGATTCGTTCCAGTCGAGAATAAACGCAACCCTGAGGCGCAACGGATTTGTGGATGAATTCGCCTTACGTGCCGAGATGCTTTGTCAGCATTAGCTCAATGAATCTGCTTCGCGCAGAATGCTTGCGAGTCCACGGAGTCGGTAACGGCGGCAAAGTGCAACCAGAGCAGGACGGTCGAGTGCTTCGTTCTGCCGCACGAGTTCGAAGATATCAAGGCGAGATTTCGCGCCTCCCGCATACAATTTGAGCGCAATTAAATGCGGCAAAGGGATGACCGGAATCGGGCTCTCCGGGCGGAGTGGTTGCGGTGTGGCGGCGTGCGCATCGGAGATGATTGCTGGAAACGTGCCGCCGAAGTTAACGAGTTGAACCAATCCAGACTCGGTGAGAATATCCACCACCCCATCCAAAGGGTCGTGGAAATCCGGGAGGCTAACCTCAACGCGCCTCCCTTCGCTTACGAGAAGATTTGCAAGTCGCTTGAGATCGCGAGTCGAAACTGCGACGGCTAGGTCGAGATCGCGAGTGAATCGCACATAATGGTGCACTGCCATAGCAGCAGCTCCAATCAGGAGCACCGGCGTCTTGGCATCTGCCAGCAGACGCGCAATCGCCTCAGCTTCATCAAGCAGGGTGAGGGGCTCGCTCACGGTCTTGGGGGGAGTTTTTCTGAGGCGAGGACGACAGCAACGTGCCGTAGATCAAGTGCAAGCATGATGCGTTCTTCACCGGTCATCGCACGCAGACGAGCGCTCTCGGCACGCTGCGTTGCTTCTGCGCACGCACTTCGCCTTTTCCCTGTCGAAGGGGGCTTTGGCTTCAGCGTTTTCATGGCCCGCATCTTAGAATAAACGCCAGATAAGACAAGCGGGCTTGTAACAGCTCACGAGTCGCGTTTGACCTCGTGTCGCTTGGGCGATAGTCTTCCGGCTCTTTTATGAAAATCCCACCGGCCCCTCGCACGCAACTCACGACACTTCCGGGCGGGTTGCGCCTTGCCATTTGCGAAATGCCGCATGCTCAGACCGTGGCGATGGGGATCTGGGCATCGGTTGGGGGACGTCATGAACCGGCGGCGCTCAACGGGATTTCGCACTTCATCGAGCACATGCTTTTTAAGGGAACGACAAGGCGTTCCGCTCGCCGGATCATGCAAGAAATTGAAGGTGTGGGCGGCGACATGAATGCCTACACCGCCGAGGAACGCACGTGCTACTACGCCACGGCGGCGGCGGAGTATTTTCCGCGTATCTGCGATGTATTGTGTGACATCTACATGGAGCCACGCTTTGCGCCGCAGGATATCGAACTTGAGCGTGGGGTCATTGCCGAAGAAATCCTCATGTATTGCGACGAGCCGTCGTCTCATGTGCAAGAAATCCTCAACACGACGTATTGGCCGAATCACCCGCTCGGGAGGCCCCTCACGGGAACGCTGAAGACCATTGAGGGCATGGGACGCGAGGAATTTCTCAACTATCGCTCCGATCACTACAATAGCTCCAGCACGGTTGTCTCCGTGGCAGGAAAAGTCTCCATCGCGGAGGTCGAGGATTGCGTGTTCAGCGGTCTTGGAAATCTGGCTCGTGGACGCAAGCCTGCGGCCAAGGCGTGCCCGAAAATCACGGCCACTCCCCGCATACGTTGTGAGGCCCGGGATGTTCAGCAAACTCAGGTAGCTATGGCACTGCCGGCTTTCGGTCAAAAGGACGAGCGGCGCTTTGCCCTGCATCTTCTGAATGTCATTTTGGGCGGAAATGCCAGTTCACGGCTCTTTCAAGAACTGCGTGAGAAGCGTGGGATTTGCTACTCGGTGAGCACGCATCTCCTCACGCTGGATGATGGCGGGGTGCTCAATATTTCAATCGGCCTTGATCGTAAAAATGTGGAGAAAACCTTGACTGTTATTTTGGCAATTTGTCATTCGCTCAGCACGAAAGCCGTGGGGGCTTCGGAACTCAAGCGTGCTAAGGAATACACGATCGGCTCGAGTCGCATGGCGCTTGAGCGCTCATCAAGTCAGAATATGCGTCTCGGAGGCTCCGTTCTCATCTACGGAAAAATCATGGATCCCGAGCTAGTCCACGACCGCATCCGAGCCGTCACGGCCGGAGACATTCAAGCGGTCGCGCAAGAAATTCTCAATCCGAGGCGAATCACTCTAGCCATGGTTGGCCCAAATCCTGACGAGGCCATGTTGGATCGTCTCCTCGTTCGCTGACCGCGGATTCGGTGACGAAGATGTGAAAGTGTGACGTCCGTGAATGAGTAGAAGCGGGAGCTGCGTGAGCAATTCTAGCAACGGCCTCATGGGTTTATCAGGCGGCTGGTTTTCGCATGAGCCAGTAGATTTCGCCTGGCCAGCCCGGAAAAAGGCGGCCCCAAGCAATATTGGCACGCATCCAAGCTGCGCTGTCTTCGAGCGCGCTGCCCTTGCTCCGCATGAGGAATGCGCCGCTGATAAACTCTACGGTGAGACCAGCAGACTGCGCCATACGGCGAACTCGGGTGGGAGAAAAGACGCTTACGTGTCCCATTGGCTTAGCCCGTGGGCGGACGTGTGCTTCGCGAATGTGCTGGAGAAAATTTGGCACCACGGGAAAGCCGCCGATGAGAGACCCGCCGGGAGCAATGTGGGATGCGATTTTTTTCAGTACTTCCTCAGGCTCGAAGAGATGTTCTAGTACGTGGAGAAGGATCGCGGTATCGTAGGTGGCGGGCAGCGAAAAGGTCGGATCCTCCAGATTAGCTTCATGAAAGTCCGTATATCCGGCCCGCTCCAATTCGTCGGTCAGCATCACGGCATCTACGGCCGTCCAACGATCAAGGGATACCTTCTGCGGTGCGGAGTTCACAAACTCAAGCATTTGGCCGGTGTGAACACCGATCTCCGCGACGTTGAGTGGGCGTCCCACGCGCTCGCCCTCTAAACGAAGCAAGTGGTAGCCGAACCAATATCGGAGGAGCCGAATCGGGTAACGCACGGACTTGTCCTCAGCTGTTATGCCGAAACTTTTGGTTCGAACGACGGGATTGGTTGCGAGAAATCCGACATCCCACGAGAGTGAATTGTAAGTCATTTTAGCGGTGAATTGGCCTCGATGTGGGCGGCGATGGTAGTGACGTTTACGAAAGCATGGCGTGCGACTTCAGCACTCGGCGTGGCGACACCGAAGTTTTTCTCCACAGCCACGGCGAGTTCAAGGGCATCAATCGAATCCAACGCAAGCCCCTCAGGACTGAACAACGGCGTCTCATCGCCGATCTCGGCTGGCGTTATTCTTAGCATAAGGCTCGTGACCATCATGGCCTTGACTCGCGTCTTTAAATCATCTTCTGGCATAAATGTTCGTTACGACATCTTGCAAACGACGCAGAGTGTCAACTTAAGATGACATCTGGCAAGCCTCGCTTGGATATTGCGCTGGTCGAACGCGGTTACATGGACTCGCGTGAAAAGGCGCGTCGCGCCATCATGGCTGGGCTCGTGCTTGTCAACGGACAAGTGGCAGCCAAAGCCGGGACGCCCACCGCGCCCGATGCTGAGATCGCGCTCGTGGCACGAGAGAAGTTCGTCGGGCGCGGCGGGCTTAAGCTCGAAGGTGGCATAGAATATTTTGCGATTCCGGTCGCCGGGCGCGTCGCACTCGACGTGGGGGCCTCCACCGGGGGCTTCACCGATTGCCTGCTCCAGCGCGGGGCGGAGCGTGTGTATGCGGTGGATGTCGGCCATGGACAACTAGACTGGAAGATACGTCAGGATCCTCGCGTCGTCGTGCATGAAGGGCTCAACGCGCGCGTGCTGGAAGCGAGTCTTTTTGTCCCGCCGCCCTCTCTGGTGGTCGCTGATGTGAGTTTCATTTCCTTGACATTGATTCTCCCTGCCATTTTTTCATTACTGAATGCCGATGCCGATATCCTTGTGCTGATTAAACCCCAATTTGAACTTTCCCGTGCCGACGTCGCCCGTGGCGGCATCGTGCGTGATCAACATCTGCACGAACGGGCGGTCGAAAAAATACGCGCCTTCGTCGAAGCGAGCGGGCACCGTTGGGTCGGGAGTTGTCCTTCGCCAATCACTGGGCGAGATGGGAATGTGGAATTTCTCGCTCACTTACGTCCATGATAGGAATTCTTGCTCACACGGGTAAGCCAGCCGCGGCTTCTGTTGTCTCGGAATTGATTTCCGAACTCGCTCGTGTCGGACTTGCCTACGAGCTTGAGAAACGCACTGCGCACTTAATTGGCCAGGAGTCTCAACTCGACGAGCACGCCCTCGCTCTCCGCTGCGAAATGCTCGTTGCCGTGGGAGGCGATGGCACGATTCTTAGGGCCGTGCATAAGCTGCCAGATGTCTTGCCTCCAATTTTTGGCATCAACATTGGATCCCTGGGTTTTCTGACCTGCCTCGGGCCATCCGAGATTCCACGCGCCGTCGCGAGTATTCAATCCGGCGACTACGTTCTGAGCGCACGTCCCCTTTTACAGGCCCGCTTGCACTCGGAGGATGGATCCATTCAGGAAATGCATGGCTTAAACGATGCGGTCGTCAGCCGTGGGGAGCGATCACAGTTGGTGAAGATTCGCGTTCTTTTGGACGACATGCCACTCTGCGAATACAATGCAGATGGACTTGTTGTCGCCACACCGACGGGCTCTACGGCCTATTCGCTCTCGGCCGGGGGGCCGATCTTGCTGCCCGATTGCGGTAGCTTTGTGATCACCCCCATCTGCCCTCACGTGCTTACAAATCGCTCTGTCGTGGTCAGCGACCAATCCGTTGTCCAACTCCAAGTCGCAAGTCCGAATCAGGTGGTCTTTGCGACGCTGGACGGCCAAGAACCTTGCGCGATGAGGCATGGGGATTCTCTTTTCTTATGGAAAAGCGCCCGCTATCTCCCGCTGGCGATGTTGCCTGAGAAACCCTTCAGCGAAGTGCTGCGCCAGAAACTCAAATGGGTCGGGAGCAATATATGACATCCATTGCCGACATTCTGCTCCCTGCGCATGTGAATCTTCAGTTGGTCGCGAAGACGTTCAGCGATGCGCTGCGTGAGACTTTGGCGAGACTTGCTGGTGACCCCCGCATTGGCGACAGTGAGGCCTTCGCGCAGGCGGTCATGGAACGCAATGCGCCAGCCATCGTGTGTCATGGCCATGGAATCGTGATTGCTCACGGGCGCACGAATGCCGTCAAATCGCTCATCATGGCTGCGGGGCGCTCGCAGAGCGGCTTGCGTTCGGTTGATGGGGCAAGCGTGCGCCTGATTTTTGTAGCGGGAATTCCCCGCACGATGGATTCCGAGTATTTGCGAATCGTCGGCACTCTCGCCCGCCTCTGCCGTGATCCTGCACTTTTTCAGAGTCTCCTTACCGTGGCTGAGCCTATGAAATTCATTGAGATTCTCACCGCTCAGGAATCAAAATTGTCATGATCTGTCCTCGTCAGATATCGGCTTCGCCGGTAAGGCTAACTTTGTGAGATTCTTTATTTTCCTCCTTTGCTTGAGCTTGCCCCTCCTCGCCGAAGACGGCACGTCGCCGGCCTCCCTTGCGGTCAACAAGCTTGGCATTGAACTTCTCCCCCTCGCCGCAAAGGCCAATGAGAATGCCCTGATCTCGCCCTATTCGATCCAGAGCGCGCTCGCAATGACGTTTGCTGGAGCCGATGGAGAAACAAGGAAGGAAATGGCACGCGTCCTCCACTTTTCGGAAGATACCGTTGCTTCCTTTGCCTCGCTCCAAGTCCAACTCTCCGAAATCGAAGCTAAGACGAGAGCCCTCGCCGAGGACTCCCAGCGAATGGGTGCCAAGAGCGACCCGATCACTCTTCGCGTCGCCAATCGGTTGTTTGGTCAGAAGGGCTACGCTTTTCGCCCCGAGTTTCTCTCCCTCGTTAAGCAAAAATTCGACGCACCGCTGGAACAACTCGACTTTCATGCGAACCCGGACGCTGCCGCCAAGCTCATCAATGCGTGGGTCGAGAAGCAGACACGTGATCGCATAAAAGACCTGATCCCGCCCCGAGCGTTGGACGACCTTACGCGCTTGGTTCTGGTAAATGCGATCTACCTCAAGGCGCCCTGGGCAACGCCTTTTTCTGTGGAAGCCACGAGCCCCTTACCCTTTTACCTTGCAGATAGCACGAAAGCGGACGTCCCAACCATGATGCTGAGCGAATCTCTCGGCTACGAAAGAACAAAGCATGGCGTGGCCGTCGCCCTTCCTTACCTCGGAAACGATTTGCAGCTTCTTGTCCTCATACCTTCAAATTCGATGGCGAGTTTTGAGAAAAGTCTCACCGCCGAATTTCTTAAATCGTGCGCGAACCTTCCCGAACGCAAAGTTTCCCTCTTTCTTCCAAAATGGAAACTCCAACCGCCCGTGCTGGCCTTGGCCGGCACCCTGCAATCGCTCGGCATGAAGACCGCCTTTGACATTCCTCGAGGGTCGGCCAACTTTGAAGGAATCGCGCCCCGCCGGGGTACGGACTATTTGTATATATCCAATGTGTTTCACAAAACGTTCATGGCTGTGGATGAAAAAGGCACCGAAGCTGCAGCGGCCACGGCTGTCGTGATGATGAGTGCCACGATGCTTGTGGAGACTGAAACGCCGATTGAAGTTCGCGTAGACCGTCCGTTTATTTTTGCCATTCAACATCGTCCCAGCGGGGCTTGCCTTTTCCTTGGCCGGCTCATGGATCCGCGACCTTAGCTCGCACTTCTCTCCACAATGGCTCGCTGGTTATTTATCCTTCTCTCATCGCTGCTTCTTCTCAATGCGCAGGAGGTCACGATTGACAACACGGGTTCTGTCGAAAATCCCAAGCCCACGTGGGAGACTCAGCGGCAGGCGCGCACCTACACGCTCGCGATCCCCGCTCCTCGCGGCCAGATCACAGATCGCAGCGGACGTCCCCTGGCGCAGAGTCGCCTGAGCTACAATCTCGCGATCAGTTTTCCAACCCCCCTTGATTGGCCAGACAAGCGCATCATTGGCTTTGCACGCCAGCAACTCACATTTGCGTCGGGACTTTTGAAGCGCGAAATGCGCCTCACGGATGAGGCGATCTTGAATCATTATAAAAATCGAGGCGTCCTACCGCTGGACATTGCAGAGGATCTCCTCCCTACCGAACTTGCCGTCATACAAGCCGGCCTTCCGCCTGAGCTCGTCCTTCGCCAGACCTACGTCCGCTTCTATCCGAATGGCTCGCTTGCTGCCCATATCATCGGCTACACAGGTCGAGAGGCGCCGCTTTCCCTGCGTCCCATTGAAAACAACGACCTCATTTTTCCAGAAAGCCAAGGTCGCGATGGCCTCGAACAAATTTTCGACAACGAACTCCGCGGCCAACCCGGCATTCTTCACATCACTTACGACCCTCAGGGACGAAAGATGTCCGAGCGCATCGCGCGCGCTCCTATCCCCGGCTATAATGTTATCACGACACTTGATGAGGCCCTCCAGCGCACGTGCGAAGCCGTCCTAGCAAAGAACACAAAGCGCGGGGCCCTCGTCGTTATTGATCCCCGCAATGGGGAGATTCTAGCCATGGCATCACACCCCGGTTTTAATCCGAACGATTTCATTCCTATGATTCGCGCCGACGTCTTCAAAGCCTACGTGGACGACCCCTCGGATCCCCTAGTGCCGCGTGCCTTCCGGTCTGCTTACCCGCCCGGTTCCACCTTCAAAACATTCGTCGGCTTTGCGGCTTTAGAGACCGGGAAGGTAAAGCCTGGCGACGAGTTTAATTGTCCCCCGAGCCTCACTATTGGCAACCACACATTTCGAAATTGGAAGAAAGTCGGAGCAGGCTCGTTGAACTTTAAACAAGCGCTCACACAGTCCTGCAATACATGGTTCTACCAAGTGGGCCTCAAGATTGGAGCCGGCCCGATCATCGAATTCAGCAACCGCCTTGGCCTTGGGATGAAGACGGGCATTCCGGTAAAGTCGGAATCCTCCGGAAACATTCCTAACGACGAATACATGCTCCGCGTCCACAGACGAACAATCAAGCGCGGCGATGTCGCTAATATGTCCATCGGCCAAGGCGATATCTTGATCAGCCCACTTCAAATGACACAGGCCATGGCCGTGCTCGCCGATGGGGGACGCTTCCACCAGACACGCCTCGTCAAGCAAGTGCAGACGATAGACAACAAGGTCATCGCCGCGTATCCCGATCGTATCCGTGAGGAAATTCCCATAACCCCCGAGGTGGATCAGTTGCTACGCAAGGCACTCGTCGCCGTAACAGAAGATGGCCAAGGCACCGCCCACCGCGCGAAGGTCAAGGGAATGAAAGTCGCCGGCAAGACAGGCACTGCGCAATGGGGGCCCACCGACCGCCAGCGCACGGCGGCGTGGTTCGCCGGGTTTATGCCCGCCGAGGCTCCGCAATACGCTTTTACCGCCTTGTATGAAGGCGAGCCGAACGACAATTCCGTCCATGGAGGCTCCCACGCCGCCCCGCTCATCGGCAAGCTTTTCAAGGAATACTTTGGCGCCGCGAAGTCCGATCAGAACCCCGAGGCAGCCGACATAGAAGAACCCGAAGAAGACGCGCCGGTAGATGTCTCAAATTAGTGTTCCTTTGGATTTTCTGCCAGCAACTCCGCGAACAGCGCGTCCGCTCCATTAGCTAGAAGTAGATGCTACGGGGCCGAGACCGCTGGCCCTGGAGCGAGAGAGTCTATCCACCCGAATATGCCAGTAAGCCAACTGCAAAACGTGACCACACGCATCATCCCATGAGCGAGCGCCAAACACACAAGAACCGACTGGAAGGCAACGAAGGTCAGGAATTCGCGCGCAAGAATCTCGTGCAAGTTCTGGTTGACGATGTGAATTGGAAAGTTCTGCATCGCAATCCGGCCACTGGGGAATATTGGGAAGAGTTTTTTCCGCAATCTGAAATGCAAGGCGGAGGGCCGCCTGCATTCATCAAAATCTCAGAGGAGGAGGCAAAACGAGATTTTAAGATTGAACTGAAATGAATCATGTTATCGCTGTTCTGCTGACGCTGCTTATTTCGCTAGGGAAAACGGCGATTTTTGCCGCTTCTCCAATGCCGCAAAGGGGGCAGGACAGGGGCCAGTAGTTATCGGTGAAACAATGAAGCGTGTTACGGATTTCGCAAAAGACATACCGGAGCGAAAATCCTAAACGACATGCCAAATTTCCAAGCGATGGGTATCCTTCGCTCCCTTTTTAAGGCGACTTGGTTTTGTAATGGATAAACCTTCCATCAGCGGGCGCTTCTACTGTGTTGATTTCAACAGCGCACATCACCAAGTCTCGATTTCATACGAGCCTGGGGATAATGCGTTTTTTGTCATGGTTGGCGATTCTCGGAACGGGAAATTTGCGGACATCGACGACCGCACGAAAACGCCACGCCTTGCTGATCTGAACAGCCGTTATATAATAACTGTCACGAGCGAGGAGCGCGCCGAGAACGAGGCAGCTTTTGAATCCGTTGTGGTTAACGACAAGGAAGAACGCCTCTTGCTGAAAGCTGCGAAAGAACTTCGCCTTGTGCTTCCAAAGTATCTCCGTTCCTGACTCCAAAACCTCAACGTGAAGCAACGCCTCACCGCTGTTGCAAGTAGCAACGTCCGCCAACCCTCGTCAACCGCCGATCCCCCGCTTTGACTCGCTCGCTCCCGCTCGTCTCGCCCTTCGGGCTGCCTGCGGCACTCTCCCCCGACGACTCCCGTCGTCCAGTGGTGTCACGCCTCCTGTTGATGGGGCGGAGTGCGGCTTCGCCGGTCGAATCGAAATCTCCCCGCAGGAGCCGCGCCTTGGTTGTGCAACGCCCGATTGCCCGATGTTAAAGAGGCGACCGCATAACTATTGACAAGTGCATCCAATTGGTCAATTTTGAGCATATGAGTCGTCTCACCATTGAAATTGATCCTGATCAGCACCGCAAAATCAAGACCTTGGCCACATTTGCCGGGATGTCGTTGAAGGAATTTATTTTAGAGAAAACGCTTTCTTCCAAATCATCACGAGCGGAGGATGCGACCACAAAACTTTTGGAGTCTCCAAAAAACGCTGCCCGCCTGCGGCAGGCATTGGCTAGTCCGGACTCGGCTAATCGGGTATTTGAGTCTATCGAAGACCTCGAAAATGCGCTTGGAATTTAAGTCTCAAGCCTTTGAAGATCTCCAATATTGGGTGCAGCAGAATCCTAAAATGGCAAGGCGGCTATTGCGGCTGATTGAGGAAACCCGGCGTGATCCCTTCGGAGGAACGGGCAGGCCTGAGCCTCTTCGTGGTGAGTTGTCTGGCTGGTGGTCTAAACGGATCGATCAAGAACATCGCCTCATCTACCGAATGGAGAACGATCGATTAATCATAGCCCAAGCCAGAGGACATTATGACGATTGAGTTTCTAGGATTACGATGGCTTTTGCTGATTGGCGTGGCTTGCACTACCATGGGGAGTTTTGCTGCTTCGGGAATGCAGATTCAGCCCATGAGTGGTGTGGGCATCGGGTATGATGGGGCAGAGGCTTTCAACCAGAGATACGACGCAGCACCCGGCTCCGCCTGTGACGACAAGCAACCTAAAATGGCTGATGAGGGAACCTTCTTTGGCTCAATGGCTCAATTTCAGTCACTCTGGCTATGCCCAAGACGAGACTTGACGCGTTTAAATGCAGTGATACTTTTATTCTATCATGAAAATCGCCACTGTTGCCGATCTCAGAAATAATTTCCGCCGTGTCTCCTCATGGATCGAACATGGGGAGACTGTGCAAATCCTCAAACGTGGCCGTCCTTTCGCCCGGCTCACGGCTATACCTGCGGCTGATACTGGAGGCGTCCTCGTGAAACCCGACATCCTGGCTCAGCTTAAGGAAGTGTGGGGTGATCGCGTCTTCTCGATGGAGGAAGTCAAAGCGATGCGAGACGACGAATTGGCGGAAGATTTGGGATGATTGCCTATCCTGACACCTCCTTTCTGTGCGCCATCTATCGGCAACAGGATAACTCGGGATGCGCAGCCCGTCATTTTGCTCAGATGCCAGAACCCCTGCATGTGGCCTCCCCTTTGCTTTTCGAGTTTCGGCAAGCCACACGTTGGCAGGTATTTCTTCACTCGCACAATTCAGCCAAAGGATTTGATCGGGCAACGGCGGTTGCCGCCATGGGGAAAATCCAAATCAACATTTCGACTGGCGCGGTAGTGCTCGTGCCAGTGGAGTGGCCCGACGTTGCCAGCATTGGCGAGCGACTTTCAGCGCAATATACATGGACCGAAGGGCATCGTGGTTTCGACGTTCTCCACGTCGCAACTGCCCTGCACCTTGGGGCTTCCGAATTCCTAACCTTTGACGCCAATCAAAAAAGATTGGCTCAGGCCGAAGGTCTCGTGGTGCCGCTATGAGGACGATTTTCCAATGGCTACGATGGGTCTGTCTGCTTCTGCTGGGACTGGCTTGGACTACGACGCCAAGTTTTGCGGCGGTGGGTGCGCTGAATCAGGCGAATGGTGGCGTGACAATCAGGTATGATGCGACGCAGACGCAGAACCGTGGCTACGACGCAGAACCGTCACGCGCATGGGACAACAACCCACCCGAAATGGTTGATGCGAGTGCCTTCTTCGGCTCACCAGCTCAATTCCTTGCCGCAAATAATGTAGCGAGGCTGAATTACGTTCCGACATCGGGCGCTGTTTTAGAGGGACAAGCAGGACGAACTTCGACGATCCTTGGAAGCTATCAGATGGACATGAAGCACATTGTCTCGGAAATGGGCAATGTGAAGTCGCTCGATTTCGGAGCAAAACCGGGCGGCTTTAATGTTCTCAACGTGCCAGATAATCTTTACAAATCTCCTGCTCAATTCTGGAGTCAATATAATCAACCGTGGTTGGCGGGGGCCGTCCAACGCGGAGACAATGTGATTTTTGCCACAACGCCTAAAATGGATGTTTTTACAAGAATTAACCCGTCCACAGGTAAATTTGAGTTGAGTGGGTTTGGGAAGGAATATCTCTTCTTGAGACAAAACGGAATGGGCTCAAAGCTCAGCTACTAGCCAATGGATATTAAGGAGAAAATCGTAAGAGATGAGTTTGGAGGAATGTGCAAAGCCTTCAACTTGGTAATCGAAAAAATTGGAGATGGTGAGATGGCTCTGATCGGGGTAGCATTTCTTCTCCTGATTTGGATGGATCGCGAAGGTGTTTCTGTAAAATATGTGAGATCAGCATCCTCAAGATTTCAGGCAATTGATCTTGGTAGGTTCATTGCTTTAAAACGCGGATGGGTTGCTGGCAATTTGCCGGAGACGGATGAAAATATTGAAACTCGACTGCGTCGCGAATGCTCGTCTTACGCTATAAATTTGCAGAAATACGCGGAGGACATCTTACAGGGAGAAATCAAATGGATGAATGAGGTATCAGTCAGTCCCAGCGTTTTAAGTAATCTTTCAGAAAAGGCCGTTGAAGCAGCTATCGAAAGGAGTAAAAAATCTAAAGGGATCTAGCTTTTTGCCGCAAAGAACGTAAGACCGCCAAGTTTGACGCCCCCGGGTGCAGGGCGAACCGGGGCTTTGCGGGAAGCATTGCGGCGGGAGGGTGTGCCAACGAGCCACC
>Ga0163147_10002278_pt1 | contig 27410 bp, 23 predicted proteins | sample OliLakLV19MP6G1_FD_148597 | JGI IMG/M metagenome (GOLD analysis project Ga0163147, IMG submission 148597) | Freshwater microbial mat bacterial communities from Lake Vanda, McMurdo Dry Valleys, Antarctica- Oligotrophic Lake LV.19.MP6.G1 | ecosystem: Environmental > Aquatic > Freshwater > Lake >...
GGGTAATTTTAAAAGGGTAATTTTAAAAGGGTAATTTTAAAAGGGTAATTTTAAAAGGGTAATTTTTGCGCAGCAAAATATGCGAAGCCAATCCCAATTATTCGAATCGAAAAAAATAACTTCCTAGAAAATTACTCCTTCAAAAATTACCTCTCTGAAAATTACTTCCCCGAAAAATTACTCCTTCAAAAATTACCTCTCTGAAAATTACTTCCCCGAAAAATTACCCCTTCAAAAAAATTACCCCTTCAAAAAATTACCCCCTCAAAAATTACCTCTCTGAAAATTACTTCCCCGAAAAATTACCCCCTCAAAAATTACCTCTCTGAAAATTACCCGCAGGAAATTACCCCCTCAAAAAATTACCTCTCTGAAAATTACTTCCCCGAAAAATTACCCCTTCAAAAAATTACCTCTCTGAAAATTACCCGCAGGAAATTACCCCTTCAAAAAATTACCCCTTCAAAAAATTACTTCCGCGAAAACATGCAAAATTCTTTTTTTTCTGGCCTGAAAGTAGTCGAATTTGCCAGTGTGCTGGCTGGACCAGCCGTTGGGATGTTCTTCGCTGAACTGGGCGCGGAAGTGCTCAAAATCGAAAACAAAATTGCTGGCGGCGACATCACGCGCGGTTGGAAACAACCCTCGGAAGATCCGGATTCGCCGATTTCCGCCTATTGGTGCAGCGTGAACTGGGGCAAAAAGCACCTCTTTCTTGACCTGAATGATCCTGTCGAGCGGGCCCAGGCGGTTGAACTGGCTGTGTCAGCGGATGTAGTTATTTCCAATTTCAAACCTTCTTCCGCACGACGCATGGGAGTGGATTCTGACACACTTCGCGCTCAAAATCAACGACTTATATTTGCACAACTCAATTCTTTTGCTGACCCCGAGGACGAAAGCCCGGCGTTTGATATGGTGCTGCAAGCGGAAGCGGGCTTTCTGTTTATGTGTGGCGAGCCGGATCGCCCGCCGGTTCGTATGCCGGTCGCGTTCATTGATATGCTGGCTGCTCATCAGATGAAGGAAGCGGTATTGATTGCATTGCTGCATCGCGAACGCACAGGAGAGGGTGGGGTAGTCACCGTTTCGCTCATGGAGTCAGCACTTGCCTCGCTTGTCAACCAGGCCTCTAACTATTTGATGACCGGTAAAGTCCCGCAGCGGATGGGTACGCGTCATCCGAACATCGCTCCCTATGGAGATATGTTTGTTTGTGCAGATGAGCAGATGATTGTGCTGGCAGTAGGGACCGAACGGCAATTTCGCCAGATTTGCAAGGTGTTGAAGTTGGAAAACTTGTTAGAAAACCCTGATTTTCAAACCAATACTGCCCGCGTACAACATCGGGACACCCTGATTTTTTTGCTACAAGACGTTTTTGCACAACAGACGCTCGATTTCTGGATGACAGCATTCAAAGCCAATGGTATCCCTGCCGGGCGTATTCGTGATATGCGATCGGTGTTTGAACTTCCTGAAGCGCAAGCGATGATTCTGGAAGAGATCACTGCAGAGGGTATCCCGACCCGGCGGGTCCGTACCGTAGCATTTGGCATAAATTTTTCGGCACTCTAAATTATGAAACACATTTGCTACCTCCTGCTCCTCCTGGGGCTTCCTTTCTGCGCGGCTGCGCAAAATACACTCACCACTCAGCAATGGCAGCGGGACATCGAACTGCTCCGAACAGGACTGCCTGCGCGGATACCCAGCCTGTTTGCCAGCGCTTACAGTCAAAAAAACTTTGATGCCGACCTCAATGCGTTGGCTCAAAAAATGGCCGGACATTCCGATCTTGATATCGCGCTCGAACTGCAAAGCATCGTCGCCAAATGCCGCAATACTTATGCCCGACTGGATCTTTCCGCTTTGTTGCAGCGCGGCAAAATCATCCCGATCGGCCTGGGCACATTTTCTGACGGCGTGTTTGTAAACGGTACCGTGAAACGTTTTGAGAAAATATTGAGCGGTAAGGTGCTAAGTGTCAATAACATGGATATCGAAGAAGTGTATCGCCGCCTGGGTCGCTTTGTATCGCAGGACAATGAAGAAACACTTCGCCGCGACGCACTGCAATGGCTTCGATTCCCGGCAGCATTCCGTTTGGCAGGTATCAGCAATTCTGACACCCTGAATTTGGTCGTACAGAATGCCCGTGGCGCACACGACCTCCAAACGGTTTTTGCGCTTGATCCGACCCGCGACCAAAAACTGATGGTACCGAGCATTGTGGAGCCGCGCTCACCTGACCTGCGCTGGTCGCCCGAACTGACGCTTTGGAATTTGCAATGGCTTGAAAAAGACAGCGTTGTGTACTTTCAGTACAATGCCTGCCTCAGCCACGAATCCTATGTCGCGCATGGCGATACGGTCATGGCTGAAAAATTTCCATTCTTACAACCCATTGCCGACTCCATCGCTCACTTGCTGGAACAACATCCCAAGGCGCGTTTTTTCTTCGATTTGCGCATCAACAAAGGTGGACATACCAACGATGGTTTTGCACTGGCCGACCGGTTGGCAGCGATGCCACAGGTAAACCGAAAGGGCAGGCTCTACGTGTCTACAGGCTGGTTTACTGGTCTGGAAGCAGTACAGGTGGCGCAGTATTTTCGGGATCATACGCGCGCCATCGTGATAGGCGAGCCCACGGCTGACCGACCGGGGCGCAACAATCCGATTGGTTCTTTTTCATTGCCGAGTTCGGGCATCACGGTGATTTATCCGGCAGCACAGACGCAGCCAGACAAGGCCAGCGGACCAGCCACTTTAAAACCGGATGTGGTGATTCAGCGGACCTTTGATGATTTTCGAATGGGGCGCGATCCGGTGCTTGACTGGGTACGGCAAGGAAAAAAATAAGAGGTCTGCGATATTAGCCCAAAAAATGGCATCGTCAAGACATACAATTCCCTAGCAACTCCTTTTTTTTAAAATTGTATTTTGGCTTTTGGGGAAACCTCTACATTTGAGCCGCTTGACCCAAACAATAACTTAATCTTTATGATAATTGGAATTTTGAAAGACGAAGACGGCGAAAACAGGGTTGCCGTCACGCCCGATGCCATACCAGGCTTGCTAAAAGCAGGTTTTCAGTCTGTAATGGTTGAACGTGGCGCGGGCGACCGATCCTACTTTGACGATGCAGCCTACGAAAAACAAGGAGCAACCGTCGCTGACGGCGCGACTGTACTGAAGCAGGCAAACGTTTTAGTACGCATCAATCCCCTCCCTTCCTTCAGTGCACTTTCTCCCGGACAAGTTTTTGTCGGTCAAGTGAACCCGCTCGCCCAGCCAGATTTGGTCAACGGGATTGTGGGTTCCGGCATCACTGCGTTCAGTCTTGACCTTGTGCCGCGAAGCACCCGGGCACAGGCGATGGACGTGCTTTCTTCGATGGCGACAGTGGCCGGCTACAAGGCAGTCCTGACCGCCGCGAGCCATCTGCCCACATTTTTCCCGATGCTGATGACCGCCGCCGGTACCGTGAAACCTGCGAAGGTGCTGATACTCGGTGCAGGGGTAGCGGGTTTGCAGGCTATTTCCAGCGCACGGCGCCTGGGGGCAGTAGTGGAAGCGTTCGATGTGCGGGCAGCAGCCAAAGAGGAAGTATTAAGCCTTGGTGCAAAATTCGTAGAGGTAGCCGGTGCTACGGATGACAAGGCTGCCGGAGGCTACGCTGTCGAGCAGACCGAGGAATTCAAACAACGCCAGGCACAACTGATTCACGACCACGCGATCCAATCGGATGTCGTGATTTGCACGGCACAGATACCCGGCAGAAAAGCGCCGCTCCTGCTGCGCACTGCAACGGTAGATGCCATGAAATCCGGTGCAGTCGTCGTGGATTTGGCAGCCTCCTCCGGTGGCAACTGCGAAGTGACACAAAACGGCCAAACCATCCGGCATGGTGGAGTCACGGTCATTGGCAACTCTTCTTTGCCGGGTAGTGTCCCAAAAGACGCAAGTTTTATGTTCAGCAAAAACGTGTTCAACTTCCTGAAACTGCTCATCAAAAACGGAGCCATGAATCTCGACTTTCAGGATGATATTCTGGCGGCTTCGTGTATTGCACATGAAGGGCAGATTGTCAGTGCGCGGTTAAAGAAATAGGAGTAGCGTCATGGTTCGTCATTGGGTCATCTCAGTATGGCCTTATTGTTCATCATTCATCATTTATCATTCCCGTGAGTGCTTTCTTTCTTGAAAATCAGTCGCTTATCTATATCGTCATCCTGTCCATCCTTTTGGGTATTGAGGTGATTTCCAATGTGCCGGCCATTCTGCACACGCCCTTGATGTCGGGTGCAAATGCGATCCACGGCGTTGTCATCATTGGCGCTATCATCGTGATGGGCCATGCCAGCCCGGATGATTACACTGCTTTGACGCTCGGATTTTTGGCTGTGCTCATGGGCACACTCAATGTGGTGGGTGGATTTGTAGTGACCAACCGAATGCTTGAAATGTTTAATAAGAAAAAATAAGGGACCCAGCAATGACCATCTACAAGTTTTTACTCGAGCTCTCTTATCTCATCGGCTCTGTCACATTTATTGTCGGCCTCAAGCGGTTGAGCAGCCCCGACACTGCCCGGAATGGCAACCTGCTTGCAGCAGTGGGCATGGGGCTGGCCATTCTGGCCACTATATTTTTTCATGAAAGCAATACTCCGGAGCGAACACCGATCGGAAATATCCCGTGGATCCTGGCTGCCATGGCACTCGGTACAGTTATCGGTTATCTGATGGCCATGCGGGTGAAAATGACTGCGATGCCGCAAATGGTGTCCTTTTTCAACGGCATGGGTGGTGCGTGTGCAGCCTTGATTTCAGTTATTGAATTTGGCGCTCATACGGAGGAGTCTACGGCAGGTTTTCGGCTGATCGTATACCTGGGTATGGTCATCGGTGCGGTGTCGTTCAGCGGCAGTGTAGTCGCTTATGGCAAGTTGGATGAAAAGATTAAAGATTTCGGTGGCAAGTACCTCACTTATTTCAACCTGCTGTTGCTGGTGCTCATTTTCGGTGTGCTGGCAGTTGGTGTGGCTTCTCCGGAAGTAATCGGTCACTCCGCCATCTGGATTTTGCTGGTGTTGTCTTTGGTGTATGGTGTGCTGTTTGTAATGCCGATCGGAGGGGCTGACATGCCGGTGGTCATCTCGTTGCTCAACTCGTTTACGGGCATGGCGGCTGCCTTCGGCGGGTTTCTGTATGGCAACCAGATCATGCTCACGGGCGGTATTTTGGTCGGTTCGGCAGGTACCATTTTGACGGTATTGATGTGCAAAGCCATGAATCGTTCCCTGCTCAACGTCATTATCGGTTCTTTTGGCGGCGGAGGTGCTTCATCTGCTAAAGGTAGTGGCGACCAGACAGTCAAAGAAATCAGCCTCACCGATGCGGCCATTCTTTGTGCCTATTCGGGCAAAGTAACCATCGTGCCGGGTTATGGCCTGGCCGTGGCACAAGCACAACACATTTGCCATGAATTTGAAAAAAGCCTGGAAGCCAAAGGTGTGGAAGTCAATTTTGCGATCCACCCGGTGGCGGGCCGGATGCCCGGCCACATGAATGTGTTGCTCGCCGAGGCCGACGTACCATATCCTAAACTCGTGGAAATGGACGAGGTAAATCCTCAATTGCCCAATACAGATGTAGTGATTGTAGTTGGTGCCAACGACGTAGTTAACCCCGCCGCCGAAAATGACCCTTCCAGCCCCATCTATGGGATGCCGGTTATCAAAGCCTGGGAGGCAAAAAATGTGATCATCATGAAGCGCAGTATGCGCTCCGGTTATGCAGGCATTGAGAATGAGTTATTTTATCACCCTCGTTCGAGGATGTTGTTTGGCGATGCGAAAGAGATGCTGACGAAGTTGGTGAGTGAATTGAAAGGACTGTAAGGGGCGTTATGGGTCATCTTTGCAAACATGAACAGCGGTGGAGCGGTGATGTGAACAAGAATTTAAAATAATATAAACAGCAGCGATTATGCAGCCAACCAATATAAAAGACCCTGAATATTTCCACAAAGTGGTGGATTGCCAGAAGGCTTGCCCGGCGCATACGCCCGTGCCGGAATACATCCGTCTGATCGCTGCGGGGCGGTATTCGGATGCATATATGGTCAATTGGGAGTCGAATGTGTTCCCGGGTATCCTCGGACGCACCTGCGACCGGCCCTGCGAACCGGCTTGCCGGCGGGGTAGGGTAGAGGAGAAGCCGGTCGCGATCTGTCGCCTCAAGCGCGTGGCAGCCGATAACAAAAATGACGACGAGGTGCTGGCACAAATGCCGCAAGGGCCGTTTGCTCCCAACGGCAAACGCATCGCGCTCATCGGCGCAGGTCCGGCTTCGCTCACGGTGGCCCGAGACCTGGCACCGCTGGGGTATGAAATTGATCTCTACGATGAACTATCAAAGGGGGGCGGTATGATGCGCAGTCAAATCCCTTCTTTCCGGTTGCCCGACTCGGTGCTCGACCAGGAAGTTGGATATATACTTCGACTGGGTATTCACACCCATTTCAATCAATATGTCAGCAGCATGCGCGACATATTAAGCAAGGGATATGACGCGATATTTGTCGGTACAGGTGCTCCACGAGGTCGCGGATTGGATTTGCCGGGTCGTGAAGAGGCTGGGAAAAACGTTCATGTCGGCATTGACTGGTTGTCGAGCGTTGCGTTTGAACATACTGAAAAAATTGGCCGCCGGGTACTCGTATTGGGTGGCGGAAACACTGCCATGGACTGCTGCCGCACCGCACGTCGTGTGGGAGGAGAAGAGGTGAAGGTCGTGGTGCGCAGTCCGTTTGAAGAAATGAAAGCCAGTCCATGGGAAATTGAAGATGCACAGCGTGAGGGCATTCCGTTTTTTAACAACCATGTTCCCAAGGAATTTGTCATTGAAGAAGGGCGTCTGGTAGGGATGCACTTTGAAAAAGTTGCCTCAGTGTATGATGCCGCAGGCAAACGCCGCCTTGAGCCAACAGGCGACCCCCTTGTTTTTTTCGAGGCCGACGATGTACTGGTGGCCGTCGGACAAGAAAACTCATTCCCTTGGATCGAACGCGACCTGGGCATTGAATTCGACAAGTGGGGGATGGCAAGTGTTGATCCTGAGACTTTTGTTTCTACATTGCCCCATGTGTTTTTTGGCGGCGATGCTGCTTTAGGTCCTAAAAACGTCATTACTGCGGTGGCGCACGGACACCAGGCGGCTGTTTCGATAGACCTTTTTTGCAACGGCAAAAGCATTGTCGAGGAGCGTCTTCCACCTACCACGAATCTTATTGCACAGAAAATGGGCCTCCACGAATGGAGTTATCACAGCCCGATCAGCGATGACAAGCGATTTCCTGTACCGCATGCCGCTAATGAGGTAACGCTCAAAAACAGGAAACTTGAGGTAGAACTCGGCTTTGCGCCTGAGACAGGTTTTCAGGAGGCTCAGCGCTGTCTCAATTGCGATGTGCAAACCATCTTTGCGCGCTCGCTGTGCATAGAATGTGATGCCTGCGTAGATATTTGTCCGACAGCCTGCATCACTTTTACGATCAATGGAGAGGAAGCAGATTTGCGCACCCGATTGAGTGCGCCTGCCAATGAATTGAGTCAAGATCTCTATGTGTCGGACGACTTGCCTACAGGCCGGGTGATGATCAAAGACGAAGATGTATGCCTCCACTGCGGGCTTTGTGCTGAACGTTGCCCGACAGCAGCGTGGGATATGAAAAAGTATTTGTATCAGGTGACAAAAGCGGGACATCAGTGCTTTCATGAATTGGTATAAATTATGAAATTGAGCAAACTCACCCGCTATGCGGCAAAATCCAAGAAATCAGACACAAAACACCATTGGTATTGAATTAATTGATTGATTGAACTGTACGATGCAACATACTGATCAACTGCTCATCAACGATCTGGTCATCCGTTTCGCCAACGTAAATGGCACTGGCTCTGCCAGTGCGAACGAAATGTTTGCCAAGGCTGTATTTCGCATGGGCATCCCGGTTACACCCAAAAACATCTTTCCCTCTAATATTCAGGGGTTGCCGACCTGGTTTGAAGTGCGCGTCAGCGAGCATGGATATTTGGGCCGCAGGGCTGGTATTGATATTATGGTGGCGGTGAATGCACAGAGTTATACCAAAGACGTGGCAGCAGTGCGTCCCGGCGGCTATTTTATCTATGACAATACCAAACAGTTGGATAAAGAGTTCATTCGCGAAGACCTGAATTATATCGGAGTCCCGATGATTGACCTTTGCCGACAGCAATTCGCTACCGACCCACGCTCGCACTTGTTGCTCAAAAACGTGATTTATGTGGGAGCGCTTGCTGCGCTGCTTGATATGGATCTGGAGTTATTCAAGTCATTGATTGCCGAGCAATTCCGCAAAAAAGAAAAATTGATCCCGCTCAACCACCAGGCCCTGCAACTGGGGGTGGATTACATCCATAAACACTATCCGGACCGGCTTCCACTTCGCCTTGAAAGACGCGATCTTGTGGGCGACCGCATTTTGCTCAGTGGTAATACGGCGTGTGGGCTTGGAGCAGTTTATGCAGGCGCTACTGTGCTGGCCTGGTACCCGATTACGCCTTCCACCTCTGTAGCCGATGCTTTTGCGAAATACGCTAAAAAGTTTCGCTATGATCCGGTCACTGGCCGTAACAATGTAGCCATTGTGCAGGCAGAAGATGAACTGGCTGCCATTGGCATGGTCATCGGCGCTTCCTGGAATGGAGCACGCGCATTCACCGCCACCAGCGGTCCCGGGGTCTCCCTGATGAATGAGTTTTTAGGGCTTGCCTATTTCGCCGAAATTCCGACTGTGTTGATTGACGTACAACGCGCCGGACCGAGTACAGGCATGCCGACACGTACCCAACAATCAGATATTACGCTGGCGTTCTATGCTTCTCACGGCGACACGAAACATATTTTGCTGTTCCCCAGTACACCCACGGAGTGTTTTCACCTGACTGTCAAAGCTTTTGATTTAGCAGAACGGCTGCAAACGCCAGTCATCATTATGACTGACCTTGATCTCGGCATGAATGATCACCTGACAGCGCCGCTCACTTGGGACGACGCGCATCAGTACGATCGAGGCAAAGTCCTGTCTGCCAAAGATTTAGATGAGTTAACCGAGCAATTTGGCCGCTATCTGGACCGCGACGAAGATGGCATCACCTATCGCACCCTACCAGGTACTCACCCGACCAAAGGTTCGTTTTTTACTCGTGGCACCTCCCGGGATGAGTACGCACGCTATACGGAAGATGGCGAGCCATACGCCCGTAACATGGATCGGCTCTTAAAAAAATGGGAAACGGCCAAGCAATATGTCCCTGCACCGGAGTTTTATCAGGAAAAAAACCGCAGCCGCGATGGGATGATTTTCTTTGGCACCTCAACTTATGCGGCGCTGGAAGCACTCGAGCAGTTGGCTGCTGACGGGCTTCCACTAGATGCCATGCGGCTTTGTGCTACACCTTTCAGCAATGCAGTGCGCGATTTCATCGCCCAACATGATCGTGTATATGTTGTAGAACAAAACCGGGATGCACAAATGCGCTCGCTTCTTATTAACGAACTGGAAATCAATCCTTTACGGCTTGTTCCGGTTTTAAATTATGACGGCTTTCCTATCACAGCGGAAGTAATTCGGAAACAGGTATTGCCAGGCCTGACCGCTCGAAATGTGAAGGCGGAAGAGCACCTGATTGAACTCAGCGAGTGAAATTGTCCGCAGGTAGGGTAGGGGAGGTGCTTAGGAACGGGCAAATAATAACTTGTAAATTTGATATGCTAACTTACAAGTTATTATTTGCCCGTTCCTTACCATTCAATACCCTAAAATTTTCAGCATGGACTCTGCATCCTGTTCCTGAAAAATTTCCCAATCGACAAACTCGCCATAGTAATTTTTGTCAATCAGAATGTGCTTGGGAGCAGGAATCAGGCAGTGTTTTAGACCGCCATAACCGCTCAGTGCCTCCTGATACGCCCCGGTGTGAAAGAAGCCAAGATAAAGTGGTTCGTCTTTTTCCAGATCATAAGATGGAAGATAGACCTGATTGATATGCGCTTCTGAATTATAATAATCGGCGTTGTCGCAACTAATGCCGCCAATGTTAACGCGTTGGTATTCCTTTTCCCAGTGATTCAAGGGCAACAGAATAAAGCGCTCTTTAATGCCCCAACTATCGGGCAGCGTATTGATGAGCGAGTTGTCGAGCATATACCACTCTTCTGCATCATTCTGCTTTTTTTTGCCGATCACAGAAAAAATGGTAGCGCCACTTTCGCCAACGGTGAATTTTCCAAACTCAGAATAAATATCAGGTTCCGGCACACCTTCGCTATCGCAGTACTCCTTGATCATCCTTACAATTTCGCTGACCATATAAGGATAGTCGTAATCAAAACTCAAAGAGTTGCGAATCGGCATGCCGCCACCGATATTCAGTGCTGATAGGGTAGGGCAGAGTTTGCGAAGTTGGCAATAGGTCTTAATCCCCTTCTTGAGTTCACTCCAATAATAAATGGTGTCTTTGATGCCAATATCCACAAAAAAGTGGAGCATTTTCAGTTCAAATTTGGGATTTGTGGCAATTTTTTCATGGTAAAATGGAATAACTTCACTCTGACGAATACCCAAACGAGACGTGTAGAATTCAAAATTCGGCTCTTCTTCCGTCGCCATACGAATGCCAATGTTGCATTTATCCTTGTGAACCAGTGTATTATACTGTTCCAATTCATCTGCATTATCACAAACCGGAATTACATTGTGAAAGCCTTCATTAATTAATAAAGCAATTTTCTCCAAATACTGCTTTGGCTTGAACCCGTTGTTGACGATCGTAGTGCCTTTATTGATCTTGCCCTGACGGTACAGCCGCCACACCAGGTCAATATCAAATGAAGATGAAGTCTCCAATTGAGTCCCATTTTCCAGCACCTCATTCAGGATAAAAGCGAAGTGGGAGCTTTTGGTGCAGTAGCAGTAAATATATTTTCCGTTGTAGTTATGCCGCTGGATGGCATCCCGGAAGAGTTTACGAGCGGTCTGGATTTTTTCACCAATCTTAGGAAGATACGTCAGTTTAAGCGGCGTACCATACTTTCGAACCAAATCGTAAATATCGATATCATTAAAGAGGAGTCGGTTATCCTTGAGATTAAATCCGTCCTGAGGAAAGTCAAAGGTCTGAGCGACAAGGTCGTAGTATGTGTTCTTCATTTTCCGGTACGCCAGAGAACCCTCTGGCAAATAAATCAGAATTTGTTTTTGCCCAGCTAAGGTAGAATGTGCGCCGGGATTTGCAGAAAAAATCAGGGGCAGGTGAATTTTAGGGTTTTATTTAACATAATATAAATTATAGAAACTTTCGACGGTGAAAAAATATCCTTTCAGGCGCATATCTTAGAATATCACAAATCCTTCCGACGGAACACTCGCACTGCCACGCTAATAGGAACAAACACCCACAGCAACAATACTACTACAGCAAAACCAATACCCCAGCCGGTGCCGAGAAACTCCCGGAACAAAGCGCCTGTATAACCCATCAGCGCAGAGATATCCATTTGAAGCAGTACTACTACTCGTGCCAAATCAATTGGATTGAGCGAGATGAAGGCCAGCATTGCTTTTTCCAGCGGGTAGTCGGCGAAACTGAACATCAGGAACAACACCAAAGCATCGTACAGCAGCGCGAAATAGAACCACAGCAATAAGGCTGCGCCGATACCCTTCGCCTTGTCGCGGGTGAGCACTGCTGCCAACAGCGCAATGGACACAAAAGCCACCGACAGTGCAGCCGCTACGATCACCAGGGTCAGCCCTGTCGCATTGGGCGCATACAGCGCGACCGGAATGCCGATGCCGATCAACACGGCCAAGGTCATGGCCACGGCCAAACCGAAAAAAGTGCTCCATACGATTAGGCTGCGCCGGATGGGCTGCGCAGCCAGCAACTCGATGAATTCGGCCATGGAGATCACCTGACCGTCTTGCAGCATTTCCGGTTTGTACACTCCTACTCGGATACGCGCTGCGCCACTACGTTCGTAGCATTGTGCGCTGGGTGAGACAGGGGGAACTTATTTAGCACGTTGATCTGCCAACGGTTTACCCTATAAACTCAACATGCCCTACCCTGCCCGGATTATTTCAACGAATGGCTTACCCTGACTTTCGCTTCTTCAGCCATCCGGTCAGTCCATGCATCATTTCGTCAAAGGTTTCGTAATCCCTGCGGAAACTGATACCAAAGCCATATCGGGCACGGCGTTGGCCGCCGCCTACATCTGGTTCGGTGCGCTGATAGACTTTAAGCCTCCATTGTCGGTTGTCAGTCAACTGGATTTCTACTGTGATATCTTCACCCAAGAAACCATCCTGTACATTGGTGCCAGGGCGGGCAAAGCCAAATTGTGACCCAAACTGCACCGTGATTCGGTCATTTACAAAGCCGCTGGTAAGCCGCACCTGTAACTCCCGGCCTGCCTGGTTGATGCCCGCCGTGCTGCCCGGATTGGTGAGTGCGTTTTGATAATCGTTGTACGCAATATCAAAATCAATACTCGATACGGTGCCGCCAAACCACTCTGCTGCCAGGCCCGTCAGATAATTGGAAAGTTGATTGGTAAACACTTGCGTCAGCGTATTGAATGCTGAAGTAAGATAATCAGAACTCTGGATGAAACCGCTATTGCTGGGCAGGAATGAGCCAACTACCACAAGTCCGAACACCTGACGATTGAGTTCATTGGGGTCTTGCCGAAGTTGTCGCAATTTGTTGTCTGCTAAAGTTTTCAACTGACTGGTGATGTTAGGAAACTCCAGATCGAACGTAATGGTAGGTTTCATCAAATCACCTTTCAAGTGCATGGTCACTACCACCCGGGTAGATTTACCGGCCTGCTGAACCAGTTCAGGCTGGGTGCTTTCGAGCAGTTGAAGTTCGTCGCGAAGAAAATTGTAGATGGGCGTGTTCTCCGAATAGGTCGCATCCAGGTTGATTTGTGCACCATAGGGATCACCATACCAGGCGATGCTGCCGCCATTGGTGACTGTAAACGGTTTATTGACAAAGTTGAGCAGCGTAAACAGATACTCCCCACGCCGAATGAAGTAGTTGCCGTACATCTTGAACTCGCCTTGTCTGTTGATGCTCAATTGAAGATTGCCCTCTCCCCTACCCTTGATGATGTCTCCAGCCTGTTCGTCAAAAATCAATTGCACCTCTGCGGCATCTGTCACCGTCATATTGAGATCGAAGTTCAGGCCTTTGAGTTCGCTTTCCGTCTGCCGCTTTTTTACCGCTACCGTGTCTTTTTTAGTTTTGTCAACAAAGTTGATAAACTTTACTTCCTGCGCATCTGAACTGGAAGAAATTGGAATATAAAGCCGAGTTTCATTACCCGTTGTTGCATCTATATCAATATTGGTTCGTACAAATGTGCCTGTAAATTTTGCCACAAATTTGCCTGCCCCACGCCCGTAAAATAAGGTGTTGTCATTGGGTAAAGTATTGAGAATCAAAAAATTATTGTTTTTGGATTCTATCTCGCAGTCCAGGCGCCAGTCATGGAAAAAGTTGTGGGTCAACCCGCGCCGGATGATCGCCATATTTTTATCCACACTGGCATCCCATATCGTATCACCCTCTGCCCAAATGCGATAGTTACTAAGTGCAATACGCTGGTTGCGAATGTAAAACAGTGTTTTGAGGTAATCAATCTGGAATTGTCCTTCCACAATGTCAGCGTGCCCATTCATTCCAATTTTATTGAATGGGCCACCCAGTAGTATATCACCGTTAAGCTTCCCGCCAGTTTTTGAAATGCCGGGTATAAATGTCTCCAGGATCGCTAGCGGAAAGTTTGTTGCCTTTACTGAAGTCTGAAATTCCTTTGGCTTCACAGTCATTTCTACGGGTTTCACTTCCACGGCCTGGTCGCCCGATGGAAGGTAAGCACCTGCTAAGCGGAGTTGGCGATCCTGATAATTGACAAATAGTTTCCACCACACAGGAGAGGCTAAGTGCGCCATTTCGACGTTACCACTGATGTCGCCATATGGCACTTTGTTTATAAAAACAGTATCAGTCTCAATGTAGGCATTGATATCGCGCAAGCGATAGAGGTCACGTACGGTGATGTCGAAGTCATAGACCTTCCCCCGGCAGTTGAACGTTTTTTTGTTGACAAATTGGTTCAGGAACGACAGGTCGAAATTGGTCATGGAGAGCGAAAGACCGCGATGCTGATTAAAAGTATCCAGCAAGATCCGCTGGTTGCCGCTAAAAAACTCAAAGTCCTTCGCTTCAAAGTAGTTGCCATTGAATCTTAGGTAGTTACCGTCTTCTATGGCCCAGTAACGGTCGAACAAGATTATCTCCGACGAACTGAACTGCACCTGCCAAAGTGAGTCTGCTACCGAGATGCGCCCACCCAGGCTCAGTCCTTTCACCAGCGTGGAGGTGTCGCGTGTGGTCACCCGGAAATTAAGGTCATTGCGGTCGAATACGCCCGCCAATTTGATTTGCCGAATCTTTTTTCTGCCTAATAAAGTAGTGTCAATAACCAATGTGTATTTCACCTGCTCCCCTACCCCACTCCAGGTAAACCGAACCGAATCAACTAAAAAGTTGTCATACTGAAGCTCCGGAATATCAAGTGACAGATTTGTTTTTTGCTCCGCAGCATTCACATCGGCAGTAAACTGCACATTTTTCAACCTGCCTAATTTGGGTGTTATCAGTTGAGTGAATTCTTTTGAATCTTTGATAAAAAGAGTGGCTGTATATAAGTCATTGATGACCGATGAATCGGCTTGAGGCATCCCTAGTTGTCGGGCGAAGTCAGGATGTTGACGGCTGAACAATTGTTGCAAGTTACGCCCGGCTGTGCGCAAATCAAGCTTGCCTTCCAGATAGGCATTGGCCACATCGGTCGTGATGCCAAAATAACGGTTTCCATTGGATGCATAATTCGATACGAAGGAAATCGAATCCAGTTGATGGACAATATCACCATCCTGGCGCAACTGAAAGTTATAAATGTCCGCCCTGCCTGTTATATCGCGCCATTCGCGTGCACTGACCTTGATTTGTTCAATTCTGCCTGACACTACCCAATCTTCATTCACCAGATTCAATGCGCCCAGATCAATGCGCTCTACCCTGGCCGAGAACAAAAACTGCGGTATGGAGTCCCGCATGTTGATGGCTCCATCAAAGTAAAATTCTACATTCGGATCTTTTATTCCAAGTGTTCCATCAAACGCCTTTTCCTGAAAAACGCCCTTCGCCACTACGTTGCGGTAGGTATAATTTTTAAAAACGAGCGAGTCAACTACCCCATTGAATCCAGCCTTGATGGTTGGCAGTGTCAGTCCGGCGGATTTATCATCAATGTTGAATCGGAAAGTTGTTTTGCCAAAATTTTCGTTCCCCGTCCATTTACCCAAGTCAAAACCTTTCAGGTTCATGTAGCCGCCATAAGTCGCTTTCTCGCGTCCTTTCGACAAATCCAGTTGCATACTCAGGTTGCCGTTTCCAATATCGGTCAGCAGGTCGCCTTGCAAAATATGGAAAGTTGAAAATTGCAAGTCATAGGTGCCTTGAAAAGCAATGTTGCCCAACCGGTAAAACGACTGTGGCGGCTCGAAGCGGGGAAATATACTTTTAATCGTCTGGAAGTCGGATTGAAGGCGATCAAACTTGAAGTGCAAGCGCATCTCGTCGCCCCCCCTGGCCATATTGTCGCCATCGAATGTCCCCTGCATAAAGGCCTTCTCTCCCACCCTGATACGCAGGTTGCGCCCGTTGAGTTTATTCACAAAGCCATCCACAGAACCAGATATCTCTGCCGTCTTATCGTAGTTGTTGACAAAAAAACTGTTTCTCGCCAATGCTTCACTAAACCTGGTGATGTCGCCCAGTTGAAGCCGCGATCCTTGTGCCAGCCGGATGTCCATGTTCACCTCGTTATTGAAATGCCTGTAGGCGCGATAAGTCGCATAATGGAACATGACAGTATCGCCTAATATGGATCCTGCCGTTTGAATAGAGGTGCCGTAAAGTGCTGTAAGCGTATCGCAAATAACTACTTTGTCGGCCTGGCTGTGTGTAAGTTCAAAACCACTGTGCTCGCGGGCAGAGAGGTTGCGCAGTTTGCCTGAAAACACTAAATCGCTGTCAAACAGTACACTATCTGCTTGTACATCAATCTTGTCTACTTTCAGGTGGTTGTAATCCATGACATCCATGCGCACTTCCCGAACAGGTGAGCGGACAAAATCATCCAGGTCGAAATGCCCATTGGCAATGGCGAATTGGCCAATACTAAACCGGAGCGGTTGTTTGGGCGACAGATTGACGGGTAAATTGGTGAGTTGGGAGATCGTGTCTATGGGAGGCGGCTTCAGTTTGTCCGGCGGCAAAGGTTTAGCCGGAAAATTCTGAAAGGTAACCGCTACGCCATCCAGCGTGATGGAGCGGATATCTACTATTTTAGCCGCCAGATCTAAATTATTAACCCGCACATTGCCTTCAGGCACCTGAAACCGCATCAGTTCGCCACGTACCTTATTGTCGCTCAAAAATTCCACATCCACAAGATTCAGGTTTTTGATGCGCACCTGAAAAGGTTTGGGGTTGGATGGATTTTTGGACTTGGGGCTTGAAAAATGGTCAAGGATAAATTGCAGGGTATTTTCCACCTCGCCTTCAGCCCGGTGTATGTTCACACGAGCGTGGGTGAGGCTTATTTCGTTGAATTCCAGTTTGTTTTGAAAGATCGAAAAAATATTGGTATTCAAACCTGCTGTAAATCGCTCTGCATAGAGCAGGGTGTCCCCCTTCAAATCCTGCACATAAAATCCATCCAGCACCAGATTGTCGAAAAACTCAAACCCTACACGTTGAACCCGCACAGTTGTTTTTAAATCATCCGACAGGTATCCGGTGATTTTGTTGATGAGCCAGTTTTGCACCACAGATGACTGCAAAACAAAGTACAAGATGATAAACAGGACTACCAGTGCAAACACCACATTCTCGATGCGCCGCCAGATAGCACGGAGCAAAGCCAACACAGCAGCAGCAGTAGACGGCTTCGGCTCAGAGGAAGAGGATGGTGGAATATCTGACATGGGTCAAAAATAAATACACAATCAATAAAACGTGTGGCACACCTCAAAGGTGTGCCACACGTTGGCAAAAACCTCAAAAACGCTCAGCGTCAGCAAGAATAGACGCTTCCATGGATAACAGCGGGGCTTTAAGTGAGTTTAAAACTCGATGCCCCCAGCAGTCCTTTGTCGCAATAAATTGCCACGACGTAATTGCCGGATTTGAGGCGGTCATCAAATTTGTGGCTGAATGCCAGGCGTTGAGTGCCTTCCAGCGCAACCCCTTTCACTTCCTGTGCCAGGATTTCTACCGCGCCTGTTGGAGCATACACGGTTGCTTTGGTTGGATTGTCTGAAGCAATGGGATTGCCTTTTTCGTCTGTGATGACCATGTAGAGTTTCTGGGGACCCTGATATGTTTGTGGCACGTCGACAAGGTCAAAACTAACATCAATGGAACGAACGCGGCGCGCTTTCACCGTGAGCTTGCTCTCGTTTTTGCGAGACAATGAAACCCGGAATGAAGTGGCTTTAAAGGTAGCAGACTGCGTTTTTCGAATTTGTTCTTCCAATTGTTTCGCCAAACCCTGCACCTGACCGGTCAGTTCGGTTTTTTCACCTTTCAAAGTCGTGTTCTCATCGGACAGCCGCGCATTCTCTGCCTTAAGTTGTTCTGTTTCACCGCGTAAGGTGGCGATGATGGTTTCGAATTCTATTTTGACCTTTTGCAGGGCGGCAACTTGTTGCCGCAAATTCTGCACATCTTTGGCAGACTCGGCTTTGATTTGTTTGATGACACTTTCCTTTTGCTCTACTTGAGCGGCCGTGCTGGTGACCGTGCCTTTCAGGGTTTCATTCTCCGTACGCAGGTCGGAGTAAGCAGTGGAAAGACTGTCCAGTGATTGCTCAATGCCAATCTTTTCGGCCTCCAACTGTTTTTTTTCGAGTTCAATACGTTCGCTTTCTGCCAGAAACTTTTGTGATTTCTGCCAGAAGAAGTAGCCGATGCCGCCAGCCAAAAGCAGCAGGAGCGCGATGACGATACCGTAGGCACGGGAATTCTGATTCTCACTCATAGTAAAGTTGATTTGTAGAAATGCTGTAAAATGGTTCGTTTAAAATGCTGCCCAACGTTTGCACCGGAAGGATTGGTGTGCAGCAAATTGATTTTGCCGCCCGCAAGGCTAGTGCGCAAATGTAAGACGTTGAGGATTTTAACAGCGGTAAAAAAAAACGTCATCGGTTATACAACCGATGACGTTCTAATGGTGGCAAAATAAGCCTGTTAATCCGGTTCAGGCTTCCTCCTCTTGCACAGGTTCTTCACCCGCTTCTTCAGCATCTTCATCGGAGTCGTCCTCCTCTGTTGCGTCGGACTCAGATTCCTCTTCATTGCTTTCTTCCCCGCCATCCATCTCATCCGTAGAGGCTTCGATTGTGGTTTCGGTCATGAGGGTTTCTTCCGGGTCGAGTTGTTCAATAAACATCTTTTTGTGTGTTTAATGTGAAAAAATTGGTGACTGACTCGACAAAGGAATGGCTAAAAACAGGCCATTGCCAGGTTGTGCTGGTTAAGTTGATGTGAAGAAAACAAGAGGAGAATTCACCCAGATTTAATATAGGATTTGCGGGTTCGAATAGGAGCAAACCCTTAACTTTTCACCATTTTTTGCGATCAGTTCACTACAGTTACGGCTCCGCTAAACTGCCGCTGTTGCCCTCCGAGATATTCTACTACGGCTACCCAAACATAAGCGCCAGGTTGTACTTTTCGACCTTTCCATTTCCCGTTCCAACCTTTTACCGGGTCGTTGGGCGGAAAATTGTTGCGCTGAAACACCAGCCCACCTGAACGATCATATACTTGGAGATGGACGACCTGCTTTACACCTTCTCCTGCAAATACGGTAAAATAATCCTCAGTAAAACTGGTCTGCTTGATGATATTGGGGAAATAAAGGTTGGTCTTTGTGACTTCTACCACCACTTGCTCACGAGCGGTGCAGTGGTTTTTGTCGCGTACTTCAATGGCAAATACAGTAGTTTCTACAGGCCAGGCGGTCTGATCCAGCGTAAATTGTTCAGAAAACAGGAACGGCGGGCGCCAATCGATGGCCTTTATTTCAGCAGTGTCAGGATATACTTCGGCGTGCAGTTGTACGGCTACTCCTGATTCGACCGAAGTCGCATCAGCGATCAGCGTCACTAAAAGTTCTTCCGGCTCCGGCACCTCTATTTCCCATTGATTGACACAGCCTGATGCATCGCGTACATACACCGTGTAATGCCCCGCCCAAAGCCGGTCAAATTCAGGTCGGGTACTAAATGTCTGTCCGTCAATAGAATAGTAGAATGGCATCTCGCCACCAAACACTGTATCTACCCGCAGCAGTCCATTGCGGAGGCCATGACACTGTACCGATTGTACGTTCAAATGGATACTGTCCACACAAATCGCGCTAATATTAGCGAAACGGCAAAAAAGGAAAACGACGGCGAATGCCGACCGCAGAAGGCAGGACTTTGGCATAGCGAAAATGGGCAGTAAGAACAAGGAAACGGGTCGGTCGTCCGGCGTTTATGGCGAAAGTATTTATTTTGCGGGAAATACTCAATATGCTATGAGCTCCCTTATTGCTTGATTGCCTGCCAAATCTGTTTCAAGGATGGCGACACAGAGTCAGTACCGCCACCGATAGCCGCCATTTTTTCTTCTACTATTTTGATCCGCTCTCCCATCGAAGGATGAGTACTGAGAAAGTTCGGCGCATCACTCCCCTGCCCTGCCTCCTCCATGCTGCTTTGCATTTTTTGAAATAAATCCCGCATCCCCCTCACCGGGATTTGGCTTTGCTGCATCAATTGAAGGCCATTGTCATCTGCTTCAAACTCCAGCCCACGCGAATAGGAAAGCCCGGCCAGCTCATCCCCGTGCCGTGCAATGATGGCGGAGATGTCGCCATAATCGCCAAGGAAGAGGCTAAAAAACAGGTTGTTGGCCAGTTGCCGGAAAATAGCGCGGGTAGAGTGTCTCAATTGAATGTGGCTGGACTCGTGTCCCAGCAAAGCAGCCAACTGTTCAGGCGCGTCCATGATGTCAATAATGCGGTCAAAAACCACCATCCGCCCCCCCGGCAGTGCGAAGGCATTGACGACGGGTTCGTGCACCACCGTAATCCGTATTTGATAGTTGCTGTTGTAATGGAGAGAATCATAAAACTGCTGGACGAGCCGAGTTTTGACCGTATCAATCTTATAGGTGGCCGTCAGCGATTGGTACCAACTGTCTCCCACTTGTTTTTCGGTCTCGGACGACACGTGTTTCGCTGCGCGGTCTGCCAAAAATGGAAGGAGCCAGAAATAAGCAGCCAAGAGCGGTACCAGCACCAAAGCGATGCTGAGCAAACAACCAGCGACACCAATTTTGTCCAACACGCCCGTCCGAAACAACTGGTTTTTGGGAAATACGCGCTCCAGATCCTCCATAAATCCGGGCTCTTCCACCTCCAGAAATTGCCGCCCCGATTGCAGGATCACTAAACCGTCGCCTGTTTTTCGACCTGACTGCAGGTCGGCCTGCAGCCACTGGATGGAAGGGCCAAACTCCGGCTGCATCACCAGCACGCCGGGTTGTAGCCGGATCGCTACAGGCGTAGATTGATTCGTTGCGCGGTCGTGGAGAATGCCTCTGAAAAACATGTATAATTTCGGATTTTAAGAATGAATCAGCCGTCGGGTTGCCGGGCAAAGATAGTTGCTCCCTTCTGCACTCCTTCCATGAAAAACTCCTGCTCCTTTTTCAAATTGAACCTGTATAGGTAAGGCGCTTTATGTGCCCGACCTGAAATGTGGAGAATATCGGTAAGGGAAAGTTCAATATCACTGCCTTGCCCTGGTAAGCACAGGTTGCACCTGTTTTTGGTATGCTGCCCATGGACGTAGATGCCGACGGTTTGCAGGATGGATTAATGGTCGGCAATGATTTACGGGATAGAACTTTTACAGGGCCGCGCAGATGCTTTTTACGGCTTGGTATTGAAGAATCTGGGAGGCAATCAATTTCGGCCGATGGAATTGAATGAAAGCCACTTTTCCGTATCCGGCGATGCCCATGCTTTGGCACAAGTTCGTTTGAGAAGTGGCAAAATCTGGAATGAATGATGCTTTTGTACAGGAATGCCGATAAGTAGTCAGAAATTCAAGTAGGCTGCCAACGCCACAAATACGATTACTACCACCAGGAAGATCAGCAGCATATTTTCAAATCCGAAAGAAGTAGGTGTTATCTCTGGCACCACTTCGTTCTCCGCCAAGATCTCGCGCGCCCGGCCCACATCTTCGTGGCGGACATGCAATGACACAAAGGATTGTGTTTCAGGGAGCATGCTCTGTGAGAAAGCATTGGTGATAAAGCACGGAATACCTTCAGAGCGAAGGCGGGCTGCTGAAACATTCGCTTCCATTTGGGAATAATATTTCGCCACGACCATACCATCGTTGTCCGGCTCGAAGTACTGCTGGCGATCGAGATCGCCAAAATCGAAATCATCCAGAATATCTGTATTGCGCATAATGTAAAGTCAATTGGAAATATGAAAGATTACATTGGGAAAAACGCATCTTCAATGTGGCGGATTTCGCGTATAACACCATTCTTCATCAAAATAGCGATGATATCGAATCGAATTTCCCAATCATAGCCAATGTGCTCCATATAACATCCGGCCGTACGGGCCAACAGGTCTTGTTTTTTAGCGCCTACTGCTCCTTCCGGACCTCCAAAGCCGTCTCCAGAACGGGTTTTCACTTCTACAAATACGAGCAGCCGGTCGTGTTCCCAGGCAATAATATCCACTTCTCCACGACCTGAGCGCCAGTTGCGCTCCACGATGCGCCAGCCCTTGAGTTCAAGGTATTCAAAGGCTGCCAGTTCGCCCGATTTTCCAGTTTCGATATGGGTCATTTGCAAGCGTTTTCAACGGATTATTTTCCCGTAACTCCCGCTATAAACCATATCAAGTACATTTTCTGTCGCCAGAAAATCGTGGGGAAAGCCAAGTTCGATTGCACTGATTGCATCCAATTCACTGAGTGCACCGGCAGGCAATGTGAAGTTTAAGCAACCCAATGAGTCTTCTAACTGCACAGCAGTGCGGGCACCGATGAGCGGAATGATGTTGGCTTGGGCATTCCGTTGACGGGTCCAATTGATCGCAACTTGTGCGGCTGCAACGCCCAGACTTTCCGCCACTTCAACCACTTTGGATGCAATGGTATTGGCGCGGTCGCTGCGGCGGGCACTCTGCTCCACTACCCTGCCAGAGTCTCCTTTTAAATATTTTCCAGTGAGCGCACCGCCGCCAATCGCTCCCCATGCAGTGACGGCCATTCCGAAATGCTGTGCCATTGGGAGCAAGTCACGCTCCGGAGTCCGCTGAAGCAGCGAATATTCGACTTGAAGGCCGACAAAGGACGTCCAGCCCCGGAGATCTCCCAGTGTGTTGGCATGGCTGACCACCCAGGCAGGTGTATCGGATACACCAATATACTGTACTTTTCCAGCGCGTACGAGATCATCGAGGCCTCTCATCACTTCGTCCGTAGGCGTCAGGTGATCCCATGCATGTACCCATAAAACATCTAAAAAGTCGGTATCCAGTCGCCGGAGGCTGTCTTCGACGGAACGCATCATATTTTTTCGGTGACTCCCTGCGAAATTGGGATCTCCAGCGCGGTCACGGAGCGTGTACTTGGTAGCAAGGACAAAATGGTGTCGGTCAATTTTGACAAATTCACCCAGCCAGCGTTCACTGGTGCCTTCCGTATAGCGGTTGGCGGTATCGAGAAAATTGCCGCCGGCATTGACATACGTATCGAAGATACGGCGGCTCTCCTCTTTATCGGCACCCCATCCCCATTCCGTGCCAAAAGTCATCGTTCCGAGGCAAAGTTCGCTGACACGCAGGCCGGAGCCTAAAAGGCGATAATTCATAACAAGGGCGGGAGAGATATTGAACTTAAAGGATGACTTTCTACAGATCCAGCAATAAACTGATCGGGTCTTCAATCAAATTTTTCACCTTCACCAGGAAAGTGACCGATGTGGAGCCATCAATAATGCGGTGGTCGTAACTCAATGCGAGGTACATCATCGGACGGATTACTACCTGACCATCAACAGCAATCGGGCGCTCTTTAATAGCGTGCATGCCGAGGATGGCGCTCTGCGGTTCATTGATGATTGGAGTACTCATCAGGCTGCCAAAGATCCCACCGTTTGTGATGGTAAATGTGCCGCCCGTCATTTCGTCCAGCGAGAGTTTGCCGTCCCGCGCTTTGGCCGCCAGTTCTTTGAGTTTGAATTCAATGTCGCTGAATTTCAGGCTTTCCACATTTTGAATAGGTGGGACTACCAGGCCATTAGGTGTACTGATCGCAATGCTTACATCGGCATAATTGTGGTAAACCACATCGTCGCCGTCAATCATGGCATTTACATCCGGCATCTCGAGCAGTACTTTCGCGCATGCTTTTGCGAAGATGGACATGAAGCCGAGTTTGATGCCGTATTTTTTGACAAATGCTTCCTGATACTTCTCCCGGAAGGCCATCACTCCACTCATATCTACTTCATTAAAAGTAGTGAGCATAGCGGTATTATTTTTGGCACTTACCAGCCGCTTGGCGATGGTGCGGCGCATCCGGGTCATTTTCTGGCGGTTATCATTGCGGCTGAAAGCGGTACTGGTTGCTGGTTGCTGGTTGCTGGTTGCTGGTTGAGCAACTGGCGCAGCAGGTTGCGGGCTTTGTGCTTTTTGCGCATCGTCTTTGGTGATGCGACCATCGCGTCCCGATCCGATTACATCAGCAGGTTTTATTCCACCTTCAGCAAGGATTTTAGCCGCAGCGGGAGAAGGGGTTCCGGTAGCGTAGGTAGGTGGGTTGACTGCGGGTTGCTGACTGACAGGTTCAGGTTCTGCTTCAACAGGCGGCGTGGAGGCTTGCCCCCCGACATCTTTTGGCGCTGTTTGACTATTGGCTGCTGCCTCTGTATCAATCTTGGCGAACAGGGCGCCTACTGCCAGGTCTTCACCTTCCTGCGCGACCCAGGTAAGTGTTCCGGCAGAATCGGCAGACAGTTCCTGGTTGGCTTTTTCAGTTTCAATTTCGCAAAGCGGCTCGTCCATTGCGACGGTAGAGCCGTTAGGTTTGAGCCACTTGGAGAAAGTGACACTGCTAATGGATTCACCTAAGTTGGGGATTTTTAGTTCAATAACCGGCATTCTGCTAAAGTAAAATGAGTGTGATAGATGTCGAGCAAAAAATAAAAACAGCTTGCAAAAGTAGTGTATTCCGGCAGGAACTCAATCCGCGCAAGGCAGAGAAACAAGAATCCAATGGCAAAGTTTTGAGACCTGCAATTCTTTAAACCTGCTTTCTCAGCGTCCACGATAATCGAATCGAAGCAATATCCCTTCCCCTTTTTTTCCTTCACTGCTTAGGAAAAGATTGCCTTGCTGATCAAAGGCTATCCCTTCAGGTTGAGGAAGGAGGTCTTTGTTGAGGCGGATGGCGTAGCGGATTTTACCCGTAGTATGGTCAAGCGCAACCAGGCGTTTGAGCGCGGTAGAAATAACAAAAACGTCTTTCGTTTTAGGATGGACTGCGATACCGGACGGGCTGAAAAAGCGGTTCTTTTTGTCATCCGAGTCGTATGTCACCCACTTGTTTACTTCTAACGGGTTGATGGTATAAGCGGGGATAGAATCTAATTGTCTGGTTTCCAGATTAAAAGTAAAAATACGGCGCACTGTGTCGCGTTCGGGATCACCCTTACAGGCCAATAAAAGAGATTTTCGAACCGGGTCATAGCCCAAACCTTCCACATCGTCCTCTTTGTGCAAAAAAGTGTGACATTCCTTCACTTCTGGAAGGCCATTTTTCCACTTGCTGATCTCAAACACATCACCGTTGCTTTTTACAGCGTACAGTTTTTTATCTACCCGTTCCACTCCCTCAAAGTCACCTTTTTCACGGAATAGCACGCGCGTAGAGATTGCTCCCCCTCCATTGCCATCAATGAAAAAAATCTCGCCACGCTCATCGGCAATGGCGAGAAACACACCGGGTTCATCGGTCGGGCTAAGCCCTGAAATCTCTTGCAAGTCTTCGCTTACCAGGTTGATTGTCAGCGAAGGAGCTTCGAAATTGTAAGGCAAGGTATCGCCTGCGGAGCCAGTTGCCGTAGCATTGGTCTGTTTTCTGGGAGACTCCTGCTGACATTGAGCATTGGAAAGCAGGAAAATGCAGAGGCAGGAGGCGAAGTACAGTATGGTGCCTCGGAAGTTATTTGGTGCGTGTTGATTTAGCATGAATTCCGGTTTTGACAATGCCGCAAAGAACGCACCTTTTCACCGGCAGTGTGTACCTCATTCTAAAAACACTTCAATCTCATGGGTTTTCACCACTAAATCAGTGAATTTTCCTTTGAATCGAGTTGCCCGGACAATGTGATTGTCGATCCAGTGGTAGTTGCCACCGCGTGGCTTGCCGAACAGAATACCGTGGTACTTGAACCCATGTTTGTCAAGCCAATACTCTGTGATCTCCCGATGAGCCTCCGTACGGCTGGTGAAAAAAAATACAATATGGCCCTCGTCGTACCATTGATTGAGCATTACCAGGGCATCCGGATATGGCAATACCGTGCCCATGCGGGCCGGTTCTTCGTTTGGCACATCATCGCAAATGGTGCCATCAATATCAATAAGGAAGTTTTTTACGTGTTTAGGCAGTAACGGGCTGATGCGCTCTCCTTTTTCATTAAATGCTTCTTGCAGCGTCGCGTCGCAATGTTCTTGCTGAATGATCATGGTGTAAAATTTACGCAAAGGTAAGGATTAGTGGCATTTTTCTTCCTGTTACTTCAAAAGCGTCACCAGAAAGGAGATGACAGGCTCGAGTCCTCTCATATTGTCATGAATTTCCCCAGTCATCTACCGGTTGGGGAAGTTATTCCCCAAAAATCATGTTGACATTTATGGCGTGTGTTTTTTTCCCAATTCGTAAAGTATTTTATCATTTTTATAAACTTACCTTACAATGAATATAAAAGGTTTTTTGACAACAGCTCTTGCTACATTATCTCTGGTTACCATTACGACGAATAGCCAGGCGCAGATAGCAATAAAAGCAGGTGTAAACATCGCCAGCATTTCTGAATCTGCCAGGCTTGAGCAATATGAGTCCTTGAAAAACAATTCTGTGACAGGTTTTCAAGCCGGTTTGGCATTTGATCTTGGTTTATCCGAATTTTTTACCATACAACCGGAAGTTTTGTACATTCAGAAAGGTGGTAAATCCACTTACCAGCTGAATGAAGACAATAAGATTGTATCGCGTCTTTACTATAATTATGTAGAAGTGCCAGTGCTCGCTAAACTGAAGTTTTTCAGTGAAAGTGGTAAGGGGCTTTACATACTGGCAGGACCGTTCGTAGGCTTAGCACTCAGTGGAAAGGTAAAAACAACAACAACCTTGTTGGGAGATACTACAACGGAGGAAGACAAGTTCGAATTTGATAACGATGATAAAGGAGAGCGTCAACGTCGCACGGACTGGGGTGTATCCTTCGGCGGTGGTTTGAAATTTGGTCACGTTTTTTTGGATGCGAGATATAATTTAGGTGTCAATAATTTACTTGACAATGACGCTGATAACCAGAATGATGACAAGCCTTATCGCCGCACCCGTGGTATAGGTGTCACCTTAGGGTATGAATTTTAGATATATTTTTCTGATCTAAACACAAAAACGAATTTCATTTTTCACTTAAAATACTACTTTATTATGCTTAGATGGTCTGTCACATTTCTCATTGTTGCCATTGTGGCCGCTATCCTAGGATTCGGCGCATTAGCGGGCACTGCGGCCTACGTCGCAAAAATACTTTTTGTTGTAGCCCTGGTAATTTTTATCATAAGTTTCATTTCTGGTCGCAACAGAGTTAATTTATAGATTGAGTCGAAATATGCTAAGTAATTAAAACCGCAGGGTATAAAGCAGTGTAGACAGATTTCTTCTTTCTACACATGCTTTTGCCTTCGCGGGCTTCACTCTTAGGAACGCGGCACCAATAACTTAGTCATTTGATGCCACCCTTTGTTCCATCATACGGCCGCTATTTTTCTTTAAATAGCCCCACTATTCGCAGAAAAATAGTGTTGTCTGATGAAAAAATGGTT